>Ga0066903_100001348_pt1 | contig 17778 bp, 12 predicted proteins | sample PanSoiMetaGPlot1_FD_67491 | JGI IMG/M metagenome (GOLD analysis project Ga0066903, IMG submission 67491) | Tropical forest soil microbial communities from Panama analyzed to predict greenhouse gas emissions - Panama Soil - Plot 1 (version 2) | ecosystem: Environmental > Terrestrial > Soil >... | reverse complement strand
TACTCGCCGGCCGGCGACACGGAAATCCTGGCCGTAATGGAGCCTGTAGAACTCACGTAATTGGCATAGGCACCGGACACGACTTTCAGCGAGCCCGGTCGTTCGGCGCCCGCGTCGATCAACCGGATCTCGCCGATACCTGGCACCTGGATCGACACGCCTGTCGCGGTGGACGGGACATTCACCGGTGAGCCGGCCGCCGGAATGGGTTGCCCGTTGGCGTTCAGTGTGAGACCGGTCGCATTGCTGATCGCGGTGGTCCACGTGACGGCATCCTCGAGGTACGTTGCTACTTCCATATACCCTCCCAGGCGGCGTCGGCGTTCGTGCGCGAGCGCGATCGTCGATCGTTCGTTCGACGGTGATGCGCCGTTTCGCGAGAACGTTTCTCGACCCGTCGAGAGCAGTACTGATGGCCTAGGCCGAACGTCCGCAGGGGACTGCGCGTTGTCACATTCCAGTGCCCTCTCGCGTCGTTACGTAGAGGAGGAGCGACATGATCGGCTGGGCATTGAAGAGGTGGATCGCGAGGTTCGAGCGCGACTTCAACTACGACGCCGGGTACGTGCACGAGATCGTCGACGTGAGTCCGCGCGCCGCCTGGCTCTTTTCGCGCGCGACCGCCCTCGGCCGCTTCCGGCGCGACCTCCCGACCGACGCGTGGTTCGCCGCCAGCATCACCGCCGTGCGGCGCGAGGACTGCGGACCCTGCACGCAGTTGATCGTCACGATGGGAGAACGTGCCGGCGTCAGCCCGGCGGTTCTGCGCGCGGTGCTCGCCGATGCGCCCGAGGACATGTCGCCTGACGCCGCACTCGCCTGGAGATTCGCGCGCGCCACGCTCGCGCACGACGCGGCTGCCGACGACTATCGCGAGATCATCGTCGAGCGCTGGGGCCGGCGCGCGCTGATCGGCCTGGCGTTTGCCATCACCGCGGCGCGCATCTATCCCACCGTCAAGTACGCGCTGGGCTACGGCAAGGCCTGCACGCGCGTCGTCGTTGGCGGCTCACCGGTAGTGTTCGATCATGGTCGCGTCCGAACGCTTGGAGCGAAGGTGCAGCTCGGCCGTGGATAACACAATGTGACGCCCGGGTCACATCGGATCGTCATGATGAGCTGAGTCTCGGCGTGTCAGACGCAAACCGACTGACACCGGCGCGCGTCTCTGCTACCGTCCCGCCCGGAGAAATAACTCCAGGCAATCGCCTGCAGCGAGTGCTCTCCCTGGTTGTTTCGAAATCGAAAGGAGAACACGATGAAGCACGCATGTATCGCGCTCTGTGGCGCGGGCCTCGCGCTCACGACTCTCGTGGCGCAGGGGTCAGGGACGACGTGGCCGCAGTGGGGCCAGAACGAGCGCCACGCCGGCTTCCTCGACGTCGCCGGTCAGAGCCTCAATCAGATCTTCGCCAACATCGTGTATGACCCGCTCGTGCCCGACGAGCAGGCGCGCAACGGCGGAGACCTGCTGGTCCACTATCAGACGCCGCTCGTCGAGGGGAACGACGTGTACATGGCGTCGAAAGCCGGGACCTACACGGTCGGTGCGTACGCGTCGCAAACCTGGCATCAGAACAAGTTCCGCTGGCAGGGCAGTCAACTGAACCGGGTCTGGACGTTCGACAGCGACTGGACGCCGCCGGGCGGACAGGCAGACTTCTGGGAACCCGTCTATCACGCCGCGCTCGCCAATGGCTTCGTCTACGACCCCGGCGCCGGCGGATCGATCTTCAAAGTCGACAAGAGCACAGGCGCGGCTCTCACACGCATCGTGCCGGCGCAGTTCCTCACGCCCGACGGCGCGCTCGACGCGCACACCTTCACGGTCAGTCCGCTGACCGTCGACGGCAGCGGCAACATCTATTACACGGTGCTGAAGCTTCAGAGCAACGGCAACTTCTTCCAGCACGACGCCGAGAACTCGTGGCTCGTCAAGGTCGCGCCGAACGATGCGATCAGCGTTGTCAGCATCACCGGCCTCAACCCGGCCGCGCCCGCCCCGACCGATCAGTGCCTGGGCGTGTTCACCAACGCGGAGCTCCCCTGGCCGCCGACTCCCGACGCGGTGCCGGCCACGCAAACGTGCGGCCTGCAGCGTGTCGGCATCAACGCCGCCCCGGCCGTCGGGGCCGACGGGACGATCTACCTGGTCACGCGCGCGCACTTCCTGATCGGATCGCGGCATGGATTCCTGCTCGCGCTCAATCCGAATCTCACGCTCAAGTGGGCGGCGTCGCTGCGCAACCGCTTCCACGACGGCTGCGGCGTGTCGATCGCGTCGGGGGGATCGCTGCCGCCGAACGGCCAGCCCGGCGGATGCCGCGATCTCGGCGCGGCGGGCAACGCGCAAGTCCTCGGCAACGATCCCGCGCAGAACACGCCCGGCGCCGGACGCGTGCTCGACGACTCCTCCTCGTCCATCACGATCGCGCCTGACGGCAGCGTCCTCTACGGTTCCTACACCCGCTACAACTATGCGCAGGGCCATCTCATGCACTTCGCGGCCAACGGCGCCTATCTCGGCGCATATAACTTCGGATGGGACATCACGCCGGCCATCTACCCGCACGGCGGCACGTATTCGATCGTGATCAAGGACAACCACTACAGCGAGGTGGGGTCCTACTGCGACATCGAAGCGATCTGTCCCGCGGACCGCAGCGCCAGCAATCCCGCCAGCCCGGAGGAGTTCTTCGTCACGCAGCTCAATCCGAGCCTCGGCGTCGAGTGGAAGTTCAAGAACGTGAATACCGAGAGCTGCACGCGGCATCCGGACGGATCGATCACCTGCGTCTCCGATCATCCGAACTCGTTCGAGTGGTGCGTCAACGCACCCGTGATCGACGCGAACGGCGTCGTCTACGCCAACAGCGAAGACGGCAATCTTTATGCGATCGACCAGGGTGGCACGCTCAGACAGCACATCTTCCAGCAGCTGGCGCTCGGCGCGGCCTACACGCCGGCATCGCTCGGCCCCGACGGGAAGATCTACACCCAGAACGCCGGACACCTGTTCGTCGTCGGGCGGTAACCGCATGGCAGGCGCGACGCCGGTTCGCCGGCGTCGCGCGTGAGCGCATCGCCCACGGCGGCGTCCCAACACACAGCTGATCACACGCGCCGGCGGTCGCGTCGTTCGATGAAATGGAATTCTCACGCACGCCTATCTGGTGAGTTCCGGAACGGGACTCATAGGAGAGCGTGCCGTGCAATTCCGAAGACGATCGATCCAGTTTGTGTTCGTGGCCGTATGCGCGTGGACGAGCGCCGTGATGACGGGCGCGCAGGAACCGGCGGCGCTCTCGCCCGCCGCGCTTCGGGCGATGGCGCAATCGCGCACCGCGTCGCTGAAGACCGTGCCCGTCGCCGATGCGCCGACGCTCGATCAGTACGTGCGCGACCGGCGCGCGCTCCTCACCCTCGGAAAGGCGCTGTTCTGGGATCAGCAGCTTGGCAGCGACGGGCAATCGTGCGCGAGCTGCCATTTCCACGCCGGCGCTGACAGCCGTTCGAAGAACCAGCTCAATCCCGGAACCCGAGCCGTCCCGCCGCGGACGGCCTTCACGCCGCCGGTCCACGCGAACGACACGCTCGTCGACAGCGATTTTCCGTTCCACACGCCCACGTTCGACAACAACGCGATCGTGTCCTCGTCGGGCGCCTTCAGCGCGACGTTCGATCCGACAGGGTTCCCGACCGCCTCCGGGATCGATCCCGGCGTGCTGACGCCGAACCCGACGTTCACCGACCCCACACACGGGACGCCGGTGCGCAGCGTCGAGCCTCGAAACACGCCCACGATCGTCAACGCCGTGTTCAACCATCGCAACTTCTGGGACGGACGCGCCCGCGACACGTTCAACGGCGTGAACCCCGTCGGCGATCTCGATCCGACCGCGCGCATCGTCAGGGTGACGCTGGGTATTCCTTCGTTCGTCGACGTCGACATCCGCAAGAGCTCCGGCGCCAGCCAGGCCGACGCTCCGCCCGTGAGCGATCTCGAGATGTCGTTCCTCGGCCGCCGGTTCGCGGACGTCGGCCGGAAAATGCTCGATCCGAACCTCGCGCCGCTCGGGCGGCAGCTTACGGCCGGTGACGACAGCGTCCTCGGTGCGCTGAGCAACTGGCCCGGCACTGGTCTCCATCCGCCGGCGCTGAGCTGCGAGGCCGGAGACAACCTGTACACATGCCTCGTGAAGCAGGCCTTTCTTCCGAAGTGGTGGAAGGCGCCCAAGTGGGCCGTGGATCTGTCGGGCAGCGGCCCCGCCATCGTCTTCCTCGGCAATGCACCGCTCGCGCGCCCGAACCAGTTCCCGGTGATGGAGGCAAACTTCTCGCTGTTCTTCGGACTCGCGATCAACGAGTACGAGAAGACGCTGATCTCCGACCAGACGCCGTTCGACGCGTTCATGGAGGGAGACGATGCAGCGCTCAGTCCGTCGGCACAGAACGGCCTGCGCCTGTTCCTCACGCAAGGTCGCTGCATCGAGTGTCATGCCGGGGCGGAGTTCACGAACGCTTCGGTCGCGAACGTGAGGAAGTTCGAGATCATCGAGCGGATGATCATGGGCGACGATCGCGTCGCCGTCTACGACAACGGCTTCTACAACACCGGCGTGCGGCCGACGACCGACGACCTCGGTCTCGGCGCGACGATCGGGCCGCTGGGCCTGCCGCTCTCGAACGCGCGGCTCTTCCAGCACGATCTGAACCAGTTGTGCCCAGACGGGAATGCGGACTGTCTGCGGTACGCCGGGCTGACTGCGGTGCCCAGGATCCTGGCGCGCCCCGGCGAAGCCGCCGCCCTGCTCTCGAAAGCCGCCGCGTTGCTCTCAGACGACGACCCTCGCCGAATCCAGGCCGAAGCGCTGATCGCCAAAGGGCGGACGCTCCTCGGACAGGATCCCGCGCACCCGCAGCGTGCCTCGTGCAAGCTGGCGTTCATCCCGTCGTTGCCGTGCTCCTTCGACGCGGCCGGCCAGCCGATCGCCGGCGCGCTCGACGCCCTGAAGCCGGTCGCCACGGACGGATCCGACCTCGCGCGACTACTCGACGCGGCGCGCAGCCTTCTACCCGACGACGAGTTTCCCGGCAACGCGGGCAAGCTGCTCGCGCCGCCGCTTCGACCCGACGAGCGCGTGGCCGCCGACGGCGCCTTCAAGACGCCGGGCCTCCGCAACGTGGAGCTGACCGCTCCGTATTTTCACAACGGCGGAACGCTCACGCTCGAGGACGTCGTGCGGTTCTACAACAGGGGCGGTGATTTCGCCGACGTCAACCGGCAGAACCTCGACGTCGACATCACGCCGCTGGGCCTGACCGATCAGGATGTCCGGGATGTGGCCGCGTTCCTCCGGGCGCTGACCGATCCCCGCGTCAGGTCCGAGAGCGCGCCGTTCGATCATCCCAGCGTGAACGTCGGGCACGGCGGCACGCCGGGCGTCTTCACCGTGCTGCTGGGCGTGCCTGTGCTCGACGACCGGATCTGCATCCCCGCGGTCGGCGCGGGCGGCAACAGCCAGCCGCTCGGCACGCCGGGCTCGCCGTCGGCGAACTTCCTCCAGCCGTTCGTGGGTGTGTGTCAGTAGGGGCGTTCAGTGCAGCGCCGATTCCGGCGAACCGGCGCCGACGATGTTGTCGTCGTTCAGCACGAGACGTTTCGAGGATTTCCCAGCAAGGCTCACCCACACGAACCAGAAGTAGGTCTGCTTCCCTTCACCGAGCTCGCGGGAGGCGCGGGCAACGATCCCGTACCGACCGTCTCGCGGGAGGGCCAGCGAGAACTTGCCGTCGGCCTGGGTCTTCGCGCGCGAAATCGCGGCTGGAAGGTCCTCGAAGAAGTGTTCTCCCGAGGTCATCTTCCACCGCCGCGCCCGTAAATCGTCGAGTTGTCTCGTGATGTCTTTCGTCCGGTTGTACGCGACGCTCCACGCATTCGCTTTTCGCAGGTTTTCCTTGTCGCGCTCCTGAATCTTCCAGAGCCGATCTTCCTCGGTTCGCGCCTGTTCCAACCGCGTGGCGAAGACGTCGATCTCGCGCCGCAGTTTCTTGCTGTCCAGTTCACTCTGCGCCGTCTTGCGCTCGAGGTGTTGCTTCAACAGATCCTCGGGAATCGCGTGCAGGACGACGAAACCGAGGGACTGTCTTTTCTTGCGCGGCGTGACGACGAACACCTCGCCGGCGAGTTCCCCGTCGGGGGTCGCCATGGCCTCTTCGAGGCGAAATCTCCAGATGTGATTACAGAAGAAACAGTGGAACCAGAGGGACCCGTGGGCACGGGCCATGCGTTGAATGACCGCGCCCTTGCAGGCGGGACAGCGCGATGGCAGGCGCGGCGTCGAAACAGGGGGCATGTCGTTCTTGAAATCCCCCTGCAAGAACCGCGACCATCCCTTGACCGAAAACGGCCGCAAATCGACTGATTCGAACGGTTGATGCGGTTGATCGGATGACGAGGATGTCAGCCGTCATTTCGGAATCGTTATTCCAGGCAGCCACCGGCCGCCGGGGGCCTGTTACGGGGCGAATCCGTGGGAGCGCAGCAACGCCAGAAACCGCGGGTCGGCGCGGAGCGGGTCGAAACGCCGATCGACGTTCAGATGCTCCAGCGGCGCGCCGGCCCGATCGGCCGCCTCCAGTTCCGTCACGGCTCTCCGGGTATCTCCGAGACCCACGAGAATGAGGGCCAGACTCCGGTGCCCAAGCTCGTTTGTTCCGGCCTGCTGCTCGACGTCATGCAGGATCTTTCGCGCCTCGGCCTGATTCCCGGATATCGCCAGATCGTACGCCAGCGACGACGTGGCGCCGGCCTTGCGGAATTCCTCCGTCGCGTCACCGTACATCCGTTTCGCTTCGTAGGCACGGCCGAGCACCCAGTGCGCCACGCCAAACCCCGGATTCAGTTCGAGGGCCTGCGACGCTTCACGAATCGCATCGTCGTACCGGCCAAGCAGGACGTAGACGCCGCCAAGCGACTTGTGAGCGAACTCGCTGAGCGGATCGAGTTGACGGCCCGTCGAATACTCGGCCAGCGCCGCGGCAAGGTCGCCCCGCGCTTCGAGCAGGTACCCGTGCCAATCGTGTCCGATCTGATAGCTGGGGTTGAGCGCAAGGGCCGTCTGGAATTCGCGCTCCGCCTCCGCCCATTCCGTACGCATCACGTGGACGCCACCCATCCCGGTATGCGCTTCGGCCAGCGTGTCGTCGAGCGAGAGTGCCGTCCTCGCGGCCGCTTCGGCCTTCGCGAGCGTTTCTTTCGGCGGCACCACGCCCCACGCGACCAATGGAATGTAGGCTTCCGACAACACGGCGTGCGCCGGAGCGAACTGCGGCGCGATGCGGACGGCATTCTCGAGATGCTCGACACCACGAGACACGCCGGCGCCGGTGAATCGCTCGAACAGGTGGCGCCCCAGCACGTACTCCTGGTAGGCCTCGGGATTCACCGGGCTGGCCGGCCGCGATGGGGGCGGAACGAACTGCGCCACGACTTCGCGCGCGATCTTTCCGGCGACGTCGGCCTGAATCGCCAGCACATCCTGCACGCTGCCCTCATACGTCTCCGCCCACAGGTGCTTCTCGGGCCTGGCCTGAATCAGGTTGGCCGTCACGCGAACGCGATCGCCCGAACGCGTGACGGTTCCCTCCACGATCGCGTCGACAGCCAGTTGCTGTGCGATCTGAGGGATCGACAGGTTCGTCCCTTTGAAACGCTCCACCGACCAGTGCGACGTCACCTGTAGGGAGCGGATCTTCCCGAGATCCGTGATCAGCGCCTCGGTCATTCCGTCGGCGAAAAACGCCTGATCGGGATCGCTCGAGAGGTTCGTGAGCGGCAGAACCGCGAGGGCGTGGATGTTCGTGCCCTGCCGACCGGGAAGAACCTTCGCCAGGACGCCGGCGGCAACGACGATGCCGATGCCCAGACAGACGGCGACGAGCACGCGGCGGCGAGCGGCGGGCACGATGCCCGTCCGATCCGGCTCCTGAGGACGAGTCACCGCCGGTTCGAAGATGTATCCGCGGCGGGGAACGGTGCGGATCATCGTCTGATCGTCGTCGCGCAGCGCGCGGCGGACCTCGATCAGGCATTGCACCAGCGAATTGTCGGTGACGGCGCAATCGCTCCAGATCGCGCGGATCAGTTCCTCTTTGCCGAGCAGACGGCCGCGGTTCTCCACGAGGTAGCGGAGGACGTCGTAGGACTTTGGTCGGAGCTTGATTTCGTCCGGCCCCTGGCGCAGGCAACCGCGAGCGCGGTCGAGCGTGAAGCCTTCGAAATCGAGCGGCGGTAGCGGCGCGCCGGACATACCACAACCCCCAGTACTGCTGACGGCCCTGTCAGCGAATTTTCACCGATCTTTGGCCGCTCTCGCGTGACTTCAGGAGGCCTCCTTCTTACGCTGCCGCCGCAGGGGGGTCAAGCACATGAAACCATCACCGTTCGTTCGCACCCTCGTCGTCACGACCACCGCATCGGTGATGGCCCTCATCGGCTCGGCTGGCGAACGCTCCGCTGCCGTGAGCGCGCCCGCACACGCGACGGCCGGTCCCGGTCAGTTCGAGCGCCTGCCCGAAACCTTCTATGGAACGGCCGCGATCCCGCCGGGCTTCGATTTCGCCGTCGTGGTCAATCGTTTCATCACCAAGAGCAGCCGCGTCTTTCTCACCGTCGACACGACGGCCGCGTACGACGAGATCGCTCCCCTTCCGGGACTCAAGGTCGTCGATCTTGCGGACGGCAGGTTCACCGCCAAGACCGTCGATGAAACGACAGCGCCGATCTCCGGCGTGCCCTTCACCTACGTCGTCGTCAACGGCCCGCAATTCGGCACGACCGTCGTCGGCACGGCGGCCATCCGTTCGGGCGACCCGAGCGTTGTCGTCCCGGCGCCGGGCGTCACGGCCGCCGCCCGTGTCGTCGTGTCGATGGACCTGAGCGGACTCGACGGCGATCGGCTGAAGCGTTCCGGTCTTCGAGTCGTCGCCGTGCACAGCGGGTCGTTCGAGGTGGGAACGATCGACGCGAGCACCGTGCCGTCGGAGACACGCTTTCACTGGATGGCCAACGGCGACGCCGATTGCGTGGCGGCCTGCTCGGCGCGCATCGCCGCCAGGTTCGACAATCATATTCAGCCCGTCGCAGGGCTGTCGAGCAATTCGGGTGTGCTCGTCACGCCCCGCGGCGGCGCGAACATCAAGATCCACACCCACGGCGCAGGATTCTTCCAGGTTGCGACGCTGTCGCTCCAGACCGTCGCGAGCGATCTGCCTTTCGACTACTTTGTGTTCCAGCCGCCGGCGCAATGGGAGGAGTTCGGCCCCACGGCCTGGTCCGGCAATGCGTGGACGGTTGCCGCCGATCCGTCGGCGCCCGACACCTGGTACGCAGGAAGTTTGAGCGGCGTCTGGAAGACGACGAACGCCGGCGATACCTGGTATCGCGCGTGGAATCTCCGGACTACTTCGATCGCCAGGCTCGCGATGACGCTGCGAAGCCCGTCACAACTGTGGGCGATGGCGTTGGACGGCTCGACGTACCGCTCTCAGAACTCCGGCGAAACGTGGACCGCCGTGGCCGCCGTGACAGCGGCGAGCGGCATCGGGTCGAGCGCCGGGCTCGTCAGCCCGCGCACGGGCCTCGTGTACGCGTGTCATCGACGCGGACTCTATCGATTCGATGCCGGAGCGGGCGGCGCCTGGCAATCGGCCGCGCCGCCTGGCGCCGGGACCGACTGTTCCGACGTCGTCCAGGCTCCCGATGGGCGGCTGATCGCCGCCTTCCGGGCGCAGTTCGACTCGACCACCAAACAGGTCCTTGGCGGCATCTTCATTCGCGGCGCCGCCGAGGGTGACGCCTGGAAACAGGTGATGCCTCCGCTCCAGAGGCCCGCCGTCGACTCGCCAGACTGCTCCTTGAAGGGCGGTCCGTGCGACGCCCGGCCCGTACGCGTCGCGGCCAACGGCGACACGCTCGTCGCCAACATCGACTGCTACATGTTCGTCGCGCCGCTCCGCAACCTGATCACGGCGTCAGGCGGTCTGCCGATTCTCGCGACCCTCTGGAAACAGGCGCCAGGATCGACGGGCACGTCGCTCATCAGCTATCCGTGGAAGCTCGATCCATCACACCACGTCTGCGGCGGCGTTCAGAACGGTTACGCGATGTCGATTGGCATCTCGCCGGCCGACAGCAAGCTGATCTTCGCGCTGGGCACCGTCGGATCGATCTCCGAGGATGGGGGACTGACATGGCGGGCTGCGGGTCTCGCCAAGGACGAACACGAAATCCGTTTCGTGAGCCGCCAGCTGGTTCTCGTCGCCGACGATACACACTACGTCGAAATGTCGACCGACGCCGGCCGCTCGTGGACGTCGGCGCGCACGAACGGTGCGCACACGTTCGGTCCGCCGATCACTGAGTTCTACGACATCACCGTGTCGCAGCCCGATCCGTTCGGCCGGGTGCTGATCGGTGGCAACGTCCAGGATCTCGGCGGCACCTTCATGCTCGGCCGGCCGGCGGGATTCTCTTGTTGCGGCGGCGAGTACGGTCTGACGGTTGCGGCTCAGCATCTCGACGTCCTGACTTCGACGCAGACGCTGGGCGGCAGAACGGTACCCGTTCGGGTAACGAGGGGGGCGGCCTACGGTACCGCGGCCTCGGTGCCGGCCGTCCTGATCTCGTGCCGTTTCGACGTCACCGGTCCGGACTACGGGCCACCCGGCACCAAACCTTTTTGGGACGGCGCCGCGATCAATGCAACGTGCCGCAACGGTGCGGCGCTGCCGATGAACATCACCGCGCTGGGCACGTCACGACAGAACGCTCGCGGCCTGCTCGTCGGGCTGGCGGACGGCAGCCTCTATCGTCCCGACCCTCAGGACATCGACCCCACCGACGCGGATGGTCTTCGGCTCCAGAGCATCCGGCCGCCGAGCAACGACACGATCACGGCAATCTTCTTCGTCTCGGACACCGACGCCTACATCGGCAGCCAGCGCGGCGCCGTCGTGCGAGTGCACGATCCGTTCGGTTCGCCCTCGTTCACGACGCTGACGCCTCCGCCGTTCGCGCAGCCCGTCGCCAGCTTCGCAGCGGTGTACGGCGACGCGGGCAGCGATCTCTACGTCGCCACGCCGTCCAATGTCTGGCTGACGCGTACGGCCACCTCAGGCGACCCGACCTGGATCGGCCTTGCTGGCACGGGCACGGATCCTGTCGCGTCCAACCTCTCGTCAGGCACCGAGATCGTCGGCGTCGTCCGCGACGAAGGGAGTCCAGCCGTCTATCTGGCGACGGGACACAGTCATCAACGCCCCGCCGGGAATTGGCAGTCGTACGGCATCTCGAACGGCTCTGTGTTCAGGGCGATGCATCCCGCCGCCGGCGCGGCGTTCGGCGGATGGACGCGCTTCACCGAGGGCATGCCCACCGTCACCGATCCACGGTCGCCTCTCTCGGTTCCGGCCGGCCTCCCGATCACCGGGATCGGCCTGTCGGCCAACCGTGCACTCTTCGTCTCGACGCAGGGCTACGGCGTCTGGTGGCGTCGCGACGTCGGACGAAACACGGCGGCCGTACCGTCTCCACCCGGCGCTCACGGCTCGAGATAACCGGTGATCACCACACCGGCCGTCCCGTTGTCGCCGACTTTCAGACCGCGCGTGCCTTCGAAATAGATTCGCATGCCGCCAGGCACGTATGCCCGGAGCGCGTGGTTCATCGACCGCCAATCGCACACGGGCGTGCTCGGGTTCGTCGGGTTGGTGCTGTACGTCGCCTGAAACTGCAGGGGAATGGAATAGTGCGCGACGATCTTGCCGCCCTTGGAAGGGGCCACGTCGAGCCAGAGGTTGACGCTCTGCCCCGTCGGCACGCCGGCCATCGCTGACATCGATTCGATCGTCAGATTCCGGCCGTCCGGCACGTCGTAGGTCTGAGGAGAGCCGGTGAAGGGCCCCATCCCCTGATACCCCGATGTGAAGTAGCCGGACAGCGGAATCGTCACGACCTGCATACGCTTTCTTCTCCTGTTCGTCGGGCGGAGTGTATCATCCGTGCCGATGATGAAGATGATGACGCGGGTCCATCTGTTCGTCACGATTGGCATCGTCGGTCTCGCGGCGGGCGTCGTTCGTAGCAGCGGACCTGTCGATCTCACGGGATGGGATCCGAAAGCCGCGGCGTCGTACCTCGACACGCGCGCGGCGTTCTGGGCGACGTGGCCGAACGCGCAGCGCGACCACGGAACGTTCTGTATCTCGTGCCATACGACGCTGCCGTACGCCATGGCGCGGCCCGTGCTGAGACAAGCGCTCGGAGAGACCGCACCGGGCGGCGCCGAACGCCGGATTCTCGACAACCTGTTGACGCGCGCGCGCGGCTACAGGGACATGGAGCCGTTCTATCCCGATCAGACGCGCGGCATCCCCAAGACGAGCGAGTCGCGGGCGATCGAGTCCGTCATGAACGCGCTGGTCCTCGTCACGCGCGACAGCGAGAGCGGACACCTCAGCGCCGATTCACAGACCGCGCTGAGCGTCATGTGGTCGCTGCAGATGCGGACCGGCCCGCAGAACGGCGCGTGGACGTGGCTGAACTTCGGATACGAGCCGTGGGAGTCGCCCAACTCGGCGTACTTCGGCGCGTCGATGGCCGCGCTCGCGATCGGCACCGCGCCCGATGGCTATGCCTCGAACGCCGGCATCCAGGACAACGTGAAGAACCTGCGCGGCTACTTCACACGCGAGTTCGACAAACAGTCCGAGTTGAACCGGCTGATGGCGCTCTGGGCGTCGGGCCGCCTGAGCGGGATGATCACACCGGAGCAGACATCTGCGCTGATCGCCCGGACGTTCGCGATGCAGATGCCGGACGGCGGCTGGTCCACCGCCGCCATCGGGCACTACACGCGGCAGGACGGATCGGCGATCGACACGAACAGCGACGGCTATGCGACCGCGCTCGCCACGCTCGCGCTGCAAAGCGGCGGCGTGCCGGCGAGCGACCCGCACGTCGCCAGAGGTCTCGACTGGCTGCGGCATCATCAGAGTCCGACGGGCCAGTGGGTCGCCTCGTCACCGAACAAAGATCGCGATCCGGCGACGGAACCCGCGAAGTTCATGAGCGACGCCGCGACCGCGCTCGCCGTGCTCTCGTTGACGCACCCGAAGGGGTGAGTCGCCGGCCTGCGCGGAATTCATCCGCTCCGTTCGAAGTTGTCTCGCCGGGGTGGGACGCATCGCGACAGGACCGGTACGAGACTGACGGCGACATCCGCAAAGGCCTGCCGCTCGGCGGCGGTGAACGCGTCGCCCGCGGCCCGGTTCACCACCTCGATCACGCCGGCGACCGATCCATCGGCAGCCAGGACAGGCGCCGCGAGCACGTCGCGCGGCGCGCAGCCGCGCAACGCGCCGGCATGCGGCAACGACGTCAGCGTCCCATCAGCCGCGCTCTGGTGGACGACGTCGCGGCGGGCCGCCGCGAGACCCGCCGGTCCCTCGCCGACCGGTATCGACACGCGGACGCCGTCGGCACCGTTGTGCAGAGCGGCGGGCGAGAGCAGCATCCGGCCCTCGCGATCCGGCACGTACGCGCTCGCGCGCTCGGCGCGAAAGATCTGCCGCAGCTTGCGCGCGATGGTGTCGAGCGTCTCGTCGACCAGCAGCGCCATCGCGTCGTCGCGCGCGGCGTCCAGGGTGCGGCCGAGCTCGGTGAACTCGCGGGAAAAACCGTCGACGAGCGAAACGAAATCGGAGGAATCGAGCGGCATCGCCAGCCGCTGCAGGTCGCCGCGCCGCTGGAGCGCGCTGAGGACCAGCGCCGTATGTTCGGCAAGTCCGCTGTGCTCCGACGAGAGCTGGCCGTCTTCGAGCGTCAGGATGCGATCGGCGACGTCGATGATCCGGTTGTCATGGGTCACCAGCAGGATCGCGCAGGCATGACGGTCGACGAGCGTGTGCAGCAGATCCACGATCGCCCGCCCCGACTGCCGATCGAGCGACGCGGTCGGCTCGTCGGCGAGCACGATCGACGGATTTCGCACAAGTGCGCGCGCAATCGCCACCCGCTGCCGCTGCCCGCCCGACAGCTCGTGCGGATACGAGTCGAGGTGCTGCTCGAGGCCGACGGCACCGAGTACCTCGATGGCGCGCTTGCGAGACTCCGCCGCTGCCGGCGCGCGCGAGCCGCGCAGCGCCATCTGGACGTTCTGCCGCGCGGTCAGCGCCGGCAGCAGGTTGTGCGCCTGGAACACGAAGCCGATGCGCTCGCGAAGCGTGACGAGCGCGTCGTACGACGCCCCGTACAGCTCGCTGCCCATCGCGACGATGCTGCCGGCCTGCAGCGATCGCAGACCGCCGGCCAGTGTCAGCAGCGTGGTCTTTCCCGATCCGGACGGGCCCGTCACGATGACGATCTCCCCCGGAGCGATCTCGGCCGACACGCCGTCGAGCACCTGCCGCCGTGTCGGCCCGTCGCCGTATGCGTGGCTGACGCCGCGGATGCTGAGAATGGCGGGCATGGCCGTCAGAACACTTCGGCGGGATCCGCGTGGGCCAGCTTCCGCATGGCGAGCCAGCCCGAGGCGACGCACATCAGCACCGTCAGCACGAACACGCCGGCCGCGCGCGCCACCGTCATCTGGACCGGCACGTGGGCATTCTGCCGCGCGACGGCGTAGAGCACCTCCGCGATCGCGAAGCCGGGCACGAATCCGAGCACCGACAGAAAACCGGACTCGTTCAGGACGACGGCGTACAGGTAGCGATCGCGGACGCCCATCGCCTTCAACGTCGCGTATTCATGCAGGTGGTTGACGACGTCGGTGTACAGGATTTGATAGACGATCACCCCGCCGACCAGGAGCCCCATCACCGCGCCCAGATCGAAGATGAACCCGATCGCCGCCCGCCGCTCCCAGTAGTCGGCTTCGCGGGCGGCAAAATCCTCGCGGGTCAGCACCATGACGTCGCCGGGCACGCGGCTGGCGATCGCCTGCCGCACGGCGTCGAGATCCGAGCCGGGCGCGACACGAATCAGCCCGACGTCGATCATGTCCAGCGGACGCCCGAACAGCCGGCTGAAATTGCGATCGCTCGTCAGCAGATGCCCGCCCGAGCCGAACGACGCGCCGAGATCGAATGTGCCAACGACCATGACGCGACGATCGTTCACTTCCGTCGCGACGCTGCCGCGCTCGAGCATCGCGGCGATCGGGCCGTACTCGGGGCGCGATCCCGCGTCGAACAGGACGGAATCGGACGCGTCCAGCCGCGGCATCTGTCCGGCCAGCGACGGCAGATCGAACATCCGGCCCGACACGGGGACGCCCAGAACGGCGATGCGGTGCTCGTCACGGGATTCGGGGTTCTTCCAGCTGGCCATCTGCAGGTAGGCCGGCGTCACCGACTCCACACCCGGCACCGCGAGCGCGGCGTAGAGGCGGTGCTCCGAAAAGCTGCGCATCGCGTACAGGAACTCGTACTGCTTGTGCAGCATCACGAGATCCGCGGCGAGGTGGGTGGGCACGAGCGACGAGGCGCGAAACAGGACTTCGCGCAGACCGAGTTGCATCAGCATCAGCACGACGGCGAACGTGATGCCGGCCAGCGCGGCGAAGAAGCGGCGCTTTTCGAACGTGAGCTGAAGCCAGGCGAGAAGAATGCTGCCCAAGGATGAACGGCGCGACGGCCGCAGCAGTCTAGCATGCGGGCTTGATCTGGCAAGGCTGGCACGTCCACAATGCGACAGGATGACTCACGACGACATCAGCGCGCGCGTGAAGGACTCGGTTGCACAGATCACCGGCCTCCCCGCCTCGTCGATCGCCGACGGCGCGTCGTTCCGCGGCGATCTGTCACTCGATTCGCTGTCTCTGCTCGAGCTGGTCGTCCATCTCGAATACGGTTTTCGTATCAAGGTGCCCGAACACGATCTCGCCGACCTCAACACCGTCGCCGACGTCACCGATTACGTGCGCGCGCGGCTTGCCGCGGAGCGATGATCGACCGCGAGGCCGTCGTCGTCACCGGCGTCGGCCTGATCACGGCGCTCGGGACCGGCGCAGACGCCTGGCAGAACCTGCTGCGCGGGCGCTGCGCCATCAAGCCGGTCCAGACCTTCGACACGAGTGCCCACGCGGCGCATCTGGGCGCCGAAATCATCGACTTCACACCGCCGGCGGCGGCCGCGCCGTTCGGCCGCGCCACCGGTTTCGCCCTGGCGGCCGCGCGGAGCGCCCTCGCCGACGCCGGTCTCGAGCGCGAGGCGATCGACGCGCCGCGCGCCGGGGTCATGGTCGGCACGACATCGGGTGAACCGGCGTTCGTGGAACGGCTGGAAGACAGCCGCGCCACGGGCACCGTCTCGGTCGCGGCCTCCGCGGATCTCGCTTCGCAATACCCCAGTCATCTCCTCGCGGTGCGGGTCGCGCGCGACGCCGGATTCCTCGGACCCGCGATGACCATCCCGACCGCCTGCGCGGCCGGCAACCACGCGATTGCCACGGCGGCCGGCTGCCTGCGCAGCGGCCGCGCCGACGTCATGCTGGCCGGCGGCAGCGACGCGTTTTCGCGCATCACGTTCACCGGATTCGCGCGCCTCGGTGCGATCGCGCCGGAACGGTGTCAGCCGTTCGATCGGCATCGCAAGGGCATGGTCCCCGGCGAGGGCGCGGCGATGCTCGTCCTCGAGCGTGCCGACCACGCGCGGCGGCGCGGGGCGCGCGTCTATGCCGAGGTCGCGGGATGCGGCCTGTCGTGCGATGCCCATCACATGACGGGCGGCGATCCGTCCGGCGACGGCGCCATCCGCGCGATGCGGAACGCGCTGGACGACGCGCGGCTGACGCCGGCGGACGTCAGCTACATCAGCGCCCACGGCACGGGAACGCCTGTGAACGATCGTCTCGAAGCGCAGGCGCTCGCGCGGCTGTTCGGCGGCGGCAGCGCCGTTCCGGCCAGCTCGATCAAGTCGATGATCGGGCACGCCATGGGGGCCGCGTCGGCCATCGAAGCCGCCGCCTGCGTACTCGCCATCGTCCACGGCGTCATCCCGCCCACCATCCATTTCGAAACGCCGGATCCTGAATGTCCGCTCGACTGCGTGCCCAACGCGGCTCGTGAATGTCGCGTGAACGTGGCGATGAACAACGCCTACGGATTCGGCGGCAACAACGCCTCGGTGATCGTTCGCGCGTGGGAGGCCTGAGCGGTGCGGCGGCGGGTCGCCATCACGGGGGCTGGGCTGGTCTCACCAGTGGCGGACTCGCCGGCAGCGCTCGTCGAAGCGCTCGCGGCAGGCCGTGCCCTTAGCCAGCGGACCGATTTCGATCCAGCGCGCGAGCTCGCACCGAGGAACACGCGTCCGCTGGATCGACTGTCGCAGCTCGTCGTCGCGGCGACGGCGCGCGCGCTTGACGCCGCCGGCTGCGATGCCGGCTACCGCGCGGCCAACCCGGTCGGTCTGGCGCTCGGCACGGTCTTCTCCGGCGTACGGACGATCTGCGCCTTCGATCGGCGAGCGCTCGAGGCAGGACCGCAGTATGTCAGTCCGCTCGATTTCGCCAATACCGTCTTGAACGCGGCGGCGGGACAGGCCGCGATCTGGCATCAGCTGCGCGGCGCCAACGCCACGATTGCCGCGGGCGGAGCGTCCGGCCTCCAGGCGATCGCATATGCCGCCGACATGATCGCCTCCGGCGCGATCGACGTGATGGTGGCGGGAGGCGCCGACGAACGATCGCCTGAGGCGGCCGCCGCGCTTGCCGA
>Ga0066903_100001346_pt1 | contig 17781 bp, 13 predicted proteins | sample PanSoiMetaGPlot1_FD_67491 | JGI IMG/M metagenome (GOLD analysis project Ga0066903, IMG submission 67491) | Tropical forest soil microbial communities from Panama analyzed to predict greenhouse gas emissions - Panama Soil - Plot 1 (version 2) | ecosystem: Environmental > Terrestrial > Soil >... | reverse complement strand
GAGGTGTCGAGGTCGTTCCTCGATTACTCGATGTCGGTCATCATTTCGCGCGCGTTGCCCGATGCGCGCGACGGATTGAAGCCTTCGCAGCGCCGAATTCTCTACGCGATGCACGACTTGTCGCTCTTTCCGGGGCGGCAACATCGTAAGTGCGCGAAAATTTGCGGTGATACCAGTGGTAACTATCACCCGCACGGCGAAGCGGTAATCTACCCCACCCTCGTCCACATGGCGCAGCCGTGGGCGATGCGCGAGACGCTGGTCGACGGACAGGGCAATTTTGGTTCGGTCGAAGGCGATCCGCCGGCAGCCATGCGCTACACCGAGGCGCGCATGACACACCTCGGTGCGGCCTTGATGGTCGACATGGACAAGGACACGGTCGACTTCGTCCCGAACTATGACGAAACGCGCACCGAGCCGACGGTCTTCCCGGCCGCGTTTCCAAATCTTCTCGTTAACGGTGGCACCGGCATCGCGGTTGGAATGGCGACGAACATTCCGCCGCACAATCTTGGCGAAGTCATCGACGGCGTTTGCGCGCAAATTGATGATCCGGACATCGATCTCGAGGGGTTGATGAAGTTCGTAAAAGGTCCGGATTTCCCGACCGGTTGCGCAATCTGCGGCCTCGCCGGAGTGAAGCAATATCTCGGAGGCGGCCGCGGCAGCATGAAAGTCCGTGGCAAAGCTGGCGTCGAAGAAATCAAAGGCGGCAAAGAACAGATCGTCATCACTGAAATTCCCTACGGGGTAAATCGCGCGACACTGGTCGAGCGCATCGCGGAGCTCGTAAACGAGAAAACGCTTGGCGACATCACCGCGATCCGTGACGAATCCGATGAAAACACGCGCGTTGTGATCGAGCTCAAGCGCGACGCCAATCCGAAGATCGTCATCAACAATCTCTATAAGCATACCGCGATGGAGAGCTCGTTCCCGGCGCTCATGCTGGCAATCGATCACGGCCGGCCGAAGCTGCTTTCGCTGAAAGACGCAAACGCGGCCTACATCGAGCATCGCCGCGAAGTTGTGCTGCGCCGGACGCGTTTCGAATTAAGAAAAGCCGAGGAACGCGCCGAAACGCTCGAGGGTTATCTGATTGCGCTCGCTAATCTCGACGAATTCATCCGCATCATCCGCGGATCGACAAACCGCGAGGAAGCGCGCATTAAACTGCTCGCGTTCGATTTCACCAAACGTCAGGTCGAACAAATTGGAATCCTGATACGAAACCCGGCGCGACTGACCGAAGGTCGTTACGCTTTCAGCGAACATCAGGCCAACCAGATCCTCGATCTCCGTTTGTATCAATTGACCGGCCTCGAACGGGACAAGATCCAGAACGAATACAAAGAGCTGATCAAGACGATCCAGGATTTGCGAGATATTCTCGCGAAAGAGCAGCGCGTTTTCACGATCGTCAAAAAAGAATTGCGCGAGTTGAAGGAAAAGCACGGCACGCCGCGTCTGACCCAATTCATCGCCGACGAGGGCGAGATCAACATGGAGGACCTCATCGCCAACGAAGGCTGCATCATTTCGATCACGCATGGGGGATTTATCAAGCGAACCGCGGTAAGTGCATTCCGCGCGCAACGGCGCGGTGGCAAAGGCGTGATCGGCATGACGACGCGCGAAGGCGCGACCGAGGAAGAAGAAGGCGATTTCATCGAACATCTCTTCACCGCAACCACGCACGACTACCTCATGTTCTTCACTGAAGCCGGTCGAGCTTACGTCGAAAAAGTTTATGAGATCCCGGAGATGGGACGCGCCGCCAAGGGAAGGTCGATTGCCAACATTCTCGAACTGAAGCCCGACGAGAAGATCGCGGCCACGATCCGGATTCAATCCAAGAAATCCGGTACCGGCGCGAACGCGGTCGATCAAACCTGGGACGAAAACCTGCATATCGTGTTCGCGGCCAATTCCGGCATCGTTAAGAAGTCCAATCTCTCCGACTACCGCAACGTGCGAAAAGGCGGCATCATCGCGATTCAAATCGAAAAAGGCGACCGCCTGATCGATGCGAAGCTAACGAACGGCAATAACGAAATCGTTCTCATCACCAAAGAAGGAATGAGCCTGCGCTTTCACGAAGAACAGTTGCGCGATCAAGGCCGTAACACGGTTGGCGTTTGGGGAATTCGCCCGGACAAGAAAGACCACATTGTCGGTATCGCAATTGTCGATCCTGACGCCATGTTGCTGGTCGCCGGCGAGAACGGAATCGGCAAACGCACGCCGTTCGATGATTACCGAAAGCAAAATCGAGGCGGCAAGGGCATCATCACGATGAAGACCGGCACGAAGACGGGCGACGTGGTCGGCGCACTGACGGTGCGCGATTCGGATGAGATCATGTTGATCACGACGAAGGGTCAAATGGTGCGGACGCGGGTGAAAGAAATCCGCGAGACCGGCCGCAACACGATGGGCGTGAAATTAATGGATCTTCGGTCCGGGGAAAAATTGCAGGCGATTGCGCCGGTTGTCAGTCAGACAGCCGAGGAAGAGGCGCAAAGCACTGAAACACCGGCGGAGCCGGCTGATACCACCAAGCCCACGAAGTCCGAGAAGTCGTCGAAGCCGGAAAAGCCGACGAAGCCCAAGAAGTCTTAAAGGAAAAGAGCACGCATTCACGTGCCCTTCCATTCGTCGTGGGGATTTTCCCACCTAGTAGCGCGTCGTAGTCGTCTGTTGTGTCGTCGTCGGTTGAGTTACCGTCGTCTGACGAGTCGTTGAGGTCGTTGTCGTTACTGGCTCCTCATGCGCACATGAGTTCAGGAACGCAGCAATCAGAAGTGAAAAGAACGGAATAAGAAGTTTTTTCATAGTGTTACTTAATGAGTTCGCCCCAAACCGCTTCGGCAGATGTAAATTAATCTTCGATCTTCGCCCTGCGCTTCTTCAACTCACTGCGTCGTCGTTTCGACTCGAGAATTCTCCTTTTTAGGGCAGCCGGCCTTGGCGATTTCCGCCGCCGCTCCTTTTCACGCGCCGCGAGCTGCGCCTGGCGCGCGGCACGCTGCCGGTCCTCGATCGCATCGAGCAGACGCTCCCGCGCGAGTTTGCGATTCATCGCCTGCGAGCGCGAATCCTGCACCGTCACGCTGACACCGCTCGGCCGGTGCCGAAGAGTGACCGCCGTCGAGACTTTATTTACATTTTGCCCGCCCGGGCCGCCAGACCGCGCAAAGGTCTCCTGAAGATCGACCTGGCGAATGCCTAGCTGCGCCATTCGCTGCGCAATTGATTCGCTTTGCATCTACTCGTCCAAATAGACGAGTTTCGCGCCGAATCAGCAACTCAGTTATTGGGCGGAAACCAAGCGTCCCGTCGCTTTACCGGAGAAAATTGCGTCCAAATCAGTCAGGACCTGCTGTGGCCCACGATACTTGCCGTCGGCATAACTGCTCGAAAGCATGTTGCCGTTCGCATCAACCAGCACAAGCGAAGGAATCCCGTCGCCTGCGTTTTTCTTCAAAACAGCCTTGTCCTTGAGTTTTGGAAAATCGATCGCCACCCACGGCATGTTTTCGTCGCGCATGTATTTCTCCATCGCGTATTGCGAGCGATCGCTGCTGTAAAAAACGATTTCGAACTCTGGATGTTCCGGCGCAACCCGTTTGTAATAATCCACCAGTTGCGGTGTAAATTTTCGGCACGGCCCGCACCATTCCGCTGAAAAATAAAATGCGATTAGCTTCTTGTTCGCAAGCGCTGTTTCATCGACGTGGGCAGTCTCGCCGTTACGAACCTGGACGAGATCTCCCTTGAGGAATTCTGAGATCGCCGCCGTGCCACCGGTATTGATATTCGGGGATTTGCCGGTGCGCTGACGCAACACCTGCGCTTGATAAGCGGCGTCGGATTTCTGCGCGGCTTCCGCTTGCGTAGCGCGATGTTCTGCTTCCGCGGCAATTTGTTCCTGAACGACGGCAGTCTTTTCCGCCGATAACGAGTAGGCTCCGCTTTTCAACGCGGCAATTAGCTCGGCGGAGGCGCCTGCTTTAACGAGTGCTTGCTCCTTGGTCGCATCAACCGTGTCAGCAAAGTGCCGTTGCGCCAGCTCCTGCATCAGCGTCTGGCTTGAATACCCGGTCCGCAACATGAGACCAATCTCACTCACGGTGAGTGGGAGCTGGCCCGCCATCGTGGCCAAGGCGAACACACAAAAGGTCAGATAAACGCAGCGCCGCATGCGTCTTAGCGAGCATTCTCCGGGCCGCAATTGCCCCTATTATCGAGCCGGACACCGCTTTGTACCAGCGTGCTCGGTTCCGTCCTTATCGCGCGGATTGTAACATCTTCAGGGCGACGCTACGGTCGAGCGAAAGCGCGTTCGTGCCATGTCAGAAGCCGCCACAACGGTAGAATTACTCGTCCCCAAAGAAGGCGCGCGGATGCGGCTTGATCAATTCCTTGCCCGCGAACTGCCAAGATTTTCGCGCTCGCGAATTCAACAATTGATCAGGCAACAATTTGTCACTTTGAACGGTTCCTCTCCTCGTCCGCGCGATATTTTGCGCATTGGCGACCGCATTTCGGTGAATGAACCGCCGCTGCAAAAGATCGAGAGCCGGCCGGAAGCTATTCCGCTCAATGTTTTATTTGAAGACGACGACTTGATCGTCATCAATAAACCGGCGGGTTTGGTTGTTCATCCGGGCTCGGGTCAACCGGAACACACGCTTGTGAACGCATTGCTTCACCATTCTGCGCATCTCTCTGGAATCGGTGGCAAGGAACGCCCTGGAATCGTGCATCGACTGGACAAGGAGACAAGTGGCAGTCTCGTCGTAGCGAAGAATGACGAGGCCCATCGCAGTTTATCGACTCAATTCGAGTCGCGCACGGTTGACAAAATTTATCTCGCGCTCGTCGCGGGAAAGCTCCGAAAGACGGCGGGCACGATTGAGGAAAAGATCGGTCGCCATCCCAAGTACAGACAACAAATGTCCGTTCAATCCAGTCGCGGCCGTGCGGCCAAAACCGAGTACCGAGTGGTCAGTTCCTCAAACGAAATGAGTTTGGTGGAATGCAAGTTGCACAGCGGACGCACCCACCAAATCCGGGTTCATTTGCATCACCTTGGTCATCCGGTGCTTGGCGATAAAGTCTACGGCGCCCGTTTTGCGAAGACTTTCCCGCGACAAATGTTGCACGCGTGGAAACTGGGGTTTGAACATCCTCGCAGCGGTGAACGAAAAAACTTTGAAGCACCGTTGCCGCAGGACTTCCAGAGCGCGCTCAATTCGCTTCGGCCAACAGTTTCTTTTGCGCGGCGAGCATGATCAATGCGGCAAACACCGGCGCGATGATGAGCGCCCGCATCCACGGCTCGGCGTGCCACGGCAGCCCAAAAAGGCGTTCATCCCAAAACAAGTAGTAAGCTAACAGCGTGATGGAGAGAACGTGCCAGGCATAAGCACGACGCCAGGTCGCGATCGGCAAAATCCAAACGCAATACCAAGCGTGTAGCACCGGACTAAGCACAAGCGCAGTGCCGAGCGTCCACAAACTACCGCGCTTCCAATCGCAGACGAAGAAGAACGCAACCACGATCACGCAGACAATCACGATCGGATAGTAGTGGAAAACGCGCTGATGAGGATTGTCCCAAATCGTTTCGGCGAGCCACCAAAAAAGATCATTTAACCGCGAGAGCTGCGTAATTTGGCCTAGCGAATTCCAAACTGTAGACAATCCGAAGGGCATGCTTAGAGCAATCGGGATGACTGCCGTGATTGCCAATGCAATCGCGCGAGACCTCAACGCGAACAAGAAAACAAGGAACAACGAAGCGGCAAAGAGGTTGAAGGCAACCGCCACTCCGAGAAGGATTGCCGCGAAGATTGACCAGAGCCATTGTTGGGCAACGTCGCCCGTCGCGGTTGACCTAACGAGTGCCAGAATCGCAGCCATCATGGCGAGGATCGTGACGCTGTCGAAATGCGCGGCGCCGGCGAAGCTATAAGCAACGAGCGGATTCCAGGCGTACCAAGCGCTGTCGCGATACCGATCTTCACCGCCGATTAAGCGCAGTAGCACGGCCACAATCGCCAGGTCGGCCATTGCGAAAATGATTTTGTAGGCCAATGCGCGATCGGTAATGCGGACGAGAAACCTGAACAGTAACTGTATGCCCGGTGGATCGATTGCGCGCAGCTCGGGTTGATTGATCTTGGCGGCTTCAGGAAACTCGCGTCGCAAGGGATCGAGTCGCGCGTCGGTAGGGGCCACGCTGAAGGGGTTGAATCCGGCGCATTGGATTTTGCCTTCCCACTGATTCCGGATCAGGTCGTCCGCCGGAGCGAGCGGCAGCGCAACCAATCGCAAAACAATTGCCACTGCCCAAAACACCATCGCCTGCCTTGCGGGCGAGAGATCGATTCTGAAATTGGAAACAGCCGCGAGATAAGCCGCGCCGCTCAGGAATGCCGTCCCGACGAACTTGATCGGCATGCCCTGAAACGTCCAGTCATCGAAAAAATTGAGCGCCGAGAAGGAAATGATCAGTAAGGTCACCGCGGCTGCGAAACGAATCATCTGAGCCCGATTCATCCCGCGACGTTCAATCCGCGCGAATCGCTTCCGCGATCTGAGCCGGCATCACCGGCACGACCACAACGTCCTTGTCATTGATTGGATGCAGACCAGCGCGATGAGCGGCAAGGTCGACCAGTTCGGCCACTCTCGCTTTGAGTGCGCGCGCCCTGCCCCACAGGAAAAGCAAAAATGCTGCGTAGGGAATAACCGACCAAAGATCAAGATGTGACGCATGCAGCTGGCGATAAATCACAATGCTGAAGGCGATCAGATTCAAAATAGCGGTAGTGGTAACCATCCGGTTACGCAGCCGCACCCGAGTCAGTCGTTTCGCGCCGCTGTGATCTTCGGTGACGGTTTGAAGCAGAATACTCCACCAGAAATTACCGTAGATCTGGATGTCCCACTCATTCCAACCGGTGTCCACCGAATACCGCCAGCCTTCTTCTTCGAGGAGCTGGAAAATTTGCCCGAGCAAATGATGCCGGTCCCGCGCTTCATCGCTCCAAAAGACCCGACGGCGCAGACCGCGGGGCGGCTTCGCGTCGGCGGGCAACTGTTCGTGTGCGCGAATCACGCTGCGCGGCGTGCGTTTGAAATGAAGCCAGGTGAAATATCTCGAAAATCCGCGGACGAGCGGTTGAACAAAGGCGAGGCACATCACAACCAGGCGCGCCGGCACGGTGTCGAACTTCGGCTCAATGTGCGCGCGGACCATGTAGGAAAGCGCGACCGTGAGGGTTCCGCCAAACATTAGATACGGGACGATGCGCAAACTCGGCAAAAAGATACCAAGACCAAAAAGAAAAAGCGTGAGCGCGAACCATTCGACGCAGCTCAGGTAGGCGGCAACATCCGATTGCGGTGTGGCGTACATCGATTGAAAGAACCCCTCGCCGAAAACACCGTGATAAATGACCGGTCGATCAATGAACCAGCTGAAGCGGGGCGCACCGTAGATTTGCCCCCGCCATTTCGCGGTGCCAGTTGGTCCAAAGAAAATGAGATGTTTGAAACGAAGAAGTGATTCGGCTTCGCCGTAGCCTTCCTGTTGTTTCAAAAAGGCGCGGAGTGTGAATCGCCGATGATGCCAGACGATTGCGGTCGGACTAAATGCGATCACGCAACCCATTTGCTGCAGCCGCCAGCAAAAATCGACATCGTCGCCCGCTTTGCGGTATTCAGGATCGAAACCGCCAACTTGTTTAAAGGCCCAGCGATAAAAGGCCATATTGCATCCCGGAATGTGTTCGGCCTCGGTGTCTGTGAGAAGAACGTGGCTGGGTCCGCCGGGCGCAGCCGCGACGCAGGCCTGAATCGCATTTTGCGCAGGCGGACTGACGTTTGGCCCGCCCACGCCGGCGTAATGACCGCTGGTCAGCGTTCCTACTAAATAATAAAGCCAATCGGGGTCCGCCATGCAGTCGGAGTCGGTGTAAGCGAGCACTTCGCCCTTCGCCTCGGCCGCTCCCGTATTCCGGGCAACGCTCAGCCCGAGATTTTCCTGATGAATGTAACGGACCGTTGGAAACTGGGCGACGATCTGCGCGGTGTTATCGGTTGAACCATCATCAACCAGAAGCACTTCGTATTTCGGGTAATCGAGTTTGCCAAGCGAGATGAGACATTCAGCGAGCGTGCGTCCGCCGTTGTAGGAACAGACAATCACGGAAACGAACGGCGCTTCCGCGAGCGCGCGATGCGGAAGACTGGAATTGTCCTGTCCAAAGCGCTCCTTCAACGCGAAGAACGACTTTTTTGGCTCACGCTCGCGCGTCACAATGCCGAACGCCCAGTCGGTCACCTCATTGCCGCCCGTAAACCATTCGTCGGTCCAGGAGAACAAAATTGTTCCCGCGAGCCCGCACTTCGAAACGCTTTCAACGTGCCAGCCGAGCATTTCCGCCTGCTCGTCCTGCGAATGGCGAATGGTGTCCATTCCGAACTCACCCAGAATCAGCGGGCGCTCGCCCGTGAGATTCTGCAATCGCAAAAGGTAGCGTTCGAAATCGGTTTGATTGTGCAGGTAAACGTTGAAGCAAAAAAAATCGACATTCTGCGGAAGCAAGTATTCCGTCGGCGGGAACGTTGCATAGGAATAGAGAACATCGGGATCTACCGCGCGACCGACACGGACGAGATGCTCGACAAATTCGATGACGCGATGCACTCCGAGCCAGCGCGCCATGGTGCTCGAAATCTCATTGCCAACGAGATAACCGAGCACCGCCGGATTGCCGACATAACGGCGGACGGTGTTTCGCACCATTCCGGAAATTTCGTCCCTTACTTTTTTCTGGCGGAGAAATTCGATGTGTTTTTCCCATGGCAGCGTGATCAGAACGTAGACGCCGGCGGCATAGCATTTTTCCAGGAACCAGTTCGGCGGCGGATGATAGATGCGCAGGACGTTGACACCGATCTCGCGCATCATTCCAAGGTCGCGATCCACCGTTTCGGGCTTGCCGAACGTGTTGCCGTTTTCGTCCGGTCTGAACGGCCCGTACGTCGCACCCTTGATGAAAAACTTTCGGTCGCCGTCGAAAAAGAATTTCGAGACTGCGCGAATCCGCTTCGGCTTCGGCGTGCTCATAGGGAACGGAGTGCTTCGCGCACAACTCTCGCGGTCATCTCGATGTCCTGCGGCGTATGCGCGCTGGAAATGAAGCCGGTTTCAAATTGTGATGGTGCGAGATAAACACCACGCTCCAGGCAAGCGTGGAAAAACTTTCCGAATTTCTTCAAGTCACTCCGCTTTGCGCTGGCAAGGTCGACAACCGGGCCTGACGCGAAAAATAAGCAAAACATTGAGCCGATGCGGTGAAAGGAAAGCTCGCTCTTCGAGTCCGCAATCGCTTCACGCGTAAGTTTTTCAAATTGGGCGCCGGTTGCTTCGAGCAAAGACCACACATCAGTCCGTTCCATTTCGCGCAACTGAGTAAGGCCGGCAACCATTGCCAGTGGATTTCCGGAGAGCGTGCCGGCCTGATAAACAGGTCCATCCGGCGAAACCTGATCCATGATTTCGGCCCGGCCTCCGAACGCCCCGACCGGCAAGCCGCCCCCAATAATTTTCCCCAACACAGTGAGGTCTGGTTTAATTCCAAAGATTTGCTGGGCGCCACCACGCGCTATGCGAAAACCGGTCATCACTTCATCAAAGATCAGAAGCGCCCTGCTCTTCGTACATTCGTCGCGCAAGACCGACAGAAAATTCTCCTTGGGAAAATAGAGTCCGGCGTTGGCCGGAATCGGTTCGAGAATCACACAAGCGACGTCATTGGCATTTTCCGCAAAAGTTTTCCGCACAAGATCGACATCGTTGAACGGAAGCGAAATTGTCAGCTGCGCAAACGCTTTGGGAACGCCGGCACTGTCCGGCCTACCATGTGTGAGCGCGCCGCTGCCCGCCCGCACGAGCAGTGAATCAGCATGGCCATGATAACAGCCATCGAACTTTATTATTTTGTCACGACCGGTGAATCCGCGCGCGAGACGAATGGCCGACATCGCCGCTTCAGTCCCGCTATTGACCATGCGAATCTTTTCGATTGATGGAACCCAGCTGCAAATCAGCTCGGCCAGCTCCACTTCGAAAGGATTCGGAATTCCAAAACTCAGGCCGCGCTCCGCGGCGTGACGAACCGCATCGATGACGACTTTTGGCGCATGACCGAGAATCGACGGCCCCCAACTTCCGACATAATCGATGTACTCTTTGCCATCCACATCCCAGATTCTCGATCCCGAGGCGCGCTCAACAAAAAATGGTTCGCCACCGACATTTCGGAGCGCGCGAACGGGCGAATTCACCCCGCCTGGAATGCGCGCTTTGGCGGCACCGAACAACTTCGACGAACGGCCAGTCACGCGCCGAAGATAATCATTAATTTGCTAATCGCGACCCACCTTCGTTTGTTCTTCGCTTTGAGCGAGTTCGGAAGTAAATCCATCTAGGAACATGAACCGCTGGAAGCGCTGGCTCCCTGGAGTGCAGATCGTCACCAGTTACCAACCGGCCTGGTTGATGAACGATCTGATGGCTGGATTGATGCTAACGGCGATGCTGGTGCCGGTGGGTATCGCCTACGCGCTGGCGTCAGGGGTTCCCGGAATCTACGGACTGTACGCGACAATTGTTCCGTTGCTCGCCTACGCGATTTTTGGTCCAAGCCGCATTTTGGTCTTGGGCCCGGATTCATCACTCGCTCCGGTAATTCTCGCTGTCGTGTTCCCTCTTTCGGGCGGCGATCCAATGCGCGCGGTGGCACTGGCAAGCGCGATGGCGATCGTTTCGGGTTTGGTTTGCATCCTGATCGGTGCATTTCGTCTCGGGTTCGTCACGGAGCTTCTCTCCAAACCGATTCGATACGGCTACATGAACGGCATCGCGCTGACGGTATTAATCAGCCAGACGCCAAAGCTGTTCGGTTTCTCGATCAACAGCAGTGGTCCGTTGCGCGACAGCATCCGCATATCGCAAGGCATTTTCGGTGGCCAGGCGAACTGGACCGCGTTCGCGGTCGGCGCGAGTACGCTCGTCGCGATTTTCTTGTTAAAGCCTTTCAAGCGTATTCCCGGACTTCTGCTCGCGGTCGTCGCCGCCACTATCGCGGTCGATATTCTAAACCTTAGTGCGACCACAGGCGTCAAAGTTCTCGGTCCCCTGCCACAAGGGCTGCCGTCATTTGCTTTGCCGATGATCAGTTATGCCGACCTCAAGCAAGTCATTATCGGCGGATGCGCTGTCGCGATGGTTGCGTTCGCGGACACGAGCGTGTTGTCACGAACATTCGCGGCCAAGACACGAACGGTGGTCGATCCGAACCAGGAAATGATCGGGCTCGGCTCGGCCAATCTCGCCACCGGCCTCTTTCAAGGATTTGCGATCAGCGCCAGCTCATCGCGGACACCGGTCGTGGAAGCGGCCGGTGCGAAGACGCAAATCACCGGAGTAGTGGGTGCCATCGGAGTCGCTCTTCTGCTCGTGTTCGCTCCCAATTTGTTGAAAGATCTCCCGAGCAGCGCGCTCGCGGCAGTTGTAATTGCCGCGGCCATCGGATTGTTCGAAATCACAGACCTGCGCCGGATTTTTCGGATTCAACAATGGGAATTCTGGCTGTCCATTGTCTGCTTCATCGGCGTTGCCGTGTTCGGTGTCATTCCCGGCATTGGCATTGCCATCGTAATCGCAGTGATTGAATTCCTATGGGATGCCTGGCGCCCACACTACGCAGTACTCGGGCGAGTCGCCGGTATTCGCGGCTACCACGATATCAAACGTTATCCTGATGCGCGCCGTGTGCCCGGCCTCGTTCTCTTTCGTTGGGATGCGCCGCTTTTCTTCGCCAATGCGGAGCTCTTTCATCAGCGCGTTCGCGAGGCGATTGCGCAGTCGCCTGCGCCGGTTCGGCGAATCATCGTGACGGCCGAGCCCGTGACCAGCATAGACGTGACCTCTGCGGACATGCTGGCCGAGCTTGGGCACGAACTGACCGAATCCGGCGTTGAGGTGCGCTTTGCCGAAATGAAGGATCCGGTCAAAGACAAGCTGCGACGCTTCGAGCTTTTCGAACGCTTCGGCGCGACAAATTTTTATCCAACGATTGGCGCCGCCGTCGACGCCTATCTGCAGGAACATCTGGTCGACTGGAAGCCTTGACCCTCCGCTGTCGATTCGCTCAATCGCCAGTCTCAGCTTTCGTACTTGAAAGACAATGCCACGCGCGTGCGATATGCCCGCACCTTTCCATTTTCGATTGCCATGTCCAGCTTCACCACCTCGGCGACTCGCAGATCACGGAGTGTGTCACCGGCGGCCTCTACTGCGCGCCTTCCCGCGTCTGCCCACGATTTTTTGCTCGTGCCCACAACTTCTACAACCTTGTAGATCGAGTCCTTATTTTTTGCGGCCATAATTTTTCCTTTCTTTCGCGGCCCTGGCATTTTTTTTGTTCTTCGGTGCACTCACCTCGTTCGCCCTAATACCAACATTCGTGCCAGCGAAATTTTCATTCAAGATGGCGCAGAGCCTTGTCTCTATGCACCGGCGAATCGGAGGCGGTGATTACGCAACTGTTGAACCGCTCTCGCACCCCGTCGTAGTCCCTCGAGCCCTGCCCGCCGATGACGTGCCTTAACAGTGAACGTCTTCCTCGCGCCAGGTCGAGCGCGGCGTTTTGCCGGTTGTCGACGACTTGTAATACGGCCTGCGGTCGTGGCCGCGCCGAAAACGATGACTGCCGCCAAACTGCCGATACCGATAAGAGTTGATCGTTTCATAATGAATACGGTTAATGTGTGACTGTTTACTTAAGTGTCGCGACGCGAGCGTTGCGCATTAGACCAAGGTCTGACATCCGCCGAAAAAGCCCGGGCTGAGAATTGGGATACTTATCGACCTCTCACCCTTTAGATTATGAAGAATCGTGGCCTTCTTCGTCTCGTCGTCTGTGCATTGCTCGTTGTTAGCCCCACTCTTGCCGAGCAACCGCCGGCGCATTCGCAGCGCGAATTTAAGGTCGGCGTTCTCGCCTCATTAACCGGCTCTTGGAACTCGCTTGGCAAAAACACTGTCGCCGCTCTACGAATCGCTAACGACCAGCTCAACGCCGTCGCCAAAGCCGAGCGCGGCGGTTACCGTTTTCAGTTGTTCGTCCGTGACACGCAGCTCGATCCTGTCCAGGCGCTCGCTGGTATTCAAGACCTCGCCAAACGCGGTGTGCAAATCGTCATCGGTCCGCAATCCAGCGCCGAGGTCGCGATGATCAAACCGTATGCTGACGCACACAACATTCTCGTCATTAGCCAGGGCAGCACCGCGTCATCGCTCGCCATCCCCGGCGACAATATCTTTCGCTTTTGTCCAAACGACATGCGTGAAGCCGACGCTATCGTCGCTCTAATGAAGTACGATGGCATTCAGTCCATTGTTCAACTCTGGCGAAATGATGCGGGAAATAATGGCCTACAGGACTCCGTCAAAACGGCATTCGAGAAGCTCGGCGGTACCGTCATTTACGGCTACCAGTACCAGCCAACCACGACCGACTTCTCCGTGGCCACGACGGCGGTCGCCTCTCAAGTTCAGTCATTACTGATGGCGGGCGCCGAGCCGAGCAGCGTCGCCGTGTACCTCGCTGCGTTCGATGAAGTCGTCGGCGTATTCCGTAGCGCGATGAGCAGCACGACACTCAGCTCCACGCGTTGGTACGGAAGCGACGGCGTCGCGCTTTCTGCAGCTTTGACCGGCGACGCGGACGGTGCCGCTTTCGCCACTAGCGCGGACTATCCAAACCCGACCTTCGGGCTTCCCGATGCGTTGCAGACGCTTTGGCAACCAACTGCAAACGCGATCCTGGCGCGCACTGGCATCGCCGCTGACGCGTTCGCCCTCTCTGCTTACGATGCGCTCTTTGTCGTAGAGCGAGCCCTGCGAACAGTCGGCAATCTAAAAGACTTCGCTGCTTTCAAGACAGCCTTTCTTAATACCGCGAACTCTTATAGCGGCGTCACCGGCTCGACTTCGCTGGATCCAGCCGGTGATCGCCTGAGTGCCGATTTTGACTTCTGGGCGGTGCGCCTGGTGAATGGCAGCTACGCATGGGGGCGAATTGGCACCTATGTCAACGGCGCCATCACGATCTTCTGATTCTGGCAATAGCCCCGTGGCTCATACGGGCTAAAAAGAGGGTCTAGGGCATGGGGCTGCCGCCTCACCTCGGCGAGCAAAGAATGCTTCCGCGAAGAGTTCCTTTGCCGGGCCCTGCGAATTTGTTTTGGTCAGCCTTGCAATTCGTCCCGAAGATGAGGTCTTGGATCGCAGATAGGACTTACGTCTTAATGCGGAAAGCTGGTGCGCGCGCGAGTACTGCTACAGAAATAGGCCCAACAGCCCCTAAATTATGCCCGACGAACCCAGCGAACCCGAGCCACCCAAAGAAAATAAAAAAGAGCAGAAAATCCGTGATATGACTCCTAAGGACGACGTGAAAGGCGGTGCGCCAGCCGACAAGAAGGACGAGAAGGCGGCTCCTCGTCGCACGGGCGAGATAGATTTCATGAAGTACTTGAAGGACGTGGAGTAGCGCGGCCCGAATACCGCACCCAAAACGGCGTAGAGTGTTGGTCGAAAAGCGTAGGCGCCGAATGGTCTGGAAAAATTCTCGCTACTATTTCGGCGTTTCCGAGGCGCGTCAGGTTCTTAACCTGAAGGCCGCTAGAGGGAAAGAGATCGCAGGTAACCGTTGTTGTCCGTCTTTGAGCCACTTCCGCGAGTCGCCGTTGATCACCGATCGTGCCACGTCGTTGAATAAGTGGCCTAACGACCCGTCATATCCTTACAGGAAGTGCCGGAAAGCGCGCATCCGGCGAGGCGCAAACCGCATTGCGTCGCAAAGGGGTTTTATATGGGACAAAAAAAGAAATCATCTCAGATGTCGATTTCTCCGAAAACTCTGAGCCGCAGGAAACCCTTAAGGAAGACGATAGAAAAGTAAGGTACCGGCGAGGAAAAACAAAATTTCGTGTCATGCGGACAAGAGGCTTGCTTCTTGCCGCTCTCCGTCCTTGGGAGGTCAAGAACCGAATTTATGAATAGGGGACTCTAACCGGAATTTTTAGCTTTTAGGCAATTGGCCGAATTGCCTTTCCTGTGCCGCCGGGTAAGAAGCAAGTTATCACGCGTCCTTTTGCTGCCGAAAGACCGGCAGCCTTGAGAGCGGTGTTTTCTACTTTCTGACACTCAAAATATCCGCTGCGCCACGTAAATGATGTCGCCGTCCTTGACGTAATAGACTTTCGTCGTCGTGCCGCTCATTGCAGATTTCAAATCGAGCACTTGAGTTCGTTGTTCTGCGCCAACGGTGCGGACCAGATGCACTTTGCCCAAATTTCCGTACTCATTTGCCCCACCCGCTTCCATGATTGCCTGAAAAACCGTCGTGGGCCGATCAAACGAGAACTTTCCAGGTTTACCGACATAGCCTGAAACAACAACATTCGCGGTGCCGCTCTCTAACGTGACAAGGACTTCATTATTCCTCAGCTGTGTCTTGTAGAGGCCGACCAGTTCGCGTTGAAAATCCGGAACAGTTTTACCGGAGGCAGTGACCTCGCCGACTAATGGAAGACTTACTTGTCCGTCCGACCGGATTTTTTGAGATTGGTTCAGCTCGGGTGAACCCGGAAACGAAAGCTTGATCACGTCCCCGGGCGACAGCCTGACCGGCGTATTAACCACGGGCTGATTTGGCAGACTCGAAACACCGCCTGTCTCGCAGCCGAAGAGCGCTACAGATGCAAGGAAAAAACATGCTGACAGCCGATTCCGAACGAGGGTTGGACTGAGTTTTGCAATTATCATGGCGTTTTTCCTTTAGCTACTTCCATCGGTGAAAGCGGCGGATCATTTCGCCGGAGACCTGATTCGCTAATCGAGCGAAGAGGACCTCATATCTTGAGTTTCTTCGACGACCGTTTCCTCCCCCCTTTCGACTCTCCGAAAAGAGATCGCAGGGATCTAGAAAACTGGGTGTTTATTTTTCAGAATAAACATTTTCTGGACTAGATGTGGAATCCGCGGCGATGCCGGAGTGCCAAGCAAACTGGCCTATCGGGAAAATTGATAGCTGCTGGCGAGCGACGCTGAACGCCTCGGCCTTTCCGGCGGCGGTAATCTCCTAGTTTTGAGAGAGGGCCCCGGGCTTTTTCCTATATATGGAGGCATGCCATACGCCCGATTAAATGTTTCGCGGCGTTTTGATAATAGGAAGTGGAATGAAAGCCCCGAATCGCAGCGACGCGAAGTCGTGTGTCTTCCGGCGACCCGAACCAGAGCTTTCGCACCTTATCGTTGTCCCGTATGCGGCAGTTTGGTGGCTGGAACGGACCGTGAACAGATTCTTCTTCATCACGAACACACCACCCCTCCGCGCGATTTTCTCTTAGAAAGAGCGACTCAGACCAATGCGTCAACGTGGAAAGATTCCCTGTCATGACCCGTCCGAAGTTAGCGCGCTTGTAGAGGATCAAATCGGCGAACACCGGGACGAGATCAATCCGCATGAGACAAGCCTGCGCCAATCATTGGTTTCGCCACATCTTGCGCCCGTGGTTTTATTTAGAATGGGAACGAAGCTGCCGCTTAATATGCGTCGCATCGCCTCAGCCCTCCTGATGTTAGTAATCAGTTCCGGGATCCTTGCGCAGCCGGTGTCACCACATCTTGATTTAAGAGAAGGAACGTTAGATCACGATCCGTCGAACCAAGAGATTGCGGGCAAGCGCAACCTGAAACTGTACGCTGACGGTGGCAATTTCGGTGCTACGGCCGTCGATCAAGGGGCGACCCAAAACATCACCGGCCTGAGAGACTTTATCTGGTCGCACTGGAAAGAGAAGAAGCGCGGATACGTCAGGCTAATGATCAGCGGAACCGATAACATGGTTACATTGCACATTTTCATCGAGCCGGGTCGGCATGGGACTTCGTATGTCCGTTGGAGAGGCGTCAATAGGTGGACTGAAGGCTCAATTACCCGCAGTATCATGGGCCACTGGTCGGATGCAGTTGCTCTGGAACGTGCACAGCCGACAGAGCGTGACCGTCCCGGTGGTAACTACGTACTAGTTTTCAAAGCTAAAGATCGGAAGGAAGTTTGGCGTCTGTGACCGTTCTGAGGTTTTAGTCAGAATTTTCTTACCGCCTGACTACAGGCTATCGAAAGTAAAAGGTTGTGCGTGCATGCCCAGGGAGAAACTACAACTTTTCCCGATAGGCGAGTCTGCCTTGCATCCGAGAGGACTTGGGTTTTTTTGTATTAGGGGATTAGGGGGGATTGTATGGGCGGCACAATATCACGGGAGGTGGCCGCTGCGCGGGTGGCGTGGTCCAGGAGAAGAATCATTTTATGTCTCCTTCTGCTGTTTTTCTAAGCGGCACAAGCTTCGATTGTGACCTAATTCGCTCGCTTTAGCACAACAAGGGAAAAAATGATTATGAAACTGGGCCGGATTATTGCCCTTATCTCCATGTCGATAATGGCGCTCGAATTGTGCACCGGTTGTGAAAGCGCGGACTCGCCCAAGCGGGCGGCGGCAAGTGGCACAAAATTCTTCATCGTGAAAGTTAACTCGACGGCTTTGTATCGCTTCGGACCAGCGCAACTTAACGGCTCCGATATGACCTTGCCGAAAAATACGGTGGTCACTTTGGTTCGACCTGAG
>Ga0066903_100001345_pt1 | contig 17783 bp, 12 predicted proteins | sample PanSoiMetaGPlot1_FD_67491 | JGI IMG/M metagenome (GOLD analysis project Ga0066903, IMG submission 67491) | Tropical forest soil microbial communities from Panama analyzed to predict greenhouse gas emissions - Panama Soil - Plot 1 (version 2) | ecosystem: Environmental > Terrestrial > Soil >... | reverse complement strand
TTGGCTTCCTCAGCAGCGCCGGATGGCGGCGACAACCTTCGCGAGCAAGGAAACGAGGCGGCCCCCGCTCGGCGTCAGGCAGAGCGGCGCCAGCTCACGGTGATGTTCTGCGACTTGGTCGACTCGACCCGGCTTGCCGGACGCCTCGACCCTGAAGATTTTCAAGCCGTGATGGAGGCCTATCAAGGTGCCTGTGGCGCTACCATCAGGCGGTACGACGGGCATATCTCGCAATACCGGGGCGATGGCGTTGAAGTCTATTTCGGCTGGCCAGTTGCCCAGGAGGATGCGGCCGAACGCGCGGTGCGCGCCGGCCTCGAAGTGATCGAGGCGGTGAGCGCGCTGTCGAGCATGCAACCGCTGTCGGTGCGGGTCGGCATCAACACCGGGATCGTGGTGGTCGGTGAATCGGCGTTTGGAGATCCATCCATTCCGTCGGGGGCAGTCGGCGAAACGCTTCACGTCGCCGCCCGGCTGCAATCGCTTGCGGCGCCGAACTCGGTGGTGATCGGCGAGGCGACGAGTCGGCTGGTGTTTCGACACTTTGTTCTGGAGGATCTTGGGCCGCAAAATCTGAAGGGCCTGGCAGAGCCGATTCATGCTTTTCGAGTGGCTGGGGCGCGGAACGAACCCACGCGCTTCCAGGCTGGCCACACAAAAGTGCTCACCCCGCTGGTCGGACGCCATGCCGAGCTCGCATTTTTGCAGCAGTGCTGGCATGACGCCAAGGAGGGAGAAGGCCAAACGGTCTTCATCTCGGGCATCCCCGGGATCGGGAAGTCGCGGCTCGTGCACGAGCTCAAGGCACGACTCCGTCGTGAGTCGCATCTTTGTCTAAGCCTTCAATGCTCGCAACACTGCATGCAGACTGCCCTCTTCCCGCTGATCCAGCTGATCCAGCGGCTGAGCGGCCTCACTAATGAAGAAGCGGACGAGGCCAAGCTGGACAAGATCAGGAGACTGCTGTGGTCGGCCACCGACCGGGTCGAAAATGCCCTGCCATTTGTCGCCGAGATGATGTCGATACCGATCGCAACCCGCTATCAGCGTCCGACGCTGAGCGCAAAACAGATGAAGGTGCAGACTTTATCGGTGCTGCTCGAGCTCCTGCGCAGCCTATCTGTGAGGCGGCCGATCTACTGCCTGCTGGAGGACATCCATTGGATCGATCCGTCGACGCAGGAGCTGCTCGATCTGTTAGTGGGCCAGATCGACAAATCGCGAATTCTCGTGGTCGCGACGCACCGGCCCGAATACCAGCCGCAGTCCCATGGCAACGTGCGAGGGCTCATCGTAAATCGCCTCGAGCGTCGCGACGCCATCGAGATGACCCGTTTCGCGCTGGGCGAGCGAGCGATTCCGGTCGAGGCGATCGACCGGATCATCGACGAAAGCGATTTTATACCCCTGTTTGTCGAGGAGCTCGTGCTCGGTGCAGTCGGTTCCGGTGGCGGGGGCAGCCGCCAGCGCACGGAAGCGGGCCCCTCGTGGTCGGTGCCGGAGTCGCTGCGCGATTCGCTCACCGCGCGGCTTGACCGGGTCCCGAAGGCGCGCAACGTGGCGCAGGCCGCCGCGGCCATCGGCCGGGAATTTTCCCACGACATGCTGCTTCGCATTTCATCGGTGGGCGAAGCGGAACTGGACACTGCGATCGAGCATCTCAAGCATAACGAGATCATCCGGGTCATCGAAAACAGGCCGGTCACCCGTTACGCTTTCAAGCATGCGCTGGTGCGCGACGTTGCGTATGAATCGTTGCTAAAATCAAGCCGCCGGCAGATGCATTCAAAGATTGCGTCTGTCATCGAGCAGAGCAATCCTGAGATTGTCGCCGGCCGGCCGGAGCTGCTGGCATATCACTACAGCCTGGCGGGGAATGCCGAATTGGCGGTGCGCTTTTGGATGCTGGGCGGTCATCGCGCCCGCGCGCGCTCCGCCAACCTGGAAGCCGTGGCGCAGTATCAAAGCGCGCTGGAGATGCTGGGATCGCTGCCGGAAACTCCGGAACGGCACGCGACCGAGCTGGAGATTCAATTGTCGCTCGGCGGCTGCTTCATTGCATCGCACGGGTATTCCTCCGCGGACACCCGCAAGGCGTTCGAAGCCGCGTGTCGGCTCAGCGCCGATCTCGGCGAACGGGGCAAGGAGCTGCAGGCGATTTTCGGCCTGTGGGGGCATTTCTGGATGCGCGCCCAGCACGGCCAAGCGATCGAGCTTGGCGAGATGCTGCTCGCGAAGGCCGATCGGCTACACGATCTGATGGCGCTGATCGTGGGATGGCGTTGCCTGGGAAGTACGCTTTTCACCCTCGGCGATTTTGTTCGCGCGCGCGACCACCTTGATCGCGCGGTGGCGCTAGGGCAGCGGTCGATCAGCGAGGAGTGCTCGCTGACCTATACCGTGGATCCCCGCATTGCGGCGCAGCTCCTCCTTGCCTGGGACCTGTGGATTCTCGGGTACCCCGAGCAGGCGCTCCGCAACGTCCTGCTGGCGGATTCGCGCGCGAGAGAGCGCAACGAGGCTTATACGACCGCGTTCGCCTGTTACGTGACGTCCGCCGTCCGGTTGCTGCGCGGGGAGGCGCAAGCCTCGCTCGAAAGCGCGGAGCAGAGTCTGGCGCTGTCGCGAGAGCACCACATCAATCTCTATGCGCTTTATTCGCGGTTCGGGCGGGGCTGCGCGCTTGCCAAACTGGGGCAGCTGGAGCCGGCGATGGCGGAAATCAGGGAAGGCATCGAGGAAGCGCGCCGAACCGATCTCGGATACATGCGGGGCTTCATGCTCGGCTGGCTTGCAATCATCGAGGCGCAGAGCGGACAGCCGGAAACCGCCCTCTCGACGCTCGATGAAGCGTTGGAGCACACGAATGACGTGACCGGGCGCGCCTGGGAAGCCGAGCTGCTGCGATTGCGCGGCGACATTCTGCTGGCTGCCCGACCGCAGGCGGCAGCGGAGGCGGAGCGGGATTACGTCAGCTCCCTTGCGGTGGCGCGAAAGCAAAGCGCCCGCGCATTGGAGCTGCGCGCCGCCACATCGCTGGCACGGCTTCTACACCTGCAGGGCCGGAACAACGAGGCACGCGCCCAGCTTGCCCCTGTCCTAGGCTGGTTCAGCGAAGGGTTCGAAACGGCGGACCTGAAGGAGGCGAATGCGGTGTTGAAGGGATTGACGTCTCCTGTCGGGTGAAGCAGCGGCTTGCAAAGGGACTTGGAACGCCCACAAGTACCGCGCCGATCTGTATCGCGTGCGATACCATGCCAAGGGCCCATCTGACCTACATCGTGACCGCCTACGGCAAGCCGCGCTCGACGTTCGGACTCGGCAATGCCTTCGCGGAGTGGGCGACGCAGGCGGGATTGCCTCCTCGATGTCGCCTACATGGGCTCAAGAAAGGTGGGATGCGCAGACTTGCCGAGGCAGGCAACAACACACGAACTTATGGCTATCTCCGGCCACAAGACGCTGACCGAGGTGCAACGCTATACCGATGATGCTGATCGTAAGCGTCTTGCAGAAAGCGGGATGGCCAAGCGCCAAGGTCAGACAGTGAACACCACATTGTCAAACCCGGCGGTCCAAAGTGTCAAACCCGGTGCTAAGTGATTGAACTAAAACAAGCCGCGTATAGACGTGGCGGCTCCCTAGGGGACTGCGTGAGGGAAATGCTTTCAATCACTTACGAAAAAGTGGGACACCCAATCGTCCCTCGCGATCATTAAGCTTTTTGTTTGGAGTGTCCCACCGGTACTGCCTTCACCAATTGCCGGTTAAATTTTCGAATCAAACCGATGCAATCTTCGCGGCAGCTGCGCAAGCGTCGCCAACTGGCCAAAATGCGGGCGAAAATGTTCGCTTGGGTCGAAGTGGGGCTTGCACCAGGCCGGCCCAAGCGCGCTCAGCCACCCAGATGAAAAGGATATCGAACACCGCGTATGCCCCAAAGCAATTCTCGCCATAATCCGCGTGCTCGACATGAATATGCCTGTATCGTGAGGCCGCGCGGGCCCGAACTGCCGGTGCCTTCCATGAGCGTGTGTAAGACCCACAATACTGGAAATACCGCCATAAGGATAAGCACACGGCTAGATAGCCAAGAATGGCCGGCAAGCCTTGCATATCGGATTCGGAGCCGGCCATCACCCTCGAATTTTTGCAGAACCCATGCTGGTGAGACCTTGGAGCCGTCAATGCGATGACCCACGCGTACGTGGTCGACCGTGATGGCCGCCAACCCGTTCTTGATATAAAGTTCCGCAAGGTCCCAATCCTCCCCTCCGACAGGGGCTTCTTGCGTCGATACCGCCCCCCATCCAAGCTCAACTCTTTGGCGTTCAGGTGCACTGTAAAGCTGCAGGAAATCACAAAATCGGAATGCCGCTGAACACCCGTACGGATACAGCGGAAATCGACATATGCTCCGTCCTGGGATCGGACCGCCAAAAACGTTGCGGGCCAGGCGCTCGGTCATCCAAGCTGGTCGATCCCTCTCCCAGAGCAAATCAATAGCCGTTCCGACTACGCCAATTCGCGGATTTTGCGCCAATTCCACTATCAATGCACCTGGCCAGTTATCATCCGGCACAACGTCGTCATCGAGAATAGTGAAGAACTTTCCACGCACAGAGCGGATCCCACGCGCACGAGCGTGATATAGTCCTCGGATCGGCTCGTGGACAACTACCATTCGTTCATTCTTTACAGCTTGTGCCCGTAGATACTCACTTGTGCTATCGGTGGAAGCGTTATCGACGACGACGAGCCATGAATTAGGAAACATCGAAAGCCGCCGGAGAACAAGCTCTACCGTGTCCCGCAGCACATCAATACGGTTGCGCGTGCAGATGATCACAGTAAATTCCGTCTCGGACATTTTGCCGGATCCGCTCCGTTACAACCAGCTATTCGAAGTAACCGCTAGAGCATTCATCTTGTTCGCGAACAGGCGAAGAGATGGCGGCCGTATTGTCTTTGCAGCGGACCATCGCCATCACCATCGACACCCAAGATTTCGATGGTTGAAAACGTCGTATGATCTTGCAGCCAGCTTCTGATTTTGTCGGCGTTCCAACCATTAAGGGAGCGACTGAACTCGCGCTCGTGGCATTCCCCGGTATCGAGAAACAGCACTGATCCGGTGACGTTATCGACTAGCTGGATGAATTCCGCCGCCGAGACGGCTTCTTCTCCCAAAACGAAATGATGCAGAATACTGAGGCAGCAGACGACATCATACTGTCGCGGGTGCGATCCAAGAAACGTGGTGGCGTCTTCGACGATGTTTGCCGACCGATCGATCCCGTAGGCTAACTGTCCTACTCTGCACACGGCTGCATCTCGTTCGATACCAAGGGATTGGAAGCCGCGTTTAGACATTTCGGCGACGAACCAGCCGTAACTTGAGCCGATGTCAAGGAAGGCCCCGGACGAAATGCCATTGCGCGCCAGCCAGGTCAGTATCATCTTCAACCGATCTGTGCATTTGCGTACAGTTCGCCACTGCTCCAATTCTGGCATCGAAATTGGTTGGCAAAGACTACGTTTGCCAAACATCCATTCGCAGTCCATGACCAATTCCTGCATCGGAGTCAAAGCGCCTTCCGTCGGCAGGACAGAGCATGGATACTCGCGCAGTCCCTGAACGACAGCCAGAGACAGTCGGTGATGGCCATCAACGATCTCGTAGCAATCGGAGAATTTGATCCGCCTCACCTCCACCGCTGCTCCCGCGCAACTCTCGTGTCTATCCTGAACGTTCAAACGCTCGCCATCAAACATCCGAGCAAAGCTTTTAGCTTTGTGCACGATGTCCTGCACAGCGGTGTGGGAAAAATATCTACCGTAAAGGTTCAGGCATTCGCGAGCCCACCTGTAATATGCGGTCAACTCGAATCGTTCCGACCGAAAAACGGCGTCACCGACTTCGCGGTATGCTCTCAAGAATTCCGCATGGGCGGATGCCGCAACAGGCGTCGAGGGCCTGAGCAAATCTCCTGTCAACCGCGCATGCGTTGCGGCCGAATATCGATTGGCGCCTCCTACTAATAGTTTGTTGAGCTTAAGCTTCCTGGAGAACAAATTGGGGCACAGGCGATAGAGGCCGTAGGCGCCTCGACGGATGTCAATGTCGTGGAGGGTCCTTTGCATTGTCTTCGCTAGCGGCCAACAAATGCGTGCAACACTTTGGGGTGGAGAACGGCACGCAACATCGAGATCATTGGGTTTCGATCAGCGACGTTGAGCAAATCAACAAACAAATCGTCGTCCCGGCGATGGTCGAGCTTGCTTGGCGGGCATTGCCGACAGCTGCTCCCATCTGGATGGATAAGCGAACTTACAACTTCGAGGAGCCCACGTTGGTAGGCTTGGCGAGCGATCTGGCAGCCGAGCGCACGCGCGACACTGGCCTGACCGATATGTGCTGGTGCGAAGCTCCTGCCGCCGACACGAAACATCGAAAAGTCGGGCTCGGAGTCCCCGATGACAATCGTCTCAAGTTCGGGGTGTCCAGCGCACGCGAGTAATGCTTTCAGTCCAGCTCCCTTATCGACATCTCTTGCCACGATCGTCGTATCTAGCGTGGTTTGGTACCAGCGAAGATGATCCAAACGTAGTCGAGACATCAGACTTGGAAGTATCGTGCTGGGAAGGGGAACCATGCCATTGCGTTCAAAAGTATAAGCACGGATAGAGTATTGATAGCCATCGTTCAAGAATACGCCGGGCGTTTGCCGCAAGACCTTACGCAGTTCATCAAGCTGCTCAAGGGCCTGCGTGCTCACTAGCCTGTATCCTGTGTTGGCCACGGCATCAAAAACGTAGCTACCGTACTCAGCGACGCCCCCAACAAAACCGTATGCATTGCAATATTCACTGACCTCGCGCACCGAGCGCGCGGTATCGATGGCCATGGCAAATCCGTGGGCGTGAAGCAGCCTCAGCGCCCTTATGCCGGCGGCGGTCGTTGTCGGAAAACCGAAGATCCGCCGGTCGACCACTCCGTCGATATCCAGCACCACCAGCGGAGATTGCCAGTGGCGTGTCGGCGGCGCATTGCAGAGCGCGCCACAGAAGCGCGCGCTCTCTCTTGTCAGGAAGTTCCATGCCTGGACGTAGCGGGCGTTGAGCTCCATCGCCCTGGCGTTTGATTGTTGTTTCACAAGTCCGTCCAAAGCGGACGCCATCGACCAGCTGCCGGCCAGCAGTTTGTTCAAAAAAAGACGGTCCGTCACCCGCGTGTCGCCAGTGCCCTTCACGTAACGTCGAATAAGCTCCTGCTCTTCTGCCAACGTAAGGCCAAATTGAAGTATCGCATCCGCCAAGTCGTAACCTGGATCACTGACATTCAGCTCATGCTTGCCAAAACCGTGATGTTCAAAATCCGCTTTGAGCAGTCCTGATGGACCAACAATCCATTCGGCCGGCGACATCTGGCCGTCAATCATCGTGGGAAAAGGGCACATTTGGCGCGATAGACGCTCGCGAACTCGACCGCTCATGAGCTTGGCGGCCACTTTGCTGCGATAAGCCTTACAAAGATTATTTCCAAGGACCCGAAATCCCTCATGTTGCGAATCAGGACCTAGGGTCGGCGTGGGGTCCGACGCAAGGCCTAGAGAGCGGACGCGCGCTGCCACGTATCCGGCTGCCTGGGCGATCCGTTGCACACTCTCCACGCTGCCAGCGGCTTTGGTTTGTGGTAGCCATTCAGTGTAAAGAATTCCATCGCGCAACCCGATAAGGGGTGGAACGAAACCGGCAAGACGGTGGCCTGCTAAAAAAGCGGAATAGCCGAATATTCCCCAACCGACACCTTTCCCAAGGATATAGCGCGTTTCGACTTGTCCGCCACAAGTCTCGAGTCGGACGGCAAAAACTCGCTTGATTCGATCGCGTTCATTGTAGAGTGAGCTATCGTGAAGTTGCGCATTTAATTCATCGATTGCTGAACTCGCGACCACCGTCGCGCTTATGAACTGGCTTGGCGCATAGTATTCGCGCAGGCGGCTCTCCATAGGCCCGGTGGTGAGAATTCGGGATTTGTACCAATCCTCCGGCTCGAGACAGAGGACAACTTCGTCAAGAAAGGTCGTGGCTTCGACGTGAGCCTGCCAGTCACGGCTCACAGCCCGGATGGGGAACAAGATGACCAACTGGTCGGAGGAAAAGCCGACTTTGCGAATGTGTTCGACCGCCATCCCGATCGTTCCCCCGCTGAACGGAGGGTCATCAATCAACAACGCCAAATATCGCTTACCGGCACAGCGCGTCAGTTCGGCTTGTTCCCACGCCGCTAAGCCATGATTCGGCCGAACGGTCAGGGTATCCACGGCTTGGTAGCCTTCGGATTGCAGAAGTGCGCGTAGCAAGGGGGCGAAATACGCACCCGCCGTGCGCAAGCCGACAATTAGGATTGGCTGCTGGCGATCCGGAAAGCGCGTGATGAATTTCCGACCCAGTGCCAGCACATCGAAGGGAGTCAAATCCTGCTTGCGAAAAGCTGATGGGATACGTATGTGCTGCTCCCACAGCTCGACAGGCAGGCGCAACTGCAACCCTGGCAGCAGCTCGCGTGCCGTACTGGCTAGGCTCTCGTGTGCTGGCAGCTTCTCTTTCACAAGCAGTCGAAGGAAGTTATCAAGGCCAGCCCGCCATCCCTGTTTCCATCGACGAGCTTGTCCAACCCGCGAGCGCCGCAGGATGCCCGTCAACCATCCCGCCACGGCTAGAGCTTGTTGTGCGAGATAAGCCCCCGGTATGCCCGCCATTTGTGATGGCAGGCGATAAACCGGGTCATGCAAATAGTCATCAATGGAGTTCAGCAGCGTGCAGGAGAGAAGGAAAATGTTCGTCATCACCTCGCCGAGGCGCCAATCCTCATCCGTCTGTATCAACTTGCCGACTTCAGCTTTGAGGTGCCCGACCGTCTCTCCGATTGTTGGAAACGGATTCAAACACCACTGATAATCTTGATAGAAGCTCAGTTCTGTAGCGAGTGGACGTATTTCGGCGGCTTTGTCTTTAGCAGAGTCGAGTGCAGTGGAAGAAGAGATCGGGAGCTGAGTACCGACAAGGCTCATACCGATCTTCCAAAGAGCTGGTGACCTATTGACCTGCGCGGTACCATAATATCATGCCATATACTTCTTGCAGACGTACGGTTGAATTTCCCGGTCCCTGGCAGATTTAACAATCTTCTTTTCCCATGAGATCTTCAACGAGATTTTGCACTATAGACCGCAGAAGCCATCCTGTACCGAATGCAGCGCGGCACACTCATAACCACCCGTAGCCACCAGAGTTATACTAGGATTATTTATTTATCCTAAAGTACTCGCCGTTCGCGAACCATCCGGAAATGTTATGGCCTGGCGAAGGTGGTCTGTGTTGGGAGGAGCTGGCTTCTGAAACGCCACACTATAAGTATGGTGGAGAAGCGAACACAGCGGTATCCAGCCACATCAGCCGGTAAATCGAAACCTTTTGGCACCTTTGAGAACTGAGCTCCGCGATCGCGCGATCACGAGCCATCTCTTCTCAGTGAGTGAAGGTATTCGGTCAGGCCTTGGACCTGAATTTAACGAAAAGCGGCGAACGGTTCAGTCTTTGCCTCGCGTGTTCCATCGCCTCGCTCCCCGATATTAGATAACCGAGCCACAAAGAAGCGCAGCACAAAAAGGCGAATTGCCGATGAGAGATTGGCGTGTTGTCGCGCAGAATCGATCTTGCCGATAAGGTCCGATATCGTCATATCACGCCCTGCGGCGATCCTTTTCAACTCCTTCCAGAATGCATCCTCGAGGCTAACGCTCGTTTTGCGACCCGTAATGATGACGGAGCGCTTGATGACGGTAGAACTCATGGATCGATCCTTTGATCGCGCATCTGCGACCAGTCCCAGTATCTGGGCCCGCACCATCCGCCACGTTGGGCGCCGCAATGTCCCGTTCGTCTGAACTATCGCCTGCGCGCTGCGGCGTTTGTTTGTTCATCGACCAGGCAGCGCAGTAGGACTTCCGTAAAATGGAAATTAAGCGATTCGTGGCGGATCGCCGCGGTAGCAAGGTGTTCGACGTGCACGATTGGCCAAATTATTTTACCTACGACGCGATCGCTAGAGAAACGTTTTATCGGTCCCGGCATTTATCGCCCTTTAAACCGCATCGGCAAAGCCGTTCCACCTGATTGACGCAGCTTGGCACTCGACCCCGGCCAAGCATTTGCGGTCTCAAAACACCTCAATTAATCATTCTGATCGATTCCGAACAAATGTAATCTTCATGTTTTATTCCAACACCGCTCCACGCAATGTTCCGTCGTTATGATCATTCGACCTCAGACGGCGTGACAAGAGTTGGTTGAGTTGAGGTACGAGCCCTCACATTTCGACCGGAGCAAGGTCGGCGCGAACTCGGCGTCGAACCCGATCATTGCGATGTCCGGTGACATCGCTGTCTCCAAACAGCTCTGGAGCGGGAGGCTGCATTCAACCCTAATTAAGATGGCATTTATCGAGTTTTTCGCCGTTGTCGTCTCGGCCTATATTGCAAGCCTTCTCTATCACCGTACTATCCTATTGCACTGGCCCGCTGCCGAGACTTATCTTCCGGCGGCATTGGTATTAGGCGCGCTGGTCCTGCTTATAGCTGTCGGATTTCAACATTTCTCCACAATACAGACCACACCAACGCACCGGTTTTTGTGGAGCGGCATAGAGGCCGTCGCGTTCGCATTTTCGTTCTTTCTGACCATCATGTTTTTGCTGAAGATTTCTGAGGACTATTCGCGCGGCGCCTTCCTTTTTCAAATTGTGAGCGTCAGCTCTGCCGTCCTTGGCGTCCGGGCGACGCTGTATTCCCGGCTGCAGTTGGCTATCGCTTCAGGGCTTATCGAGGCGCAGCGGGTGGTTCTGATCGGCGAGCTGCGTCAATGCTCTCATCTCGCCGACCGACTGCGTTCGAACGGAATTCTGACGGTCGGCTCGTTCCCATTCCCGGTGCGTAATGACCCCAACACCGTAACAAAGACCCCTGAAGCAAGTCCCCTGCGATACCACAAACCCAGCGAGCTGGTTGACCATTGCCGGCGGCTGCGCGCCGATAAAATTCTAATCTTAGCTGCCCAAAACGACTTGCCAATGGCAGCAAGCCTGATTGAAGCGCTGTCAGAGCTCCCGGTAGGTGTTCATATCGTGCCTGTGGAGTTGAGCGACTGGCTGCCTGCCGCGCGAATTACTGAATTGGGCAAGGTGCTGACTTTACAAATCTCTCGGCCCCCGTTGTCCATTTTCGATCGAGTTGTCAAGCGCGCTTTCGATATCGCGGCCGCAACCGCGGGCCTGATCGTGGCCTCGCCACTGTTTCTGATCATTCCATTCGCAATCAAGCTTGACTCCGGTGGCCCTGTCTTCTTTCGCCAAACGCGGCACGGCTATAACAATGAGCCGATTCGAGTGCTGAAGTTTCGGACAATGTTCACCACTGAGGTGGGGGCCAATTTTGTCCAGGCCGTGTGGCAGGACCCCCGGGTGACACGGATAGGTCGCATATTGCGGCAAACGAGTCTCGACGAGCTTCCGCAACTATTGAACGTGCTAATCGGCGACATGTCGATTGTCGGTCCTCGCCCTCATGCAACCGCACACAACGAGATATTCGAAAAACAAATCGCGCCCTTCAGAAGGCGGCATAACGTCAAACCGGGAATTACTGGTTGGGCACAGGTGAACGGGTACCGCGGACAAACCGATACATTAGACAAGATGCGTCTCCGAATAGAGTGTGACCTTTACTACATCGATCATTGGTCACTGCTGTTCGACATCAAAATTGTTGTCATGACCTTATTTTCGAAAAGAACCTACATCAATGCATACTGAGACCCATATACCACCTCCGTTTTGTTATGTTTGTTCAACGCGCAATCATCCAGTTATTATTATTACGTTGCGCAAAATAGCTTCGACTCTAGTCTTGCGGTAATCATCAACTGCGACGATGACGAAAGTGTAGGCATGCTTATTGTTCACGTCGTACGGCAGTTCTATCCTAGCCTTGGTGGTCTTGAAAGCGTCGTTTTAGAGCTCGCTAAAGCGCAAATCGTTAGTGGACACGCGGTTCGCGTCATAACGCTCGATCATATCTTTAATGACCCCAAAGGCAAACCTCTTCCCGATCGAGAGAATGTTTACGGTATAGATGTTGTTAGACTATCATTCTTTGGATCACATCGTTACCCTATCGCGTTCGCGGCAATTAAGCATCTTAAAGCCGCTGACATCGTTCATGTCCACGGATTCGACTTTTTTGCAGATTATCTTGCCATAACTAAACCGCTGCACCACAAAAAGCTAGTAATATCGACCCATGGGGGATTTTTTCATACTCAGTTTGCGAAACGGCTGAAAAGAATTTATTTTCATACGGTGACACGCTTTATTTTGGCCCGTTATTCTAGCGTTGTTGCGATAAGCGCGGCGGACTATGAACTTTTTAGTACAATCCGGCGGCGGGGCATGGTCTGTGTGGAGAATGGCGTCGATACAATTCAATATTATGACGCTGCTTCACCGACACCGGCCAAATCACTTCTTGCGATCGGACGATTTGCGACACACAAGCGATTTGACCTTCTAATCTTGTTTGTCGCGGCACTTCGGCGACGCGATCCGCAGTGGACACTTAAAGTGGTTGGTCGGCCCTGGGACCTCAGCGTCCAAGATGTGTTTTCCTTGGCGAAAAATTGCGGAATGCTCGAAGGTCTAGAGGTGATCGCGCTGGCCTCCACCGCTGAGATGCGTAGCCTGATGGCGACCAGTTCCTTTATTGCCAGCGCATCAGAATACGAGGGTTTTGGACTGACAGCTGTCGAAGGGATGTCTGCCGGACTTATTCCGCTTCTTAGCGATATCCCGCCATTCCGTCGGCTTTTTCAGCAAGTTCGTGTAGGCCTCATTCTTGATTTTGGCGATGTCGAAGCAGCCGCCTCGCTATTTCTTGAGAAATGGGCAGAGTTTGAGTCCAACTATGCCGTTTATCGCAGCGTCTTGATCAGCGCTGTTCGCAAGTATGAATGGCCGCGCGTCGCAGAACGATATCAACAGCTCTATGAGGGGGCAATCGGAAGTAAGACTCGATTGATTCTCGATGTGCCTATTTATGTTTCGACACTGTCAAAGGCTGTGGAATACCTGGATGCCCGCTTCAACTCCGGAGATTTTGGCATTGTGAGTTTCGCCAATGCGAACACACTAAATATTGCGTCCGTTGATCCGCGGTTTCGCAAGACCTTGCAGAAATCAATCGTGCTGAACGATGGAATTGGGATCGATATCGCGAGTACATTGCTATTTGGCACGCCGTTTCCTGACAATCTTAATGGCACCGATTTTGTTTCCGCATACTTGGCAAACACGAAAAATCGATATCGCATTTTTCTTCTTGGAGCGAGGCCCGGTGTTGCTGAGCGCGCAGCTAAAAGTCTGTTACGACGCGGTTCGCCGCACGTAATCGTTGGCTGGCTTGATGGATACTTCGCGGAGAGCGATTTATCGGAAACCATTGACGCCATTCGTGTATCGAGGTCGGACATATTGCTGGCTGCTATGGGGAATCCAAAACAAGAGCTTTGGTTGACTGAAAACCTGGCTGCGACCGGATGTCGATTGGGATTAGGAGTCGGTGGATTATTCGACTTTTTATCTGGTGATGTGCCACGAGCACCTGCGTGGGTCCGAGCTGCTCGGTTTGAGTGGGCTTATCGGCTTTGGAGAGATCCCGGTCGCCTTTGGCGGCGCTACCTAATTGGAAACGTTGTGTTCATGGTCCGCATCGCTGGTCAATGGTGGTCGGGTCAACGAGTATAAGCATCCGTCCTTATGCTAAGGCCATCCTAAATTATTTCGCGTGTCAAAGCCGTCGATCGTGCGATCACGGGAACATCGCATAGAAGTCAACGGGCCGTGAGCAAAGTGTAAGTTACCGGGATGAAATGAGCTTCCGACCATGAACAAGGCAGTTGTTCGAGCAGGGTTGAATGCGGTTTATTTCAGCGGTGCTCATCACCTGCTGCAGCCATTCTTTGGTGGGATGGGAGCGATTTTGACACTTCACCATGTGCGTCCCCCTCGGCCCGAGCAATTTCAGCCGAACCGTGCACTTGAGGTCAGCCCGGCGTTCCTCGAGGAGGTGATCGCACGTGTACACTGGTCTGGAATCGAGATCGTCTCACTCGAGGAGATGCACCGCCGTTTGACCGAAGGCGACACCAGCCGTCGTTTCGTTTGTCTGACCTTCGACGACGGATACCGTGACAATCTTATTTGGGCCTACCCGATTCTAAAGAAATATCAAGCGCCGTTCGCACTTTTCATCGCTACTAGTTTTCCCGACGGTCTTGGCGATCTATGGTGGCTCACGCTCGAGAGGGTAGTCGCTCACAACGACTGGATAGCCCTTAGCATCGGTAGCGAAACTCGGCGATTCGACTGTAGGCGTATCGACGATAAGCGCAAAGCATTCGATGTGATCTATTGGTGGCTGCACGGCCTAGACAGCGACATAGAGCGCGGCCGCGTGGTTGGGGAGCTCGCTCGAAGGCATGGTGTTGAGATCTCGGCATTCTGCCGCGAGCTATGCCTGACCTGGAACGAACTCGCCGGACTTGCCGCCGATCCGCTCGTGACTATTGGGGCACATACGGTCAATCATATCGTACTGAAAAAGGCCGATGCGGACCTGGCCCGCAGCGAGATGCAGCTGAGCGCGGCCGCGATTGAGGCCAGGCTCGGTGTCCGGCCCCGCCACTTCGCGTACCCCTATGGCAATCGCGCAGAAGCCGGCTCGCGCGAGTTCCGCATCGCTGCTGGGCTTGGCTTCAAGACAGCAGTGACCACCCGTTCCGGCGTGCTTTTCGCCGACCATCGCAATCATTTGATGGCGCTACCAAGGATTGTGCTCGACGGCGAGTTCCAGTGTTGGCGCTACGTTGAGGTGCTGCTGTCGGGGGGGCCAAGGGCACTTTGGACTGGTTTTCGCCGCGTCGCCGCAGGCTAACGTCCCTTATAATTTTTGGAGAGGATCGACATCACCGGAGCATCAATCCCTTCCGTTGGTTCGGCCGACAGGGAGTATCTCCCCCACCAGGGACCGCCAGCCCAATAAACCCATGGGACGCGTTCACCATCAAGCCACGGCAACAGCCGGTCGATCACCTCGAGCCAACGGGAATCGTTATTGGGAACACCGAACTCTGTGATAATTCCCGCAACCCGATGCTCTCTGAGCCAGTCGGTAAACGGACGAACGAGGTCAATGCCAATATCGGGATACGCCCCACTAACCGGATAGTTTTCCCGATATTTCCCGCTTCGATTTGCATCGAAATACTGGTGAGCCTCGTAGACCAAGTTCCCAGTCGGGTCCGTAAGCAGGAAATTGCTATTGAATCTTCTCCAGCTCCACGCGCCACTCCACTGATCGCCCGGGGCAAGCACGAGCCGCTGGCGGTCCTTTTGGCGGATCGCTTCGAGCCCCGCTTGTGCAGCCGGCTTCCAAAGGCCGCTGCTATCGTGCGGTTCATTCATCAAACTGAAGGCATAGATCGTGCCGTCGCCAGCAAATTCAGCTGCCAGGCGTTGCCAGAAATCCGCGAATGCGCCGATCGGGACTCGATCTGACCCGATCAGTGCCAAGTTGCCGCCGATCCAGTATCTACCGTAGTTGTGGGGGGACAAAATAACCTTCATCTCACGCGCGCGTGTCGCCGCAATAAACTGCTTGATTCGGGTAAGCTCGCTTGCATCGAGATTGCCGAATAGGGTCGGCTGCAGCCGCTCCCAACGAAAGGGCAAGCGCAAAACATCAAATCCACGACTCCTGTAATAGTCAATATGCTGTACCGGAGGATAGATGTAGTCGCGACCGTACACGCCTGGAATTCTGCGGTCGTTGAACTCGGCTCCAGCTAAGCTAATCCCTCGTGCGAATCTTTTGACGCTCGTATTTGCGTCGTCACCGTTAACGCTCGACGTGGACCGCCACGGGCGATATCCGAGCCCTTTGCCTAGCTCGACCAACCCTTGCTGGCCGGAAAGCTGACAAGCGACTGCGCCGCACGCTAGACTCGCGACAATCAAACATGCGATGCCAATGGTCCGAGGCACCTTAACGTCTCCCATTGAACTCTATAGACGGTCGGCGCCCACCCCCAGCGCATCGTGCGCTTCTCGACCGAAACGCGCTTATATGGGCTCTACTTTCCGTCTGTGTCTTCCGCTCGACTGCCAGCGCGCCCAGTAAGAACCACAACAAAGCCGCCGTTTTAATCGTGAAAGGAGAATAGCTAACGCTCAACACCGTCGCAAAATAAAGTCCCGTCAGTGAACGAAAAACAAAAAACTCGCGATCCGCGCCTTTAAGCATCATGAAAACAATCCAGAGCATGGAGAAGCCAAAAATTCCAACTTGGCTGATGACATACCCGTAACCTGAATCGAAGGCTGATCGCGCCGACTCGCCGATGCCAAGCCAAGTGCGAACGTCAAACGTACGAAGGATGTCTCCCGACAATACCAGTCGCCCGACAAAGCTGTTGTCTATTAGAACTCCTTCAAAGGTATAAGCGATTCCGAATAAAGCACATATGACAATGAACGGCAAGCACGCCACAAACAGATACAGGAGGCGGCTCGGCAATAGAACTAGCCCAACAACCGATAAGCACAAAAAAGCGCCAAACCGATTGTCGGCCAAAATGATCATAAGTAATGCCATCGAAAACAGTGCAACACAGAGCACCTTTCTGACCTTCCAGCGAACAATCGCCCAGAAAAAAACGACAAGGGCAAAATTTCCGGGCGACACGGGCTCAAGAAATATAGAGGACACCCGATGGTCCCCTAAGATCGGAAAAAGTACGCGGCCTTCTGGACGAATTCCACTCTCGAATAGATTAGACGACAATATCTCTAGGCGCTCGGCGGCAACTGACCCGCGGGCCACATAATACATAATAATGTTAAAATACCTAAGATATACGTCAATAAACAGATATTCGAATACAGCTACTGCAGTTACTAGTGCGCCCGCAACTAACATGATGGCGTCGGCGTTTCTCAGACTGAAAACACGCGTTCCAAGCCAGAAGAAAGCAAATGGTATCATAGAGTCACGAAAGATCTTTGGATCAAGCTCGCTGTCTCCGAATTGCAACGTCCGGATAAGTATGAGAATCAATAGATACAAAAACGTCGCACAAATTAGGAGCAGGTGCATTCGACCCACCACCGGAAATGACGCTATAAGGGCACCCGAAATGATCGCAATCTCTGTCGCAACGACGGACAAAGCTGAGACTCCAATCATATTTGTATCGATAAAACAGAGAATAAAATTGAATGAAAGTGCCCCGAAGACCAAGGTGGAATGTAACCAAATGCTTCGATCGACGACCATCGTCAACGGCGACGCACAATTCTTGCGAGTGGCGTAATAAGTCACATATCTCTCCGACAAAAGAGAATATTCGATGAGAAAAAACCGCAGCCTGATGCCGTCATCGACGGAGTTGTGTAATTCGACATAAGTGGTTACGCTATTAGCTAAGGGTAGATGTATGTTATCCTCTAAGTCGAAAAGCCGACTGACGGCGAAAGAATAACGATAAGATATCAATTCGTTGATGAACAACGATTGCGAATGAGACAGTCACATAGATCTCCACAAGCAACAGCGTTAGTGCCGCGCCGGTGAGCCCTAACAACCATGTAAACACAAAGGCGCTTATGG
>Ga0066903_100001344_pt1 | contig 17783 bp, 16 predicted proteins | sample PanSoiMetaGPlot1_FD_67491 | JGI IMG/M metagenome (GOLD analysis project Ga0066903, IMG submission 67491) | Tropical forest soil microbial communities from Panama analyzed to predict greenhouse gas emissions - Panama Soil - Plot 1 (version 2) | ecosystem: Environmental > Terrestrial > Soil >... | reverse complement strand
CCGACTTCGGGATTGGCTAAAGCGTTCACACGGAGCGCTTCGGCGTTGTTTCAGGTGAAGTCCGGGTTTTCAAACAACCCGGAGACGTGCAGGACAAAGACGAGCTTTTCCTCTTTGAGAGCTTTCTTGGCAGCGTCGGACGGCGTCTTCTCAAAGTGGACGCTCGTGCCGTAATCGCCGTCGCAGGTGGGTTTTTCCAGCCCCGGCGGAAGTTTCACATTGGTTTTGATTTGATCGGCCCGGGCACTGGTTAGCCACAAAGCGGCCAAAAGCCCGACACCCAGGAACATCATCATTCGTCGCACTGGCTACCTCCTTTCATTCCCCAAAATCAAGACGATTCAATGTACTAGACGAAACGGGACTTCCGCAAGATTGCACGGAGAAAAAATGTTACACAACCGTGACAAATGTACAAATAGGCAGATTGGCTGGAAACAAGAAAGGGGAGAAGGTCTAACCTTCTCCCCTTTGGAATGAATTCGCAGTCTGTTAGAACAACGCGTTGATCGGCCGGGCCGGGATGCGGTCGCCGCCGCGAGTGAAGGCGCCGGCGATGGCGAACGGTCGGCCGATGTTGTCGCGAACCTGCATGTTCGGGTCGATGCCCAGGGCGCGGTAGATGGTGGCGAAGACATCCCCGATGTGAACCTCATCGCGAGCGACAGCCATGCCGTCCTGGTCGGTGGCGCCGTAAGCCTGTCCGCCGCGGATCAGGCCGCCGCCCACCACGACCGACCAGCAGCGAGCCCAGTGATCGCGGCCGGCATTCTGGTTGATGCGCGGAGTGCGGCCGAATTCGCCCATCCACACCAGCACGGTGTCGCGCCAGCGGCCGCGGTCCACCAAGTCTTCCACCAGGCTGCCCATGGCTCTGTCGAGCGTGGGAAGCTGCCGGGTGGCCAGGGCGTTGAAGTTGGCGTTGTGGGTGTCCCAGCCGCCCAGGCTGATTTCAACCGCGGACACGCCGGCTTCCACCAGGCGGCGGGCCATCAAGGCGGACCGGCCGAAATTGTTGGCCCCGTACTTCGTCAAGGTCGCCTGGCTTTCACTCTTCAGATCGAAGATCTTGCCTTCCTTGGAAGCGATCAGGCTGAAGCCTTTCTGATAGACATCGCTGTGTGCCTTGGAGGCGTCGGCAAAGCGGTTGCGGTTGTTGCCGGTCAGGTGAGGCGCCCGGCCTTCCGTGAACTGGTCTTCGAGCATGGAGAACAGACGGCGACGGCGTTGAATGCGGTCAGCGGTTTCGGTTTCGCCGCTGCCGATGCCCGCCGGCGGCCGAATGTTTTCCGGAGGCGTACCTGGATTCTGAATGGTGAAGGGGGCGTAGTTCATGCCCAAAAAGCCCGGGCCGCCGCCGGCGCCGCCGACCGCCATGTAGCTGGGCAACGAGATCGCCCGGTAACCCTGGAGCTTGGGAATTTCATGAGCGGCCACCGCGCCCAGCGAGGGGAAAGGAACAGCGGGGTTCGGCGTGTATGACGAATGCATCAGCTGAGTGCCGCGCATGTGGTCGCCTTCGGTCGTCGTCAACGAGCGGATGATGGCCAGATTCCGCATTTGCCGGGCCACGGTGGGCATGTGTTCGCTGATGCGGACGCCGGCAGCAGCCGTGTCGATCGCGCGGAATTCACCGCCTGTGGGCCTGCCGGGTTTCAGGTCCCAGATGTCGATGGTCGCGGGCCCACCGCCCATCCACAGGATGATAACGCTCTTGTTGCGGCGCTGCAGTTCCTGGGCGTTGGCCTGGATGGTCCGCAGGAACTGGATGCCGGGCAGGGCCAGCATGGAATAGCCCGCCACATGCTTGAGGAAATGCCGCCGATTCAGTCCAGACTGGTTCATCAATTCCCCCGTTTTTCTAATGTTCCCTCCAGACCCAAGGCCTGGCGATATCCTAAGTTTGGTCGACGAAAGGCATGCTTGTCAAGTGTCCCGCCGGTAATTTGCAGCGACACATTTTTGACGGCAATCGACAGCGAATGGTTCCAAAGAATGTTGGCTGCTATTGGGAAGTATCTCGAAGGACGCTTGCTCCTCCCTCTCTGGCGTCCGGTTCTGCCGCAGCGTGAACCAATTTGGCCGCCAACTTTGGAGTTCTGCTTTAACATGAATGAGTCAAAGGAGTTACGGACGGAAAAGTTGGCGGCCAAGTGGCCGCCAACTTTGCTATCGCCGGGTTGCTTTTTGAAAGGCCGTTTTCCGGTGTGTGGACCAGTTGGCCGCCAACTTTAAGATGGTGCTTTAACATCAATATGGCAAAGGAGTTATGGGTTGAAAAGTTGGCAGCCACGTGGCCGCCAACTTGGTAGAGGCTTGCTGCCCTGCGCACAAATGAATGGATTCGTATGATGGTCATTACTTCCAATAAGCCGTTCTAAATTGGCAAAACCATGGACATTCTGACCCGTTTCACTCCCCACAAAGATCTGTTAACCAGCGCCGTTCTGGCCGATGTACTGGATGCGCTCGGTCAACCGACAAGCGCATTGCCGGGGACGATCCGGCCACTCAATCCAAAATGGAAACTGTTTGGCCGGGCCGCAACGTTAACCGCCGTGAGTGTGTCTGCGGTTCCCGAACGACCCTACGAAGTAGAACTGGCATGCGTCGATTCATTGCGGCCAGGGGATGTTCTGGTCGCGGCCACCAATGGCGATCAATCCAGCGCATTATGGGGCGAACTGCTGTCCACAGCGAGCCGGGCCCATGGCGCGGTGGGCGTGGTGACGGATGGATTAACACGAGATGCGGCCCAGATTTTGGCCCTGGATTTTCCTGTGTTCGCGGCCGGGTTTTCTCCACTCGATTCCAAGGGCCGGCTGGATGGCGTTGCCTTCGGTCAACCGATTCGCATTGGTTCTTGCCAGGTGCGGCCCGGCGACTGGATCTTCGCGGACATCGATGGCATCGTCGTGATCCCGGCGGAAATCGCCGAGGAGGCCTTCACCCGCGCCCTGGAAAAGGTCATGGCCGAAAACCGGGTCCGGGCCGAACTCGCCAAAGGTCGCAGTGCCACCGAAGTATTTGCGGAATATAAAATCCTCTGATATCGTCTGACATTGCGGCGTAGGTCAGGCTTTCTGGCCTGACGTGACCTGTCCAGTCAGCCTCGAAGGGCTGACCTACTGAAACGAGGGTTGAAGCATGCACCGCAGATTTCTTGCAACCGGGTTGGTCGTTTTGACCGCTGCCTTCCTGAGCTTTTCGGTCCAGTCAATCCAGAGCCAGGATACGGAAAAGCGGGTCATTTCCCTGAAGGTAGTTCTGCCCCAAGCGGACGCCAAATTGACCGTCAACGGCAAGGCCAAGAAGGGGGAGGGGGAGGAACGCAAGCTCCGCGTGGCCGTGGACAAGGGCAAGGACATCATCGTGTCCACCACCTGGGAGCCGAACAATTACACGAAGATCACCCGCACCAAGAAGGTCGCTTTCAAGGACAAGGAGGTTGAAGTTGATCTGACAACCGCCGATCCGAAGATGAAGGACGAGATCGTCGTGATCTACGTGCCGACGCCGGACGACGTGGTGGACGCCATGTGCAAGATGGCCAAGGTCACCAAGGACGATGTGGTCTACGACCTGGGCTGCGGCGATGGCCGGATTGTTATCGCCGCCGTGGGCAAGTTCGGCGCCAAGCACGGTGTGGGCATCGACCTCGATCCGGAACGCGTCAAGGATTCCAAGGAAAACGCCAAGAAGCACAAGCTGACCGACCAGCAGATCGAATTCCGCGAAGGCAACGTGCTGAAGATCGACGACCTGTCGAAAGCAACGGTGGTGATGCTGTACATGGGAGAAGACATCAACCTGCGACTTCGGCCGATCTTGCAGAAGACCCTCAAGCCGGGATCGCGCATCGTGTCTCACCGCTTCACCATGGGCAACTGGAAGCCGGACAAGACGGAAACCGTCAACAGCACCGCCGGCTACGAATGCCTCGTGCACCTGTGGACGATCAAGAAAAAGGAATGACAACCTGGTTTGGTTCAAAATCCCGATTGGTTGTCTCTCCCGCTTGCGGCTTAGCGCTCGCAAAACTCGTCGGCGAACGCCAAGCCGCAAGCGGTGACAGCTAGACCAATCGGGATTATTTTGTTTATGACCTCCGTCAATCCATCCTGGTCCACCATCCGGCAGCAGATTCTCCTCGACCCGGCGGTGGCTAATCTGAATACCGGATCGTTTGGTCCGTTGCCGCGCGTGGTGTTCGACAAGGTCACCGAGCTGCGGCAGCGGCTGGCGGAGGAGCCGATGGATTTTTTCCTCCGCCAGGGACCGCCGTTGTTATGGCAAGCCCGGCAACGGTTCGCACAATTCCTCGGTTGCAAGCCGGAACGGTTGATCTTCACCGCCAACGTGACGTCGTCCATCAACACGATTGCGGCCGGCTTGCGCGTGTCCGCGCCTGGCGAAATCCTGCTGACCGATCATGAATACGGGGCCATGCACTGGTGCTGGGAACGGGCCGCTCAGAGGCAGGGTTTGACGCTGCGGACTTTTCCATTGCCTGCCATGGCGCAAGCGCCGGAGGAAATTGTCGATTCGTTTCGCAAGGCGATCAATGAAAAAACGCGGCTGTTGTTTTTCAGTCACGTGCTGTCGCCCACCGGCATGGTGTTGCCGGCAGCGGAAATCTGTGCCGAAGCCCGCCGGCGCGGCGTGTTGACCGTGGTCGATGGCGCCCATGCCCCGGCGATGATTCCTCTGGAGCTGGATCGGCTGGGGGCCGATTTCTACGGCGGCAACTGCCACAAATGGCTGCTGGCCCCGAGTGGGGCCGGCTTCTTGCATTTCGGCGCTGGCAACGAGGATCGCCTGGAACCCACGCAGGTGAGCTGGGGCTGGCATCCGGATCGAACCAGGAAACTCGATGAACCCGATGAATGGGGCAGCACGCCGCGGATTCGCCGATTTGAGTTCGAAGGAACGCGCGATCCATGTGCCTGGCTGGCGGTGCCCACGGCTATCGACTTTCAGGAGGACATCGGCTGGCAGAACATTCGTGCGCGCAATGCCGAACTCGTGGCCCACACGCGTCAGGCACTCGGAAGCCTCGAACTGGAACCCGCCACTCCGACTCATCCTGACCTGCACGGCTTCATGACGGCGTTTCGCCTCTCGGCTCGGGCCGAGGCCGTGCCGCTGCGGCAACTCCTTTGGGATAAGCACAAAATCGAGGCCCCCATCGTCGAGAGGCCGGATTGCTTGTTGCTTCGCGTATCCACGCACTTTTATAATCAGGAGGATGAAATTGCCCGTCTGGAAGTCGCCATCAAAGAATATCTCAAAATGAGATGACCTGTGGATGGTAAATGGCTCGAAGACCTGAAAGCCCACATGCCGCTGGTGGAAGCCGCCCAGCGCGTGCTCGAGGTGCGCCTCGGGGTTGTCCGGGACCGTTTGCCGCAAGCGATGTTTGAGGCGGACAAGGACATCGAAAACGTGCATCAGTTGCGGGTGGCGACCCGGCGCGCGGGGGCCGCCTTGCGCATCTTCCGTTGCTGTCTTCCGGACAAGGAATTCAGACGGATTCGCCGACGCCTGCGAAGACTGCGGCGCGCCTGCGGGGCGGCGCGGGATTGGGATGTTTTCCTGGCCAACCTGGGCGCGCGTCTGGCCCGGGCCCGGGCCGATCAGCGGCCGGGACTGGATTTCTTGCTGGGCTATGGCAGCGGCCGTCGTGCCGCCGCTCAGGAATTGTTATCTCCCCAAGAAAAGAAGAAGCCTTTGGCCTGGGAAGATTGGACTCAGCACACGTTGAAATCGCTCCATCATCCGGCTCATGACGGCCACCTCCATCAGTTGCGCGACTTGGCCCGGCCGCAGTTATCCGCCCTGGTCCAGGAGCTGGAGCAAGCCGCCGGCCGCGACCTGAACCAGTACGAACATCTGCACCAAGTCCGCATTCTCGGCAAGCGGCTGCGCTATGCGATGGAGATTTTTGAAAGTTGCTACGGGCCGGCCTTCAAAGACGAATACTACCCGGCCATCACGGAAATGCAGGACATACTGGGAGACGCCAACGACAGCTATGTTGCCGCCCAAAGGCTGGCCGCCATCCTGGAGCAGGTGAAAACCGTCAGGCCGAAAGGCTGGGAACGCTACGAACCCGGCATCAGCGCGTTGCTTCGCTTTAACCAGCGGCGACTCCCGCAAAAACGCCGGGAATTTGAACAATGGTGGGCGCGCTGGCAGGAAAGCGGCGCCGAGGCGGCGTTTGCGAGCCTGATTACATGACCATCAGCCAGGAAACGGTGGAGCGGGAGGAGGCGGTGGCGGTCCGGTCGAAGACGGTGGCAAACCAGCGCCGGGCATGGTGCCCGGAGGCGGCCAGGGGACTGGGGGTGGGATCGGCGAACCGCCGATCGGCGCGGGCGCACAGATTGCTCCCTGCGGCTGGCACACTCCGCCGTACGGCACAACCTTGGGATCGCCTTTGATCCTGCCCGGGAAGAAGTGGTCTTGAAAATCCGCAAGCGGCGCGGTGCTGCAACCTGCCAGCAAGAACAACAGCAATACCGCGGACCGTTTCATCGTTCCAGCCCATGCGCGCAGAGTCTGACCCTTATTATTCAACAGCGGCCTCGCACCAACTCTCTCTTTAACGGATTGCGTCGACTGATCCTATTTCTGCTCGTGCTGGCTGCAAAAGAACGCAAACATCGCAAAACCGGTTTTGCGTTCTTTGCCTCTTTTCGCGGCTAGGCTCGAACTAACTCCTGGCCCAACGCATCGAGCAGTCCTTCCTGGACCAGGACGAGTTGGACGTAGCGATCCAGGTGGAATTCTGCTTCCAGGCAGCGATCGAGAAGGCCCAGGATCCGGTCGCTGCCCAATCGCTGGCTGATCGCTTGCACAGAGGCCAGATCGTCTGGGTCGGCCAGGCGGGGTGATTTGCCCAGTGCCAGAGCGAGAGCGTCGTCAAGACACTCGATGAGAAGACGCAGGACAAGACCGGCCCGGCGACGCTGGGAAGCAGTCTCCTTGCCTGCTTCCTCAACAAACTCTGTCCACGATTTGGCCAGGACGACGGAATCCGGCCTGGGCTTGGTGAGTCCTTCCAGAAGGAGCCGGCGGAATTTCCACAACTCGGCATCGGCTAGCGCCAGGGCTTGGCCGGGGCTGCCGCCGCTCAGTCGTGCCAACCGCGTAGCGTGAGTCTTATCTTCCACGCCGTTTTTCAGCAGGAAATCGACCACATCGGTTTCCGGCAGCGGCGCGAAGCGAACCACCTGGCAGCGCGATACCACCGTGGCCAGTTGCCGATCCGGCCGGGTGCCGACCAGGATGAAGACGGAGCGCGGCGGCGGCTCTTCCAGGGTTTTCAAGAAGCAGTTGGCGGAGGCGTCATTCAGATCGTCGGCATCGTCGAGGACAGCCACCTTTCCCTTGCCGCGGGCGGATTTCATGGCGAAGCCGGCACAGAGCTCGCGCATGGTGTCGATTGGGATTTCGTTGCTTTCTTCCGGCTTGGCAACCGCGAAGAAATCGGGATGGGTGCCGGCGTCCACCAGAATGCACGCCGGGCAGGTGTCGCAAGCTTCAAGCTTGCCGCCAGCTGGCCGGCCTTCACAAAGAAGCGCCTTGGCCAGCTCGCCGGCAAAGAGACGTTTGCCGATGCCGCTGGGCCCAACAAACAGGTAGGCATGAGCAAGGCGGCCACGTGCAACCGCGTGGTTGAATGCCTCCACCCAATGCTCATGCCCGCGCATGCGCTGCCAGGACATATACTCTCCTATCCGACCTGACGGACAGATTGGAAATCTATCCTACGTCGTTCGACTTTCCACCTCGCGACGAATACGTTCGTGGATCTTGTCCACCGGTTGGCTGGCATCAATAAGGATAATGCGGTCGGGATGGCGCTGGGCCTCGGCGCGGAAACCGGCTCGCACCCGCGCATGAAAGTCCGCCGCCCGGCTTTCCATTCGGTCCGAGGGACCTTGCCGGCGGGCGAGCGCCTGCTCGATGGGCAGATCGAGAACAAACGTGAGATGGGGCTCCAGTCCTTCAGTTGCCAAAAGGCACATGGAGCGAACCTGCTCCGGGTCGAGCCCGCCCGCGTGGCCCTGGTAAACAACATTGGCCAAAAGAAATCGATCCGAGAGGACCGTTCGTCCCGCGGCCAGGGCAGGGCGGATGACCTCGGCCGTCAACTGGGCCCGGCTGGCCATGAACAGAAACGCCTCGCAAGCCAGGGTCATGTGCCGCCGCTGATCCAGGAGCAGGTTGCGCAGAACATCCCCGATCTCTGTGCCCCCCGGATCGGCGCAGCGCGTGACCGAAACACCTCGCTTCTCCAACCATTCCGCTAAAAGCCGGCACTGAGTTGATTTGCCCGCTCCGTCCAGGCCGTCCAGGGAGAGAAAAAGTGGTTGCGGCATGCGATCCCGGTGTAGTAATTGTTTACGTCGGTGTTCACGTGGCATCAAGCGAACGCGAAACGTAAGACGGATGCGACTATTCTATTCCCCTTCTTCAACCACGCCCAAAATCTGGCCGGTAACGAGCGAATCGTCCGGCAGTGCGAGTTTTTCCACAAGGCGGCCGGTGGCGGGGGAGGAGACATCGAAGGTGGCGCCGCTGGCCAGGATTTCCACCACGCGATCGCCCGCATAGACTGTATCGCCGGGTTCAACAAACCAAACGCTCAGGGTGGCCGAGCGAGCCCCCAGGTCCGGCAATTGAATGGGCCTACGCATGGGGCACCATCTCGTCCGCGTGGTAACTGGAGCGCACGAACGGTCCGCTGGCCACCTGCTTGAATCCCAGGGAGCGGGCCAAGACGGCCAGGGCATCGAATTCCTCGGGAGGAAGATAGCGAGCCACAGGAATGTGCTTCAGCGTCGGGGCCAGATACTGTCCGAGAGTGAGAGTATCACAGGCGACGCTCCGCAGGTCGGCCAAAGTGTCCAGCAGTTCTGTCGTGGTTTCTCCAAGGCCGAGCATCAAACCACTCTTGGTCACGATGTGCGGCTCTTGTTTTTTCACGTGAGCAAGGAGATCCAGGCTGCGCTGGTAATCGGCCCGGCCACGCACTTTCTTGTACAGCCGCGGCACCGTCTCCATGTTGTGGTTGTACACATCGGGCTGAGCCTCCAGCACTCGATCAATGGCCGACTGATTGCCGGCAAAATCCGGGGTGAGAACTTCCACTGCGGAGGTCATGCGTTGCCGGACGGCCATGACGCATTGGAAAAAATGCTCCGCGCCACCGTCGGGCAAATCGTCACGCGTGACCGACGTGATGACCACGTGCTTGAGTCCGAGGCGGACTGCCGCCTCGGCCACGCGCTCCGGCTCGTCGGCTTCCGGCGCCTCGGGGTTTCCGCGCGGCACCGAACAGAAGCCGCACGGCCTGGTGCACAGGTTGCCCAGGATCATGAAGGTGGCGGTGCGGCGAGCGTAACATTCGGGCCGATTGGGACAGCGGGCATTCTCGCAGACGGTTTCCAGATTCAGCTCGCGCAGGAGATTGTGTGTGAAAAAGTTCTCGTTGCCTCGGGGCAAAGGTCGTTTGAGCCAGGAGGGCAAGCGCCGGGCCGGTGCAGGAGCCTCGGTGAGTAAGGGAAGCGAGTGCATGGCTCAACTGGGGGTTGGCACACCCTGGGCCCGTGCGCAGGAGCCGTTCAGGGTGGGGTGATCCGTAAACAGTGCCTGGCGGCCACAAACGAAATGGTTGGCAAAATGTTCGACGAGCCGCTGGCGGACGAAAGCCGGCCTGACTCGCCCGCGTCGTTCGCGCTCCAGCGATGTCATCGGAGGCTCGTGGCCAGCCCAGCGAACCTGGCGAAACAGGTCCAGGGCGGGGTTGATATTCATGTACAGGCCGAAGGTAGCGACCCAATCGCGCACCGACACGCCGGCGGCGGCAATCAGGCGGCCTCCAACCCGAATTCCCGGCGCCTCGGAGTGCATCTCCCCCTCGATGTCAAAATCTGCCAGCAGCGCGAGCCCGACCGCGACCAGGCGTTGCAGGTAACTATCCAATCCCAGTCCGAAGCGTTCGAGCGGCACGATGGGGTACAGGGCAAGCTGGCCGGGAATGTGGAGAAGAGTGCCACCGCCGCGGTTTACCCAGCGCACCGGCCAGCGGCGAGCGCGCAGCTCCTGGGCCTCGCACAAGATATGGGTCCAGCTACCCTGCCGGCCGACCGTGATCAGCGGCGGATGTTCGCACAGGATCAAGGCGGTCTGCGTCCGGTCACCGGAAATCTCGTAATGCAGCCGGCGCTGGAAGCGCAACGCCGCCTCGAACTCCACCTCGCCCAGCATGAAAACCTGCAAGGTGGTCTCTTCGGTCGGCACAACTGTTTGGCATTCCAAGTTCATCATGCTCAACGAAGCGGGCTCACGAACGACTGTCCGTGAGCCCGCGGTAAATCTCCCGGTCAATCGACATTCCTTTCTTGCGTCTAATTTACCAGGTTTGCCAAGGGTGCGACAAGCGAAAAAAGAAGGAACATTTCGCCGGGGCAAACTGGGAAACAGAGCGGGGTCTCGCGGTTTCCGATTCGGCTAGCTCTACACAAGGGACCTGGGTATGAGGGGCCCGTCCGCCGGTCTTGCGGAATTTTCCCTCGTCAAGGATGGTTTTTCGGACAAATTGCGGGAATAATAGTCAAGGCGACCGTTGACGAAGCATCCAATTCTGAATGGTGGGAATCATCCATGTGGCAACACAGGCAAAACCGGAAAAGTTTGACAGTAGCAATCGGCGTTTTTGCCGTCTTTCTGATCCTGACAGGCCTGGTCCGCTCCGCCCCGGACCCATTGGATGTGCTCGACAAAATCCTGACTGACAAGCAGAACCCCAAGCGTGCTGAGCAACTTGCCGAGCAGATCAACAAGTTACGCATCAGCGATCTGCGCAAGGCCTTGTCGTTCAAATGGGATCGCGAAGACGACCAGTGGCGCCGCGAAGTGGGCAAGAAGCTGGCTGCCGATCTCAAGGAAGCTGCCAAGAGCAAGGACCGAAACGTGCGCCTGGCGGTGGCCAACCTGATCGCGGAAATGGGTCCAAAGAAAGTTCCCGCCCTGGATGTGGCCAAGGATTCCGGAGGTTTTGCCCGCAGCTTGGCCCCCGTCGTTGTCAGCCTGGTCGGCGATCCCGATGTGGAAGTGAGCTGGGAAGCCCTGCGCGCATTGGGCACCATCAATGCGGACCCGGCGCTGGCCGTCCCCCAATTCAAGAAGGTCCTCGAAACAGGGGCGGGTAGTCCTGCCAGTCATCGCCTGGCGGCAGACGGGCTCAAGCGACTCATTCTGGTAGGCACTCATCTGCACAAGGGTTCGCAGACGAGCTCCGAGAAAGCCACCCTCACTGTTACCAAGAAGGAATTGATGGACCTCGTCCGGCAAGTGGTTTCCGCCATCGGTTCCGCCAGCGATGCCGGCGTGCGGACTGGATTATTTGATCCGGATTCGGAGGTGCGGGTTTTGCTCCTGGAAGCGATCGAAGCTGCCGCAGTAGCATTTAGCGACGAATTCCGCACTGTGACTGTGACCGACCTCGGAAAAGAGAGAATCAAAAGGGAATACGAGCGCGTCGCGGAAATCAATCCCTTGCTCCAGGACCTGGACGGACTGGTGGACCGCAAGAGCGATGGCAAGGAGCAGGAACTCCTTGCTAGAGCGATTCGGGACGACAATGTGCGCGTGCAACGGGCGGCCATCAATACCCTGGAAGAGTTGGGCCGATTGCGGGTGCGCTTGCTCAAGCACGTGGCTTCCTTGCCGCCCATCGAAGGCGAGCCCATTCCCAAGGTCGATGCCGGGTTCAACGAGAAAATCGAGGGCATGGTGCTCAGGGTGGCGCACCTTCTACGCAGCCCCGACCTGAGCGTGCGCCGCTCGGCCATGCATTTTCTCGAAGACCTCGAGGACCGGGCCGTGCCTGCCCTGGATTTCTTGATCGAACGGCTGGACGATCCCGATCGCTTTCTGCGCTGGGCAGCCGCCCGCGTGGTGGGCAACATGCCCGCGGACAAGGCCGTCAAGGCCGTCCCCGCCCTGAGACGCGTGTTGAGCTATCCGGACGTGGATGTGCGCATGGCCGCTGTCGCCGCCCTGGTGCGGCTGGAACATCTCGCCAAGGATGCCCTGCCCGAACTGGAGAAAGGCATCCTCCAGCCCCATCGCGATCCGGAATATCGCATCGCCGTCATGAAAGCCCTGATCAGCATTGGGCCAACCAACTCGATCACCGCCATCCCCACGATCGTCAAGGCGCTCAAGGACGGCGATGTGCGGGTACGGCGCACGGCTGCCGAAGTGCTGGGAAGATTCGGCCCTCTGGCCCGCCAGGCTGTGCCCGCCCTCCGCGAAGCCCTGGGTGATGACGACGCCGAGGTCCGCGAAAATGCCAGCCTGGCCATGCTGAATATCCTGAATAGCAAGAAATAAGCAGACCTCCGTTCACTACAACGCGAAGTCTTCCAAGCGGAGCGCTCATGCGCCATCTTCCTGCGCTCCGAAGGCCGTGCGCTGGAGTTTTCCAGCGGCCGCCTATGTGGAGCAACATTCCATGAACAACATGATCCGCGCCGGCGCCTTGTCCTGCCTGCTTCTCAGCGTTGCGGTGGCGCCGGCCGATCAGCTCGACATTCCCAAAGAGACGCCCGCCCAGGCTTCGCGACGGCACGAGCAAGTCGCCAAACGCCGCCAGGGGATCGACGTCATTTGCCATCGCGGGTCGTCCGAGCTGGCTCACGAAAATACGCTCGAAGCCTTTCGGGCCACATTCGAACTGGGTGGCGACGGCAACGAGTTTGATATCCGGATCACCAAAGACGGCGTGCTTGTCGTTTTCCACGACGATATGCTCGATCGCTTACTGGAAGCGTACGGCGATGTCAGCGAGTTTACCTGGAAGGACTTGCAACGATTCCGTTTTCGCAATCCGGGCCGCTTTGGCGAACACTGCCATATTCCAACGCTCGTGGAGGTTTTCGAGCTGCACCGCCGCTATGGCGGGCTCATGCACCTGGACGTCAAACGGCCCGATCTGGACAAGCTCATTGCCGAGCTGCTCACCCGCATGGATATGTGGGACCACGTGGGCTATTGCAATATGGAAAATGGCGGCGTCATCCTGCGCGATCCGCGGCTCAAACTCCGACGATACAAGGCCAGCCTGTATGGCGATCACAGCGAGATGTTCCCGGACGCCATCGCCAAGGCTCTGAAAAGGCCGGGTGACGGCGTGATCGTCAACGATCCGCGTGGTGTGGCCATCGCCTTGGGCCGTAAGCTCGGCAAGTTGTCCGGCGAACCTGTCGCACCGAAGAAGAACGTGCGCCAATTAGAAAAGGGCAAGCTCCCCGGCGAGGCGGACCTGATTGCCGTTCTGAAGGATGCCCCGGATTGGGACAAGGTAGCGGAGAATGAAACGGCGAAAGCGCAATCGGGCCGGCGCATCCGCGCCCGCGCCCTCGCCGCCGAACAATTGCTGGCTGTCAAAGCGTCCTCGAAGGATGCCCTGGCCGCCCTGGAAGAGCGTGTCCGCAAACGAAGCTTGCACCAAGATTGGATGTATCATGGTTTCGATGCCGCCATGGCCATCCGCACATTAATCTTGCTGCGTGCCCCCAACGCCATCGAAACCGCTCGCTTCGCCCTCTGGCGCGACGATCCGGCCCTGGATCCGGTGGTCGATCGGCGCTGGAAACACCCGCGGACCTGGACCGATTTCCGTGTCAAGATGGTGATTTTTCCCGCCCTGGAGAAATTCCCAGGTCCCGCGACGGAGAAGTTGTGCCGCGACTATCTGGCTTTGAGCGACGACGAAGCTCAAAAGACCGGCCCGCCTCAGTTCGAAGAAGCCGCCAAAGCTCTCTTGGCTGTCAGCCCTCGCACGGAAACCGCCCTGGAATTGCTGCAGCATCGCCTGCAAGTGGTTCGCGGCCGGGCCGTTCTCGATTGCCTGAACCATCACCAGGAAAAATGGGCCCTGACGGCGCTGGAGAAGGCCGCGCCGCACGCCTTGAGCTATCGCATCAGTGAATAGGAGGACGTTATCGCAACAACAGAGAATCTTCCCCCCACGCCGCAAAGGTAGCAAGTCCGAGGATACTGAAGGCAAGGCTGACCGGCCCCCATAAGGTAATGGATTTCGGCCCGACCATTTCGTTATCCGAAATGAAAGCACGTCCCACAGTCGGCCTTGGGCGCCGAGGCTGGCGCCCGGCGGCTGACCGATTCGGCGGCGGCCTGGTCCAACAGCATCGGCAAGATCGCCAGCGTCATCACCAGCCAGAGAATGATGGCCAGGAGTAGGGCATGTCCCCACTGGAAGCGCAGCACCAGACCAAAGGCGACAAACCACAGGCCGAGATGGATGAAATTGAGTAACAGATTGCCCAGGAACAAGCTGGTACGAAAAGCATAGGGACGATCCGGCCCGCCGTCGGGAAAGACGCGGATGATCCAGCCGGCCTCATCACCATATTCTTGATAGTATTGGCCTTCGCCCCCCGCTATCGGCAAGAAACGGGATGATTCCTGTCCTTTCTTGAGGATGATGGCTTCCAGCCCGGACGAACTCCAGGGCCGGGGCGCCAGCACACTGGCTTCCACGTAGTAGCCCTTGGAGCCGCCAAGCCGCCAATCCTTCTTGAGCGTGTAGTGAATTTCTCCTTTCACACCTTTTCGCACGGCCCACAGGTCCTTTGGCAGCTCCATGTACAGCTTCGGACTGAAGCGGAACAGGGTATCGGTGGGCAAGTCGCTGGGAGTCGCGCTATCGTTGTTCACGATCAGGAAGCACCACAGGGTAAGAAAGAGCGACAGGCCAAAGCCGGCGGCCGGCGCCTGCCAGGCAATTCCGCTGGTTGGCTCCGTGTAGTAATACCCCTGCAAGAAAACCGTGATGACCCAGAGAATGACCGTCAGGGCCATGCCGGTCAACACGAAGACAAGCAAGAGGAAGAACACGGAAGCCTCCGGCAAGATAGGGAATTGGGACAGAACAAGAACAATTATATCAACGGGCTGTTTACGTTGAGCGTTCGGGTAGTATTTTCCGAACGCGAAACGCACGCAGGCGATACATAAACGACCTTGTTACATGGCGGAAGGTTGTTATAATCCGCCGCGCTTGCCGGCATCTCCTCCCCGGAACGGAGGGTTCGTGGTAACGTCGCTCTGCCTGTTGACCTGTGGCTTTGCCCTGGGGCAGCCTCTGGACCGCTCCGAGTTTCAGCTTGCGCCCCATCTCTTTCCAGGGCTCGAACTGGTCTATTCCGGCACGTTCAGCGAGGAAGCCCTCATTCCCGGAGTGAAGTTCGAAAGGACCTACCGATTGGATTCGACGTTGTTCGTGCTGGCGAGCAAGCCGGACCACTGGGAGACGGCATTTCTCACCGCCCTGAGTTTGCGTGGCCCGAAAAACGGTTCGAATCAACCCACCTCGGTACGCCTGGAAGTGGGCAACGTGGACAAGAAAGGGCGGATCAAGGGAAAAGCAAACCTGGCGATTGCGCTGGCCGGCCCGCCCACGGTCGAAAGCGGCGCCATTGTCGAATTGCCTACAATTCCGGTGCGGGCCAATAATCCGTGGTTCGTCACCGAGGAAGGCCGGCCGCCGTGGCGCTGGGAGATCCAAGGCACGGCGATGTGCGGCGGCACCTCCTGCGTCAAATTGTTTGGCGAGCAAATGTCGGAAGACTGGGACCGGCCCCGCGGGGATCAGGCGGCCTGGCGGCGCCGTGATACCATCTGGCTGGCGCCCCAGCTAGGAATCGCCTATCGGGTCGAACGCGTCATCGAGCGCCGCGATCCGGCCCGCCGCGACCCAACGCATCGGTTGACGGTTCGCTATGAACTGGAGAGCCGCATCAAGTATCCCGGCAAGTTTTTTGAAGATCGCCAGAACGAGATTGAAAAGGCACTCAAATTCCGCGAGGAAGCGGAAGCCCTGCTGAGCCAGCCGGGGCCGAACCCGTTCCAGATCGAGGCCTTGCAGAATCGCATCGCCCGTCACCTGGAAAGCGGACCCACACCCTATCGCCCAGCCATCACCTATCTGCAAGGCAGGCTGGAAAGCGCCCGCCGCGGAGAACTGACCGGGACACACGAAAGTGAAGAGAAGCCGCTCACGACGCCGGCGGGCAAGATCGGCGAACGTGTGCCCGATTTTCTCTGCACAGATCTGACCACCAAGGAGTCGGTGCGATTGTATCGCAAGCTGGGTCGGCCGATCCTCGTCGCCTTTTACAACCCGGCCAGCGAAACCGGCAAGCAGGTTTTGGATTTCTGTCAGGGCATGTACGAGCGCTACCAGGCGAATCTGACGATTCTGCCCATGGCCGTGACCGATGATACGGCCCTGGCATGCCGTCAACATGCCGAACGGAAGCTGCCATTCCCCATTCTGGATGGCAAAGGTCTGCACCACACATTTGGCGTCGATGCCACGCCACGTTTTGTCGTCCTGGACAAGGAGGGCATCCTCCGGACCGCCTGCACCGGCTGGAGCCCGGAAAACATTCGCGAGATCGAAAGTGAGGTTCGCCGTTGCCTGGAGAAATAAGGAGCCCGACGTGCAAGCAAGGGACTCCAGTGGGTTGAAGTTGCGACGGCGAGCGTAAATCCTTACCATGTTTCCTAACCCGCACGGGCGGCACCGGCGGGGGAAAAACCCAGTACCGATTCCCCTGCCTGGCTTGCTCAGACTTGAGAACAGCCGATACTATGTTGTTGACGACCATGATGGATTATCAAATTCAACCGATTTCCCGGCGCTGCGTCGTCACCGGCCGGGAGCTTCTTCCAGGAGAGACATTCTTCACCGCCCTGATCGACGAAGGTGTGCATTTCCAGCGCCTGGATTACAGCAAAGAGGGCTGGCAGGGGCCGCCCGCCGGAGCGTTCAGCTTCTGGACCGGCAAGGTGCCGCCGCCGGAGGACCAGCACAAGCCGCGCTTCGACGATGACTTGCTCATGGACTGCTTCGGGCGGCTCGAGGGCCAGGACGATCCGGGTCGGGTGAACTTTCGCTATGTGGTGGCCTTGCTCCTCATGCGCCGCAAACGCCTCAAATTCGAGCAATCCATCACCGAAGGAGACGTGGAAAAACTCTGCCTGCATTGCCCGCAGACCGGGGCCAAGCACCTGGTCGTCAACCCGCGCCTGAGCGAGGACGAAATGATCCAGGTGCAGGAAGAGGTTTTCAAGGTCCTGGGATGGGAGTGAGTGATGAACGATGAACGAGGAATGATGAACGATGAACAATGTACTGGCATTCATCATTCATCGTTCCTCGTTTTTGAATGGGAGTGATCATGAAGAAGATTCTGGCGTTGACGGTGGTCAGCCTCCTTCTGGCCGCGGGTTGTACGCGCTGGAACATGCTCAATCCCCAGACCAATAATCCGGCGCCGACGCCCGGAAACGCGCCCTCGGTCGCCGCCCTCGTCAAGTATCTCAATGACAACTCCGGCCGGGTTCAAACTCTACGCTGCGACGAGTTGGACATCACCTGTTCGGTGAACAGCCAGAGCTTCGGCCTCCGCGGCAAAATGATCGCCCAGAAGCCCAAGAACTTCCTCATGGGGGCAGACAGCCTGGGCAAGCGCATGGTGGATCTGGGCTCCAACGACAAGGAATTTTGGTACTGGATCAGCCAGGATCGGCCGCCGTATCAGTATTACTGCGGCTACAAGGAACTGGCCGAGGGGCGCGTCAAGCAGATGCCGTTTCCCTTCCAGCCTGACTGGGTGATCGACGCCATGGGCCTGGGCAACTACGGTCCCGCGGAGCGCTACAAGCTGACGGTCGAG
>Ga0066903_100001343_pt1 | contig 17788 bp, 17 predicted proteins | sample PanSoiMetaGPlot1_FD_67491 | JGI IMG/M metagenome (GOLD analysis project Ga0066903, IMG submission 67491) | Tropical forest soil microbial communities from Panama analyzed to predict greenhouse gas emissions - Panama Soil - Plot 1 (version 2) | ecosystem: Environmental > Terrestrial > Soil >... | reverse complement strand
GCGGCGATCGCGCCGAGCTGGGCGATGATCATCGCCGGGTCGACGGCGAGGACCGCATCGACATTGACCGTGTTCTGCGCGGTGATGGCGGTGATCGCGCACGTCCCGTGGACGCCGGCGGCCGCGAACGCCTTCAGATCGGCCTGGATCCCGGCGCCACCGCCGGAGTCCGAGCCGGCGATCGTCAGGCAGACGGGCACGGTCATCGTGGTGCAAGCCTTGCATATGGGCCGCTGGCGCCGACGTCGCGGGCAACCTTGACGGAATCTGAACGCCGGCGCTGCCGGGCGGCGAGCGGCCTACCATCGTGCGGGATGCCTCAGGTTGGGATCTGCGAAGACGACGACGACCTGCGGGGCGTGCTGCGCGCCGCGATGGAGCGCGACGGCTGGGAGGTCTGCGCTGCCCCGACGGGTGCCGATGCGGTGCGGGCGTTTGCCAACGCCGCGCCCGATGTCCTGGTCCTCGACATCGGGCTCCCGGATGCCGACGGCCGCGATGTCTGTCAGGCATTGCGCGCGGTTGGGATCTCCAGCCCGGTGCTGTTCCTGACCGCACGCGATGCGCTGACCGACCGACTGAGCGGGTTCGCCGCCGGCGGCGACGACTATCTGACCAAGCCGTTCGCACTTGCCGAGCTCATCGCTCGCGCTCGTGCGCTGCTCCGGCGGGCCGGCGATGCCGCCGGCGCGGGCTCCGCATCGCTCGGTTTCGACCCCGCCGGCCACTCGATTGTTCACGAAGGCGTTCGCGTGACCCTGACGCCGACCGAGTTTCGTCTGCTGTCCGCGCTCGTGGCTCGATCGGGCCAGGTCGTGCGCCGCGAGGAGCTTGTTGCCACAGCCTGGCCGGCCGGCGCGATCGTCCACGACAACACGTTGGACACCTACGTCGCGCGCCTTCGCCGGAAACTGCGAACCGCGGGTGAGCCGCGCGAGATCGAGACTCTCCGCGGCGTCGGGTACGTCCTGCGGTGAGTCTGCGCACGCGCCTCGTGCTGGTCGGCGTGGCGATCCTCGCGGTCGGCTTGGGCGTCCTGCTGGTGGCGGGGAACGTGCTGTTGGCAGCACGGACGCAGTCGGAGCGGTCGAGCGTCCTGCGTGCTCGCGCGCAGGCGCAGATCGCCACGTTGACGGTCACGCGGTCCGGCGTGACGGAGCGTCCGGTGCCGAACGACGAGCTGCTCGATCGGCAATCGTGGGTCCTCATCGGTCGGCGTGTCGTCGAACGGCCGGCCGTGGCTTCCCGACGACTGAATCGCTTCGCGATCGGCCTCGGGCGGGCAGGCCGCCGAGCCGAACGCGCCGGACCCGACAACACGCGGCTGTTGGCACAGCCGGTCACGCTGCCGAACGGGGACCGGTCAGATGCGGTGGTCGTCGTGGCACTCGGCATTGATCCCCAGGCGCACCTCCAGCGGGAGGTCCTGATCGGTTCGATCGTGCTTGCCCTGCTCGTGATGATCGCCGGCGCGCTCGCGATCCGGATGGCCGTCGACGGGGCGCTTCGCCCGATCGCCGTGATGACCGCCAGCGCTGAGGAATGGGGTGCGCACGATCTCGACCGCCGCTTCGGGCTCGGTAAGCCGCGCGACGAACTGACCGGTCTCGCTGCGACGCTCGATGGTCTGCTGGCCCGGATTGCGGCGTCGCGACGCCACGAGCAGCGGTTTGCCGGCGATGTGGCGCACGAGCTGCGCACGCCCGTCGCAGCGCTACGCGGTCGTGCCGAGCTCGCCGTTGCCGCGCAGGGGGCCGATGCCGACGCCGAGCGAGTCGCCGCGCTTGAGTCGGTGGTCGCCCAGGCCGACCGGATGGCGGAGACGATCGACACGCTGCTCGCGGTCGCGCGCCGTGACATCGATCCGCAGACCGGATCGGTCGATCTCGCGTCGCTGGCCCGAGAGATCGACGAGGTCTCGCTGACCGAGCCGGTGGCGCTGCCGCCCGCAGGCGGCAGCCCGGACGTCGTTCGGCGCGCGATCGCGCCGATCGTCGACAACGCGCGCCGTCACGCGCGGTCACGCGTCGACATCGAGTTGTCGGTGAGCGACGGTCACGTTCGCCTCGCTGTGCACGACGACGGGCCCGGGATCCGCGCCGAGGATGCCGATCGCATATTCGAGCCCGGCGTACGCGGCACGGGGCCGCCCTCAGCCGGAGCCGGCCTCGGGCTCGCCCTCGCCCGCCGGTTGGCCCGAACGTGTGGCGGCGACGTGATCGCGCGTCCAGGCCCGCATGGGTGTGTCGTGCTCGAGTTGCCGATTCTCGGCTCGGCGTCGTAGGCGATCGACTCGTCCGCCCGTCAGCGTTCCGGCCGATTCGTCCACGCGATGAAGATCGCCAGCGTCACGCACGCGACCGTCGCTGCCACCAGCCCCGACCCGACGAGCCCGCCGATCGCCAGACCGACCATCATGGCCGCGAGCATCGGCATCACGCGCGAATCCGAGCGCACGTGACGGACGGTGCCACGCGTTACCTGACCGGTTCCTGATCGGCGGAATGGCGTCATTCAGGATCGCGTCAGGTCGATCGCGGGAAGGTGCACAAGGATGCTTGCGTGCCCTGCGCGGCGATCCGCACGTCGGCTCGGCCGGGCGGTTGTGTGTAGCGCCCTCGCTGGGGTCATCGGCGCCGCTCTCGGGTGCGGGGCAACCACCGACGGCTCGCCACGCACGAGAGCCAGGCCGGCCGTTGCGCGAAGGACCGCCGCGCACCACCCACCCGCGGCGGTCCCTCCGCGCACATCGCGAACGCTGCACGTCGTGGCGACGGCGAGCCTTCCGGCGCCGATTCAGCTCCCCGGCGTGGGCAGCGATGGACGCACGATCACTGCCGTCGGCGGCCTCGATGCGGCCGACGGTTCGGTGTCGAGCATCGTTCGCGTTGCTCCGGGGCACCCGCGCGACGTCGCGACCCTGCCACAGCCGGCGCACGACGTCGGGGTCGCGACGCTCGGCCAGACGACCTACGCGTTCGGCGGTGGGACCGCCTCCGGTCCGATCGACACGATCTCTGCGATCACCGCCACGGGCGTGCGAGCGGCGGGTCGCCTTCCCCTCCCGATGTCCGACACGACTGCCGTTGCGTTGGGGCACACCGCCTACGTGATCGGCGGTGACGGACCCGGCGGCGCGTTGCGCTCGGTGTTGGCGTTCCGGCCGGGAGATCCGATCCGCCGCATCGCGACGTTGCCGCATCCGCTGCGCTACGCCGCCGCGGTCGCAATCGGGTCGCGGATCTACGTGGCTGGCGGGACCAACGGCACGACGGCGCGGCGCGAGGTCCTTTCGGTCGATCCGGCGTCGCGGCGGGTCACCGTCGCGGGAAGGCTTCCAACCCCGATCGCGCATGCGGCCGGCGCGGCGATCGGCCATACGTTCTACGTGCTCGGCGGGCGCGGCGACGCGCTTGACAGTCAGCAAGCCGCCATCTGGGCGATCGACGTCGCCAGCGGGCGCGTGCGCCGCGCCGGACGGCTGCCGGTCGCCCTGTCGGATCTGTCGGCGGCGCCCGTCGGCGGGCACATCGTGGTCGTCGGCGGTCGCGACGCGGCCAACCGGGTGCATCGCGAGCGCTGGACGCTTGCCCGTGGCCCAGCACTCGTACGCAACGTCTACGCGGCCGATGTTCGTGGCGACCTGTCGCCCACGGTCGCGCACGATCCGGCGCGCGTGTACGTCCCCAATTCCCAGTCCAACACTGTCGATGTGATCTCACAGCGCACCGGGCGTGTCGTCGACGAGTTCGCCGTCGGCGCGCAGCCCCAACACGTGACGCCGTCATGGGACCTCAAGACGCTGTGGGTCACCAACGACCTTGGCAACAGCCTGACCCCGATCGACCCGCGCACCGGACGCCCGGGCCGGCCGGTGCGGGTGATGGACCCGTACAACCTCTACTTCACCGTCGACGGCCGCCGCGCGATCGTCGTCTCCGAAGCCCGGCGACGGCTCGACTTCCGCGACCCGCACACGATGGCGCTGCGCCACAGCCTGCCGGTGCCGATGTGCGACGGCGTCGACCACATGGACTACACCGCCAGCGGGCACTACGCGCTCGTCTCATGTGAGTTCGCCGGACGGTTGATCGTCGTCGACCTCCATCGCGAGCGGGTCGTCAAGACGATCGACCTGCGTCGCGGCGCGATGCCCCAGGACGTCAAGCTCTCACCGGACGGGCGCACGTTCTATGTCGCCGACATGGCCGACAACGGCGTTTGGCTGATCGACGCCGGGACGATGACGAAGCGCCGCTTCCAGGCGACCGGTCGCGGCGCGCACGGGCTGTACCCCAGCCGCAACGCAAAGGTCCTGTACGTGTCCAACCGCAACGAGGGCAGCGTCTCGGTGCTGTCGTTCCGCACCGGCAGGCCGATCCGCAAGTGGCACATCCCCGGCGGCGGGTCGCCCGACATGGGTGGCGTGTCGGCCGATGGCCGGGTCCTGTGGCTGACCGGTCGCTACAACGGCGTCCTCTACGCCATCTCGACTAGCACCGGCCGCCTGCTGCACCGGACCCCGGTCGGTAGCGGTCCGCACGGCGCGTGCGTGTGGCCGCAGCCCGGCCGCTACTCGATCGGGCACACGGGCATCATGCGCTAGCCGGATCGCTGGGCGGACCGGGAAACCGCGGCGTTCAGGCTGTCTCCAGGCATCCGGTGCATCACTGGTTGATGTGCACTCGGATCAGCGGCTCGACGCTCGGCTCGCGGTACCGGCGACGGGCCGTGTGTTCGTCGCACCGGCGCTGAGCGCCCGTGCGTGGGCCGGGATCGCGCTGGCGGCGATCGTCGCGCTGGCAGCGTGCCTGCGGCTCATCGCGCTGGCCCAGGTCGATGGCAATCCGTTCTACGACGCCGCCGTGCGCAGCATGTCGCTGTCGCTGCACAACTTCTTCTTCGGGGCGTTCGATCCCTCGGGGATCACGTCGATCGACAAGCCGCCGGTCGACCTGTGGCTCCAGGTGGCGTCGGTCAAGTTGCTCGGGTACAGCACGACGGCGCTCAGGCTCCCGGAGGCGATGGCCGGGACGGTCAGCGTCGTCGTGCTCTACGACGCGGTGCGGCGCGTGTTCGGGATCGCGGCCGGGTTGGGTGCGGCGTTGGCGCTCGCCGTGTTGCCGGTGGCCGTGCTCACCGGGCGCAGCGACACGATGGACGCGGTCATGGGACTGCTGCTCGTCGCGGCGCTGTGGTCGCTGGTGCGGGCGGCGGAGACCCATCGGTCGCGGTGGGTCCTCGCGGCCGCAGCGCTGGTCGGCGTGGCGTTCAACGTCAAGCTCCTCGAGGCCGTCGTCCCGGTCCCGGCACTCGCCGCGGGCGCGTGGCTCGCGCTCCCGGGGCCGCGGCGACGACGCGCGCTGACGCTGATCGCGGCGGCGTGCGTGTTGGTCGCGGTGAGCCTCTCGTGGCTGTCTGCCGTGTCGATCGTCGGATCGGGCCCCTACGCGATCGGGTCGACCAACGGCAGCGCGTGGAACGCCGCGTTCGTGTTCAACGGCGTTGACCGACTCGGGGCCAGCCCCGCGCTCCACGGAAGCGGGCACCGCCATCGCCTGACCATCTCTCCACCGGGGCCGGCGCGGCTGCTGGCTCGCCAGGGCCAGCTGCCGATCGCACGGCTGGGGCTGGAGCTGCTCGCAGCGCTGGCCTTGGGGCTCCCGGCGCTATGGGCGCAGCGAAAGCGCAGCCAAACGACCCGGGCGATCGCGGCGACGCTCGCGCTGTGGGTCGTGACCGGCGCGACGCTGTTCAGCGCGATGGCGCGGCTCCATCCCCGCTACACCGAGGCCATGAACCCCGCGACCGCTGCGTGCTTGGGGATCGGAGTGGCATGGCTCGGGCAGGTCGGTGGCTGGCGGCGCGTGGTCAGCGGCGCGACGGCGCTCGCGCTCGCGGCCTATGCGGTGTGGGCGACATTCGGCTCGACCTGGGCGTCGGTCGGCGTCGGGCTTGCCGCCGCGGGCCTCGTGCTCGTGGCGTGGGGCGCGTGGCGTCGCGGCGTCGGTGGCGGAGCGGCGGTGCGAGCTGTCCCGCTGGGGTGCGCCCTGATCATCGCCGGACTGCTCGCGGCGCCGACGGCCGAAGCCATCCACATAGTCCAGCGGCACCTGTCGGATTCCGGCCGCCCGGGCGCGATGCCCGGAGTCCGTGTCCGGCGCCTGTCCGCCTACCTACGGGCCCACCGCGACGGCGCCCACTACGAGTTCGCATCGGCAGCCGCGACGCAGGCGGGACCGTTGATCGCCCGCGACGGCCAGCCGGTGCTGATCCTGACCTCGTTCAACGGCCACCCGCTGGTCTCGATCCGCCGGCTCGCCGACCTCGTCGCGGACGGCGATGTTCGTTACGCGCTGCTCGGCGCCGCGCAATGCCGAAGCGGCGATCCCGCGCTGGCCGTGTGCTCGCGGGCGGCGAGCTGGATTCGCCACCACGGCATCGAGGTCTCCTCCCGCGCCGGGGTCTACCCCGGACTCCTGTGGGAGCTCGGCCGGCCCGCCGAGCTCGCTCGTGCCCGGCGTCACCTTCGCGAGGAGCACCGCGCCTGATGAATCGCGCCCGCATGGTGACGGCCGCCGCCGGCGCCGCTGTCGTGATCGCGGTCGTCGTGTCGCTCGGCACCGCGGGGTCGTCGCCACGGGCGAGTTGCGCGGTCACCGCACGGGCCGAGCTGACGAGGATCGTCCATCGGATCTACGACCAGGCCGTCCACGGGCGCAACGAGCTATCCGCGGTGAAGCGCATCGGGCGATCGCGGGTGCTTGCTCGGGCCGTCGCCAGCGGCAACCGCGCGGCGGTGCGGGCCGCGGTTGCGCGCCTGATCAAGAGCCAGATCACCCGCATCACGATCGCCACGCCGCGAGGGACGATCGCCAAGCTGGGTTCGATCCCGTCCTACGCACCCGTCACGGGCGAGATCAAGTACCACCGCCGAGTCGTTGGTCACTACGTGCTGTCGGTGGCAAGCGACCCGTCGTTTGCGTCGCTGATCCACAACCTCATGAGCGGCCATGTGCGCTTCCTGCGTGGCCGCGCCCGGTCGGCGCGGTCGTTCTCCGCACGCCTGTACCCGTCGACGTCGGCGACCGTCGCGATCTCGCTCCCGCCACCCCCGCGCTGGGTCTGCGCCGCGACGACCGCCGACACCCGACTCAACACGATCGGATTCGTCGCACGTCGGATCATGAACCAGGAGCGCCACAGCCGGGAGGAGGCCTCAACCATCCGCTACGTCGCGGCGAATCCCGCGTTCCGCCGGGCGATCGGCGCTGGCAGCCCCGCGGCCGTCCGCGCCGCGATCATCGGGTTCTTCCACTTCCCGAAATTTCACATCGTCCGCGTGCGCGCGTGGAACGGCAATCGGCTCATCAACGACATCGGCGGCCCCTACGTGCTCAGCCCGGCGACGGGCACGATCCGGCTCGGCAACGGCCACGTGATCGGGCGCTTCATGCTCGCCATCCAGGACGACACGGGCTACATCAAGCTCGTGCACCGGTTCACCGGGGTCGATGTCGTGTTGCACACGCGCAAGGGAGTCGTCCCCGGAAGCAACCTCCGGCCCGGTCCCCCGTTTGCCACCGGGCTGAGTACGTCGGTCTACAAGCGACGCACGTATCGCCAGTTCGGGCTCACGGGCACGACATTCCCGGCCGGCACGCTCCGGGTCTCGTTGCTGCGAGCGCGCTCGTGATCCGTAGCGCGTCAGGCGACCGGCCCCCATCGCCCGTCCACCGCGCGCCGCACCAGCCCCCGCAGCTCGAGCTCCGCCAGCCCGCACAACACGGCGTCGAGATCCGCGGGCGTGCGAGCAAGCGCGTCGACCGTCATGTGCGTCCCGTCCAGCTGCGTCAGCAACCTCCGCAACTCGTGCGGCAGGCCCGCGAGCCGGGCATCGGGCGCGACCACGGCTTCGACCCCCAGCGCCAGCTCGACCGCATCGGCTGCGTCGCGCACCACGACCGCGCCGTCGCGCAGCAGCGCGTTGGTCCCGGCTGAGCGCCACGACAACACCGGTCCCGGCACCGCGCCGACATCGCGGCCCGCCTCGAGCGCGAGCTCGGCCGTGATCAGCGAGCCCGAGCGCTCCGCCGCCTCGACGACGATCGTCGCGGCGCCGAGCGCGGCGATGATCCGGTTGCGGGCCGGGAACATCCAGCGGTGCGGGCGCGTGCCGGGAGGCAGTTCGGCGACGATCAGCCCGAGGCCGGCGATGTCGTTGTACAGGCGCCGCTTGCGGGCCGGGTAGGGCACGTCGGCGCCGCCGGCGAGCACGGCAACGGTCGGGCCGCCCGCCGAGAGCGCGCCCTCGTGCGACGCCGAGTCGATCCCTAGTGCCATTCCCGACACGACCGTCACCCCGGCCACCGCGAGCCCGCGCCCCAACCCGCGGGCGACCTCGGCGCCGTCGGCCGAGCAGCGCCGGGTGCCGACGATCGCGATCGCCGCCCCGCGCCCGAGCAGGCCGAGGTCGCCGCGCGCACCGAGCACGGCCGGCGGCGCGCGATCGTCGCGCAAGCTCGGCGGGTAGCGCGGGTCGTGACGGCAGATCGCGACGAGGCCGGCCTTGGTGTACGCCTCGCGCAGCGAGTGCGAATCGAGCCGCCGGACGCAGCGCAGGATCTCGGCCGCGCGGCCGGGCATCAGCGCCCGGGCCAGCACGCCGTCGGGGAGCGCCAGCAGGTCGGGGAGACGTCGTTGCCCGTTGCGCGCGATTTCGATCGCCCCCGACAGCTCGCGCAGCAGCCACGTGCGCCGCAGACACGCCACGCACGGCAGCGCCTCGTCACTCACGCCGCACCTTCGTGCGCGACCCCGATCTCCTGGCGCAGGCCCAGCGCCTTGAGGACGTCGGCCGGCGCGATCCGCTCGCGCGCGGCGAGGTCGGCGATCGTCCGCGCGACTCGCACGACGCGGTCGCGGCCCCGCGCGCTCAGGCGCCCCTGGTCATACGCGCCCGACAGGACGCGCTCCGCCTTCGGGCTCAGCGCCGCGAACCGCCGTACGAGCGCCGCGTCCATCTGGGCGTTGGTGCGCGCCGCGGTGTCGGCCAGCCGGCCGCGCTGTCGCTCGCGCGCCGCGACGACGCGATCGCGCGCCTGCGCCGACGTCATCGCCGGCTGCCCGCGCAGCGCGGCGCTCGACGGGCGCTCCACGACGACGAGCAGGTCGATCCGGTCGAGCAGCGGCCCGCTCAGGCGCCGTCGGTGACGAGCGAGGTCGGCCTCGGTGCACTGGCAGCGCCGGGTGCCGCCGTGGCCGCACGGGCACGGGTTCGTCGCCGCGACGAGCATCGCCTGGGTCGGGTAGATCGCGCTCTGCTGGCCGCGGACGATCGCGACGCGCCCATCCTCTAGCGGCTGCCGCAGCGCCTCGAGCGACGAGCGCGGGAACTCCGACAGCTCGTCGAGGAACAGCACGCCGTTGTGGGCCAGGCACGCCTCTCCGGGACGCGGCGTGGCGCCGCCGCCGGCGAGCCCCGACGGCGAGATCATGTGGTGCGGGGCGCGGAACGGCCGCGCCGCGACGAGCCCGCCGCCGCTGTGCAACCCGGCGACGCTGTGGATGCGCGTGACCTCGATCGCCTCGCCCCGCGTCATCGGCGCCATGATCGACGGCAGGCGCCGCGCGAGCATCGTCTTCCCCGCTCCCGGTGGCCCGCTCATCAGCAGGTTGTGGCCGCCCGCGGCGGCGATCACGAGCGCCTCGAGTGCCTCGTGCTGGCCGCGGACGTCGGCGAGATCCGGCAGCTCGGCGCGCGGCGCTTCGCGCGGCGCTGGCCCGCGAACGTCGCTGCGGTCGCCGCGCAGGACCTCCGCGATTCCCGCCAGGTCCCCGGCGCCGCGGACCTCGAGCTCCTCGATCAGCGCCGCCTCCTCGACCCGCTCTGGCGCCAGCAGCAGCGCGTCGATCCCGACCCGGTGTGCCGCCTCGGCGACCGCCAGCGTCCCGGCGCACGGGCGCACCTCGCCGGTCAGCGACAGCTCACCGAAGACGGCCGTACGCGCGAGGTCGGTCGCCGGGATCTGGGCACTGGCGGCGAGGATCCCGCAGGCGATCGGCAGATCGAACGACGCCCCGACCTTGCGCACGTGCGCCGGCGCGAGGTTGACGACGATCCGCTTCTGTGGGAACTCGAAGCCCGAATTCAGGATCGCGGCGCGCACCCGCTCGCGCGCCTCGCGCACGGCGCGGTCGCCGAGCCCGACAATGACGAAGTTCGGCAGCCCGCGGCTGACATCGACCTCGACCGTGACCACACGCGCGTCGATGCCATGGAGGGCGAACGTGGTCAGCGCGGTGTTCATCGGCTGCGACGCTAGGGCGGCGGGTGTTACGCGTCTGCAACGCGCGGCAACAAACGAGCGCAGTGACGGTTGGCAGATTGCGACGCGCCGAGCGACCCGTTGCCGTCGGGTTAGCGCGTGCCGAAGACCCAGGCGTCCGCGTCGATGCAACCGGCCGACGATGCGTCCTCCCCGCCGCAGCCTCCCCCACTTCGCCGTCGCCGGCCTCGCCGCGGCGCTGCTGTTCTCACCGGCGCCGGTCGCGGCGGCGACCAATCGGCAATTCCCCGTCGTCAAGGCGGTGCTCCCGCTCAAGCTCCATGTCGGCGCGACGCTGACGATCCTCGGCCGCAACTTCGTCCCCGGAGCGGGCCACGACACCGTCGTCTTCCAGCACCCGGGATCGGCGGCGGTGTTCGCCCACACCCACAGCGCGACGTCGACGAAGATCACCGTCGTCGTCCCGACGAAGCTCGACCCGTTCCTGACCGGCGCGGCCAAGCAGGCACCGGTGGCGACCCGCTTCCGCATCCGCGTGCTCGCCCGCCGCTTCGAGCTCTCGTTCACCACCCAGTCGTTGTCGCCGATCATCGAGCCCGGCCCGTCATCGCAGCAGGCCGCGGCGCTGTCGTGCGCGCAGGAGGCCAAGGCGAACCCGAACGGCGACCAGGATGCCGACGGGATGTCCAACGCGCTCGAGCTGCGCTACGGCACCGACCCGTGCAACCCCGACACCGACGGCGACGGCGTCACCGACGGCTACGAGTACTACGCGGCGCTGGACCTCAACGGCGCGTCGTTCCCGTACCCGGCCTCGGAGCCCTGGCCCAACCCGCTCGACCCGTCGGACGCAAACGACGACTTCGATGGCGACGGCCTGACGATGAAGCAGGAGTTCACGCTGTGGAAGTACGTGGGCGCCGCGTTCCCGCTGGAGCAGTACAGCGACGGCACGCAGAACTCGGGCGGGCTGATACCGGTCACGACGCCCCAGATGGCGACGCTCGACCTCGACGGCGACGGCTACCTCGAGGACGACGAGCGCGACGCCGACGGCGACGGGCTGTCGAACATCGTCGAGTTGAGCACGACCGGCACCCAGGCCTGGTGGGCCGCCAAGTACCCCGGCGAGGTGGCGTACTCGATCCGTCACTTCTCCGAGCTCAGCCCGACCAACCCCGACAGCGACGGCGACGGTATCCCCGACGGCCAGGACGACCAGGACAACGACGGCTGGAACAACTTCGAGGAGATGCAGCTCGGCCGCGAGCGCACGGGCCTGCGCGTTCAGCCCTACAACCCGTGCCTGCCCGACCCCTACGCGCCGACGTGCAGCCGCTCGGTCCCGCTCAGCGTCTCACAGGCGTGGCCGCCGTTCGACGGCAGCCAGAAGGCCGGCGACGCGATCCCGTTCAGCTGGCCGCTGCCGAGCGCGACGGCCGTCCCGGGCTGGAACGGCCTCGGCGGTCCGCAGGGCCCGACGACGTAGCCGCAGCGCGCGAGCGCGACACGTCGGCGCGCGGTCTGTGACTCTGCAGGCATGCGCGCGAAGTCGGTCCTGCTCGCGGTCGCCGCCGGCCTGGCCCTGGCCGACGCGTCGATCGTGACGCTCGCGCTGCCGGAGCTGCTGACCGCGCTCAACACGACGATCGAGGGCGTCGCCGCGGTCATCGGCGTCTACACGATCGTGCTGTGCGTGATGCTGCTGCCGGCCTGGTGGCTCGCGCAGCGCATCGGCTACCGAACGGTTGGCGTGATCGGCTTCCTCGTGTTCGCCGGCGCATCGGCCGTCTGCTCGCAGGCCGACACGCTGACCGTGCTGCTGATCGCGCGCGGCGTGCAGGCGATCGGCGGCGCCGGCGCGCTCGTCGCCGCATTCGCTCTGCTGCACGGCGGCGACCGCCCCCAGCGCCAGCTGTGGCTCGCCGTCGTGCTCGTCAGCACGGCGATCGGCCCGGCGCTGGGCGGCGCGCTGACCCAGGCGTTCTCGTGGCGGGCGATCTTCACCGCTCAGGTCCCGATCGCGCTGATCGGCCTCGTCGCGTGCCTGATCGAGGCGCCGGTCGTGGCCGAACGCGTGCCGGCCGAGCGCCGCGAGCGTGTCGAGCGCGGGCCCGCCGTCGCACTCGCGTGCGTCTCGGCGGCGCTGACCGGCGTCCTGTTCCTGCTGATCCTGCTGCTCGTCGCGGGCTGGAACCTCGAGCCGCTCGAGGCGGCGCTGATCGTCACCGCGCTGCCGATCGGCGCCGTCGCCGGGGCCCAGATCAAGGGCGCGAGCGCGACGACGCGGGCGGCGGCCGGCTGCCTCCTCGTCGCCGGCGGCGTCGCCGCGCTCGCATGGCTGCCCAACGCCAACGGCTGGTGGACCGTCCCGCCGCAGCTGTTGGCGGGCGTCGGGATGGGCCTGTCGCTGCCGTCGCTCGGCGGTGAGCTGCTGCCCGAGCACACCGCCCACGACGCCGCAGTCGTGTTGACGATCCGCCACTTCGGGATCGCGGTCGCGCTCGTGCTGATCGCGCCGATCGCGGCCCACCAGCTGACCGCGTCGATCAACCACATGAAGCTCCAGGGCGTGGCGCTCGTGCTCGACGCCAAGCTGCCGCCGCAGGACAAGATCAAGCTCGCCCCGAAGCTGCTCAACGCCGTCAACGAGCAGCAACCGCGCAAGGCACTCAAGCAGGCGGCCGCGCAGCAACGCAGCTCGTTCAGCGGCGCCGACCTCGCCGCCTATGACGAGACCACGTCACGCGCCGACGACACGCTCGTCGCCGCGGCCGGCCACGCGTTCGCGATCGCGGTTTTGATCGCGGGCGCGTTCGCACTGGTCGGCGCGCTGTTCCTGTTCAGCCGAGCGCGCTGGGCGGCCGGGCTGATCGCCGCGCTGATCGCGGCCGTCGCCACGCCGGCGGCGTACGCGTACGCCCACCACCAGCTGGCGCCGCAGACGCCGCAGATCCTCGACCCGTGCAAGCCACGCCCCAAGCCCCATACCGGCGGCATCAGCGGCTTCCTCCAGGACCAGGCCCTGCACGCGCTCGACGAGATCGCCTGCCACAACGGCTCCTCACGCGAGGCGCTCGTTCTCGCGCTCGCCTCGAGCGAGGAGGCCAAGGCCTACAAGAAGAAGTACGGCGTCAACCCCCGCTCGGCCAGCGGCATCCTCGAGCAGGCGCTCGGCCTGCTGGGGCTGGGGTAGCAAGCTCGCGCGCCGGTTGCAGCGCGAAACCGCATCATTGAGGAAGGGAGGGAACCACCCGCGCCCGGGGGTCCAGTCCAGGCGCCGGGATCCATCGAAGGGCGAATCGAGGCTGTATATCGGCCTCAATTCGCCCCTCGACGCGCGGAGCTGCGTTGAAGGCTGGGTTCGGGCCCGCACAGGGCCTCAACCCAGCCTTCGATGACTCCCCCGTCCCAAGTGATGCAGTTCGTAACGCGACCACGCAGAAACTCCACCCGCCCCGCAACAAACCACGCGCCCGGCGGTCCCAACGGCGCAATCGGCCCTACCGTCGCGCCCCATGTCCGCCGACCCCCGCCACCATCTCGGCCGCCGCGGCGAAGAGCTCGCGGCCCAGCACTTCGAGCGGCTCGGCTACGACATCGTCGCCCGAAACCACCGCACGCGCTGGGGCGAGCTCGACCTCGTCGTATTCGACGGGCACACGCTTGTCTTCTGCGAGGTCAAGACGCGGCGCCGGCGCGACGGGCCGTGGGAGTCGCTGCACGCCGGCAAGCGCGAACGGGTGCGACGGATGGGCGCATCGTTCCTGGCCGAGGTCAGCGAGCGCCCGCGGGCCCAGGAGCTGCGCTTCGACGCGGTCGGCATCGTGATCGACGCCCAGGGAAGGCTCGTCGCCCTCGACCACCTCGAGGGCGCGTTCTAGAGCGCGAGCTGCTGATACGCGGTCGACTGGAACGACATCCGGTGCAGCGGCGAGACGCCGATCTGCGCGATCGCGTCACGGTGCTCGGGCGTCGAGTAGCCGACGTGCGAGGCGAAGTCCCAGCCCGGGTGGCGCGCATCGGCGCGGTGCATGAAGCGATCGCGCGTGACCTTGGCGAGGATCGACGCCGCCGCGATCGCGGCCGACTTGGCGTCGCCGTCGATGACCGCCCGCTGCTCGAAGCCGAAGTCGGCGACCGGGAAGCCGTCGGTCAGGCACAGCGTCCCGGGGACCGCGATCCGCATCAGTGCCTCGCGCAGCGCCGCGAGGTTCGTCTTGTGCAGCCCGCGGCTGTCGATCCCGGTCACGCACCGCGACACGATCGCGCTGCTCGTCGCCGCCCGCAGGACGATCGGGTACAGCCGCTCGCGCGCCTCGGGCGTGTGCTGCTTGGAGTCGTTGAGCGCAGCCAGCGCCCGGCGCTGCGACAGCGTCAGCGCCTCGAGGTCGAACAGCACCGCGGCGGCGACGAGTGGGCCCGCCAGGCAGCCGCGCCCGGCCTCGTCGGCCCCGGCCACGAACCGCACCCCGAACTCGCGATCGAACGCGAACAGCCGCCGGCCGCTGCGCCGGCGCTTCGCCGCCTTGCGCGCCTGGCGCGGAGCCCGCGGGGGGCTAGAGGAATCCGATCCGGCTGGGTGGCCAGTAGGTGAAGAAGGCCTGCCCGATGATCCAGCTTCTAGGGATCGCTCCCCAGAACCGGCTGTCGTCTGAAGCGCCACGGTTGTCGCCCATCATGAAGTAATGGCCGGGTGGAATCTTGACCGGATGGGGAAGATCGCAGGTGTCTCCGTTGTCCATGCACGGACGGATGTAGCCGTCCTTCTCGCGCACGCCGTTGCGGTACAGGTGCCCGTGGATGATCTTGATCGTGTCCCCCGGACCGGCGACGAGGCGCTTGATGAAGTTCGTCGATGTGTCCTCTCGGTTGATCGACTTCGGGCATGGCTCGTCGGTCGTGATCCGCACCCCGCACGGCGCGTCGTTGTTCGCCGCGCCGGCCGGCGGGTGGAAGACGATGATGTCGCCGACCGACGGGTTGCCGAAGTTGTTGCCGAGGCGGTTGACGAGCACCCGCTGGCCGATCTTCAGCGTCGGCTCCATTGAGCCGCTCGGGATCCGGTAGGGCTTGACGAGGAACGCCTGGATCAGCAGTGCCAGCCCGAGGGCGACGGCGATGATCACGACGAACTCGATGACCTGGTGGGCGAGGCTCTTGGCCTCTTTGGGCGGCGCGTCCTCGTCGCGCCGGGACCATGGGAACCTCATCGATGTGCTCTGTGCGCTCTAGGCCTCGTCGCCGGCGGTGTCAGCGTCGGCCTCGGATGCCGCCGCGTCCACATCTTCACCGCTCGCCTCAGCCTCTGCGCCGGTCTCTTCGGCCTGCGGCTCGTCGGGCGCCTCGACGGGCTCGTCGGGAGCCTCGACGGTCTCCGTGGCCTCAGCGGCGGTCTCCTCCCCCGTGGTCTCCTCGGCGGCGGTGTCGGCCGCGCCACCCGCGTCGACGACCTCGTCCGCGGTCATGCCCTCGGCATCGACAGCTCCCTGCGGCTCCTCGTGCAGCAGCCCGGGCTCGACCGCCTCCTCGGGACCGGTGTACCGGCGCTCGCGCACGCGTGCGCGCTTGCCGACCCGCTCGCGCAGGTAGTAGAGCTTCGCGCGCCGCACATCGCCACGGGCCGAGACCTCGATCCGCTCGATCTTCGGCGAGTGGACCGGGAACGTCCGCTCGACGCCGACGCCGAACGACTGCTTGCGGACGGTGAACGTCTCACGGGCGCCGTGGCCCTGGCGCTTGATGACGACTCCCTCGAAGACCTGGGTGCGGCGGCGGGTGCCCTCGATGACCTGGAAGTGGACCTTGACGCGGTCGCCCGGCTGGAACTCGGGGACGCGGCGCAGCTGTGCGCGCTCGAGACTGTCGATGACCGTGCTCATGGCAAAGAGAAGGCGCGGGCTCTGGATCCGACCCCGCGCGGGCGGCTCATGGTAGCGAAGTGGAGGGGTCCTGCGAGCCACGTTCGACGCTGCGCGCACGCCGCCACGTCCGGATCTCCTCGTGATGGCCCGACAGCAGGACCTCGGGGACGCGCCAGCCGCGGTACTCGGCCGGCCGCGTGTAGTGCGGATACTCGGGCCGACCCTCGAGCGCAGCGCTGAACGACTCCTCGACCGCCGACTCGGCGTGGCCGAGCGCGCCCGGCAGTTTGCGCAGCACGGCGTCGCAGACGACCATCGCCGCCAGTTCGCCGCCTGACAGCACATAGCGCCCGACGCTCAGCGTGTCGGACGCGAAGTGCTGCACGATCCGCTCGTCGAAGCCCTCGTAGCGCCCGCACAGCAGCGTGATCTGCGGCTCGGCCGCGAGTTCCTGCACGTAGTGCTCGTCGAGCATCCGCCCGCCCGGGATCAGCGCGATCACGCGGCGCTGGTTGCGCAGCTCGACGGGGTCGGTCGCGTAGAACGCCTGCAGCGCCGCGTCCATCGCGTCGACGCGCAACACCATCCCGGCGCCGCCGCCGAACGGGGTGTCGTCGACCTGGCCGCCCGTGAGCGGCGTATGCGGCCGCGGGTCGAGGAACCGCAGCTCATGGCCGCCCGCGACCGCGTTGGCGACGTGACGCTGCTGGGTGAACCATGAGAACCAGTCGGGGAACAGGGTGACGACGTCGATCTGCATTGCTAGACGGTCTCCCCGAGGAACGCCATGTCGATGTCGATCCGGCGCGCCGCGACGTCGATCGAGCGCACGGCGTCGGCGACCATCGGCACCAGCAGCTCGGCGCCGTCGGTCCGGCGCACGCGCAGGACCTCGCACGACGGCAGCTCGTCCATCGCGACGACGACCCCGACCGCGATGTCACCGTCGGCGACGGCGCAGCCTTCGAGCTCTTCGGCCCAGAACGCGCCCTCCTCGAGCGCCGGCGCGGCATCGAGCGGCGCCTGCAGATCGGCGCCGCGCAGCGCCTCGGCATCCTCCCGGCTGGCCGCACCGGCGAAGCGGAGGATCGGCCGGTCCTCGGTCCCCGCGCGGCGCTCGACGACGTGGTCGCGATCGCGGACCCGCAGCGTCGCGCCGGGCTCGAGCAGCAGCCAGCGCCCGCGCGTGACGTGGAACGACCCGTCGAGGCCGTGCGGACGCCCGACCCGACCCGCATGCAGCCAGTCGGGCGACATGAAGGCCCTAGTCGACGATGTCGACGATGACGCGCTTGCCCTCGTGGACGGCCGCTGCGCGGATGACCGAACGCAGCGCGTTGGCGGTCCGCCCGCCGCGGCCGATGATCTTGCCGTAGTCCTCCGGATCGACCGAGAGCTCGAGCACGATCGTGCCGTCGTCCTCGACGAACTGCTCGACCTCGACCTGGTCGGGCTCGTCGACGAGTTTTTGGGCCAGATACTCCAGGAGCTCGCGCACGGCGCGGAGCCTACGCGGCTTCGTCGCCCGGGGCCGGCTCGTCGGCCTCGGCGACCGGCTCCTGCGCCGACGGCTCCGCCGCCTCGGTCGCTTCGGCGGGGGCCTCGGCCTCAGCCTCAGCCTCGAGCTCGGCCGGC
>Ga0066903_100001342_pt1 | contig 17789 bp, 13 predicted proteins | sample PanSoiMetaGPlot1_FD_67491 | JGI IMG/M metagenome (GOLD analysis project Ga0066903, IMG submission 67491) | Tropical forest soil microbial communities from Panama analyzed to predict greenhouse gas emissions - Panama Soil - Plot 1 (version 2) | ecosystem: Environmental > Terrestrial > Soil >... | reverse complement strand
GCCGAGAGCATCTGCCTCGACATACTGGCCATCGTGCCGGACCACCAGCAAGCGCTCATCTCACTCCTCCTCGCACGAACCGACCAATTTCACATGGCCGTTCCAGCAAAGGCGGCTCAGGAGGTTCTGGCTCAAATTACGGGCGAGTACGAACAAGCCTATTACGCTGGCTTGATTTGGGAGCGCGTGGGACATACTCGAATTCGCGAGGGCGGCACGGGAGGCGGTGCCTCCGCATATCACGCTCTGCAGGAAGCAATGACACACTACGAGAAGGCTATCGATTTTGCTTCGCCTGGAAACGACGATGCCATCCTGCGATGGAATACCTGTGCGCGTGTGATCATGCAGAACCCGGAAGTTCGCCCGTTGCCCGATGAAGATCTTGCTCAGGCATGGGTGCGAGACGAAGCCGGGTCGAAGATCGCGGACGCCTAGCAACAAAGCCCAATCAGGTGCGTTTTCCTCAGTCCGAGATGGGAACATAAGGGACTTCTCAATGTGTGCTATGGCGATTTTTCACCAGCTGGGAAAATCTCAGCCATGGCGGCCTTTTGAGGAGAGAAACAAGGCGGCAACAGTGACGACAAGAGTCAGCCCTTCAATCAGGAAAGCATAGGAAAACAGTCGGCGAGCACGCGCAAAACGAGTCAGCCACCGGCTCAAAATCAGCACGGCAAACACTATGGGGACGGCAAACAATCGGAAGACAATGGCATCGCCCCAGTAAGGCGGGGACGATCAGCAAACCGAGCGAAAGCGGAGCAGTCAAACTTAAGCCGAGCAGCACTTTTGCATAGGACGTGTAAAGGGATTCAGATTTCCTGATCACGAACACCAGAGCGACCGTAGGCACAAGAAAAAGGAAGCAGGTAAAGATTTCCAGTAGCAGATCACTGCCCGCGTACATGCCGCCAGCTGCCGCCACATCTTGCGGGTAACGAACATAGATCAGGTAGCGCTGATAGACCAGCAGAGCCGATACGACGACAACAAGCGCATAACCTGCTGCGACCAGACGCAACTGCAATCACTAAGGGGACACCTCCATGCAGGAATTGTAACCTCGCTTCGATGGGCTTTTCGTGGTCAAGCATGCGGCAATTTGCAAGTAAGAGTCCCGAAGAACTTCTTGTCTATGACCTTGTGGGTGCCACGTCATTATTACTATCGTAAGCTTGCGGGTCATTATCCTTGAATGTTTGATTTCACGCTTTGCTAGCATCCCTGACATGTGCACTATTACAAAACTGCCAGCGAAGTGGACTTCTTCGATGGCGGTGTTGCTTTTCTTCTTAAGCAATCCCACGGCGCAATGTGCGGATCATGCAGGCGATCGGTCTGCCACGGCGTCGTCAGTGACATCCGTCATCCAGCTTACCCATGATGGTGTGAGCAAGACCGGGCTATTGTCAGACGAGTCCAATCTATACATCACAGAATTGCCGACTGGTCGCCACGTGGTGGCAAGATTTTCTTTGAAAACCGCCGACCAATCTCTCATTTCAAGTACTGTTGCAAACATGCGGGCTCTTGATATTTCTCCCGATCGGACGCGTCTTCTTGTTTCGCCGATCAAGAGCGGAATAAGCAGCGTCGAGCTGTGGACGGTTCCTCTAGCCGATGGTTCTGCATTAAAACTAGGTGATAGCTTTGGTCGTGATGCGAGTTGGTCCCCGGATGGCAAGCAGTTGGTATTCGGCAAAGGCGCGGCTCTGTATGTGGCAAGTAATGACGGAACAGGAGAACGCGAAGTCTTTCGGGCTGAAGGTTCGGTTTTCGCACCGCACTTTGCTCCAGATGGCAAACGGATCCGCTTCACCGTCGGCAATGGCGGTCAGAACCTGACCACTCTTTGGGAAGTAGGCATTGACGGTTCAAGTCCGCACCCTGTCTTATCTGGTTGGCAATATGCTTCTACCGCTTGCTGCGGTAACTGGACTGCGGACGGTCGCTACTACATTTTTCAAGTCACGGAAACTGTCCCGACTCCAATAACAACGCTTTGGGCGCTGCCGGATAAGCCGGAAATGACTTCCGCCGCTCCGATCGAATTGACGACCGGACCCATGTCTTTTGGCAATGCCTCCCCGGCGCGGGACAACAAAGGAATCTGGGCAATTGGTGTTCAACCTTCTGCCGAAGCGGTGCAATATGACCCCGTCAAGAAGGATTTCGTTTCAATTCTCTCCGGCGTCTCCGCCACCGATTTGGACTTTTCGTCGGATGGAGAGTGGGTCACGTATGTGTCCGTCCCAGACGGAATATTATGGAGATGCAAGGCGGACGGAAGTGAGCGCTTGCAATTAACCTTTCCCCCTGAGCGCATCGCGTTGCCTCGCTGGTCACCAGATGGCAATCAAATCGCCTACGTCAGTATGTTTCCGGGGAGACCCTCAAAGATAGCCATCGTTTCCGCTCGGGGCGGACCGCCTGTCGATCTGCTTCAAGAGAAACGCAGCCAAATCGATGCAAACTGGTCGCCAGACGGGACGCAAATCATGTTCGGCTACTTGCATGCTGATGAACAGATCGACATTCGCGTCGTTAATCTCAAGACTCATGAAGTCAAGATTGTGCCGGGATCGCAGGGATTGTTCAGTCCGCGTTGGTCACCCAACGGCAGGTACATCGCTGCAATGTCGCCTGACTTCACGAAAGTCATGCTCTTCAACTACCGTAATCACAAATGGTCCAACTGGCTAACCGAGCCCGCGGGCGCTGTGAGCTACCCAGTTTGGTCTGCCGACAGCACGTACCTCTATTTTGACGATCTGGTTACTGACGAGGAATCAATCCGAAGGGTCAAGGTCGGAGAGAACCGTACTGAACACGTCTTCACGCTGAACGGAATCGAGCGCTACCCTGGACCCTTTGGTCTGTGGAGCGGTCGCACTCCAAATGGTATATGGATGTTCGCCCGTGACCGTAGTACGCAGGAGGTCTATCAGTTGACTGTAGCGTTACCGTAACTTGGGCCGCGAAGCATCGCATGATGAAAAACGAACATCCGACCATTCGCTTGAGCGTTCGACTTACGCCGATTTTCATTCTGTTCACCATACTTTTCTGTGGTCTGGTCAGCCCTCTCGCCTCTCAGACGAGGGAACAGACCTTCTCTCAAAGAAAAGTCATGACGCGGGTCGAACCTGAATATCCTGAAACTCTGAAGCGCCTGTACATCGGTGGAACCGTGCGAGTAGAAGTGGTTGTTGAGCCGGACGGTGGAGTTGATAAGGTTCAGTTGCTCGGTGGAAGTCCGATCCTGGGCCAATCTGCAATGAAAGCGATCAAGCAGTGGAAGTATACCCGAGCCGCTGCCAGAGAAAAATTGGTGGTTCTCATCGAGTTCGATCCTCACCTGTAAGAAGAAGCACCCCTGAGAACATTTGACCTCAGCATGAATGAAGGCAATGTCACGCTGAAGGCGCGTCCCCGTTTCGGAATCAGGATGTAATTGAGGTACAGAGCAAAGTCAGCGAAAATCAGGCGCAACCGATTCCGACAACCGCGACACAAATAGTGCTAGTTCGGCGTGATGAGGATTCCAACTCGTCGGTCTGCCAGATCGACCGTCGGTGAAAGCGAAAATCTAGCACCTCGAATGGAAATTTGTGTACGGCGGGAGACGCTGCTACCCACCAGATAGCCTAAGGTAGCCCCGGCAGCGACATCACTGGCCCAGTGCTTGTTGTCCCTCACTCGAGCGATGCTGATAAAACTTGCTACCCCATAACCGAGCATTCCTGCCTTCCAGCCATAATATCGTTGCACGACCGTCGCGATCATGAAGGATGTGGAAGCATGTCCCGATGGAAACGACTGATCATTGCTTCCATCAGGACGGGTCCGATCGGTGGCGAACTTCAGCCCCTGGGTAAAACCTTGATCAAGAACGGTACCTTGTGCCAGTGAATAGGTAAACGAATGGAAACGGTCGTTTTCCGATCGATTCCCTGCAATGAGAAGTCCCCCTACTACTGGTCCCACTACGTAAAGCGATCCCAGTGTTGATCCAACCTTGCCAAACGTCGAAGAACCATCCTGGACGGAAAAATGTTCATGGATGTCATCGTCCCAGATCGAGATAACTCCGGTTGAAGCGCTGCCGATCAACAGTGGAGCAATGTTCTTCGTGCTGAACATTGCCAGGAAGTTTCCGCCGAGGTTCTGTGGGAACCGTTTGATACTTGTGTATTCGGATGGAGTGCCCGTGGGCAACTTCGATGGAGCATTCTGACCAACTGCTCGACCAAGTCCACACACCCATACCAGAGCGATGACAGCTACCAAGATGCAATGCCGCCATTCCTCGACGATAGAGGAAGGCGGGTTCGATGGCGTAAGGTCCTGCGCAATAAGGAGTCGAATCACGGGCACAACGTCACAAAATTTGTCTTGTTCGCGATTGAAGGTTTTTACACTTTCATGCTAAATGCATTCGGAGGATCTCACAAGATTAGGCCTTTTTTCGTTGCTCCGGCACAACCTCATCAAGGTTGTGCCCCGGCCTAGGATTGAAGTCCTCGTCCATGGGTTTGCAGGTGGTGCAGCCTTTAGGCAAGAATGATATCCATGAAGACGCGCCTCGCAAGTTCTGTGCTGGCGCTGTTTGTTATTGCGATCCCTCACCGCGACAGCCGCGAGTTGGCCGTACCGGACGCCATGCCCCTGTCGTCCGATAAAGTCACAACAGTGGTAGCAGTCGGCGATATCTCGTGCGATCCCGCAAGTTCGCGCTACAACCAGGGCCGCGGCACAAAGGGACAATGCCACATGCTGGCGACCTCGGATTTGGCGATTTCGATGAAACCTGACGCGGTGCTTCTTCTCGGGGACAATCAGTACGAAAACGGAGCGCTCGAAGCCTATAAAAAGGCGTGGGTCCATAGCTGGGGTCGGAGCGAGCTTAAGGAAATTACTCATCCAGCCACTGGCAACCACGAATACAACACGCCCGGAGCGAGCGGCTACTTCGACTTCTTCGGCGACAAGGCAGGAGAGCGGGGCAAGGGATATTACAGCTTCAATCTCGGAACATGGCACGTAGTGGCCTTGAACACGGGAAGCAATGACTATTGCAAACCTCTTTCCTGCGACGGGGGATCGGAACAAGAAAAATGGCTGCGAGAGGATTTGGCGAAAAACACATCTTCTTGTACGCTGGCATACTGGCACCGCCCGCTGTTTACCTCGGGACTACATCGTGGGGCAGTTGAAACCCGCTCGTTTTGGAATGATCTGTACCGCGCCCGCGCAGATCTGATTTTGAACGGTCATTCACATCAATATGAGCGCTTTGACGCTCAGGATCCCAATGGAGCATCGGATCCTGATCGCGGAATCGTTCAATTTGTCGTCGGCACTGGAGGCAAAAACCTCAAAGGGTTCTGGTGGCGAAAAAAAAATAGTGCCATGCGCATCTCAGACTCCTTTGGAGTGCTCAAACTAGAGTTGCGCCAGAAGGACTATTCGTGGGCGTTCGTATCAGAAGAGGGGAAGGTTTTAGATCGCGGAACCGAGCAATGCCATCCCAAGGGCGAAGCAATCGACGCCAAACAGGGAGTGCCATGAGAGGTCAGCATCGCCACAAGCGAGCGGTATCGAGTCTGGCAGGTTCACTTTTCATTATTTTTGCAAGCATATCCTGGTTGGGCGATCTCCACTGCAATGCGCAGGAAACGCGGACGGCGCAGATCGAGCACCAGCGAGATGAGAAGACAGCCCATCCTACTCCCGAGCAAGAGGGGAAAACTGAGAAAGGTATCGCCTACGTAGAAGACAATGAGCTTCTGGATCGGCTAACGTACGGCTACCACGGATTGAATCTGCTGTTCGGGGGCTTGGTACAGGGGAGTGGGTTCGCCTTGGGGCCTGAATACCGATGGCGAAACGATTTTCGGGGTGGGAGCACGGTCAGGGTGGGCGGGCAGTTTTCGACCAAGCTCTATCAGAAATACTACACTGCATGGACCCTACCCACGCTGGCAAGTGACCGCCTCTCCTTTGGTTTTTATGCGGTACACCGAAATTATGCGCAGGTCGACTATTTCGGTCCCGGACCTGGATCCTCGAAACATGCGCGTACCGATTACCGTCTAGAAGACACGGCCATCGACGCCTCCCTCGGCGTCAAACCGGTGAAGTATCTCAATCTCGGCGGTTCGGCTGGAAACATCTGGGTGAATGTCGGGCCCGGCACATCCGATCAATATCCTTCCACCGAAACCGTGTTTTCTCCCCTTGTTACCCCAGGAATTGACCATCAGACCAATTTCCTGCGCTACGGACCCTATGTGCAGGTGGATTATTTAGACAATCCTGGCATCCCAACCGGCGGCGGTCTCTACACCTTCCAATACACCTGGTACCGCGACCAGGATTTACACCTGCACGACTTCCAGCGAATCGATGCGGAATTCCAGCAATATTTTGGTTTCTTCAACAAAACTCGCGTTCTTGCCCTTCGTGCTAAGACCACGCTTACCGATGCGGAACGCGGACAGACAGTGCCCTTCTATATGCAACCGATTGTGGGCGGTTCGGAAGACCTTCGCGGATTTCTTCCGTTCCGTTTTTACGATAACAACAGCCTGGTTTTAAACGCGGAATACCGCTGGCACGTCATCTCGCTTTTCGATATGGCTGTCTTTGCCGACGGCGGCAAAGTTTTCCCTCGCCGTGGAGAACTCAATTTCAGCCACCTTGAGGGCGATGGCGGAATCGGATTCCGTTTCAATATCAAGGGACAGCAATTCCTGCGGCTTGACATAGCCGGCAGCCACGAAGGCTTTCAAGTCTGGGTGAAGTTCAACGATATCTTCGTCCGGCACCCGGTGGGGACGGCTAGCGCACAACCACTTCATTAGAGAGATCGCGATGAAACGGACAATTTTGACCCTGCTGTGCCTCCTGATGATCGGGAACTGGCTTATTGCGGCGGACCGGTTCTACCCTGATGATCCGCTGAGAAAAGAGCCGGCTCCGCGAGATGCAGCCCTGCAGAATCGCAAGCTCTACGACTATTACGATCTGCTTGAAAACTCGTTCGGAGAGAAGGGAGATCGTGACGATAGGGGACACATCACGCCCGCCAAGGGCGTCAACACCCTCGGTGAACCGATGGATGGGGCGTGGTACACGCATCGGCATTATTTCAAACCCATGAGCAGCGAGGAACTGATGGACGGTGTCGGAGGAAAGAATCCACCATCCCCAGAGGGTCCGTGGACGGTGGTTTCGGCTAAGAGCGAAGGAATCTCACCGGGGTTTGTCATGACGGACAGCAAGCACGATCGCTACTACGTCAAGTTCGACCCGATCAGCAATCCCGAACTGGCCACAGGCGCGGAAATGATATCGGTTCGCTTCTTTCATGCGCTCGGATATCACGTGCCTGACGACTATCTGATTTTCTTCAATCGGGAGAAACTTGTGCTCGACCCAAACGTGGAGATCAGATTGGAAGGCAGAAAACGGAAGATGAAGCCTAAAGATCTGAATAAATTGCTGGCCAAGGTTCCGAAAACTCGGGATGGTAAGTATCGTGCCATCGCCAGCCTGCAGGTGGAGGGTAAGCCAGTAGGGCCATTCAAGTACTTCGGCACGCGAATTGACGATCCTAATGACGTCGTAGCCCATGAGCATCTGCGCGTGCTTCGCGGCCTATTCGTATTCTGCGCATGGCTGGCTCATAACGACTCTCGGTCGATCAACTCTTTGGATACGCTGGTAGACGAAGACGGCTCACATCACTTGCGGCACTATCTCATGGATTTTGGAGCCACCCTGGGCAGTTCGAGCACATCAGCAAAACTTGCCCGTGCCGGCAATGAGTACTACCTCGATTTCAAGCCTGCCCCCAAGCAAATGGCAACGCTCGGGCTCGCCGTTCCGGAATGGGCTCACGCCAAGTTCCCTGGATATCATTCCGTCGGCGGCTTCGATTCAGCGGTCTTCCAGCCAGATAAATGGATACCCGACTATCCTAATGTCGCCTTTCTGAACCGCCTGCCAGACGATGAGTTCTGGGCTGCCAAGCAGGTAATGGCATTCACTGACGACGAGATTCGAACAATAGTGAAAGTGGCGCAATATTCCGATCCCAGGGCCGAGCGATATGTGGCAGACACGATTATTGCCCGGCGCAACAAGATCGGCAGAGAGTATTTTCCTAAGGTGCTGGCGCTTGACCAATTTACCGTGGAGAACGGCTCGTTGGCATTTCGTGATCTCGCAGAGGAGCACCGCCTGGAACCAAAGGGAGCGCTGCATGTGTCATGGTCCAGCTTTGATAACCCGAGCAATACGAAGTCACCAATTCCGGCGGCACAGGACTTTCATGTACCCTCGGATTCTTCATCGGGTTATCTCGCCGCCGATATCTGGCGCGGCGACGATAAAGCAAAGGGCATTACGGTATATCTCAGAACATCGGGTACCACACCTGAAGTAGTTGGTATCGACCGCACCTGGTAAAGATACGGCAACGCAAGAACACGGATCTCCATGCGGAATTGCGAATGTGTAGTCTTCCCGGTAACGCAACCGGTCAGACAATTATGAAATTCCCGCTTACTGAACGGTGATATTTACCCCATTTTTCCATATGCCTCACCCTGCATCCCATGCTTGCACAACGACCTGGTGTGGCCCCTTACTCATTGTGAGGGATGTGTTCACCGATGTGCCGTCCTTTTGATACGCGAGAACGTCGTCCACATGAATTTGCATCGAGAAGACATTACCATCAGGCGGAATGCTGGCCTGCACGGTTACAGGTGAAGTAATGTCGGCGTTGTTCACGGGTAGTGGCCGACTTCAACAAACGACGGCATACAGGACTTGGCAGTCAGTACCGACTTCAATCAGGTTAGCATCCTGATCGGCAAGGGTAATGGAACATTCAATCCGGCTCTGGAAGACCTTGAGGACTCCGCCGTCTTTATCTGTGATGGCGAGATCGGTCTTTCCATCGCCAAATAGGCGATTTCAACGGCGACAGCAAACTCGAGATGGCCGTGGAGGATGCCCCGAATCGTTCGCTTGGAGTGTTACCGGAATTCTTCACCAACCACGAAAGCTCGACGTACACTTATGTCCGCCGCGCCATATGAACGTCTGCGATTGCCCGATCGCGTCCGGAGGATGAATACCGTGAAATGGACGATCCTCGCTTTTCTCATTTTTTCATTTACTTCGGTCTGCCTGGCTGACGAAAAAAGCGATGCGCCAAAGCCCGCTCAGTCCACCGATGAACTGCGCCAGCAACTGGAAAAGATACTCAAGGACTCGCATATCAACGGAGCCTCGGTGGCGATAGTTCATAAAGACGGGCCCGAGTGGGTGACGGGCCTCGGCATTGCCGATGTCGCCAGTGGACGTGCGGCCACGGCCGATACGCTGTTCCGCATCGGTTCGACGTCAAAGGGATTTGCGTCGTTATCGATTCTTATGTTGGCCGACCAGGGCAAGTTGACGCTCGATGATCCAGTTCACAAACTTGTCCCCGACGTGTGGTTTGAGAACCGCTGGGAGGCCAACGATCCAATTCGTATCGTTAACGTGCTCGAACACACCACGGGCTGGGACGATCTGCATCTGCGGGAGTATGCGAAGCAAGCGCCGGACAACATGAGCGTGCGCGAAGGCCTTGACTACGACCACCACTCGCGTACGTCGCGATGGCGGCCGGGCACCCGGATGTCCTACTGCAACTCGGGACCACCTGTTGCCGCTTACATCGTCGAAAAGCTTACCGGCCAGAGGTTTGAAGACTTCGTGCAGCAAAATCTCTTTTTGCCGATCGGAATGAAGACTGCGACATATTTCGAACCTGCCCCAGGAAGCGCCACCACGCTTTACCACGATGACGGCAAGACTCCTTATCCGTATTGGCACATCTTGATGCGTCCGGCAGGATCGATCAATGCGTCGGCCAACGATATGGCGGCATACCTCCAGTTCTATCTGAACCGCGGCACTGTAGGCGGAAAGCAGATTGTTCCCGCGTCCGACATCGATCGCATGGAGATCCCGACAAGCACGTGGGCCGCAAAGGATGGAATGAAGGCCGGCTACGGCCTGAGCAACTACTGGAGCGTCCATGAGGGATTCGTCTATCACGGACACGATGGAGGTGTTGAGGGCGGTCTCACGGACATGGTCTACATGCCCGACGACGGCGTTGGTTACTTCTACAGCATCAATAGCGGAAATGGAGACGCATTCGACAAAATAGGGAACGCGATCCGTGCGTACATCACCGGCAATTTGCAAAAGCCAGCGGTGCCCGCGGTGGCACCCTTACCGGCCAATGCGGCCGACTATGCCGGTTGGTACGAGCCCAATTCTCCTCGAACAGAAATCACCCACTTTATTTCACGACTCACCGGGCTTACCTGGGTTCAGTTCAAAGATGGGAGGTTGCTTTCCAACAGCTTGGGTTCATTGAATGACACCTATCTCCCGGTAACGGGCGCGCAATTCCGCCATGTTCCGAAAAAAGAGTCACCGGACCCGATTCCAAGCCTCGCGTTGTTGACGCCGAACCAGGAAGGGCGCTTCATCCAGAGTGGTCTTGAAGCGAGGGTACTAAAACGAATTCCCACCTGGTATGCGATCTCCGAGATCTTGCTGACTGTTTTCGTGGTTCTCTCGATGGTGTCGATCGTTCTCTACGCACCGTTCTGGATTTTCGGAGGGCTGATAAAACGACGCCGTCGCCCCGCCGAACGCTCGATGCGGCTTTGGCCGCTCGTCGCCGTACTTAGCCTGCTTGCCTTTGTTGGCATCTTCATCCTGTGCGGCGATGACCTTATCGATCGCATTGGAAATCAAACGATTTGGTCTGAAGCCTTGTTCTTGAGCACTATCTCTTACGGAATTGCCGTAGTGTTCAGCGCAATTGCATGGTGGCGCGCCCCGAGAGAATCGGTACGCCGAGGCGTTCGCGCTTACTCAAGAATCGTCACAATAGCGCTGCTGATCTCTGCTTTTTACCTCGCCTACTGGGACGTCATCGGACTCAAGACATGGACCTAGGGAGTGGTTTGACGCCGATTTCGCGGCACTGCATCGTGAGTATGCTACGCGAAACGCGTGCCGTGTACTGCGTGGGAGATCATGCCAGAGCACAAACGGCGCGCACCACCCCGCGAAGCTCGGCTAACCCTCTAAGCCGACCGACCGCCGGATAACCAGGCGCAGACTGACGTTCGACATCGGTGAGGATTTTATGTCCGTGGTCCGCACGGAATGGAATCTCGATCAAATCGCCGGACGCCCGGCGACGCCGTTCCTCCGTGATGAGTTCCCGCACGATTCCGACCATGTCGACATCACCATCCAAATGGGGAGCCTCGTGGAAGCTTTCCGCATCTTCCTCGCGCTTCGTAGAACGGAGATGAGCGAAGTAGATCCGTTTTGCAAACCGGCGCACCATTGCCAACAGGTCGTTATCCGGCCGAACTCCGAGAGAGCCAGTGCAGAAAGTAATGCCGTTCGCCGCTTCCGGAGTTTGATCCAGGAGGAACTCAAAATCGTCAGCTGTGCTGACGATTCGCGGCAATCCGAGCAGCGGACGGGGTGGATCGTCCGGATGGATGCAGAGGCGCACTCCGACTTCTTCAGCCTGTGGACAAGTGGCCCGAAGGAATTCGCTCAGGTTGCTTCGTAAACTTTCAGCGTCGATATCTGCGTAGCGGGCGATGGCTTGACGCACATACTCGACTGAGTAAACCATCCCAGTGCCCGGAAGCCCAGCGAGCACTATTCGTGCGAGGCCGTCCTGTTCCGTTTTGCTCATGGATTGGAAGGCGTTGTACGCGAGCTTTTTTCGTTCCTCGCTCCATTCGTTATCAGCACCAGGACGTTTCAGGATGTACAAGTCGAATGCTGCGAACGCTGTTGCGTCAAAGCGTAAAGCAAGGGCACCATCAGGCAATCTCCATGCCAGGTCGGTACGAGTCCAATCCAACACAGGCATGAAGTTGTAGCAAATTGTATGAATCCCACAACTGGCAAGGTTCCGGATGTTTTCGCGGTACGCGTCGATGTGTTGCCTGAATGAGCCGGCTCGCCTCTTTAGATCCTCGCTAACCTCGAGACTCTCGACGACTGACCAGGTCATGCCCTCAGCTTGGATCTCGGCTTTCCGCTTTTCAATCTCCTCTTTGGACCACACCTCACCGGGAGCACGGTGGTGCAAAGCTGTGACGATACCCGTGGCGCCGGCTTGCCGAGCGTCCTTAAGGGTAACCGGGTCGTGTGGACCGAACCATCTCCAAGCCTGCTCCACCTAAGTTTCTCTCCAGTTCACAATCTTCAGATTCTTAGTTCAACGCGGCCGGTTTCGTATTTAGCCTCGAAAACTCGCACCAAAGGTACCACTCCGTCTCGAGGCTATTGATGAACCGCCTATATCCGTCTTACCCACCCTTGGTCGGTTGCTTTCGTGTTGCGCACCAGCAGCATCACCAGGATCATCCCAATGAACGGAACCACTCCCGCCACAATCACAATGGGGTCGAAAGAGTGTCCGATGTTCGATTGCCGTGCGTCCGAGAAATATCCAATCAACTTAAACGCAATGATCGTGCCGATCCCCGCGCTGGTTCCGCTCATCCCGCTCACAGAACCTACGGAATGGCTCCTGAATAGATCCGAAGGAAGGACATTCGCCATGGTAGAAAACGCAGCATAGGAGAAGGTAGCCAATCCAAACAAGAAAGCGATCAGGTACAGGTTACTGGTAAAGATGGAGGGGATGAGCATGGTCACACCGATGCCTCCGAACACGATCAGCGCTTTTCGTGCATTACCGAGCGACCATCCTCGCTTGACCAAATAGCCAGAAACGTACCCAGCGAAAAAGTTGCCAATGTCGGCGGCAATAAACGGAATCCAGATTGCGACCAAACCACTCTTCAGCTCAATTCCTTTCGCGACCAGATAGATGGGAAACCAGTCCGTGACGAAAAACCAGACCGGGTCCGTGAATAGCTTCGATATGATAACGCCCCATGTTTGCGGGAACCGCAGCAACTCCGCCCATCTTGGCGCGGCGGTGTTCTCAGGTTGCAAGTCGTCGATCTTGTCTGCTTCGATGTAGCGAAGCTCCGCCTCGCTTATACGCTTATGATTTTCGGGCGGGTAGTAAATCCAGCGCCACGCCAACAACCATAAAAGTCCCAGGATTCCCGGAACCATGAATGCCGGTCTCCAGCCCCACTGGAAGTAGATCCACAGAACAAGAAATGGTGCGATGGCACCGCCAAAAGAGGATCCACTATCAAAAATCGCTGTGGCCAAGCCGCGCTCTCTTTTCGGAAACCATTCCGAGACCGCCTTTGTCGCAGCCGGCCAGTTGGCCGACTCGCCCGCCCCTAACAGAAATCGGAAGGCAGCGAAGCTGTAAAAGCCCTGCGCCAAAGCTGTCATCATCGAGACTATCGAGTACCAGGCAACCGCGATGGTCAGGCCTCGCCTGGTTCCGACGCGATCTAAAAGCCGGCCGAATAAAGTTTGCCCTAGGGAGTAAGCCACTCGAAAGGCGATGACGATGTCTGCATAATCGTTGTTCGTCCAGTGATATTGAAGTTTGAGATAGGGAGCCAGCACCGCGAGGGTTTGCCGGTCGATGTAATTGATGACAGTCGATGCAAAGAGAATTCCAGCAATCCACCAGCGTAAGGATGGAATGGTTCTAGTCTTTTGCGGAGCGTCTCTCCCTGGCGAAGCCGTGCTCATGCACCCCTTGTGGATATAAGGTTTGATTTCTGACGTAAGACACAAAATTTAGCGCGCGATGGATCGTGCTGCACTATCGCCTCAGAAACGACCCGTCGCCGATTCCAAGAGTTGCCGCCCCAGCCTCGATCCATTCAGAAGTTGTCTTCAGATTTTGCTTTTTGGTCATTTTGATCTGGAAGTCTGTACAAGGGACAGAACTACTGGTTGACCCCACTGGCCAGAATTCCGCCATCCACGACGAGTAAATGTCCCGTGACGAAACTCGCAGCGTCAGAGGCGAGGAACACAGTGGCGCCCACCAGTTCCTCGGTTTCTCCGAATCTTCGCATCGGCGTCCGCACTAGAAATTCCTTGCCACGTGGGGTGCCATTTAACAAGGGTTCAGTCAAGTCCGTGCGAAAAAGGCCTGGGACTAATGCGTTCACGCAGACCCCATGTGCAGCCCATTCAATCGCGAGTGATTTTGTTAGGGCCGCGACCGCCGCTTTGCTTGCCGTGTAAGCCGCGACTTCGAACAGAGCCACGAATGAGCTTAGCGATGCGGTATTGATAATACGTCCGTATCCGCGCTCGACCATCTTGCGGCCAAATATCTGGCAGGCGCGAAGCGTACCGTTAAGATTAGTTTCGAGAATCCTATTCCAATCGGTCTCGCTCATTTCGAGCGTCGGAACGCGATGATTGATTCCGGCACAGTTCACAAGGATGTCGACTTTTCCAAACTCCGCTAATACAGCGTCCAACAAATTCTGAATGCTGGATCTATCGCTGACGTCGCAAGGAGCTGTCAATGAACCGCGGCCCATCTTCCTGATTTCGCCAACCACAGACTCTGCAAGTTCTCGGCGCCTTCCCGTGGGGACCACATCGGCACCAGCCTCTGCAAGCCCTTTCGCAAGAGTTCGGCCGATTCCGGAGGTTCCACCAATTACAACAGCAGTCTTTGAGTTGAGGTCGAGCGCTGGATATCCCATTACGACCTCTGTACCGCCATCGAGGTATGCGGAGCGGGGCTTAGCAAAGCCGCCGAGTTGGTGTCGAGGTATACGGTAGCGTCCGGGTGATCGCGCAAAATCGACGCGGGAGCCATGGGAGTGATCTCACCATTGAAGCAGGCAGCAATCGCTTGCGCCTTTTGTGAGCCAGGAACGACGGCGACGATTTCTTTGGCTTTGAGTATCTGACGTACCGACATCGATATGGCTCGCTGCGGGACTTGGGAGATGTCGGAGAACCAAGCTTCCCCGACTTGCTGGCGTCGGCAAGCCTCATCGAGGGTTACGATCAGATAAGGTCGCTCCGTTTCGAAATCTGCCGGCGGATCGTTGAATGCGAGATGGCCATTTTCACCGATGCCCAGGAACGCGATATCGATTGGCGCAGACGCCACAGCAGCACTGGCAAGGCTGACGGTTTCGTTCGCATCCCCCTCACCATCGAGCAGGTGATATTTCGCGATTCCGGTTTTGCGGATCAGTTGCTCCAAGAGCATTTTGCGAAAGCTACCGGGATGTGTGATGGGAAGACCGATGTACTCATCAAGGTGAAAGGCTTCCACTCGGGGCCATTCAATTCCCGGAGCAGCGGTTAAAGCCTCAAGGAATTCCTTCTGCGATGCAGCCGTTGCAGCTACGATTCGCGCGCACCCCCGTGCTTTAATGGCACCACGAATGGCGGAAGCGGCTTGATCAGCGGCTGCTTTTCCTAAGTCATCCCGGTTCTTGAAAATCTTGAAATCCATTTCGTTTCCTTTATCAGCTCTTTCTGATAGCTGCTCCTCAAGTTCTTCAACAGGAACATTTGACGTAGCTAATCTACTTGCCCCCGGAGCACTGTCATGGACGCTGCCGGAAGAGTGTAGCGGACTGTACCGGCAGGGAGGATGGATCTTGCGGCTGGTCCGTCCGGATCGGCATAACCATTCCTTAACGCGGGATGCCAGGCATACTGCTCCTTCCCAAATGTAATCCGCGCTACTGGGCCTACAAATGACCGATCTTTCTTCGCGTCATCATCCTGAAATTGAATGCTCACTGTGTGAGGATTGTCGTAATCTTTATTGATCAACATCAGAGACCACTGTCCGTCCGGGCGCAACACTGCATAGACTGTTACCAGAAGATTCCCGTCCTTGTCCTTTATATCGCTCGCTGCATGAAAAAGACGATGTTCCGCATCCTTGGGTTCAGCCCACTCCTGTGTCAACATTTGCGCGGCAAAAAACTGTGACGTGCGTTGTTTGATCAGCCAATTGTGGTCGGTGGTGAACATGTGGTAGGTCCCCCAACTGTTCGAACAAGCTGGATGGGGCGTAGAGTACGGCATTGCATGATGGTAGTAGGACGCTTTTCCTCCGGCAGTGAGAAAAGCCGGGAAAGTTTCCCCCAGCCAGAGAGCGCCGAATACATCCACCGCGGCATCTCCACCAGGCGCGTTTGTTTCGGTATTGAACATCGGAATGCCATCGGGCAACCCGTCATCACGCCACACTTGCACGATATGCGTGAGAATTTCAGGTTCCTTGAAGAGATTACTCCATGGGCCCTGACAGGTGCCGTCATAATAAGGATAGTGCTCGTATGACATGAACGAGAGATCGGAAAGGCGGCCGTGCGCCTTTAGATATGCTAAGAAACGTTTAAACCACGAAGTCTCGCCCTCTGCATTGGGCCAAAACTTGATATCTTCACTCACTCCTTCAAACACCGGTCCGCCGAGCTTAAGATTTGGGTCTACATGATGCAGGGCTGTGGCCCATTGCAGGTACAAGGTCGCATAGTCTTCCGGCGCGAAGTACTGGCCGTCCGGTTCTTCTCCCATTTCGATGTATGAAATTGGATAACCCCGCTTTTCGATATATGCGATCTGTGCGGCCGCATCCTCGGGCGTTCCGTAAAGCAGGGATACGGGAATCATCGCGGGTAGCCCGCGCGTGAGTCCGCTAGTGTAGAACAGATCAAGGCCGACCTGATCACCCGATTCCATGCGGTCGGGGATCACATAAAGATCGGTTGGCTCGTGCCACGGATCGATGGAGGAGCTGTATGTGAAAGCCTGTTCCTGTCCCGGGACATGGTAAAGAAGGTCGTGGAATGACGCTCCTTGCATCGTCCCCAAATAAACTTCCTTGACGGCGTATCCAACGCAATTTCGGCGGTCGCTTTCGCCGTGAGTGTCACATGTGTTTGAAGACTCGGTCATCAGAACCCGTACGTATTCAGCAGCAACTGGGGCCGGAGAAAGTTGAATCGTTACCGTGCCCCCCTTCCCGTTTGAAATGGCTCCTGCCGGAAAGTCCTTCCACTCACCATTTGCTGGATCATCGATAGCATCTCCCCCGCCCAGCCAGTACTGCACTTTGTAGGTTCGTGCATACGGCTCTGCCCAGGCAATGCGAATGGCGGTAACAATCTGTCGCTCTGGTAATTTGATGGCGATCCACTGCGGGTGAGAGCTATCATCCTCCCCGGTGAATGCTTTGGTCAGATAGGGATTACTCTTCCAGTAGGTTTTGAGATCTCCGTCATCAAGCCGCGAATAGCCATCAAATTCGGCACCACTGTTTCGCGTGACGCCGCGATGTGGCAGAGAGTAGCCAAAACTATGCCGAATCATCTCTGTCGTCGGCGTCGGATTTCCAACGAAATAACCTTTGCCCGAAGGATCGCTCCATCTTCCTTTGGGATTCCAGTGCCAGGCTTGAACGAATAGTTCCGTATTCTGGCGATAGCTTATCGGCCCCCAGCCTGCTTCCAAGATCTGCTGTATCTGGTCTGCTCGAAAAAAAATATCAGTGGTGTTGCTGGGAATGCGATCAAGCGTGGTCCCTAACGCCTGGAGCGGACTGAAGGTATTGGCAACATGGCTTGGCGTCGCGTCGATCTTCACCATTTGCGCAGGCGAAATGAGAGCCAAAAACCCAAGCAGGAATGCCAGGTAAATTGTCTTGATTCCAGTCGAGCAACAAATTCGCAATCCCATTTGTAATCCTTTACGGCGTTTCTGAATTTGGAGCCGCAGCGCTGGGAAAAGCCGAC
>Ga0066903_100001340_pt1 | contig 17798 bp, 14 predicted proteins | sample PanSoiMetaGPlot1_FD_67491 | JGI IMG/M metagenome (GOLD analysis project Ga0066903, IMG submission 67491) | Tropical forest soil microbial communities from Panama analyzed to predict greenhouse gas emissions - Panama Soil - Plot 1 (version 2) | ecosystem: Environmental > Terrestrial > Soil >... | reverse complement strand
ATGAAGTGGTGGGTGGTGCGCCGCGACCAAGGTTTCGACTTCCGGCAAGGTGATGAAGTTGTCAGCTTTGCACGAGCCCATAAAATGAAGGTCCGCGGGCATTGCCTTATCTGGGATCACGACAATCCAAAATGGCTCACGGAAGGACGCTTCACCACATGGCAGTTGTCCGAACTCTTTCATGATCACATCACAACCGAGGTGCAGCACTACGCCGGAGAGGTCTTCGCCTGGGATGTGGTCAATGAAGCGTTGAACGAAAAAGGCGAACTCAAAGACTCCATCTGGTACAACCAGCCGGGCATAGGCCTCGCGGGAAAGGGCACTGCATATATTGAGCAAGCTTTTCGCTGGGCGCATGAAGCCAACCCGGAGGCCCTGCTCTTCTACAACGAGGCCGAGGCCGAGGGAATGAATCAAAAGTCCGACGCCGTCTACGCCATGGCGAAGGACTTCAGGCAGAGTGGCGTTCCGATCCATGGGGTTGGGTTACAGTTGCACATCTCACTTCTCGACTTTGACACCGATGCATTGTCCGCCAACATCGCACGCCTGACCGCACTGGGTTTGCAGGTCCACATCACGGAGCTTGATGTTTCGCTGCCGGTAGACTCAGACGGCCGAGCTAAGGAAGAAGATCTGCGCCGTCAGGCAGACGTGTACCGCGGCATAGTGGGTGCGTGCGTAAGAAATCCGGGGTGTACGGCGATCGAAACTTGGGAATTCACCGATAAGTATTCGTGGATCGGAAGGCATTCGCATGGTACCCGGGGAGCGGCTCTTCCTTTCGATCGTGGATATAATCCAAAACCTGCTTACCAGGCCATACTCGATGAGCTGAATTCCACGTCTCTCCAAAACCACTGATTGACTCGTCGCTCGCGACCTTTGCCGCTTCTCTGCATCTATAATGCGCAGTGAGGGGGCGCAAACTGCGCCTTTCTATTGGCGTGAAGGCTCCAGTTTCAACGCGGCCACCAAGGCGATCCGACCGGAAGCAGGTCATCATCCTGCTGAGCATTGCCGTGATCGCACTGTTCGTGGTTTTGGCATCGCAGACGGCCTTCAACAACACCATCCTTCAGGCCGAGACCAACCAGCAAGCGATCGTCTTCTACGCGCTCTCGTTATTGATTTCCCTGTTGTTCGTAGCGCTGACCTTTGTTCTTGCCCGTAACCTGCTCAAACTTTTTGCTGAGCGGCGTATGGGCGTGCTGGGATCGAAGTTTCGCACCCGGATGGTGGCTGGAGCACTGCTGCTCTCGTTCGTTCCTGTCATTGTTATGTACTGGTTTGCCTACGGCCTGATGAACCGCTCGATCGATAAATGGTTCTCGACTCCTGTAGAAGAAGTCCGTTCTGACACACAAGCGATGGTTTCTCTGCTGGGCCGGTATGCACAGCAGAACGCTCTTGCTGAGGCAGCCTCGATTGCCGCCACTCCCGAGACCGAACGAGCATTTGCAGGGCACGGATTCTCGGCGGTCACCGATCAATTCCAACATCATGAAGTTACACTGCAGGGAGGATTCGCGGTCGCACTGCGCGATGCTGATGTCGAAGCCAGCTTCAATCTCCCCGCACCTTGGGCCGTGCTGAAACGCTTTCTCCCCATCCAGGAAGCGGCAGCCGGAAAGCCCGTGCAATTCACCTGGCAGCAGACCGATTACACCCTCGGAAGCGCGGCGGTTCCCGGCGGCGGCCTGATTCTGGTCGCGATTCCGCTGCCTCACGACTTTTCCCAGACCGTTCATCAAGCCGAAGCCGGACAGCAACGATATTTTCAGCTAAGCCGCGAGCGACACCGGGTGCGGCAAACCTATGTAGGCCTTCTGCTGCTGATCACCATGATTGTTCTATTCGTCAGCACCTGGCTCGCACTGTTCCTCGCAAAACTGGTGACACGTCCGCTGGCCGCGCTGGCTGCGGCCACCCAGGAGATTTCCCGCGGCCGTCTGGATTACCGCGTGGATGTCAGTGCTGCCGATGAGATCGGTGACTTCGTGCGGTCGTTCAACCAGATGGCGGAGGAACTCGAGGCCAACCGCCGTCAACTCGAGAGCTCAACGCGGGAACTGGCCGGGGCCAATACCGAGCTTGACCAGCGGCGCCGCCAGATGGAAACGATTCTGGAAAGCATTCCGACTGGAGTCCTTTCGCTCGATGCCAACCTTCGCGTTACGCATACCAATCAAGCGCTGCTTCGCATCTTTCATCCCGATGGACGGCACGAAGAGGGCTTTCCGATTAGTCGGGGAGCCTCGCTCACGGAGATTTTTCCGTCCGACGTTGTCGAAGATTTCGAACCGCTGCTCCGTCGTGCCGACCGCATGGGACTCACGACGAGCCAGATGGAAATGCCGCTCCCGCACGGCTCGTTGAACGTTGCGGTCACGGTGGCTCCGCTCCGTCATCAGGGGGAGCGTGCGGGATACGTTGTAGTCTTCGAGGATCTGTCGGATCTGCTAAAGGCGCAGAAGCAGGCGGCATGGCGCGAAGTCGCGCGCCGTGTAGCTCATGAGATCAAGAATCCATTGACACCGATTGCGCTGTCTGCCGAAAGAATTCAGCGGCATCTCGACCGCGGCACTCCCAGCGATTCCTCGTCGGTGGGGATTGTTCGATCTTGCGCCGACACGATTGCCCGGGCGGTGGAGACGGTCCGGCGATTGGTTGACGAGTTCTCAACCTTGGCACGCTTCCCAGTGGCGAAACCGCAGCCTATCGATATTAACGAGATCATCGAGAACGCTTTATCGATGTTCGACGGACGTCTCGATGGAATCACCTTGCATAAATCGCTGGCCCCCGACCTTCCCAAGGTGTTAGCGGACGATGACTCGATCAAACGTGCCGTGGCCAACCTGGTCGATAATGCCGCCGAAGCCTCGCAAAATTCTTTGGTGCGTGAAATTGCAATTTCTACCGCTCTGGTGGCCACTCGCGACGCGGTTGAGATCATTGTCGCCGATACTGGCCAAGGCGTAACCCACGACGTCAAAGAGAAACTTTTCCTGCCTTATTTCTCTACCAAGAAACGCGGCACCGGACTGGGACTTGCGATTGTGAGTCGCATTGTAGAAGATCACCATGGATCGATTCGGGTGGAGGAGAACCATCCGGTGGGGGCTCGTTTCATCGTAGAGCTTCCCGTCGTGCCGGAGGCGGTGCCGGCCGCGGTCCTCTCGAAACATGCATAACATTCTGATCGTTGATGACGAAGCCGGCATTCGTGATTCACTGGCCGGCATTCTGACGGACGAGGGCTACGCGGCGTCCTCGGTCGAGAGCGGCGAGGCATGTCTCGAACTCCTGCGCAAAAGCGCATTCGATGTCGTTCTGCTCGACATATGGCTTCCGGGCATCGACGGCATGGAGACGCTCGCCAAGATTCGGGAGTTCGAGAATCCGCCCGAAGTGGTCATGATCTCCGGACACGGCAACATCGAGACCGCAGTGCGCGCTACGAAACTGGGCGCCTACGATTTCCTCGAAAAACCCTTGAGCATTGAAAAGACTTTGATCGTCGTGAAAAACGCGATCGAGTCTCAGAAACTGCACCGCGAGAATGTAGACCTCAAGAAACAGCTTCAGGCGAAGAGCATTATCGTTGGTGACAGTATTCCAATGAAGGCGCTGCGTCAGCAGATCGGCCTGATGGCGCCGACCAATGGCCGAGTGCTGATTTACGGCGAGTCGGGGACCGGAAAAGAACTTGTCGCTCATGCGATTCACTCTCAAAGCCTGCGCAAGGATGAGACTTTCGTCGAAGTCAACTGCGCTGCAATCCCCGAAGATCTGATCGAGAGCGAACTCTTTGGACACTACAAAGGATCCTTCCCCGGAGCAGCCAGTGACAAGGAAGGCAAGTTCCAGCGAGCTCACGGAGGCACCCTCTTTCTCGATGAAGTCGGTGACATGAGCCTGAAGACGCAGTCAAAGGTGCTGCGCACGCTGGAAGAGCAGCGTTTTACACCCGTGGGCAGCGATGAGACGATCACAGTCGATGTGCGCGTGATTGCGTCGACGAACAAGGACTTGGAAGAAGAAATCTCGCGGGGCAATTTTCGCGAAGATCTTTTTTACCGGCTCAACGTGATTCCATTCTTTGTGCCGCCTCTGCGCGAACGCAAGGAAGATATTCCATTGTTTACGCGGCACTTCCTGAAAGAACTCGCGGCGACCTACGGACGCCGTCCGCGCGAAATTACCGACGATGCCATCGAAGTGCTGATGCGCTATTCCTGGCCAGGTAACGTGCGCGAACTGCGCAACGTGATCGAGCGGATTGTGATCATGAATCCGACCACGACGCGGTTCGACGCGAAGCATCTTCCGCCGCTGGTGTATCGGGATGGCGGGCGGCGCGCTCCCAAGAGCGAATTCTCTACGCTGCATCAGGCGCGGGATGCGTATGAGCGCGATTACATCCTTAAGAAGCTCGATGAGACGCACGGGAATGTAACTCGTGCGGCTGAGGTGTTGGGCCTCGAACGGAGTCATCTTTACCGGAAGATGAAGGCTTTGGGAATTGCGGCGAAAGAATAAGCTACCGCTTCACCATGTGAATCTCAGTCCCGTTCTTGCGGAACTTCACTTCGTCCATCAACTGATTGATCAGGAAAATGCCGCGACCGTGGTTGGAATAAAGATTCTCGCCGACAGTGCAGGTGGGAATTGTGCCGGGATCGAATCCCTCGCCAGGATCGCGCACGATAATCAGTACTCCGCGCTCGTCGTCACACGCGACGAGACATTCGACTGTCTTGGTAGGATCTTCTTTTGCGCCGTGAACCACGGCATTGGCCAGCGCTTCCTGCAATGAGAGCTCGATAGCGTCTTCTTTGCCATTCACGCATTTCATCTCGCGAACCGCTTGCATAATCTGCTCGACGACGGGGTCAACAGCCTTGCGGTCGGCGGCAAGCGCAACTCGTACTCGTACCTTCAGCTTCTCCGGATCGAAGTCGTATTCCGGGAAGTGTTCCTCGGCAGAATCCCCAGCTGGCATGTTCTCGGCTCTTTCTACCCCATCCCGCATGCAGGTTCGCGGCTCTCTAGATTCTAGCGAGAAAAAGTGAGAGTCGGCAACGAGTGAATGGCCTATACCATAACATGGTCTATTCGTCTGGAAGATCTGGACTTTCCACTTCCTCCGCCATCTCTTGCGGACGTTGCAGCATGCGATGCTCCAGTTGACGGCGCCAGTCAAGCTCTTCGACGAAGTGGCGGGAATCACGCCAGCCGGGCTCGGCCTTGACATAGAGTTCGAGGAACACCTTCGTTCCGAGCATGCGTTCGATTTGCAGCCGAGCTGCAGTACCAATCTTCTTGAGCATCTGCCCGCCCTTGCCTACCAGAATCCCTTTCTGCCCTTCGCGCTCGCAATAGAGCGTGGCCGCGATCCGGGTAAGGCGCTTCCCTTCCTCGAAGCTGTCGACGATCACCGTGGTGGCGTAAGGAAGCTCCTCGCTTGTGTTGAGAAGGACCTGCTCGCGGATAATCTCAGCAGCCATAAAGCGAGCCGGCTGATCAGTGATTTCATCTTCGGGGAAGTATGCCGGCCCGGCGGGGAGAGTCGAAAGGATCATTCGTAGCAAATCGTCGAGCCCCTTGCGCTTGAGAGCGGAGATCGGGATCACCTCGGCAAAGGCATAGAGTTTGCGGTATTCCTCGATCATGGGCAGCAGCTTCGATTTTTCGCGAATCAGATCGATCTTGTTGAGGATCAGAAAGGCTTTGGCCTTCGACTGCTTGACCAGATCGAGCGCGAACTGATCGCGCGGATCGAGCTTGTGCGTCACGTCGATGATCACCAGCACAAGATCGCAGCCTTCGAGCGCCTCACGGACTTCCACCATCATCTTCCGTCCGAGAGAACTGTCGGGCTTGTGTACGCCGGGCGTGTCGATGAGCACAATCTGGCCGCCATCTTTGCCTTTGCGCTTGGGAACATGAACCACGCCTTGAATGCGGTTGCGCGTGGTCTGGGGTTTGGGCGAAATAATCGCCAATTTTTCCCCCACGAGTGCATTGAGCAACGTGGACTTGCCCGCGTTGGGGCGGCCGAGGATGCAGACGAATCCGGAACGGAATGGCATGGAAAAGGCGGACCTCAGACCATTTTAGCTTTTGATGTAGTCCACGCGGTGTCATCCTGATGGCCTGCGTTTTTGCAGGCCGGAGGACCTATGCAGTCTCCGGCCTCATGAGCACCGCAGGCAGAGTTGCATGGGTCCCCCGGCGCCAAAAAACGGCGCCATCAGGATGACAAAAGCGGAATGGTATACAGAAATTCCTAGATCGATCTAGATCTTAGACCTCTGACTTTAGCGCAAAGACCGCGATTGTGCCGAGGTCTGAGGTCCGAGGTCTGACGCCTGACTATATCAGCTTTAGCTGGCGTGGCTGCACGGCGGACACTCGCACGCGCTCGACCTTGCGGTCGGTGGATTCCAGGACTTCGAAGCGGAGGCCTTCGTCTTCTACCGCTTCGCCTTTACGCGGAATTCTTCCAGCAAGTTCGCTCACCAACCCCGCAATGGTTGCGGACTCTTTTCCCTCGGGCTTGGTGCCGAAGAGTTCGTCGAGGCGGTCGACATCCATGCCACCGGCAACAATAAATCCGCGGTCGCCGTCACGAACGATTTCGGGTTTGTCGCGCTCGTCGCGGATCTCACCGACGATCTCTTCCACCAGGTCTTCGATCGTGACTAGTCCCGCCACCCCGCCGTACTCGTCGACCACGATGGCCATGCGGACGTTCTGCTTCTGCATCTCGCGGAGCAGGTCGCTGCCAAGCTTGCTTTCGGGGACAAAGTAAACATCGCGCCGCATGATGGAATCGAGGTTGCGCACGTGCGCTTCCGTATCGGGCACCTGCAGCACATCTGCGGTGTAGACGATTCCCTTGATGTTGTGGATGCTGTTCTCATAAACCGGCACTCGTGAGTAGTGCTTGGCGCGCAGCATCTCGATGAACTGCTCGACCGTGGTGCTGGTAGGAACCGCAAACATCACCGGGCGTGGCTTCATCGCCTCGCGCACCGTCTTGCCACTGAACTCGACTACGGATTGAATCAGGTCGCGGTCGCCCTCTTGAATAATGCCCTCTTCCTGCCCAGCCTCGATGAGCGCGTCCACAGCCTCGGCGTTCGTCTCGGGCTGTTCGGTTGTGTTCTCGCGAGTAAGTGTAACCACGGACTGCAGGAATCCCACAACGACAGTCACCGGCATGACGAGATAGATGAGCCCCTTCAAAAGCAACACCCACTGCCGCAGCCATTCGCCCTTGGTGCGTGAGAAGAACAGGAACGGTAAGAACCGATTACAGACGATGACAATTAACAGCAGGCTGATCGCGGCCTGCGCGATGTCGTAGATATTCCAATCCGGATCATGAAAGATAGCATACCCAATCAGCAGCGCGATGGCGGCGACGGTCAACTGTTTGAGTACCGCCATCGAGAGCGAGGCGCGGCTGCGGCTGACCTTAAGCGCAGGTTCGATCTTCTGCTCAAACGCGTCGATGTTGTCCTGGAACTCGCGGGAAAGAAACCGGCCGGCTTCCTGGTAGACGCGATCGACGTACGAGACCAGGGTCAGCAGTCCGATCAGCAGCAACAACGCGAAAAAGACGGCGAAGGTCATGCCGTCCTCGGAGTTCTCCTCGAACGCGCGATGCCGCGTTGGAGATCAACGGAGTCTGCCCGGCCGGATTCGGCACGCTCGGTAAGGGATAACGGCAGACCTAAGACCCGGCGGAGGCTGGCTTCCTTGCTCGCCATCTCTCCATTATCGCGCTCATGGTCGAACCCCGCCAAATGCAGGATGCCGTGGAGAACAAGAACCTTCACCTCCCGGGCGCCGGAATGGCCCAGGCGACGCGCATTGTCAAGGGCAATCTCAGCAGAGATGGCAATTTCGCCAGCGAACACCCTGCGGCGGCCATTCGGAGAAGATTCCGAGGGAAATGACAGGACGTCTGTAGGCTTGTTCTTGCCGCGGAAGCGCTGGTTCAGCGAGCGCATTTCGCCGCTGCCGGTGACCAGGACGTCGACAGTGCCTTTGATTCGCGCAGCTTTCCGCGCCCGCAGCACGAACCGATTGAGCGACTCCGAACTCAGGCCCGCGACTTTCTTTTTGAAGATCACCAAGGCGATCGCCTCGTCTCTCTCCCCAGCTTGCCGGATCTAGAAATGCAACAGGAGGGCGACTGGCCCTCCTGCGGACTTCCAGAACTCTATTCCTCAGAGTCAGCCGAAGCAGCATTCGCCTCGGCGGCTTGCTTCTCCGGTGTGGATGCCGCTTCGGGTACTTTCGGTTCGGCCAGCAAGAGCATCTGCTGCTCCGCTACGCGAACCTTGTGCTCGTCATAGGCACGCACAATTCGCTGCACCAGATGATGTCGAACGACATCGCCTTCGTCGAAATGTACAAAGGCCAGTCCATCTACTTTTTGAAGCACATCAATCGCTTCGAGCAGGCCACTGCGGCGCGCATTCGGCAGGTCGATCTGCGTGATATCGCCCGTAATTACCGCCTTCGAATTAAATCCGAGACGCGTGACGAACATCTTCATCTGCTCGGAGGTCGTGTTTTGCGCCTCGTCGAGGATGACAAACGAGTCATTCAAAGTACGGCCACGCATAAACGCGATCGGAGCAATCTCGATGACGTTCTTTTCCAGATAGCGATCGACCTTCTCCGGGTCGAGCATGTCATAGAGCGCGTCGTACAAAGGGCGGAGGTACGGGTCGATCTTGTCCTGCAACGTACCCGGCAGGAACCCAAGCCGCTCTCCCGCTTCGACCGCTGGCCGCGCCAGGATGATTCGGTTCACGCGCTTAGCCAGCAACGCGGAAATCGCCATGGCGACGGCAAGATAGGTCTTCCCGGTTCCTGCCGGGCCGACGCCGAAAACCATGTCGTGCTTCTCAATGGCTTCGAGATATCGTCGCTGGTTGCTGCTCTTGGGCTGAACTGTACGGCGTCCAAAAGACCGCTGCTTCCCTGCATCCGCCAAGCCACGCAGCGTGGAATTCGGGTCCGAGGTGAGCACACGGAGCATGCTGTTCAGATCGCCGTTGTTGAAGCTATAGCCCGAGCGCCGCAGACTTTCATAGTCGGTAAAGACCTGCTCGGCACGGGCGACGTCGCGGGCGGCGCCTTCGAGTTCTATTGAATTCGCGCGGAGATTGATGGTGACGTTCAGCCCGTCTTCCAAAAGACGCACATTCTCGTCCCGTGTGCCGAACAGCGTTTCGATGTTGGGGCTAACCCCGATGCTTTTTTTCATTCGTGTGCTTTAACTTGGCGGACCTCCGCAGGCTGGAACGCGGGATTCGATTGGAACTCGAAATCCGGCGAACGCGGAACACACCAATACCTGCTCACTGACAGAGCAGGGTTTTGCTTGGAGACGGGACCAATCGAAATGCGCATGCCCAGCGGGCAAGTCACTACCATTGAGTAAAGCGTACCCCGGAAATCAGAAGGCCGTCAATGGGAAGAAATCCTAGGCCCTAGCAGACGTAGCATCGCCCGCCGACGCTGCTACAGCGCGCGTGCTTGCCCATTGGCGCAGGGCGGCTATCTCCTCTGCACGCGTGGTCGAAAGGGGCACGGTCTGCGCGATCGCGTTGAGCAGATGCTGCGTGGATAACGGCTTCTTCTCCGAGTAGGCGGCGTACATCGCGCCCTGGACTGCGGCATCGATTTCGGCGCCGGAGTATCCCTTGGCGGCTGTGGCGATTTTGTCGACATCGAAATCGGCGGGATTGCGTTTCCGCTTGGAGAGTTGAATCGAAAAGATCTGCTTTCGCTCGGCTTGATTTGGCAGATCGACGAAGAAGAGCTCGTCAAAGCGGCCCTTGCGGATCAATTCCGGAGGAAGCACGGTAACGTTGTTGCATGTGGCGGCGACGAAGACGGGAGCCTTGCGGTCTTGCATCCACGACAAGAACGAAGCAAGAAGGCGCGAAGAGACTCCGGCGTCGGCCGAAGCGGAGTCTGGCCCGCTACCGGCGAAGACCTTTTCCAGTTCATCGATCCACAACACGCAGGGAGCTAAGCCTTCAGCGACCTGGAACACTTTGCGGATGCGCTTCTCAGTCTCGCCGATGTATTTGTCGTAGACAGCAGACGTATCGAACTTAACCAGAGGTAACTTCCACTCGCCGGCTACAGAGCGGGCACAAAGAGACTTACCGCATCCTTGTACGCCGAGGATGATCATGCCACGTGGCGGTTCCAGGCCAAACTCGCGGGCGGAATCTTCCCAGGCACCACGGCGCTGTCCGAGCCAGTGCTTCAGATTCTCAAGCCCCCCCACGCCCGCCAGGTTGTCGGAGGCTTCGACGAACTCCAGCATTCCCGAATGGCGAAGCAGCTGTTTCTTGGCCTCGATAACGTCGGTGACCGTCTCGGGGCAAAGAGCATATCGCGCGACTAGCGCTTGTGAGATCGCACGCTCTGCCTCCTCCTCGGTCAAGCCGCGCAGATTCGCAGACATTGCATCGACGCCAGATGCGTCGAGTTGGAGCTTGAGTGAGTAACTCTTCGACAAACGCGTGAATGTGTCGTGAATGATTTCGCGCAGGCGGTCGCGATCCGGCAGAGGAAGATCAAAATACTCGACCAACTTGCTCAACTCGGGCGGAACTGTGAGTTCAGGAGCCGTGAGGATGACAGTTCGGCGGTTGGTTGAAAACTTCTGCCCGACGTCGCGCAGGCGTCGGATGACAACCGGATCGTCCATGTGGCGATGGAAATCTTTGAGAATGAATACAGCCTCGACCGTCATCGATTCCATGTTCGCGAGAGCTTGCACCGGTTCGCGCGTGTTGTAGATGGAATTACTGGCAGCCGCGGTAGCCGCCTCGGGGCCCATCGAAGACATGACTGCTCGTGTGAGACGATCAGCCTCTCCGCTGCCGGGACTCAAAGAGGTATGGGGCTGAGCAAGGGTGCCGGCATTGACTTTGGTCCATCCACCTTGCTGCGCAACGGGCGGCGATGTGGGCTTGTGAACCTCCGCTGGTGCATTGCTTCCCGAGCGCATTAAGCCATCGGCAATGCTCCATTCGAACGTGGCCATGTTCAATTCGGAGCAGGCGGAGCGCACCATGCTGACGGCGCGCATCTCCTCCGATGTTTCCATCACGACGATGGGCGTCGAGGAGTTGATCAGAACTTTGAGGCGATCGAGTCCGTCAGTCATGGTCGGGTTGAATCCTTAACCACTAAGGGCACGAAGGGGCACAAAGGAAAACAAAATGGCCTTCCTTCGTGCAACTTCGTGTCCTTGGTGGTTTCCGCCTTTCCTTACGTGCAAGTGTTTGACCAGTCGAGCGTTGCACCCCTATAATAAGTAATTCGGACCCACCCGAATATCTCTCTGAAGACACGAAGGTAACGAACCAGACATGGCAAATCATCTTTCGGCGGTGAAGCGCGCCCGCCAGACCGAACGCCGTACGACGCGCAACCGCGCCAACACCTCCTCCTTGCGCACGCAGTTGCGAGACTTGCGCGAGACCATCGCCAAGGGCGACAAGACTGCTGCTGAGCAGATGTACCGCAAGACCGTTTCCGCTCTCGACAAGGCGATCCAGAAGGGCACGCTGCACGAGAACACCGCCTCGCGCTACAAATCTCGTCTGAGCGCACGCGTTGTCGCGATGAAGTAGCCTCCGGCTCTTAAGCATCAACTCCAGCTTCCTAAACCAAGGCAGACCCCTTTCCGTGGGCCTGCCTTTTCTTTTTTTGTTTTTCATTGCGCTTTCCTTCGTTTACGAGACTAGAATCGTGCCGGAGGTTTGCGGACATGGGAAACGATCAGGCACCGGAGAACATCTCGCGACGAAACTTCATGGTGCGCACTGCTATGGGCGGTGCCGGACTAGTGATTGCCAACGACATCCTGAGCGAGAGTCTTTCGGCAGCGACACCGAAGAGCACCAACGCGACGATGATCGGTGTTCCATTCGAAGCAAGAGAACGGGTGAAGCTGGGAATCATCGGCGTGGGTGGACGCGGCACGAGTCTGCTGCGGGATCTATTGGCGGTCGACGGTGTTGACGTGAAGGCCATTTGTGACCTGGTCCCGGAAAAGGTTGACCATGCACAGAAGATGGTGAACGACGCGGGGCAAGCGAGACCCGCCGCCTTTACAAAAGGCGATTGGGACTTCAAGAATCTGAACCAGCTTGATCTCGACATCGTTTACATCGCGACTCCCTGGAACTGGCACGTGCCAATGGCGGTCGATGTGATGAAGAACGGCAAGCACGCGGCGGTCGAAGTGCCGGCTGCTAGCACGATGCAAGAGTGCTGGGACTTAGTGAATGCCTCCGAGAGCACGCGCAAGCACTGCGTCATCCTCGAGAACTGCTGCTACGGCGCTTCGGAAATGATGGTCCTGCAAATGGTGCGGGATGGATTCTTCGGTGAGATTACGCACGGAGAAGCGGCGTACCTTCACGACCTGCGCGGCATTTTGACGGCGAATGAGGGCGAGGGCTTGTGGCGGCGGTTCCCGCACATGAAGCTCAACGGCAATCTGTATCCCACACACGGATTGGGTCCGGTGGCGCATTACATGGATATTCACCGCGGCGATCGGTTCGACTACATGGTATCAGTGAGTTCGGGAGAGGCGTCGTTGAGCGCGTATGTGAAAGGAAAGTTTCCGGAGGGAGATCCGAAGCGCGCCGAGAAATACGTCTGCGGCGATATGAATACGAGCATCATCAAGACGGTGAAAGGCCGGTCAATCCTGCTGCAGCATGATGTGGTGAATCCGAGACCCTACAGCCGGCTGAATATGGTTCAGGGGCCGAAAGGGATTTTTGCCGATTATCCGGGGCGGGTTTTCGTGGATGGGCAAAAGGACGAAGAGTGGCAGAAGCTGGATGACTTCAAGGATAAGTATGAGCATGCGCTGTGGAAGAACAACGGAGAAATGGCGCGCAAAACGGGTGGACACGGCGGCATGGACTACATCATGAACTACCGGCTGATGGATTGCGTAAAGCGGGGACTGGTTCCTGACATCGATGTCTATGATGCCGCGGCCTGGAGTGCGCCGGCCCCGCTCAGTGAGGCGTCAGTTGCAGCGAGTGGAGCACCGCAGAAGTTTCCGGACTTCACACGCGGCCATTGGCAGGCACGGCCCGAGTCGGAGAAGTTTGCGGGATAGAGCCCGCCTCTCTCAACATCGAGGGGCGCAAGTGTGGCTGGGAGATAGTGTGACCGGTTTTCTGTGAATTCAGAACAGTGTCATGCAGAGCGGAGCCGGAGTGCAGCGAAGCGGAGCTCTGGCGGAGTCGAAGCATCGCTACCCTCACATAACTCCTGCGGGTAGCGATTCCTTGCCCCGCTCCGGAATGACAGTGGCAGCGATGGCCTTGGAACATACAAATTTCTACCGCCATAGCGCTTGAGGAGGCTGTATGGGGACCGCACAACTTGAGAGTCTGCATGAAGCCGTAGTGCTTAAACCACCTGTCGAAAAAGCATCGGCCGCTATGCGCCTCTCGTCGCTGGACGCACTCCGGGGAACCGTTATGGCCTTGATGCTCAACGAGGCTACGCGGCTGCATGAAGTAGCGCGCGCGTTTCCACACAGCACATTCTGGGCCGTCATTGCCTACAACACCGATCACGTGGACTGGCAAGGATGCTCGCTGCACGACCTGATTCAGCCAGCCTTTTCGTTCCTGGTTGGTGCCGCCTTGCCGTTCTCGATTGCAAGCCGCAAGGCGAAAGGACAAACATTCTGGGAGATGCTCGGCCACGCCGTCTGGCGCGCCCTCGTGCTAATTGTCTTAGGGATCCTCTTGCGGTCAATCCGGCAATCGCAAACCTATTTCACCTTTGAAGATACGCTGACACAGATCGGACTCGGTTACGTATTCCTGTTCCTCATGGGATTCACGCGAGTGCGGACACAGGTGATCGTGACGGTGGTGATTTTGATTTGTTTCTGGGGAGCGTTCGCGCTGTATCCAGCGCCAGGCCCTAATTTTGACTACCCGCACGTGGGAGTTCCGGCAAACTGGGAACACAACTACACGGGATTCCTGTCACATTGGAACAAGAATTCGAACCTCTCGTGGGCGTTCGATGTCTGGTTCCTGAATCTATTCCCGCGCGAGGAACCATTCGTATACAACACAGGGGGCTGGTCGACGCTCAGCTTCATTCCCACCCTGGCTACGATGATCCTTGGACTTATCACGGGAGAGTGGCTCAAGAGCGAAAAAACGAAAGAGCAGAAACTGCTGGGACTCGTGGTCGGCGGAGCTAGTCTGACTCTTCTTGGCTTGCTGTGCCAATGGCTCGGAATTTGCCCGATCGTGAAAAGGGTATGGACTTCGTCGTACACCCTCTACAGCGGCGGACTGGTGGTGCTGATGCTGGCCGGGTTCTATGCCTTGCTTGACTGGAAAGGCTGGCGGCGGTGGGCGTTCCCGCTGATTGTGATCGGCATGAACTCGATCGCCATTTATGTCATGAGCTGGACGATGGAGGACTTTGTCCGCAAGGGGCTGGAAACCCATCTGGGAGGCATCATGTCATTCCTGGTTTCGCCGACCTTTCTACCGGCCGCCTATGGCCTGGGAGTGATGCTGATCTTCTGGGGCATCCTATTCTGGATGTACCGCCGCAAGATTTTCCTGAGGATCTGAAACTTGGCGACTGCTTAAAACCTTTCGGCTGCATCCAACCGGCTCTGATACCATCTTGCGGAAAATCGGTTTCAGGAGGATTGCGTGGCTGAGACGAGAATCCCTGGACAAGAAGCAGCGGCCGGCGTGAACGGAAGCCTGCGCCTGCGGGTGCTGGGCATTGTGCTGGCCGGAGGCAAAGGAACGCGGTTGTATCCGCTAACGCGAGAACGCGCGAAGCCGGCGGTACCATTCGGCGGCAAGTACCGCATTATCGACTTTGTGCTCAGCAATTTTGTCAACTCCGGAATTTATTCGATTTACGTGTTGACACAGTTCCGCAGCCAATCGCTTCTGCAACATTTGAGCGAAGGCTGGCAGTTCGGCGGAATGCTCAAGAGCAACTTCATCACCAACGTTCCAGCGCAAATGCGTTCGGAAACCGAGTCGTGGTATCAGGGAACCGCGGACGCGATTTTTCAAAATATCAATCTCGTGGAGCAGTCCGACCCGCACATGGTGGCGATCTTTGGCGGCGACCACATTTATCGAATGAATATAGGGAGCATGATCGATTTCCACTTGGCGAAGAAGGCGGAAGTAACCGTTGCTGCGATTCCGGTTCCGCGGCACCAGGCTATCGAGTTCGGCGTGATTGAGGCCGCCAACGACGGACGCATCATGGCGTTTCACGAGAAGAAGGCAAATGCGCCGACGATGCCGGGCGATTCTAGCCGCGTGTATGCGTCGATGGGCAATTACATTTTTTCGACAGGTACTCTGCTGGAACTACTCAAGGCCGACGCGAAACACCCTGGCAGCCGCCATGACTTTGGCATGGATATCCTGCCGAAACTGGCAGGCGACGGCTCCATGTATGCATATAACTTCGAAATGAACCGGATCCCAGGCGAGGCCGAAGGTTCGGCGCCCTACTGGCGCGATGTGGGAACGATTGATGCGTATTACGAAGCCAACATGGACCTGAACCACGTGAAACCCGATCTCAATTTATACAACCGCCAATGGCCTGTACGCAGTACAAGCTATCCCGATCCGCCTGCGAAGTTCGTGTTTGATGAGGAAGGACGACGAGGGGAGGCGATCGACAGCATCGTGTCGGGCGGATGCATTCTTTCGGGAGGTTTGGTGAGGAAGTCCGTCTTGGGACGAGCCGTGCGCGTCCACACCGGCGCGCAGGTGGAAGGTTGCGTGATCATGGACAACTGCGACATCGGAAGGCGCGCGAAGGTGCGTCGGGCGATCCTCGACAAGAATGTACGGGTCCCGCCCGACACTGAGGTCGGCTATGACCTCGAGGCAGACCGCGCGCGAGGGTGGCATGTGACGGATTCGGGGATTGTGGTGATCGGACGGGAGTACAGTCCGGTTCCCATGGCCGAGATGCTGGCGTGAGGTGTCCTAGGAATCACTACTCGATCTTGTCATGCTTTTCCAGATTGTGCATTGAGCACAGGATCTGAATATTCTTCGCATCCTTCGAAGAACCACCTTGCGAGTAGGGAATGATGTGATCGAAATGAAGGTTTTCCTTGCTGCCGCACTTGATACAGCAGCCTTTGTCGCGTTTCCAAACTTCGAGCTTTACCGCCGACGGAATCACACGGTCGTGGTCAAGATGGCGCGACGAACCAGTCGCACCTGACAAGGCTTGATCTACAATCTCAAGTTTGAACTTGAAGACTTGGCGACGATCTGAAGTCTCTTGCCAGGAGTCGACCAACCGAAATAGACCGTTGTAAACCCAGATACCATCGCGGATCTTTTCGAAAACGCGTACCAGTTCCGCTTCCACTCTCCCAAGCTTATAGCGCCTTACCGCATCCAGAAATAGACCGTTTTGAGTAAGCTTGCCACTCGGAAGAAATTCGGGTTGGTCAACCTGTTTGGGCTCCGGTCCTCCCTGGATTCTTGGGGTATCGTGGCCTTCGTAGACAATTACTCGTCCTCCCTCCTCAAATCGATCGGCGTACGGCGCGCCCTGTCTGAGACTCATGAGAATCAGACTCTCATTCCCCTTTAAGCGGAAATTCATTCCGCGCTGGAGATTCACACCGAAATTGGCACACATTTCCAGATAAGAAAGGACGTCACCTTGGCTTAGCATCGTGTGCGTTGGAAGAGGGTTCGTGCAGGAGTATATAGCATGCAGTCGGCATCGCTAACCAACAACTCGCACCGTGTTTAAGGTCTAGGAACCGCCGCCTTACTGCTAAAACCTCATCATTTTCGAAGCTTCTTTGACGGTCGCATGAAGGCGTTCCTGACACGAGGCGGCTCAGCGAAACGTGTCCTGAGACCGTATTAGCGCGACGGGCCCCACTGCGATTCAATCTTTGGTGGATGCAGTAGCGTTTGCATCACGACGCAGTACTGCTCTGTCTTTTCTCGTAGGGCCCGAATCTGATCGGGAGTGGCGTCCGGTGCATCGATGTCAAATCGCAACCGGATCGCCTGAAAACCGACAGGCACTTCCTTTGAGAGTCCCAGTGTTCCCTGCAGATCCATGTCGCCGCTCACCGTGACATCGATATGGCACGTGGGAACGCCCATCGCGGTCGCGACCAGTTGGCAGGTCAGTTGCGCGCAGGCAGCGAGCGCTCCGATCAACAAATCGCCCGAACATGCGGATGTACCAGTGCCGCCTACCCCCTTGTGAGCTTCGGCCTCATAGATTGCGCGTCCGATATCGACGGAGCACGACAACGGCGTCGCCGTCTCGCTTCCTTTCGCAGTTAAGGTAATGCGCGAGCTTGCCGGCTCACGGCGGTATTGCTCCTTTAGCGGCTTTTGCAGGGATCTGATATCCACGAATCCTCCAATATGTTTCCGATTTGAGTGCCTGCGGCTCGGGTGAGTTAGTGAACTCCGAATCTCTCGCGATAGGCACTCGGCGAGACCCCGGTGTGGCGCTGAAACAAGGAACGGAAGAAGGCCACGTCCTGGTAACCGACGGCGTCGCTGATCTCCTGCATGGTCCGGTGATTATTTTCGAGCAGACGCTTGGCTGCGGCGACACGCAGCTTTTGCAGGTAAGCCAGCGGACTGTCACCGGTGGCGTGTTTGAAGCGGCGAACGAAGTTGCGCAGGCTCATCCCGGCACGC
>Ga0066903_100001339_pt1 | contig 17799 bp, 11 predicted proteins | sample PanSoiMetaGPlot1_FD_67491 | JGI IMG/M metagenome (GOLD analysis project Ga0066903, IMG submission 67491) | Tropical forest soil microbial communities from Panama analyzed to predict greenhouse gas emissions - Panama Soil - Plot 1 (version 2) | ecosystem: Environmental > Terrestrial > Soil >... | reverse complement strand
AGATCGGACTTGGCTGCTCGAGAAATTTCAAGAGCAGCGCGCTCGAAATATTGTACGGGAGATTGCCAAGCAACCTTACTCGCCGATGCGCAAAAAGAGAGCGCGGGTCGAATTTCAGTGCGTCGATGTTGAGTATTTCGAGCCGCTTATGATCAAGGTGCGCGCGCAAAAAATCTGCGAGGCGCGCGTCTTTTTCGATCGCAAGGACTTGCGCACGTTTCTCAACGATGAAGCTGGTCAATGCGCCTAGTCCAGGTCCGATCTCGACGACGTAATCGTCAGGAGTGATCTGCGCGTGATCGACGATCCAGCGAGCGAGATTTTGGTCGTGCAGAAAATTTTGTCCGAGACTTTTGACCGGCGACAGACCTATTTGTCGAAGGGCGGTCCGTATCTCTGAAAGCTTCATATGAAGCGTGGGCGCGGCGTCCGGTGGCACCCGAAATTGGTATGTCTGTTCACAAGATCGTGTGAACAAAACGCGCACGAGCGGAAAACTTATTCACAAGTTATTCAATGGACCTAGAGGCTCTCGTAGAGCCGTCCAACCAATGCGGCTTGTCCGAGGCTTTCTTTCGGTCGGCCAGATATCTTCGTCGCGCGTCCTTCAGTGAGACGCCACCGATGAAAAATGCGGTGGCAGCGCGACCGATCGCATATGTGCCGGCGCCTGCGACCATGCCACAAACCACATTGCCCCAGCCGGGAAAAAACTTCAGGATCGCCCGCGCACCTTCACGGAGAAGCATTCCTGCGCCGACATTTGCGCCAAGCGCGGTGATAAACTCCGTCGCAGCGCGCAGGCTTCGTTCTCGCCCGCTGATGTACATGATGCCCGAGACCATCACGACCTGAAGCGACGTGAGAATCGGCATGTCTGCCAATGGAATGGGTTGCGCTCCGATAGCCGTGCAAATCGCGGTTGTCGATTTTATTAGCATTTGCGCGACATGCTGCTGCGCCTGGCGGTCGCGCGAAATTCGGATCATCTCGATCTTTGCTTGATTTGGGAGTTCCTCAGTCAAAAGCGATAGCAAACCGCGCGCTCCATCGGCATACACTTCTGTGAGCTGAACGACTTTTAGCAAACGATCGCGGATCGCCGGCTGCGTTTTCAGAGCTTCTCGCAGTTGCGCAGCGCGCCCGCCTGATCCGAAGGAAACACCGATGACCTTGACGTTCCCAAGCGCCCCGCCAAAGTCATGTTGGAAATGCGACAGAAAGTTACCCAAGTTGCCAACGGTTAGGTTCTCAAGATTTGATTCACCGTCGTCGAAAAGGAAGATGATATCGGCAGGCTGTCGTTTGAGATCTTCTTGCACGTGAGCCGCAGCGGAATCGCCTGCATCGCGCGCATCGAGAATGGAGATCGTTCCATGACCGGATACGCCCCAATCGATCCATCGATGCACGGGTATCAGGGCGACATTCGGCTGCTCTGGCGTCCCAGGCGCAAAAAGCGCGTTGATGATTCGGTTTGTCGGCATCTTGCTCGACCCGATGAAGAGGAACCGCGGCGGGCGTTGTCCGAGGAACAATTCCTTTAATGGCGTCAGCTCACGTAAGACTGGCCGGCGAATCTTCTCGGGCAACTTCGTCAGCAGACGTTCGAGTCGCTCAGCGATGTGCAAAAGGGCCGTCTGATTCATTTCCGCGATTGACTGTTACAACCTCCACTAACAGAAGAAAATTCTCGATGTGGAGCGAGAAAAGTGAAAGTCGGAAATCATTTCCATTCGCTTCATCCCTGCTTATAGAACAACCATGAGTTTGAACATTGAAATTCTCTCAAAAGCTGCGACTCAGGCGCGCGGTTTGTGCATGGACGCGGTGCAGGCCTCTCAATCGGGACACCTTGGGCTGCCGCTCGGCTGCGCGGAAATGGGTGCGGTGCTCTTTGGTTACGCGCTGAAATACAACCCGGACCAACCGCGCTGGATCAACCGCGATGTCTTCGTCTTGTCCGCCGGCCACGGCAGCATGTTCCTTTACGCATGGCTGCATATGAGCGGTTACGATTTGCCGATGTCGGAAATCAAACGGTTCCGGCAATTGCATTCCAAGACGCCGGGCCACCCTGAATTTGGCGACACTCCCGGGGTGGAATGCACGACGGGGCCACTTGGCCAGGGGGTTGGCAACGCCGTCGGCATTTCCGTGGCGACAAAAATGGCTGCGGCACGGTTCAACACCGATGAACACAAAATCTTCGATCAGCACGTGATCTGTTTATGCAGCGACGGCGACATGCAGGAGGGAGTCGCCTCGGAGGCATGCGCGCTGGCCGCTCACTGGGGTCTCGATAATCTGATCTTCATCTACGATTCCAATGCCGTTACGCTCGACGCGCCCGCGAAAGAGACGCAGAGCGAAGACACGGGGAAACGCATGGAGGCATACGGCTTCGACGTCCAGGAAATCGACGGCCACGACATGCAACAGTTTCTCGACGCTTTCAACGTGGCGAAGAGGAGTGATAACGGGAGGCCGCAATTCATCATCACGCACACGCTCATCGGCAAAGGTATCCCGGAAGTAGAGGGGACCTACAAGGCCCATGGCGAAGCGGGTGCAAAATTTGTCGACGCGGCGCGCAAGGCACTCGGGTTGCCCGATGAGCATTACTTCGTGTCAAAAGATGTGTATGCCTACTTTGCCGACCATAAGAAAAAGCTCCTCGCGGATTACAATCGCTGGGACGAAACCTACAACGCGTGGCGCAAGAAAAATCCTGACAAAGCGAAAATGCTCGATGACGGGCTCGCGCGAAAAATCCCTGCCAATCTTTTATCGAAGATTCCTGAGTTTCCGAAGGATTCGAAACTTGCCACGCGCAAAGCCGGCGGCGAAGCGTTGCAGCCGATCGCGCAGGCAATGCCGCTGCTGATGAGCGGCAGCGCTGATCTCTACGGATCGACAATGAACTACATCAAGGACGGCGGGGATTTCACGCGCGACACTCCCGGTGGGCGTAACATTCGGTTCGGCATTCGCGAACATGGGATGTGCGGGATTCTCAACGGCATTTCGTATCATGGACTCTTCCGCGCCTCGGGTGCGACCTTCATGGTGTTCACCGATTATTGCCGCGCTGCCATTCGATTAAGCGCGTTGGCGAAGCTTCCCAACATTTACATTTTCACTCACGACTCGATTGGCGTCGGTGAAGACGGCCCCACGCATGAACCGGTGGAGACAGTCAGTTCGGTCCGCTTGATGCCGAACATCGACGTGATTCGTCCGGCCGATCCCGAGGAAACCGCTGGCGCATTCGTAGCGGCGGTGCAGCGCGTTGAAGGCCCGACGTTGCTCGCGCTCACGCGCCAGACTGTTCCGATGTTGAACGATATTGATCCAGAGTTGCGGCGCGAGGGAGTGCTGCGCGGAGGTTACATCGCGAAAAAAGAAACCAACAAACTCGAGCTCATCATCCTCTCATGCGGGAGCGAATTGCAGCACGCGCTCGCAGCGGTAAAGGAACTCGGCGAAGACGTGCGCGTCGTTTCGATGCCCTGCTTTGAAAGATTCAATCGCCAGCCTTCAGAATATCGCCAAGAAGTTTTGCCTAATGAATGCCGTAAACGCATCGCAATCGAGGCTGGCGTGACGGAGGTTTGGTATCAATACGTCGGACTCGACGGGAAAGTCATTGGGTTGCACGAGTTCGGTTTGAGCGCGCCGGGCGCCGAAGTGATGAAAGAGCGCGGCATCGACGCGCAGCACGTAATTGAGGCCGCAAAATCGCTCTAAAACGCTTCCTCTGACTCAGCCGCCTCTTCCGCGCGATCTTCAAAGCGCGTGAAGTCCTTCAGGAAAGTAAGTTTAACTTGGCCGATCGGACCATTTCTCTGTTTGGCAATAATAAGTTCAGCCTTGCCTTCCAGCTCTGTTCTTTCCTCGTCTGTATCTGCGTAATATTCCTCCCGAACAAGCAAACCGACAAGATCGGCATCCTGCTCGATTGAACCTGATTCTCTCAGATCCGCCAGCCGGGGAACTCCTTTGCCGCTGCCTGTTCGGATCTCCGGATTGCGATTCAACTGCGCCACAACGATGATTGGTATCTTTAGTTCCTTAGCCAAGCCTTTGAGCCCGGCGGAAATCTCTGAGATTTCCAGCTGCCGATTGTCCTGCGCCCGACGAGATGTCGATCTTAGCAGCTGCAAATAATCCACAATGATGAGTCTCACATCCTGCTGCGCTTTCAGCCGGCGGGCCTTTGCTCGCAATTCGAGAATCGTGAGACCGGCGGTGTCATCGACGAAGATTTTCGCTTCAGCCAGTTTCGAAGCGGCGTGCGTCAGTTTTGGAAAGTCGGCTTCCGCAAGAAATCCGTCTCGCGTTTTAGCTAGGTTAACGTGAGCTCGTGAACAAAGCATGCGCTGAACAAGCTGTTGTGCGCTCATCTCCAAACTGAAAATTGCCACGGGAAGCTTCGTCTCGATGGCAACATGCTCAGCAATGTTCATTGCGAGCGCTGTTTTCCCCATGCTCGGCCGCGCTGCGATTACAACCATCTCTGAGGAATGTAAGCCGCTTGTCAGCTTGTCGAGATCGCGAAAGCCGGTCGAGACTCCTGTAATTGCGCCTTTGTTTTCAAACAGCTTCTCGATTGATTCGAGGGTGCTCATCACTTGCTCCTTCATCGAGAGCATCTGGCCTTTGAAGCGATCTTCACCGACGGCGAAGATTCTCTGTTCCACTTCATCGAGGAGATTATTCACCTCGTCCTGTTCTTCGTAGGCGCGGCGCACGCCCTCCGTGGCGGCGGAAATGATTTCGCGCAGGATGTATTTGTCGCGAACGATCTCCAGGTAGTATTGCACGTTCGCCGCAGTTGGAACAAACGTGAACAGGCTGGTGACGAACGCCGCGCCGCCCACGTTTTCCAGAAGATGCCGATCACGGAGCACCTGAGTGAAGGTGATCAGGTCGATCGCTTGTCCCGCATTCCAAAGATCCACAAGAACGTTGTAGATCGTCCGGTGTGCGGGAACGTAAAAGTATTCTTCATTAATTTTCTCGACACATTCGGCAATCGTTTCCCGTGGTGAGATGAGCATCGATCCCAGCACGCCTTGCTCCGCTTCCACGCTGTGGGGCGGGGTACGGTGAATATCCTGCGCAGAACCTGTCGGCGAAATGGGAACAACTTTTTCGCCGCTTCGCGCCGCCGAACCTCGGCCAGCGCCATTTCCCGCTTTACGAGGCTTCTCTCCTGTCCATGCGGACGATTGAGTCGCCATTTATTTCGTCTCTTTTCGCTCGTCTCTTTTTCTTCGGAAAAATCTTCGTTTTTTCGGTTCCTCAGCCGCAGCGGGCGCCGGCTCGGGTTTCGGTTCTTCTGCGGATTTCACCTGAAAAACAAGTTGCGCCGTCACATCATGATGCAACCTGATCGCGACCTCGTGCTCACCGGTATCTTTGATCGGTCGCTCCAAAAGGACTTTGTGCCGATCAATTTCTGCCCCAAGCTCGTTCTTAAGTCGATTAACGATGTCTTGTGCGGTGACCGACCCGAAGGCCTTACCCGTTTCACCGGTTTCCAACGTGAAGACCAGTCGCGCCTTGGCGATTCGACGCGCCAATTCTTCCGCCTCATTCAATTCGCGCGCCTCGCGCTCGGCGCGCTTTTGCTTAAGAGCATCGAGCTGGCGCAAAGCGCCCGCTGTAACCTCGTATGCTTTCCCGCGCGGCAGAAGATAATTTCGCGCATAACCGCGACGCACTTTGACCACGTCGGCCTCAGCACCGAGTCCGGGCAGATTTTCGGTCAAGATGAGTTTCGTCAAAGCCATATCGATTTTTTAAAACGCGCTCAGAATTTTTCAAACTGAAGTGTCCGGGGTGTCGAGTGTAGAATTCAGACCGGCATTGTCAATGCGAGAACGAAAAATTCACAAGAAATTTTCAGAGCGCGTAAATCGCGATCTTGCAAATGAACATTCGCTCATATCTGCGGGTCGCGACCAGGCGACCGAACGCAACCGAACGCTCGCGCTACTTCACATCATCCCGAGCTTCATTCGCCCGGCTTCGCTAATCATGTTTTGGTTCCACGGCGGGTCCCAAACGAGCTGGACGTCCGCTTCATCCACGCCGTCGATACTGAGAATTTTGCTCTGAGCATCATGCGCGATGGCCGGCCCCATCCCGCAGCCGGGCGCGGTCAATGTCATTTTCACTTCGACCCGCGTTCCGCCGTCCTCCTTCTTGATCAGACGGCAATCGTAGACCAGGCCAAGATCGACAATGTTCACCGGGATCTCCGGATCGTAGCATTGCCGCAACTGGTTCCAGACGTCTTCTTCTGAAACCTCGCCGTTTGCGGTGCGGACTGGTTTTTGAGCTGGTTGCGCCTCGGGTTTTTCGAGGCCCAGAGCATCGAGATCTTTTTCGGCGATGCGCCCCAGGCCCTGATACGTCGCGATCGTATAGCTGCCACCAAGGCTTTGCGTGATCACCCCCTGTGTTCCGGCCGGAATTGTAGTCTTTTGGCCGCTTGGAATCTGGATCGCCTCGCAATCGCGGCTCAATGTGAATTCAGTGTTCTCGTACATGGTTTTAATCTTCTGTCATTCCGAGCGAAGTCGCTTGCCCCGCCGTAGCTTTATACGAAGGCGGGAGGAATCTCTCTGTTCCGGCAACTGCGCCCGCAGTTTCAACCAGTAGTATGCCACAAAACGAGAGAATGACGAATGGCTTCGCGGACTCCGCCACGTTAAAACCGTTGAAGCGTTGAACCGTTGAATCGGGAATCCGGTGTAACGATGTAACGATTTAACGAATCACGGACCTAATACACATCGCGCTTGTAGCGCTTATCGCTCTTGAGTTTCTCGACGTATTCATTGGCTTGCTCCACGCTCTTGCCGCCGTGCTCCTGCACAATCTTCCGCAGACTCGCATCGACGTCCTTGGCCATCCGGCGCGCATCGCCACACACGAAAAAGTGCGCGCCTTCCGCGTCGATCCATTTCCAAATTTCCGCAGCATTTTCCGTCAGCTTATGCTGGACATAGATTTTCTGAGCCTGATCGCGCGACCAGGCACAATGCAGACGCGTGAGAGTTCCCTCCTTCACATACCCCTCGAATTCGTCTCCGTAGGCAAAGTCGCAGCTCTCGTGCTGCGCTCCGAAGAAGAGCCAGTTTTTACCCTTTGCTCCGGTGACTTTGCGTTCCTGCAGATACGCGCGGAACGGCGCCACTCCGGTCCCAGGACCTATCATGATAATTGGAGTGCCCGGATCCTCCGGTAAATGAAAATGTTTTGCCACGCTGGGAAAGACCGGCACCGGCACGTCATCAGCCCGTTCGGCGAGAAAAGATGAGCAAACTCCTTCGCGCAGCCGACCGTGGCTTTCGTAACGAACGACGTCCACGATGAAGTGCACCTGTTCTGGGTACGCCCTCAAGCTTGAGGCGACCGAATAAAGTCGCGGCTGCAACTTGGTCAGTAACCCGACGAACTCCTGCGGCGCAAAACGCGCAGAAGGATGTTCGATCAGGAAGTCGATTACTTCCATCCCCCAGAGGTACGTCTCGAGGTCCTGTTTGCGGTGTGGAGCAAGAAGATAGCCCAGGGTTGGCGCCGCACTGGCGCGTTGGGCAATGGCTTTCAAAAACTTCGGCGTTGGCTGCTTGACGCTGTAATCGCGCAGTAACGCTTCTCGAAGTGTCGCCGGCTCGCCTTTCGGCCGCGGCACTTGTTCATCCCCTGTCGCGCCGATCGTCCGAATGATTTCATCGACCAACTCGGGGTCGTTCGTTGGATAGACGGCCAATGAGTCTCCGACCTCAAAGCTCAAGCCCCATCCGGTCAGATCGAGCTCAAAATGGCGCGTATCCTTCTCTGATTCCGGCCCGCTCAGGCGACGATTCACGACCATGCGAGCGGGAAAGGGATTTGCCCGTGTGTAACGCGGCGGAGCAGCAACGGCAACAGCGGCTTCAGGATTCATAGGGCAATTTATGTCATCCGCCAAACACGCCAAATGACCCCAAAAGGTCAGAGGAAAATCGTCTCATCAGATTCCGGTTTGGATCGCGTCTTCGCGATGCGCTCGTATTGCAATTTCGGGTAATGGCCAAAGTTGACAAGCAGACCAAGCTCAAACCTGCCGGCTTTAAGGTAATTGAGAACTTGAGCACGATGCTCGTCAGTGAGTTCAGTGACGGCCTTTAGTTCGAGGATCATTTTGTCGTAGCAGACAAAATCGGGCAAATATTTCTGGTTAAGAATTCTGCTTCGGTACTCCAGCGACAATCCTAGCTGCCCGATTGCTGGAATGCGGCAACACTCGAACTCGATAGCGAGACATTCTTGGTACACAGGCTCGTAAAAGCCGCAGCCTTTGTCTTTGTAAACTTCGAAGCACGCCCCAACTATGGCATAGCATTCATCCTTAAAGATAAAGTCCGGCGCTAATTTCTTTGGCGTCATTTGGCGTGTTTGGCGGACTATATCAGGGGCAAATCGAGTTCGAAGACAATTCTATCCATCATTTCCGATCGCGAGTGTGGGACAAACATCCATCGCGCGCTGCGCCGCGGCGATTTCCTCCGGCGCTTCGGGTTGTTTAAAAAAATGCACAGCAGTTTCGTCGCGATTGTAGGTGATTAGATTCGGAGCTTCTTCGAGACACATCCGGCACAACGCGCAGCTTGTATCCACGTACCACTGTCCGGGCGCGTTCTCGGGCTGTTTGCTCAGTTTGTCCGCCATACTTTGAAATAAACGCATGGCTTCGGACAAAGTCTCTTCCGAAATCTACCTTCATAGCGGACGCCTGACACGCGCCGCGGATGCGACAGACGCTTTCCTGCCTCAAGAGATGATAACGGAAACGAAGTGCGGCAATGACGCTCAAGGTGCAGATGTCCGGCTAAAAATGTCGATGTTCGCGAAAGTAGATGGGCAATCTTGCTCTGGCGCAGTTGGGAGCCGGCTCCGGGTGATCTGCTTGGTGCTGTGAACGGAAGGACGTTCACAGGTGACACTAGAGAGACTCAAAACCTGGAGCGCTCAACTCTGCTGGTGGACCACACGTTTGTTAAAGGCCAGCGCGACAACGGTCATCCGGCCGCCACTTACACGGTTATGGACCCATAAGCTGCGGACCTGATAACGGCGGCGTGGCGGCCGCGCTGGGCGTCCGCTCTCTTGATTCTGTTATGGAAGGACTTGCTCGAACGCCTGCGCGATCACGCCGTAGCCGGCGGTGTTCGGATGGAGATCGAAGATCGAGCACATCCATGTCCACTCGCAGATACGCTCCACGTTGAGTGGAATGCCGTCCACGAGCGTCCAGTCTGTCGTCGAGAAGGCGGTTTCAACGTCCGCAACCGGTGCTGAGTAGTCGGTGTAGATCTGCGCGAGCGTTGGGTTGACCTGCTCCACGACCATCTGATTTGCTGTCGCTGCGTCGGCTGGATTGGTGAACCAGTATACGAGCACGGGGTCGTAGTAGTTCATGCCGACGATCGGCACTCCCGGCGCCGCCTCCCGTAGCGCAGACAGGATGATCGGCAGGTTTTGGTTGACCGTCGTAAGGGCATCGGCGAGGCAGGCCTGATCGAGCGAGAAGACGCACAGCGCGACGTCGTTACCGCCAATGTCGATCGTGATCAGCGACACGAACTGGCGATGCGCGTGCAGGAAGGCGACCGCCTCAGCGAGCTGCGTGCCGTGAGGGTAGTCACACTGGTAGCGGGCGCCGCGACCTTCCCACGGGACGCCCCCGTTGATCATCGTCGAGGTCGTCTCCCCTCCGCAGCTGAGGTTCACCAGCTGCAGCGTCGGATCGTTCGCCTAGAGTGCAGCGTAGAGCTGATCGGCGTAGCCATGCCCGACGTCGCCGTTCGGCTGAAACCCCTCTGCCAGCGAGTCGCCGAGGGCAACGTAGTAGTGCGGCGCCATCTGCGCCTCGGCAGCACCAAGAGTCAGTAACACTGCGAACAGCAGCGTGAGTTTGGTTAGTGGGTTTCGATTTTTCATACTGCCTATTTTCCTTCCTTGTTTTGGCCTTTTCGGATCTGTGTCTTCACTGAGGTACTAGAGAAAATCCCACGCCAGGTTACGCCAGAAGTTGGACAAGCGACGCTGAAGTTTGCTAGTGCGTGCGCGCTCGAGCGCTCAACTCTCCTGGTGGACCACACATTTGTTAAAGCGCAGCGTGATAACGGTCATTCGGCCGCGGCGTACACCATCGCAGGTAATGTGCCTCGATAGCGGGGCGTGTGGCACCCGCTCAGACCATAGCTTTACCGACTCGGAAGGATCTACTGATTATAGACCGACGAGCCATCGGTGCCGCTCAAGGTGCAGATGTCCAGCTAAAGATGTCGAGGTTGCCGAAAGTAGATGGGCAATCTTGCTGTGGCGCGGGACGCGGCGAAAAGGGACCCCCACGAAGTGACATGCGGTACGCATCTGCGGCGGGGCAGTCGGCAGCGTCGCGTGCGTCGTTCCAGACCACAGCGCCGTATGTGCTTGTCGCGATAGCATAGACGTAATCACCCAAAAGCTCAGAGGTAAAAAAAGGATCGCTTCCCGAGCCCCGCGGATCGCCTGGCGGGCTGCGGTGCAATTCCGTCCAGTTCGTCGGTGCGCCATCCGCGCCAATATCCGCATGCAGCACCACGCCAGCGAGGCTGCGTGGATCGGACGTGTTGGTACGATACGGCGTAATAAAAGCGTTGTACACCAAGTATAGCTCCTGGCCAGTAGGTGAAATGCCTGTCGCTGCGTAGAAGCCACGATCACCGGCGCTGCTGATTGCTGTTGGGTCCGACCAGGAATCGCCGCCGTTAGTTGAGTAAGAGAGCATGACCTTCTCGTTGTTTAACCCAAAGCGGCCATCGACCCACGCATCAACTATCTCGTTCGTCGCGTCCGTGCCCGTCGGCGCGCCGTTTGCAATGTCCACGTTTGGAGCGGCCGTGAAGTCGCTGCGCGCCCCAGCAATGCCATCCTCCACGCAGCGACCACTAAATGTGTCAACATTGTAGCAAGCATCGTTCATCGAGATGATGTCCTGTGGTCGCGTCCAAGTGTGCCCGCCATCATAGGATTTGACCATTGCGTGCGTGCCTATGGCGGCAAAGCCAGAGCCAAAGTGCGCAAAGAAGAGATAGACTACCCCGTTGCTGTCGGTACGAATTGTGGTGAATTGACGAAAGCCGTGCTGAGCGTTGGTAGCTGCCTGCGTGACCTGTTTGGTCGTCCACGTGTTCCCACCATCGCTGGAGACCGAGACCATTATCGGCAAGGCGGACCCGTTCCGGCTACGGAACGCCGTGTAGGAGATGTACACGTTCCCAAAAAACGGGCTCGACGCGGCGTTGTCCGCCCAGATCTGATCTTTGTCGGAGAAGAGGCTAGAGTTTTGCTTGGAAGCAAGGACTGGCTGCATCCAGGCGTTCTTATCCCCTGCTGCTGCTGCCGCTACGTCGTCAGTGCGCGAGACGTAAACTGCAACGGGGCCTCTAAACGTCTCGGCGAAGTTCAATACGAGGTTCGCATAGTAGAGCCGCGAACCATTCGTCCATGAGAAATTGCCATTCGCATCTGGGCGAGGACCAAATGCGACGGCGGAGTCGCCGGCAGAGATCAAACCGTTTTCGTAGTACCATGGCAGCGTGCCGATCGGACCGTGGGGATCAGGGGTGCAGCCCGGGTCGGGTCCGACAACTCCCAGGCAGCTGTTGTTGATCCCGAACCTGGCGCTGTAGCCCGTGTACGTCGGCTGTATCCAGGTGTGCCCGCTATCGAACGAGAAGTAGACCCCAGAAAATCCCTCACCTAGGTTCTCCCCACAGATCGTGTCGTCACCCGCGTTACAAGCTTCAAAATCAATGAGGTCAGTCGCCCCGACGGCCAGGACATTCGGATGAGCTGCATCGACTGCAAGCGCCGGCTCGTATTGGACGCTCTGCGGGACTAGCGAAGGCGGACTGCCAACGGTGACCAACGCCTCAGTGCCGAGGATGACAGCCATCACTGCCGCTGCCGAAATAAGCAGGCCTGCGGTCGCGATTCGCGCAATAGAGAAGAAACGAGTTCGATTGTTCGGTGTTTTCATGGGTTGCTCCTTTGTTTTGGTTTTCTCTGGTTTGTTTGGTCTTCACTGAGGTACTAGAGAAAATCCGGCGCGAGGTTACGCGGAAAGTTGGCTTCGCCGCGGAGAGACCACGGATCACGCGGATATCACGAATAAGAACAAACCCAGAAAACAGAAGGAAACCAGAGCACCAGTTACGTTAAAACCACGTGCCCGGAAAGTGGGAATTTTCCAACAGAAGGAAACAAAGGCAGCGAAGGTCTCTGCAAATCAGTCGGATCGGAATCTTTCTTTGTTTCCTTCGCTATCTTCTGTTAAAAAGAAGCGATTCGGCGCGCCCAGTGGTCGCACTATACCTATCCGTGTGATTCGTGTAATTCGTGTCTTTCACGGCTGCTTTTCCTGGCAGAGTTTTTGGAAGGCGGGATCGGCGCGCAACGGGTCCCAGAACGGATCGAGCCTAAGAAGGGCCGGCGTAACAGGGGCGCCGTAAATCCAGCTAACATACGGCGTTTGTAACAAATGCGTGAGAGTCGAGATCGCGCTGCTATTCTCGCCAAAGGTCACCTGAATTAAAGCCAGGACTTCTTCACGGCTAGGTCCGTGGACCCGCTCTTTAGCGCTCGGCAAAAGCATGATTGCGCGTTGGATTTCCTTTAGCGCTGAGTTCTTTTCCCCAATGACGGCATTAGCCAGAGCCAACGTACTCGCCAAGTCCGCGTTATCGGGTTCTTTCTTGCCCAGTTGCTCCAGCGTATTGCGCGCCTGTTCACCGTTAGCCTTTGCCCCGGCCGTATCGCTGGCGACGCGCTGAGCCCAAGCCAGAATGACCTGATTACCGGCTTTGTTGGACTCAGAAGCAAAGTGGAATTGAGTTTGCCGGGCTTGCAGCAACTGAACGGCCTCACTGGGATTCCGTTCAAGTCTCAATTGAATGACCTTGGTTATGAAGGCAATTCCAGATGAAGTCTGCGCGTTTATTTCTAATAACAATTTAGCGGCTTCTTGCAGGTTACCCTCAGCCTGATAAATGCCGGCCTTGTCCGTCACCAGATCCGGATCGTTTGGGATAATGTCCAATGCCCGATCAAAGAGCTTTAGCGCGGCTGGGAACTGCCGAACCGCCATGTAAGTAGATGCCGTATCGCTTAGTAGCTCAGTGTTACGCGGATCGAGAGCGAGACCTTGCTCCAAGTAGGCAATGCTTTCATCCCAGTGTCCCTCGCGTCGGGCAATTGAGCCGAGCGCCCTTGCTACCTCGCTGGAGCTCGGTAACAGTTTGTTGACCTCTTTAAATGTCGTTTTGGCCAGCTCGTAATCACGCAGTACCAAGTATTGATAATAACCAAGGGCCAGAAGGATTTCGGGCGAGCTCGGTTGGAGTTTCTGTGCAGTCTCCAACGCCTTTTTCGCTGCATCGCGCCGAGCGGCGCTGGTGTCGTAGCGCCAGAAGTAAAGACTTGCGTCTGCGCGCGAGAGCCGTGCCCAAGCGAGCGCAAAATTCGCGTCGAGCTCCACCGCTCGCTCGTAGGAATCCCTGGCCTTTCGCAGCGCATCAGCTGAGAAGCTGCTGCGTGTGTCAAAAGCCAAGCCGCGCAAATACGCGTCGTAAGAGTCCGGGTTGTTTGTCGGTTTAGCGGCTAACGCTTGCTCCTCACCACCGGTGAGCTTCGCTTGCAACGACTCTGCGATTCGTTTGGCGATCTCGCTCTCGACTCCAAAGATGTCAGTCAACTTCCGATCGTAGGTCTCGGCCCAGAGGTGGGAATCGGTTTGTGCGTCAACTAACTGGACGTTGACCCGCACCTGGCCGCCAGCCTTTTGCACGCTGCCCTCCAGGATGTTCGCTACGCCAAGTTGCTTCGCGATCTCAGAGAGATTGCCGGGCTTGCTCTGATACCGCTCCGTAGAAGTGCGTGAAATGACTTTTAAGTCCGCGATCTTAGCCAGCCGCGTCAGGATCTCTTCCTGAATACCATCGGCAAAATAGGCGTTATCCGGGTCACGGCTTAGGTTCTCGAAGGGTAACACGGCGATCGATTTGGTGGGCGCGCTCTGCTCCATCGATTCAGGCGCGATTGGCTGCTTTTCCTCGCAGAGTTTTTGAAAAGCGGGATCGGCGCGCAAGGGGTCCCAGACTGGATCGAGCCTAAGAAGGGCGGGCGTAACAGGCGTTCGGACGTAAATCCATTCCCCATATGGGGTTTGTAACAGTCGCGTGAGAGTTGAGATCGCGCGGCTACCTTCACCGATCATGGCCTGAATTAATGCCAGGTTCTCTTCGAAAGCAGGTCCGTTTATCCGATCTTTAGCACTCGGCAGAAGCATGACTGCACGTTCCGCTTCTTTTAAGGCCAACTCCTTATTTCCAAGAACGGCATAACTTAAGGATAACAAGGCCGCAAACAAGGCGTTGTCTGGTTGATTTTTGCAGAGCGGCTCTAGCATGTTGCGCGCCTGTTCAGCGGCTGCTTTTGCTCCTGCGGTATCGCCGACAAGATGTTGAGCACCGGCCAGGAGCACTTGATTCGCGCTCTTATCGATCTCAACAGCAAACTGAAATTGAGCTTGTCGGGCTTGCAGCAATTGGATGGCTTCACCGTAATTTCGTTCAAGCCTCAATTGATTGATCTTAACTCGGAAGGTATTCGGATTAGGAGTCTGCGCGTTTATTTCTGATAACAATTTAGCGGCTTCTTCCAGGTTACCCTCAGCCTGATAAATACCGGCCTTTGCCGCAATCACATCCGGATCGTTGGGCGTAATGTCCAGTGCCCGATCGTAGAGTTTAAGCGCGGCCGGGAATTGTCGAAGCTTGGTGTAAGTCCACGATGCCACATCCAGGAGTAACTCCACATTACGTGGGTCCAATGCTAGGGCTTGTTCGAAGTAGGCATTACTTTCATCCCAGTTCCCCTCGCGTCGGGTAACTGCGCCGAGGGCCTCTAGGACCTCGCTTTTTCCCGGTAATAGTTTCCTGACCTCCTTAAACGTCGTTTTGGCGAGCCCGTAATCGCGCAGCACCTGATATTGGTAATAACCCAAGGCGAGCAAGGTTTCGGGCGAGTTCGCCTGCAATTTCTGCGCCTTCTCCAACGCACTCTTGGCCGCATCGCGACGACCAGCGGTGGTATCGCCGCGACGGAAGTAAAGATTCGCATCCACGCGAGAAAGTCCCGCCCACGCAAGCACAAAATTGGGGTCGAGCTGAACCGCCCGCTCGTAAAAATCGATGGCCTTTATTAGCGCATCGCCCGAGTCGGCACTACGCGATTGAAAAGCCAGGCCGCGCAAATACGCATCATAAGCTTCCAGGTTGTTTGTCGGTTTAACTGCCAACGCTTGTTCCTCGCGACCGGTGAGCTTCGCCTGCAACGACTCCGCGATTCCCTTTGCGATCTCGCTCTCGACCCCAAAGATGTCAGTCAACTTCCGGTCGTACGTATCAGCCCAAATGTGGGAATCGGTGTGCGCGTTAATCAACTGAACACTGACGCGCACCTGATCGGCCGCTTTCTGGACGCTACCCTCAAGAACGTTTGCCACGCCCAGCTGCTTTGCGATCTCAGCGAGATTCCTGGGTTTGCTCTGATAGCTCTGCGTGGAAGTGCGCGAGATTACTTTCAAGCCCGCGATCTTAGCCAGGCGTGTCAGGATTTCTTCCTGAATGCCGTCGGCAAAATATGCATTAGCTTTGTCTTCACTCAGGTTCTCAAAGGGCAGGACTGCGATGCTTTTTTCCGGAGCAATTGATACGAATGTTGCTGACTTCTTCGAAACGAGAACGAAGGCGCCTACGATCGCGGCAAGCAAAAGCAGTGCAGCTATAACTTCGGCCCAGCGCACCCGGGTGCGCCGTTTCCTCACAGCTTGAAACTTTTGTGGGAGCTGACGGTTCCCCACGTCGTCGGACGAGAGATTGACCACGGTTACCTGCACACCGTGCTTCACCTCGCAGGTGCCGAGTTCGCGTAGCAACGGTCGCCATTCGTCGAATTCGCTAAGATCTTCGGCGACGCGTTTTGACAGTAGAATGTGGCCGGCGTCGCCACATTTCATGACGCGCTGTGCCAGGTTTAACCCGGCCCCGGCGAGATTAGTCCGGCCAGTAACGTCGACTACTCCGCTGACCGGCCCACTGTGAATGCCCATGCGAATGTGCAAGCGCGGATGCTCTTTGAGCGCTCGACTGATCTGCATTGCGCAGCGAACGGGCGCCTCAGGAGTGGTGTAAAAGACCAACGCCATGCCGTCGCCAGATGGGATCTTGATCAAACGCTCGGCCGCCTCAGCTTTTTGAAATTGTTCCGTTGAGCGAACGATCTGCGTCAACTCATCGACGGCTGCCTGTTCCTCGTTAATGGAAAGCTTGGAATAACCAACAATGTCGATAAACAGAACATGCGCGATCTCCAGCTGGATTTCTTTTTTTCCGTCGGCGGCCATCTCCATGTCGGCTAGTGCGGAGCACCGTCGCAGCTGCGCTGCCAGGTCCTGTACGCCAGGGCGCGCCGCCGGCTCGAATGCGAGCATAGATCTGAGCAGGGACCTCAGGCTGGACGGAACGCGCGCTGCCTTGAGTTGTTCGATGGGAAGTGCGTCCGATTTCTGAGCGCTGCGAATTTCTTCAATGTGGCGGCCGGCAAATGGCGTTTTTCCAGTGAGCGCAAACCAGAGCGTGGCGCCGAGCGAATAGATGTCCGAGCGCACATCGACTGGGCCGCTTCCAAATTGCTCAGGGCTCGCGAAATTCGGTGTACCTACGAATTGTCCCTGGGTGAGGTCCATTTCGCCTCCGGCGTCCGCAATCGCCTTGGCCAGGCCGAAGTCGATGACTTTCACTTCTAGTTCCGCCGTGTCAGCTTCACCTCGCGTCAGCATGATGTTGCCGGGCTTGAGGTCGCGATGGATCAAACCGTGGGCCGCGGCAGCCATCAATGCGCGCGTGATTTGGGTCGCAATTTCCAGAACCAGCTTTGGATTGAGCGGACCATCCCTCTGCACACGAGCTTCCAGCGTTTCGCCTTCCACCAGCTCCATTGCGTAATAGCAACGGTCCGATTCTGGCATCGTGCCAAACTGGTAAACCGCAGCGACATTGGGATGCCGCAATGCCGCTGCCGCGCGCGCCTCGCGCAAGAAGCGCTCGCGCACGACCTCAAAGTTTCCCGCTCCCGGTGGCACCTCGATTATTTTCAGCGCCACACTGCGATGGAGCACGTTATCGCGCGCACGATACGTTACGCCCATGCCGCCGCGACCTAACTCCCACAAGGACCCATCTTCCCGGCGCGCAATCTCGAAGTCGCCGATCTTGCTTAGAATTTCTGTGGAGTCCACGGAGCCTCCGTCGCCGCCACCGGTTACACGCTCCTCCGGCAGCGGCGCCAGAGCAATCTTAAAAAGGCACAGGCTACAGAATCCTTGTGGTGCGTCCGCCAAGAGCTTGCTCCCGCATTTCTCGCAAACTCGGTGGCCGCTACTCCTCTTTTCTTGGATTCGGTCAATCACCCCATATGTACTATGCGAAATGTCCTCGCAGGTTACGCCTGCAACACGCCAATGAAGTGTCGCAACTCGTCTTCCACATCGCCGGCCACGGCGACCGTGTGAGCGATTTCCTCGCGCACCAAAAACCGATATCGTTGGCGCAGACGATAAAACGCCTGCTTCACTGCGTTTTCGCTCATGCTCAATTCTTGCGCGATCTGCGCCTGCGACGGCCGGCCAGGTTC
>Ga0066903_100001338_pt1 | contig 17800 bp, 15 predicted proteins | sample PanSoiMetaGPlot1_FD_67491 | JGI IMG/M metagenome (GOLD analysis project Ga0066903, IMG submission 67491) | Tropical forest soil microbial communities from Panama analyzed to predict greenhouse gas emissions - Panama Soil - Plot 1 (version 2) | ecosystem: Environmental > Terrestrial > Soil >... | reverse complement strand
TCGCAACCAGCACACAAAGGAGTCGGAATGAAGAACATTCAAAAGCTTCACCGCCGGGCCGGACCCACAGGCGGCCTCGCCCGGCTCGTCCGGGCGTGCGCGGCTCACCCCTGGCGGACGATGGGGGCGTGGCTTGCCGTCGTCGTCACGATCGGGTTCGCGTCACACACGTTCGGCGGCACGCTCGTCAACGAGTTCAAGATCCCGGGCTCCGACTCGCAGAGCGCCCGGGACCTGCTCGACAAGCGATTCCCCGAGCGTGCGGGCGATGCCGCCCGGCTCGTGTTCTCATCCAGCAAGCCGCTGACCGACGAGAGCGCGCGGACGGACATCGCCGCGGCGATCGCCGCCGCCGGGAAGGTGCCGGGCGTCGTCAGCGTCGGCGATCCCTACGCGCATCGTGGCGGGGCCATCGACAAGGACGGCAAGATCGGCTTCGTCGAGGCGCAGTTCGACAAGCAGGCCTCGCAGGTCGACAAGAAGGACGTCGACCGGCTCGAGAACGACGTTCAGGCGGTCGTGCACTCTCCGATCGACGTCGAGTTCGGCGGCCCGGTGGTCGAGAACGTGCAGCCGGACTCGAAGACCAGCGAGATGCTGGGCATGGCGGCGGCGATCATCGTGCTGCTACTCGTACTCGGGACGGCGGTCGCGATGGCGATCCCGATCACCCTCGCGCTCGTCTCGGTCGGAATGGGCCTGAGCCTGCTCACGCTGGCCGCAGCCCTGTCCAACTTCAACAAGGTGACGCCGATTCTCGCTGTCATGATCGGGCTCGGCGTCGGAATCGACTACGCGCTCTTCATCGTCACGCGGTTCCGCCAGTCGCTCGCCGCAGGCGAGAGTCCGCGCGAAGCCGCCGTGACGGCCGGCTCCACTGCGGGCCGCGCGGTGATCTTCGCCGGGCTGACGGTGGCGATCTCCATCTCGGGGCTTGCGCTCGTCGGCATCCCGTTCGTGACGAAGCTCGGGCTCGGCACGGCGATGACGGTGATCGTCGCCGTCTGCGCCGCCGTGACGCTCCTGCCCGCGATCCTGGCCAAGGTCGGCTACAGGATCGACCGCTTCGGCCTGCCACGCAGAAAGCGCGGCGCGCCGAGCGACCCCTCGAAGAGCAAGATCGCTCGCTACGGCCAGCTCGTGACGCGGCACCCGAAGATCGCAGCTGGCCTCGCTCTCGGCTTCGTGCTCATGCTGGCGATCCCGGGCCTGTCCATGCGGCTGGGCACGGCGGACGCGGGCACGAATCCGTCGCACACGACGACGCGGAAGGCGTACGACCTGCTGGCCAAGGGCTTCGGGCCCGGCTTCAACGGTCCGTTGCTGATCACCGTCGACCAGCGCGGTGACGATACCGCCGCGGGCAAGCTCGCCGCGTCGATCCAGAAGGTGCCCAACGTCGCAGCGGTCATCCCGCCGATCTACAACAAGGCGGGCGACACGGCGCAGATTCCGGTCTTCCCGACCACGTCGCCGCAGTCGACGGAGACCAGCGACATCGTGCACAGCCTCCGCGACACGGTCATCCCGGCCACGCTCGCCGGCAGCACCGCGCACGCCTACGTCGGTGGCGTCGTCGCCACGAACGAGGACATCGCGTCGACGATCGGCGGCCGCATGTGGATGTTCCTCCTCTACGTCGTCGGCGTCACCTGCCTGATCCTGACGATGGCGTTCCGGTCGATCGTGGTCGCCGTGAAGGCCGCAGTGACGACGCTGCTCTCCGCGGCGGCCGCCTTCGGCGCACTCGTAGCAGTCTTCGAGTGGGGCTGGATGGAGAGCCTCGTGGGCCTCGACCGTACAGGCCCGACGTCCTCGTTCTTGCCGGTGATGATCCTGGCGATCCTGTTCGGTCTGTCGATGGACTACGAGGTCTTCCTCGTCAGCCGGATCCGCGAGGAATTCGTGAAGAGCGGCGACGCGCGGGGCTCCGTGACGCGCGGCGTGTCGGCGGTCGGCAAGGTCATCGTCGCAGCCGCTCTGATCATGGGTGTCGTCTTCTTCTCGTTCGTGCTCAACGACGATCGGGTGGTCAAGTCCTTCGGCCTCGGGCTGGGCGTCGCGATCCTTACGGACGCCCTCGTCGTCCGAATGACGCTCGTCCCGGCGCTGATGCACCTCTTCGGCGAACGCGCCTGGTACATCCCGAGCTGGCTCGACCGGTTTCTGCCGCGCCTCACCATCGAGGCGCCCGAAGAGCCCGAGATTCCTGCCACGACCGAGGAGGTGGACGAACAAGACCTGCGCAAGGCCGCGTAACACCCTGTCGCTGCTCCCTCACCCGACCGCCGGGCCTTTGTGCCCGGCGGTCGGCGTTTCCCGCGAACACGGCGATTCCGCCGATGCGAACCGGCCCCCCTCTTCGTACGTTCAGCGCATGAACACGAAGAAGACATTCGTCCTCCTGGGCATGCTCCCCGGCGTCGTCACCTGTGTCTCCGGGGTCTGGCTCGCCCGGGAGCTCGACTAGCGCGATGGCGGTCCGCGACTGGCTCCTGAGGCGCCACTCCCTCTGGGCGGAGGTTCTGCTCGTGGTGGGGTTCTACTTCGCCTCGGACGCCAGCCGCGGCCTCGCCTCGGCGGGTGAGCACGTCGCCGTCGACCACGCGAGCACGGTCGTCTCGATCGAGCAGGGCGCGCATGTCTTCGTCGAACACGACATCCAGAACGCCGTCCAGGCCGTTCCCAGCCTGAGTGGCGCCCTCGGTTTCTGCTACCTCATCGGACACGTCGCGGTCACCTCGGCCGTGCTGCTCTGGCTCCATGGCCGCCGCCCGGCCGTCTTCGCGGTGGTCAGGACGACACTGATGGTCGCGACGCTGTTTGCGCTCGTCGGCTACGTCGTCTTTCCGACTGCGCCGCCGCGCCTCGCCGACCTCGGCATCTCCAACACCTCCGTCGGCCTCGAGTCCGGTCCCGCCGGGTGGTTCTACAACCCCTACGCAGCCGTCCCGAGCATGCACATCGGCTACGCCGTAGTGATCGGCGCCGCACTCTTTGCCTGCGGCAGACGGCGCAGCCTCCGCATCCTCGGCGTCCTGTACCCGCTGCTCGTGCTGTTCGTCATCGTCGCGACCGGCAACCACTTCTTCTTCGACGCAGCGGCCGGCGCGGCCGTCTCGGCCTTCGCGTTCGCCCTCGTCACGCTGGGCGTCCGGTCGCAGCGAGACGCCGACGTCATCGTCCTCGACGCCCTGCTGCGCCGGCGGCCGCCCGAGCGGCTCGCCGCCTGATCGTGACCGGCGTCCTCTTCGCATGCGTCGCCGGGATGTTCCTCGGCGCCCTGAACATCACGACGCGGCGCGGCCTCGCCCGTGTGCGCGACGTCGACGCCGGTGCGGCCGTGATCGCAATCGTCGCCTTCGCTCTCGTTGCGACCACCTCCGTGGCGTCGGGCAGCAACGTCCTCTCAGGCGGCCTCTGGCCCTTCCTGCTTCTCGGCTTCCTGGTTCCGGGTCTTTCGCAACTGCTCGTCGGCCGCGCGCTCGAGGCGGCCGGCGCCTCGCGCGCCGGGGTCCTGTTCGGGATGGCGCCGCTGTTCTCGGCGTTGATCGCGATCGTCGCCTTCGGCGAGTCTCTGCGATGGCCTCTCGTCGCCGGCACGCTGCTGGTCGTGGCCGGCGGCGCGTCGCTGGCATGGGAACGGGAGCGGCCGGCGGACTTCCGGGCGCACGGCGCAGTCTTGGCCGTGATCGTTGCCGTGGGTTTCGGGCTGCGGGACAACCTCGCCCGGGACGTGGGCGAGCATGTCTCGACGGACGTGCTCGCGCAGGCGACGGCGATCACGCTCGGCGCATCGATCGTCCTCCTGGCGAATCTCCTCCGCCGTCCGCGCGCGCTCCCGCGTCTGCGCGCCACGGCCGTCCCGTTCGCAGGCTCCGGGATCGTGACCGGCCTCGGACAGGTCGCGCTGTTCGAGGCGCTGGATCGAGGCCGCGTGACCGTCATCGCGCCGCTTGTGGGAACAGGTGTGCTGTGGACGGTCGTCTTCGCCGCCGTCTTCCTCGGCCGTAGCGAGCCCGTCAGCCGGCGCCTGATCGTCGTTGCCCTGCTGGTGGTCGCGGGTGGGGCGCTGATCGGGGCGAGTCAATGAATTGGTGCGGCTCGGGGTGCTCCGACGTCTCGGCCGGCTCGCTGCGGGGCGCCGGTATCGTCTGGCGCTCCGCGGCTTCGTCGCAGCCGATGACCGACTACATCGACATCTCGGTCCCGATCCGGGACGGCATGGTGCACTACGAGGGCAATCCGGGCGTCACGCTGGAGCGGGTGATGTCGATCTCGGCCGGAGACGACGCCAACGTCAGCCGGCTCGACCTTGGCGTCCACTCCGGGACCCACATCGACGCTCCTGTGCACTTCATCGCGGACGGGGCAGGTACCGAGACCGTGCCGCTCGAGCCGCTGATCGGCCCCGCGGTGGTCGTGGACGCGACATCTGTCCGCGAGGTCCTCGACGAGAGCGCTCTGCGAGGCCTGGACTTCCCGCAGGGTGCCGAGCGCATCCTGCTGAAGACACGGAACTCCGTGCTCTGGGAGAGCGACGAGTTCACGCGCGACTTCGTGCGCCTCGACGGGAGCGGCGCCCGCTTCTTCGTCGACCTGGGCGTCCGTCTCGTCGGAATCGACTACCTGTCGATCGGGGACCACGACGCGCACGTCACCCTGCTGGGCGCCGGTGTGATCGCTCTGGAAGGGCTCGATCTCGGCGCCGTAGAGCCTGGCACGTACGGATTGATCTGCCTCCCGCTCAGCATCGTCGGCTCCGACGGAGCACCGGCCCGCGCAGTCCTCGCCACCTGACGCGCCGAGCCAACCAGTGCGAGGCCGCGGCCCGGCCCCGGCTCCCTGCCCCGATCCGACCCGGAAGGCCGGATAGCGCCCTTTCGAGCGCCGGTCCCTAAGAGGCGGAAAGCCGCTCGCGAAGCGGCTTTCCGAACGATCGGGGCGCCGAGATTTGAACTCGGGACCTCTAGTCCCCCAGACTAGCGCGCTAACCAGGCTGCGCCACGCCCCGGCCCCCGGAGTCTAGCGGGGTAGCGGCGAACACCTCAGACGCTCTCCCCCCTGCACCGATCGCCGCCGAAGTGGTGCCCCGGCCCGAGGAGCTGCTCTCCCCCTGTCCCCCGCCCAGCCGCAGACTGAGAGCGGGAAGACATGCCCCGCGGGCCGGGGCTCGTGGAGAGCGGCACAAACCTACTTGAAAGGCAGCAGGTTTCTCAAGGAGTCTGAGCCCGACGCCGAAAAACGTGAACGATGACGCGATCTTTGCGGCTCGCGGCCATCGCGGCGTTCCTCGGGGTGATTTCGGTCACGCCTGCGACTGCACTGGCCATCGGCAGCCCGCGGCTGGCCGCCGTCCAGGTGGCGCTGCGGGCGAAGCACCTCTACAACGGGGACGTCGACGGCATCGCCGGCCCGGCGACGAAGGCGGCCCTCACGGCACTGCAGAAGCGACCGGGCGGCACGCTCGAGGAGCTCGCGGGCCCGGACCTCGGCTCCCGTCCGCTCGTCTTCGGCGCAGTCGGCGGGGACGTCGCGCAGCTCCAGTTCCTGCTCGCCTGGCACGGCTTCCCGAACGGGACGATCGACGGCGCCTTCGGCTGGCACGTCGAGGACGCTCTCGTCCGCTTCCAACGCTGGGCCGGAATCCCGCCGGTGGGTATCGCCGGGCCGGCCACGATCGAGGCGCTGCAGGCGCCGGTTCCGACGTGTCCGGTACCGCTGGCGTGGCCGATTCGAGTCAAGGTCGGTGACCCCTTTGGCCCGCGCGGCGCCGGGTTCCACCCGGGGATCGACCTCCCGGCGGCCACGGGATCGCCGGTTCGGGCCGCTGCCGTCGGCCGCGTGACGTTCGCCGGGCCGACGACAGGCGGCTACGGGAACCTCGTGATCGTCAAGGGCACGCGCGGCGTGGCGACGATGTACGCGCACCTCTCGCGGATCCTGGCGTACAAGGGCGAGGCGGTCACGATCGGGACGCTGCTCGGCCTCGTTGGAGCGAGCGGAGAGACGACCGGGCCCCACCTCCACTTCGAAGTGCGGATCCGCGGCGCGGCGGTCGATCCGCTGCCGGCGCTCCGACTGTAGGCGCTACTCGCCGCGCAGGCGGCGGTAGAGCCGATCGACGAGGTCGGGCATCCTCTCGAGCCCGTCCGTGATCACGCGGATCCGGTACTCCAGGAAGTGCTCGGGCTCGACACTCAGGCCCTTGGCCAGCTTCCCGATCACATCGTTGGACGGCACCGGCCGGCTCCCGTGAACGATGTGGTTCAGGTAGCCGGCGGAGAGGCCCGTCTTCGCCGCAAGGCCGCGGTAGGTCGTGCCGGTCTCGTCCATCAGCCGCTCGACGGTCGGCCCGAACGGGTCCTCGCTGAAACGGCGCCTCTTGGGCACTAGCCGATGATCTCCTCGGGAGCGATGCGTCGCTCGTCGCCCGTCGCTCGGTCCTTCACGTCGACGAGCCCGTCCTCGAGGCTCTTCGTCCCGGCGGTGATCCTCAGCGGGATGCCGATCAGGTCGGCGTCCGCGAACTTCTCCCCGGCGCGAGCGTCGCGGTCGTCGAGGAGCACCTCTCGCCCAGCGGACGAGAGCGCCTCGGCGGCCAGCTCCGCGATCTCCTCGGCCCCGGCGAGCGCGATCACGTGCGCATCGTAAGGGCTAATCGACGCGGGCCACACGACACCGTTCTCGTCCCCGCGCTGCTCGACCACGGCCGCCATCACGCGCCCGGGACCGATGCCGTAGCTGCCGCCGAGGAGTGGCTTCTCCCTGCCGTCCTCGTCGAGGAACGTCGCGTCGAGCCCCGCGCTGTATTTGTCGGCGAAGTAGAAGACGTGGCCGACCTCGATCGCGATCTGGAAGGTGAGCGCGCCGCCGCACACCGGGCAACGATCACCCTCGACAGGCTCGCGGAGGTCGGCGAACCGAGGCTCGTAGTCGCGGCCCGCCTCGACGCCGCGGAAGTGATAGCCGTCGCGGTTCGCGCCGGACACGAACTGCCCGTCGCGGAGGGTGAGGTCGGCGACGATCTCGCCTTCGAAGCCGACCGGGCCCAGCGACCCGCCGGAGGCGCCGAAGGCCTCGCGGATCTCCTCGTCGGTCGAAGGGCGCGAGCCGACCTTGAGCTCCGACAGGAGCTTCGACTCGGAGAGCCGGTCGTCCCCGCGGACGAGGGCGAGCACGACGCGCCCGTCGTCGGTCGTTACGGGCATCGCCTTGGAGGTCGCGGCGAGGTCGATCCCGAGGAACTCGGCGAGCGCCTCGCACGTGGTCACCCCGGGTGTCTCCACCTCCTCCGGTCGGTCGAGAGCCGCGGGAAACTCCGGCGCTCGCGGGACGCCTTGCGCGATCTCGGAATCGGCGGCGTAGTCGCCCTTCTCGCAACGGACGAGCACGTTCTCGCCGGAGCCGGCGGGCGCGAGGAAGTCGAAGGTCAGCTCGCCCCCCATGATCCCGCTCTCGGCTCGCACCTCGGTCGCCTCGACGCCACAGCGGTCGAAGATCCGCCGGTAAGCCTCCCGGTTCTTCTCGAAGGAGACGACTGCTGCCTCTTCGCTGCGGTCGAACGAGTAGGCGTCCTTCATGATGAACTCGCGGACGCGCAGCAGGCCCCCACGTGGCCGGGGCTCGTCGCGGTCCTTGGTCTGGAAGTGGTACCAGAGCTGCGGCAACTCCTTGTACGACTGGATCTCGCGCGCATGGAAGGTGACCGTCTCCTCGTGCGTCAGCGGCAGGATGTAGTGACGCCCGTTCCGGTCCTCGAGGTGGAAGATCTCGGGGATCTTGATGCGGCCCGTGGCCTCCCAGAACTCCGGCGGCGTCAGCACCGGCATCAGCATCTCCTGGCCGCCGATGCCGTCCATCTCCTCGCGGATGATCTGCTCGACCTTCCGGTGGACGCGCCAGCCGAGCGGCATGAACGTCCAGAGGCCTGCGGAGACCTGCCGGATGAAGCCTCCCCGGACGAGCAGCTTGTGCGACAGCGCCTCCGCGTCGGCGGGCGCCTCGCGAAGCGTGGGAAGGAAAAGCTGTGAAGCCCGGACGATCATCGTTGTCGTCCCAGGCTACTAGTTGACGGGTGCCGGAGCCGGGGCCGGCGACTCGAGCGGGATCTCGGACATCTCGGCCATGGCGAGCGCGGCCGGCTTGGCCATCTTCAGGCGCTTCGGTCGGTGCATGCCGTCGGCGATCCACTTGTCGATCTCGTGGAACAGCTCGTCGATGAGGATGTCGGACGAGACTTTCTTCAGCACGCGGCCGTGGGCGTAGACGAAGCCGACGTCGCGGCCGCCGGCGATTCCGAAGTCGGCGTCGCCCGCTTCGCCGGGCCCGTTGACGGCGCACCCGAGGACGGCCACCTCGATGTGCTGGGGATAGGTCTTGAGCCGCTCCTCGACGACGACGGCGAGGTTCTCGACCCCGACGTTGTCACGCCCGCAGGAAGGGCAGGCGATCATGATCGGACCGCGCTCCCGGAGCCCGAGCGCCTTGAGGATCTCCCAGGCCGTCTCGACCTCCTTGACCGGGTCGGCGGTGAGCGAGACGCGCATCGTGTCGCCGATACCGTCTACGAGCAGCGCGCCCATGCCGACGGCGCTCTTGATCGAGCCGGAAAACGGCGTGCCCGCCTCCGTGACTCCGAGGTGCAGCGGGTACGGGACCCTGTCGCTCAGCATCCGGTACGCACGGATCATCGTCGGCACGTGGCTCGACTTGACCGAGATCTTGAAGTCGTGGAAATCGAGCTTCTCGAGCAGCTCCACCTCCTCCATCGCGGCGACGACGAGCGCCTCGGCCTGATCCTTCTGGGCCACGCCGGCGAGGTGCTTCGGCAGCGAGCCGGAGTTGGCGCCGATCCGCATCGGCGTGCCCTTCTTCTTCGCCGCCTTGACGACCATCTCGACCTTGTCGGGCCCGCCGATGTTCCCGGGGTTGATCCGGACGGCGGCGACGCCCGCGTCGATCGCCCGCAGGGCCAGCGACGCGTTGAAGTGGATGTCGGCGATGACGGGGATCGGCGATAGCCGGACAAGCAGCGGAAGGGCGTCGGCGTCTTCGGACTTCGGCACCGCGACGCGGACGATCTCGCAGCCTGCGGAGGCGAGCGCGCCGATCTGCGCCATTGTCGCCTCGACGTCGTGCGTCTTCGTCAGCGTCATCGACTGGACGACGACGGATGCGCCGCCCCCGATTGGGACGCCGCCGACCGTGATCTGCCGCTTGCTGGCCACGCCGGTCTAGCTTAGCGGCGGCCTCTGACCCGCATAGACTCGCGGCCATGGTCGACTGCCCGGCCTGCGGCCACGAGAACGCCGACGGCGCGAAATTCTGCAACGAGTGCGGTACGCCGATCGGCGTGCCCGCGCCCGCCGGCAGGGAGCAGCGCAAGACCGTGACCGTGCTCTTCTGCGACGTCACCGGCTCGACGCAACTCGGCGAGCGGCTCGACCCCGAGGCGCTGCGCACGCTGCTCGCCCGTTACTTCGAACAGATGAAGGCGATCATCGAGCGCCACGGCGGCACCGTCGAGAAGTTCATCGGCGACGCGGTCATGGCCGTCTTCGGCGTGCCGGTCGTCCACGAGGACGACGCGCTGCGGGCGCTTCGTGCCGCCGTCGAGATGCGGGGCGCCTTCCCCGAGCTCGGCATCCAGGGACGGATCGGGGTCACGACCGGCGAGGTCGTGACGGGCACCGCCGAGAGACTGGCGACCGGCGACGCGGTCAACGTGGCCGCACGCCTGGAGCAGGCCTCCCAGCCCGGGGAGATCCTGATCGGCGAGGAGACGCTACAGCTGACTCGCGACGCGGCGCAGGTCGAACGCGTCGAGCCGCTCCAGCTCAAGGGAAAGACGAAGGCGATTACTGCCCACCGGCTCGTATCCGTCAGCGGCGAGGAAGGCGTGTCGCGGCGGCTGAGCGGGTCCATGGTCGGGAGAGAGACCGAGCAACGGCTCCTCGCGAGCGCGTGGGAGCGGGTGGTGTCGGAACGAACGTGCCAGTTGTTCACGATCCTCGGGCCGGCGGGTGTCGGCAAGTCGCGCCTGGCCGCCGAGTTCCTGGCGACGCGCGACGACGCCGTGGTCGCACGCGGCCGCTGCCTCCCCTACGGAGAAGGCATCACCTACTGGCCGGTCGTGGAGGTCGTCAAGCAGCTCGAGCGGCTGTCTCCGAGCGCGACACCGAGCGAGGCGATTCGCGGGCTGGCCGCGGACGAGCAGATCGCGACGTCGAGCGAGGAGATCGCCTGGGGCTTTCGGAAGCTGCTCGAAGCCGCCGCCGCGACTCAGCCCGTCGTCTGCGTCTTCGACGATCTCCAATGGGGCGAGGAAACCTTCCTCGATCTCGTCGAACACGTCGCCGACCTCTCCCGGGAGACGCCGATCCTGCTCCTCTGCATGGCGCGACCCGAGCTACTCGACCGCCGGTCCGGTTGGGCGGGTGGAAAGGTCAACGCCGCCAACGTCCTCCTCGAGCCGCTCGACGCCGAGGAGACGGACCGCTTGATCGAGAGTCTCGTCACCGTCGACGACGGGCTTCGCGCCCGGATCAGGGAGGCCGCGGAAGGGAACCCGCTCTTCGTCGAGGAGATGGTGGCGATGGTCCACGACTCGCCGGACGGCGACGTCGTCGTTCCGCCGACGATCCAGGCGCTGCTCGCTGCGAGACTCGACCAGCTCGACGCAGCCGAGCGCGAGGTGCTGCAGTGCGGATCGGTCGAGGGGCGTGTCTTCCACCGCGGCGCAGTTGCCGTCCTCTCCTCGGACGCGCCGGCGGTCACGGGCCGACTCACGGCGCTCGTCCGCAAGGAGCTCGTCCGTCCCGATCGGCCGCAGCTCCCCGGAGACGACGCCTTCCGCTTCCGTCACCTGCTCATTCGCGACACTGCCTACGACGCGCTCCCCAAGGCCGCTCGGGCCGACCTCCACGAGCGCTTCGCCGACTGGCTCGAGAAGAACGGGACGACGCTCGTCGAGCTGGACGAGATCCTCGCCTACCACCTCGAGCAGGCGAACCGCTATCGACTGGAGCTGGGTGCGCAGTCCGAACAGCTCGAGCGCCTCGCGCTGCGAGCCGGAGAGCGGCTCGGGGCTGCTGCGAGCCGAGCGCTCGGCCGCGGCGACATTCCGGCGTCGGTGAATCTTCTCGACCGTGCCGCCGCACTGCTCGCGGCGGATCGTCGGCGACGCGTATGGCTGTTGCCCGCCCTGGGGCGAGCGCTGATCGAGATGGGAGATTGGGAACGCGCGGAGGAGTGGCTGTCCGAGGCGGCGAGCACCGGAAACGACCTGGGCGAGCCAGGCGCCGCGGCCGACGCCACGACGACCCTGTGGTACCTCCGGCTCCATCGGGTGAAGACGACCTCCCACGAGGAAATCGAGCTCGGCTTGGCCGAGGCGATTCCCACGCTGCGCGAGTCCGGCGACGAGGCGGCCCTGGCCCGCGCGATCGCGCTCTCGGGTCAACTGCTCTTCTGGCGGGGCCAGTCGGAGGCGGCGCTCGTCGAACTCGAGCGGGCACTGGCTCTGGCGCGCAGCGCGGGCGATCAGTCCGAGGAGATGGACATCCTGCGCACGATCCTCACCGTGATGTTCCACGGCTCGACTTCGGTGGAGGCGATGCTCACTCGAATCGAGGCGATGGAGGAGCGTGGCCGGGCAAGGCCGCTGGACGTGAGCATCCTCCGGTGCCGCGGCGAACTAGCCGCGATGCAGGGAGACTTCGAGGCGGGACGTACCTTGGCCGCCGACGCCCGAGCGCTTGCGCAGGATCTCGGGCTCCAGAGCCTCCTCGCCTCCGGCGTCACCCAGTCCGTTGCTGCGATCGCGATGCTGGCCGGAGATCCGCGGCGCTCGGAACGGGAGCTGCGCCTCGGGATCGACGCGATGGAGCAGATAGGTGACTGGGGCCATCTGGTCACGCTCATCCCGTATCTCGTCGACGCGCTCACCGCCCAGGGGCAGCAGGCCCAGGAGGCCGCGCCGCTGATCGAACGAGGGTTCGAGAACGCGGTCGTCGACGACGCCGACGCGCAGATCGGCCTGCGGCGTGTGCAGGCGAGGGTGCTTGCCGAGCAGGGGCGACTCGACGAGGCCCAGTCCCTGGCGCGCGAAGCGGTCGCGCGCTCCGAGCGCACCGACTACCTGGACCTTCGCGGCCGGACGCACTCCGACCTGGCCGAGGTCCTCGTGCTGGCCGGAAAAGCGCAGGAGTCGGCCGACGAGTTCGAGCAAGCCGAGAGCCTGTTCGAGCGCAAAGGCAACGTCGTCATGGCCTCGCGGATCCGCGAGAGGCTGGCCGAGATCCAGGTGGGCGGCTAGCCGCCGCCGAGGCGGCCGACGTCGTTCGAGAGGCCGACGACGAAGAGGAGCAGCACGATGGCGATGCCGACGGCGGAGACGCGCTCGTAGACCTCGCGGGCGATCGCTTTCCCACGGATCCCCTCGAGCAGCGAGAAGGCGATATGGCCACCGTCGAGCGGCAGGAGCGGCAGGAGGTTGAGCAGGGCCAGCGAGAGGCTGATGAACGCGAGCACCGAGAGATACGACGCCCAGCCGTAGTGGACGGCGTCCGCGCTCCCCTTGACGATCCCGCCCGGACCCGAGATCTGGTTGCGCTCCTTGCTGCGGAAGATGCCGCCGAGCGCCTTGATCGTGTCCCGGGAGACCGTGCCTGTCGTCTTCACGGACTGCCACAACGCCCCGCCGAAGCCGAGCGGCTGCCCCGCGAGCGCGAAACCGAGGCGATAGCGGTCGTCGCTCTCCTTCTTCGCCCGCTCGGGCTTGAGCACGGTCAGCTGTCCGTTCCTGACCACGAGCAGCCTGATCGGCCGCCCCTTCGAGGCCGAGATGCTGTCGGAGATCTCGGTCGGGGAGACCGCCCGGCCGTTGACGGCGACGACCCGGTCGCCCGCCTGCAGTCCGGCGGCCTCGGCGCGGCTTCCCTTCAGGACGGTCGCGACCTTCGTGGTGGGATTCCAGCCGGCCGTCATGAACACGATCGCGAAGAGCACGACAGCGAAGACGAGGTTCGTCAGCGGTCCGGCGGCGATCGCGGTGACGCGCTTCCACGTCGGGGCGCGCCAGTACGCGGTCGGTGAGAGCGCGTCCTCGAGGTCGGTGACCTGCTTCTCGATGGAGGGGACGCCGAGCTCCTGCGCACGCTCGTGGAACTCAGCCAGGCGAATCCTTGCTGTCTCATAGTCCTCCGCGGCCAGCGAGCGCTTCAGCCGCTCGGCCGGGCCGACGAGCTCGGGCGCCGCGTGCAGCGCGCGCGAGAAAACGAGGTCGACGTCCTTCGCGGCCGGACGGTGCATCCCGGGGATGCGGACGTAGCCGCCGAGCGGGATCGCGCCCACGCCGTACTCGATGCCGTTGCGCTTCGTCTTGACGATCGCGGGCGGGAAGCCGACGTAGAACTTCCGCGGCCGCATGCCGACCGCGAGCGAGGCGAAGAAGTGCCCGCACTCGTGGATGAGCACGAGGAAAGCGAGACCCAGGATGGCGACGGCGAAGCTCATGCTGGTTGCAGGGCAGTTTCCGCGATCCGACGGGATTCTGCATCCGCCGCGGTGAGATCTTCCAGATGCCCGGCGGGCGCCCCGTCGACGGAGTCGAGCGTGCGCTCGACCGTCTCCGCGATCTCGAGGAAGCCGGCGCGCCCGTTGAGGAAGGCGGCAACGGCGACCTCGTTGGCCGCGTTGAACGCGCAGGGATACGTCCCTCCGCGGATCCCCGCCTCGCGTGCGAGCGTGAGCATGGGGAATGCATCGGGATCGGGGGCGTGGAACTCGAGCGTAAGCCCGGATGCCAGGTCGAGCGTCGGCACCGGCGTCGCGCTGCGCTCGGGATAGGTGAGCGCGAAGGAGATCGGCACGCGCATGTCCGGATAGCCGAGGTGGGCCAGCGCCGCCCCGTCTCGGAAGCGGACGATCGAGTGGACCACAGAGGTCGGATGGACGACGATCTCGATCTGCTCGTACGGCACGCCGAAGAGAAAATGCGCCTCGATTAGCTCGAGTCCTTTGTTGGCGAGTGTCGCCGAGTCGATCGTGATCTTCGGTCCCATCGTCCAGGTCGGATGCGCGAGCGCCTCTGCCGGGGTGACGCCGGTCAGCTCCTCGCGGCTCTTACCCCGGAACGGGCCGCCCGACGCCGTCAGCACCAGGGATTCGATCTGAGCCGAAGATCGGTTTTCCAGGCACTGGTAGAGCGCGGAGTGCTCGCTGTCCACAGGCAGCAGCCGCCCTCCTCCCCGCTCCCACGCCTCGAGTGCAAGCGCTCCCGCGGCGACGAGGCTCTCCTTGTTCGCGAGTGCGAGGTCGACGCCGCGCTCGAGCGTCCAGAGCGTCGCCGGAAGGCCGGCAAACCCGACGACGGCGTTGAGCACCACGTCCGGTTCCGCGCGCTCGAGCAGTTCGACGAGGTCACCGCCCACCTGCGTCAGCGGCGCGAGGCCGTCGACCGGCTGGGAGCCCGAGGCGGCGGCGACGAGCTCGAGTTCGGGATGGGCGTCGATGATCTCGAGCGCCTGCCGGCCGATCGAGCCGGTGGCGCCCAGGAGGGCGATGCGCTTCACCAGTCCAGTGTAGGGAGCCTAGGTGGTGAAGGCGAGGATCACGTAGTAGCTCGCGACCGAGGCGAACAGGATCGAGTCGAGCCGGTCGAGCATGCCGCCGTGGCCGCCGAGCAGCTGCCCCGTGTCCTTGACGGACATGTCGCGCTTGAGCATGGACTCGAAGAGGTCTCCAGCCGGCGCGGCAGCTGCGATTGCAAGCCCGAGCAGCACCGCCTGGCCGATGGAGAGGTACGTGGCGCGATCGTGGTAGAGCGCGACGAAGGTGACGAAGATGCAGGCGGCGGTACCGGCCAGGAAACCTTCGAGCGTCTTGCCCGGCGAGAGGGCCGGTGCGAGCTTGTGACGCCCGAGGGCACGACCACCGACATATGCGAACGTGTCGTCGGCGAACACGGCGAGCAGGAGCGTGAAGGCCGCCAGACGTCCGTGCCCGGGGATGTCGCGCAGGAGCAGCACGAAACCGAGCCCGAAGCCGATCCAGGCCGGCCCGAGCAGTGTCGTCCCCACACTGACCGTCGCCGAGCCGCTCGTGCCCCCGAGGCCTTTGAGCAGGAACGCGAGCGCGATCGTCGCGAGGAGCGAGCCGAGCGCCCACGTCATCGTGCTCACCTGGATCGCGAACAGGATCCCGATCAACCCCGCGTGCCCGGCGATGCCGATTGGCCGGAGTGGCCGCGTCATCGCGTAGAACTCGTGGAGGGCGATCGTCCCGGCCGCGAGCACGAGCACGAACAGGTACCAGTGGCCGAGCCACACGAAGCCGAGGACGAGCGGCAGCCCGATCGCGGCGATCAGGAGCCGGGAGAGAAGGTTGCTGCCCATCGTCCGCGGCGGCCGCGCATAGGCCCGGGAGGTGACGCGGGTCGGCTGCGGCTCGATCGTCACCGGCCGCCGAAGCGCCGGCGCCGGCTCGCGTACTCGTCCAGCGCGTGCCGGAGGTCGCCGGGGCCGAAGTCGGGCCAGAGCTTGTCCACGAAGGCGAGCTCGGCGTACGCGAGCTGCCAGAGCAGGAAGTTCGAGACGCGCAGCTCGCCCGACGTGCGGATGACGAGATCCGGGTCGGGCAGCTCGGGCGCGTACAGGTTGGCGGCGAAGACGTTCTCATCGATGTCGTCGGCGTCGACACCGCTCTCGACGAGTCTTCGCGCCGCCTCCACGAGCTCGGCGCGGCCGCCGTAGTCGAACGCGACCCACAGGTTCAGACGGGTGTTCAGCTCCGTGCGATCCTCCATGGCCGCCATCCGGCGCTGCAGCCCCTCGGGGGCGCGGTCCCTGCGGCCGATGAAGCGCACGCGCACGCCCTGCTCGATCAGGTCGGGCAGCTCGCGCTCGATCGTCTCGCCGAAGATGTCCATGAGCGCATCCACCTCGTCGCGCGGACGCGACCAGTTCTCCGTCGAGAAGGCGAAGATGGACAGATCGTGGATGCCGAGGTCGATCGAGGCCTCGACGATCTTCCGCACCGTTCGCGCACCGGCGCGGTGCCCGGCCGCCGTCGGCAGCCCGCGGCGCTTCGCCCAGCGGCCGTTGCCGTCCATGATGATGGCGACGGACTCCGCGACATCCGGTGACTCCCGCACCGGGAGGGGCTTGAGACGCCGCAGAGACCTGATGCGACTGACGATCTTCACGCGTTGGAGAGGTTCGAGCGCGGGGGCGCTCACACCTCCATGATCTCGGCTTCCTTGCGCTTGAGCAGCTCGTCGATCTTGTGGACATGGTCGTCGGTGAGCTTCTGCACTGCGCCCTCGGCGCGCCGCTCCTCGTCGTCGCCCACCTGCCCCGAGCGGACGAGCTCCTCGAGGTGACGCATCACGTCGCGCCGCACGTTGCGCACGGCGACCCGGCCCTCCTCTGCGTACTGCTTCGTCAGCTTGACGAGCTCCTTACGGCGCTCCTCGGTCAGCTGGGGGATCGGCAGGCGGATCAACTTGCCGTCGTTGGACGGCTGCAGCCCGAGGTCGGACTCCATGATCGCCTTCTCGATCGTCTTGATCTGCGACGGGTCGAAGGGCTGGATCGTCAGCATGCGCGGCTCGGGCACGTTGATCGTGGCCATCTGTTTGAGCGGCGTCTGCTGCCCGTAGTAGTCGACGCTGATGCGGTCGAGCAGCGCTGCGGACGCGCGGCCCGTGCGCACCGAGTTGAAGTGCTCGTGGGTGGACTCGACGGACTTGTCCATGCGCCGCGTCGCGTCCTGGATGAACTCGTCGATCGTGGCTGCCATCTAACTCTCCTTGCCCCCCGGGGTCGAGATGATCGTGCCGACGCGCTCGCCGGCGAGTACGCGGCCGATGTTGCCGGGCTCGAGGCCGAAGACGTGAATCGGCAGCTTGTTGTCCATGCACAGGGAGAGCGCGGTCGTGTCCATCACCTTGAGGCCGCGCTCGATCGCCTCCAGGTGCGTGAGGCTGGGTAGGAACTTCGCGTTCTTGTCGACGCGCGGGTCGCCGTCGTAGACGCCCTCCACCTCGTTCTTGGCCATCAGGATCGCCTCCGCGCCGATCTCGAGGGCGCGCAGCGCCGCGGCGGTGTCGGTGGTGAAGAACGGGTTGCCGGTCCCGGCGGCGAAGATGACGATGCGGCCTTTCTCCAGATGCCGCACGGCACGGCGGCGGATGTACGGCTCGGCGACCTCGGCCACCGTGATCGCCGAGAGCACACGCGTCTGAGCGTCGCGTCGCTCGAGCGCGTCCTGCACCGTCAAAGCGTTGAGGACGCTGGCGAGCATTCCCGCGTAGTCGGCGGTGGAGCGGTCCATGCCCGCGGCGGCCCGTTCCATGCCCCGGATGATGTTCCCACCCCCGACGACGATGGCCAGCTCGATGCCCGTCCGATGCACGTCGGCAAGCTCGTCCGCGAGCGAGTCGATCTGCTCCTGTTCGATGCCGAAGTCCTTCTCGCCGGACAGCGCCTCGCCGGACAGCTTCAGCAGGACGCGGTGGAACCGCGCCCCGACCTCGGCCGGCGTCGGGCTCGCTGCCATGCGGGTCCTACTCTGCCACGGCGAGGCGCTTGAACTCGATCACCTCGAGCCCGGCCTCGTCGAGCACGTCGCCCACACGCTTGCTTGTCTCGTGGATCCAGGGTTGCTCTTCGAGCACGATCTCCTCGAGCCACTTCTGGATCCGGCCCTCGACGATCTTCTCGCGCACCTGCTCGGGCTTCTCCTGGACGTCGGGCTGCTTGGCGAGAATCTCGCGCTCGGCGTCGATCTCCGCCAC
>Ga0066903_100001337_pt1 | contig 17803 bp, 13 predicted proteins | sample PanSoiMetaGPlot1_FD_67491 | JGI IMG/M metagenome (GOLD analysis project Ga0066903, IMG submission 67491) | Tropical forest soil microbial communities from Panama analyzed to predict greenhouse gas emissions - Panama Soil - Plot 1 (version 2) | ecosystem: Environmental > Terrestrial > Soil >... | reverse complement strand
GGGCAACTCGATCCGCGAGTGGCAAAGGGCATTGGCTACCTCGCCGGAGTCCTGCTGCGTTCTTTGGAGCAGGGGGCTATGGAACGCCGCATATCGAAACTGGAATCGTCGCTTGGGGTGATTCGAATTCCACTGCTGAGAAGTGATCCAGAGAGGGAGGCGGGAGGCCACAATGGCGACGACAACTAGCAGCCGGATCGAGCGGTTGGAGCGAGAACTGGAGTTCAGGGCTTGGGTTCGTAATCAACGCTTCCTTGAGGCGCTGTCAGACGACGAACTCTTGGCCTGGGCTTCAGCCGGCAAGTACCCCGAGCGCCCAGAGCCTCCGCGGGGAATGAGCCGAATCGACAAGATGGAGCGCGAGGAGTTGCGAAAGCTCTGGAAGCAGGACGAACAAAGATATGCAGGCCGCACTGGTGAAGAACTAGCTTTTTTCGCCCTTCATGGCCACTGGCCGGAGCGTGCGTGCGACAGCGAATGTGTGAATGCACGGGAGCATGAGGGTGAAATCCGAGGTGATATTGGAGGAGAAAATGTACGTTAAAGACAAATCTGACGAAGCCGAGAAAATCTCAGACGATTCAGAATGGAGAAACCTGGCATGCTTGGCATTACGGAGGCGTCAGCTCCAACGCGAATTGGCAGATGTGGAGGACCAGTATGAGCAACTCGCGTTTGAAATCAAGCTGATGGGAATGCGAGCCCCCTGGCCTAATCGTCGTTGTTAGTACTTGACCTGGCAAAAACTTGTGGGTCAGAGAGGATTTAATTAATTTCGCTCAAGACCTTCTTGACGCCCCGTCGGCACTCCTGATCAGGAGTGCCTCCCTCTTCCAAGCCCGGGCTAGTGGCGCCCGATACCTGGACAAGCCCGGGCGCCTGAATCAAGCGGAAGCTCTCTTCACTTGAGCGGAGTTAGAAGGCTTGACAAGCTACCTGCGCCGCTGCCGAAAACTTGGCAATTCGGAGTGAGCATTGCCGGCCATTTGGTGAACCCAAACTAAACCAAAAGTCACGCTGCAGGATGAAACTCGCTACTATCGGTCTGCTCGGACTGTGGCTTGGCAGAGTTTGTTGAACCGTTAGTTCGGCAGCGGCAATGCGTGTAGTTTCCGAAGATCATTGAGTGCGTCGTCGATTCTCTCGATAAGGAGTTGTGCGCAGTGTTCAATGCTGTCGGCGTTGCCTACTGGCACCGCTACGTCTATCCTCGGGACTTTGTGTACCGACAAAGAGACGTTACCGCACCACTTATCCTCAAAGCATCCGGTAGTGAACTCCAGCGACCAATCGAGGCCGACCGTTTCCGCCACTGCTTTCAATTTGTCTCTCAACTCTTGGACCTTGCTCATCGCGTGCCTATCTCCCTGACTGATTATGTTAGGGTCGCTGAAGCCGTCAGCAGATGCACACAGCAGGAAGCGACCCCGCTCAATCAGAAGTGCCTTATTTGGCTTTCATTTGCTCTTTTGCTAGTATGCGCCCACGCCATGAGTCAATACCTGATCTACCTCTACTGGTTTTTCGCTATTCTCGCGAGCGCTTGGTTCGGCCAACATGCGGTCGTGATCTTCATAACTGATCCTAAGAGCCGAAGACACGAGTCCGTGTGGCAGTGGTATCAACGCTGGCTGAACTTCGTAGGTTCAATTAGTGGCTGGATCGCGCTCTGGATCGTTGGGAAGAAGTACTTCGATTACGTCTTTCTGTCTGCTTCGGCTCCAACGTTCAACGCATGGGACGTTCTAGGCTGCTTCATCGCCTTCGTTGGCATTACCGGGCATCTGCCTTTTCTAGTCGTCTCCGTAACAACCGGAGTCTCTCACGTGCTTCACACAGTTGCTGAATTGATGACAAAGTACCTTCTGAAAGCATAGGGCTGCTGACACCGCTGGAGAGATGCTTGCAGATGGGAGCAGCCCCTCTAAGCTTAAGAAGTCAGAATATTCGCTTTCTTTCTTGCTTTCCTTGGCCGGAGTTTGTTCCAGCGCGTAAATGTGTTTGTCCCCGGTTTCAGCCTCCAACTGTGCGTGTTCTCCATTATCCGCGAAGCTAAGCATTCCTTCATAATCCAAGTATCCAGGACGCAATGACGATCGATCACAGAACTCGGGTCACAATTTCTTTTCAACTCACCTTTGATCAATCGCTTACCCGCAAATAAAACGGGGCACTCGAAGCATCTTGTCAGGGTATGATGTGATCCTCGTGAGTTTGTGTGCTCACTGAATCTCCTGGGGTGGATTCGATGAGACTCTGGCCGCTCCGCCCAGCGCTTGCACTGCTGATCCTTTTAATGTGCGCCTGCCAGAAATTGAAAGCCCAGACAACAACTTCCGGCGCTCTAGCGGGAGTCATCACTGATCAGAGCAATGCGGTACTTGCCGGCGCGGATGTTGAGATCAAGGACAGAACCAAGAGTACAACCCAATCCACAAGAACCGATCGAGAGGGGGCGTACCGATTTTTCTTTCTGCTGCCCGGCACATATACGTTGACCGTGACGCATGCCGGGTTTCGGGAGCGGCGACAGACCGTGGATGTGCTGCTTGGGCCTGTGGTATCGGTGAATATGGCACTGGCAATTGCGACGCCGGCCACCGAGATCACCGTCACTAGCGAAGTGCCGTTGCTTCAAGCGGAGAGCGCCGATTTCTCGACTGCCGTCAATCGGGAACAGATTTCGGCTCTGCCGAATTCCGGAAGTGATCTGACCTACATCGCACAGACTGCCCCGGGCGTAGTGATGAACACCGACGGCGGCGCGGGCAACTTCTCCAGTTTAGGCATGCCTGGCACGTCGAATCTCTTCACGCTAAATGGGATGAACGACAATGACATGGCCCTCAATCTAAATCAGACGGGGCCTTTGGGGCTAATGCTTGGTCAGAACCAAATCCAGGAAGCGACGGTAATAACTAATGGCTACTCCGGTCAATTCGGCACTCTTGCCGGAACGAATGTTAATTACATCACGAAATCCGGGAGCAATGAGTTTCACGGAAATGCAGAGTACTTCTGGAATGGCCGCGTGTTGAACGCGAATGACTGGATCAACAATGCCTTTCGCCAGCCGCGTCCCTTCGCGATCGCCAACCAATGGGCCGGATCGGTGGGCGGGCCACTCAGGAAAGAGAAGATTTTCTTCTTCTTTAACGCTGAGGGTTTGCATCTGACGCTGCCCTTGGTCTTCCCCACAGTCGTGCCCAGTAGTGAATTTGAATCAGCAACGATGGCCAATATTGACACAAAATTTGGAGCAACTTCTGCTTCCCATGGATTCTACCGTCAGATTTTCGATCTCTATGACGCTGCCAGAGGAACACATATCGTTCAACCTGGGAATTTCTTCGATCCGATAGGTTGTGATCCTTCCTTCACCTTGGGTGGGCTGCCGTGCGCCGTGAACTTCGTAGCGAACGGAACACTGCCTATCAATGAAACACTAATTTCCGGCCGAGTCGATTGGAACGCGACGGTCAAAGACCGCATTTTTTTCCTGGTGCAATATGACCACGGTATCAATCGCATCGTTGATCCCATCAGCCCGCTTTTCAACCTCGATACTGATCAACCGTGGTGGCAAGGCCAGTTGGTGCAGACGCACACGATCGGGCCTTCGGCGGCGAACCAATTCGTGTTGGGCGGGTGGTGGCGAAGTGCGATTTTCCAGCCGAAAAATCTTACGGAGACCCAAGCCACGTTTCCGACAAGACTCGGCTGGTGCGACGGCGGGAGCTGCAGCTTCAGCAATCTCGGTATTAGTCTTGGTGCCCCGGTAGGAACGAATAGCACGCAGTGGCAAATTGCGGATGACCTGACCGGAATTCGAGGCAGCCACAAACTCGGCATCGGGATCAATTTTTTACGAGTGGATCACAACGACTTCTTGTACAGCTTTAACTCGGCCGGAGATATACTTCCTTTCTCATTGGATGCCTTTTATCAAGGTGGGTTTGACGCAAACGGTGGAGAGGCTGATTTCTCGGCACTGTATCAGTCTTTTGCCTCGGCCCGCTCGCAGCGCGTCGCATTTTACAATCTGGGTGTCTACGCTCAGGACGATTGGCGGGCACGACCCAACGTGGCGTTCACTCTGGCCCTAAGAGTAGAGCACCAGTCCAATCCAGTTTGCGCTGACCGCTGTTTTGCGCGGATGCATGGCCCGTTCGAATCTCTGTCTCATGATCCCAGCCAGCCATACAACAAAGCAATACTGATCGATCAGCGGAACGCATATCCCGACCTGAATAGGATTTTGTGGGCTCCACGAATCAGTTTCGCGTGGCAACCAATCGGTATATCGCACAATATGGTGGTCCGCGGAGGCATTGGAATTTTTTATGATTCCTTACCCGGTGCCCTCGCCGAATCCCTTAGTCAAAATCCGCCACTGAACAATCAATTTGGTGTCTTCAACAACAATATTGCGCCAGGTGAAACCACTAGCTTGTTTCTTGACGCTAGGAACTCAAATGAGGCCTTTCTCGATGCCTTCCACACGGGTAGTCAAATCTCGGGCTTCACTCCGGCTTTCGTCAATCCCGGCCGCAAAACTCTCTCACCCCAGTATCAAAAGTGGAGCCTGGAAATGCAGCAGCTGTTTGGGGCCAACACGTCGGTGACAATCGGCTACTTCGGCAATCATGGCCTCCACGAACTGATCCAGAACACCTCTGCCAATGCCTACGGTTTTGGCAGTCTGCCTCAGGCAGAATGCACCAGCCCGCCGATTCCACCTTGCGCGGATCCGCGGTTTAGCACAGTCAACAGCATGACGAGCGTAGGCGTTTCGAATTATCACGGTGTGGTGACGTCCTTCAAGCATCGCTTTGCGGCAGAGGGCCAGAGCCTCCTGCAAGCTAACTACACCTATGGTCGTGCATTCGACGAAGGCTCTAATGGAGGCCTGCTTCTTTTCGTCAACGGAGCTGGCGGTAACCCTATCAACCCGCAGGATCCCAACAATCCTCACGGCGCCTATGGGCCAGCCGACTACGATATTCGCCACTCATTCAATGCCGACTACGTCTGGGAAATTCCGGTGAAAACCCTGCTTGGACATCGCGGTCCGGATTATCTGGTATCCGGCTGGCAGATATCGGGAACCATATTTGCGCGCGGCGGGTTCCGATACACCGCCTATGACAATTTGACATCCAGCGTGTTGTCTGCGACGAAGAACTTTGGGGGACAGCTATACGCTGTGCCGGCTCATCCTCTTGGCAAACAGTTGCCATGTGGTCGTGGAGCTGTGATTCCAGCCGTCCCACGGCCGTGCCAGACACCATTGACGCTATCCGGCGGCACACCGAATCTTGCGGCGGACTTCATTCAGCCAGGTTGCATCACGGACTTCAACATGGGAAATCAGCCCGATGCCACTGATCCTTCGAAACCGTGCGGTGGTTCGGTCGTAAATTTCGCACAGGGACGCAATCGCTTTCATGGCCCTAGCTACTTCACCGCCGACTTGACGATTATGAAAAACACCAGATTGCCGGGTTGGGATACGGGACTACTCGGAATTGGACTTCAGTTTTTCAACGTTTTCAACCACCCGAATTTTGGCATGCCCGACGGATTTTCTAGCGCGTCTACATTTGGTCAGATCGTTTATAGCGCGAGTGCGCCAACCGGCGTTTATGGGAGAGGCCTATCGTCGCGGATGATTCAGGTGAAGGCAGAACTTCAATTTTGAGTTGGAATAAAGACAGTGGCGGGTACCCGATCGTTTTGGTCACGACGTGAGTGAGGGCCTTCAGAAGTTCTCCATCATCCACATGTTTGCGGTATCGCCTACGCCCGTCAACGCCAGGTGGTGGCCGTCGGGCGATGGCATGGCGGCGATGAAATCTGGCGAGTGGCTCTCAGTTACGCGCCGGGTTTGACCATCCAAGCTCGCTCGCAGAAGCACATGTCCGCCCGGAATGGCGCCAGTGACAAAGATTGCCGAACCGTCCGGCGCCCAATTAAAGTTGAATAGACTGGTTGGACCCTTCACCTGGATTTCATTGATCAATTCGCCACGAATCGTAAGAATCTTGATGCGGTTTTCGGCCCCTAGAACTGCTATGCGCGTCCCGTCAGGCGAAAGAATCACGCCGGGATCTTCCGGTTTGTAATCGAGTGGGATTCGCGCGAGCTCAGCCCCAAGCCCTTTCACCGGATCGAAAGCCGTAAGAATAACCTCCTTTCGGCCTTCGATCAGTTCAACAATTGCACACAAGTTGGATGAAGACCTGGAACACTCTGGCCCAAGTTGGCGAGGCAGCAAGGGGAACACCGTCTGGGGTGTACCGCCGCCAATTGGAATCCTCATGAGTTGACGCAGCCCCGAGGGTTCGTCGGATTTAGGACCCTGAACGTAGAGAATCCACTTACCATCTGGACTTACATCACACCCCTCCGAGCTCCGATCTGGCACCAGCAGCTCCGGCGAATCCCCGTTCAGCGATTGCCTGTAAATCGCTTCACGGCCGCCGCGAGTGGAATGGAAAATGAGTGCCTTGCTGTCTGGTGTCCAGGCGCACCAATAATCCCAGGTGTCAGTCAGTGTGAAGTGACGCAGGTTGCTGATTCGTGTCCCACTAGAGTGGAGATCTGAAACATAGACGGTCGGGTGACCGAAGTATTGAAGGAATGCGATCTTCTTGCCATCTGCGGTTGCACTAGTCGGATTCATGCAGAAACCAGTCCAGTTGGTCAATCGCCGCGACTTCTCGATCAGTTTCCCTGTGCGGAGATCATTTCTCTCCAGCCAGAAGTTACACGAGCGGATGGTTCCCGCCTCTCCTTCCCCGAAGACCCATCGGCCGTCGGTCAATGCCAGCACATTCTCTGCGTCTCTCCCAAAGTCGGTCTCGATCTCAGTAGTTGTGGCACTTCTCAAGTCACGGCTCAACATGTTGAGAAGGTTTGGCCCTTTTTCGTGGCTATAGATGAGTCGTTGGCTGTCCGCAGACCACACTTGCGCAATGACGCTACTATCGTCTCCGCTGTCGAGAACTTTGTGCGCATTTGCGCCGTTAGCATCCATGACCCAGATTTCCCCGTTTCTATTCGCGCCATACGCAATCTGATATCCGTCCGGCGCGAAGCAGCACGCAATTGCCATGTCACGAAGCATTCGCGGTTTCCCTCCCTGCACCGAGAATTCCCAAATGCTCCAACGATCTTTTTCCGTCACAAGAAATCTGTCACCTCCAACGGGATAAGCGTTGCACAAGAAATGGATACTGTCCGGAGACCAAGTAACACATGCAAACTCTACGTTCTGGTCCTTGAGATCGTCCGGCATCGGAATGGCCCGAGTCTCTCCCGTGTCGATTGTCTGCAGGTGCATGCCTTTCATATCGACGTAGACGAGGTGCTTGCCATCCGGAGAGATGACACCGTTCAAAACGCGATTATCGGAGGAATTAACCGTGAGCTGTCGAACTTTGACCTCAGGCGTCGTTGACTGCTGCGTCCGTCTCCCCGCGGACCAGAAAACCAGAGTCACGACCAATAGTGCTGTAACACCAGCTGCGGCCGCCCACCAGCGAGAGCGACGCGGTTTCGTGTCAACTCTCAGGGACTCCAGGTCAGCAAGAATTTCCGCTGCGCCCTGATACCGCATACTGCGGTCCTTCTCGATTGCCTTGTAGATAATATTTTCCAGCTTTGCAGGAACTTGAGGATTCAGCTCCCGCACGGGAACCGGCGCTCGGTTGCGGATGGCATCATGCAGTACTGGCGCTGTATCGCCTGGAAAAGCTCGCTGCCCGGTTGCCATTTCATAAAGCACTAGGCCAAACGAGAACAGGTCGGTGCGCGGATCCAGTCGTTCCCCTCGTACCTGTTCCGGAGACATGTAAGCGGCGGTCCCGACGGTGACTCCGGTGCGCGTCAGGGTCAGCAGTGGTCTCGATCCCTGCTTCGGCTCTTGTTCGGTTGATAATCGAGGTTGAGGCTCCGCAGATTCAGACTCATGGAGCTTGGCAACGCCGAAATCCAGTATTTTCGCTTGCCCGTGGTCGGTAATGAAGATGTTTGCCGGTTTGATATCGCGATGGATGATGCCTTTCAGGTGCGCTGCCTCAAGACCGCTTGCGATTTGAAGCGCCGTATCCAGTACCGGCTTGAATTCGAAAGCGCTCTTTGAATCTGCCTGTCGCGCAATTATGTCTCGCAGCGTCTTGCCTTCAAGCAGCTCCATTACAAGGAACCGGTACCCCTCACACTCCTCGACTGCGTGGATCGTGCAAATATTGGGATGGTTGAGTGCGGACGCGGCTCGCGCCTCGCGCTCGAATCGTTGCATGGCTGCGGCTTCGCCGGCCAATTCGTCAGGCAAGAATTTCAGTGCAACGCGGCGTCCGAGCTTGATGTCCTCGGCTTTGTAGACCACGCCCATGCCACCGCCTCCTAGAATCTCCAGCACTCGATAGTGCGAAACCTTCTTGCCGATTGGGTTTCGGTCCTCGGGCGCAGAAGGTGTGTGGTGTGCGTCTTGTGTAGCTTCCACCCACTCCACCGGAGTTTTCCAGCGATAGCCGCGGCGCGCAAGCGTTTCAATGAATCTTGGATTTTCCGCCGAGTCGCCGAGCGCTTGGCGAAGCCGGTTCATGGCCGCGCTGATGCTGTGTTCGAACTCCACTATTGTGTCGTTCGGCCACAGCCGCTTGCGTAGGTCCCCCCGCAACACGAGCTCGCCGGGACGCTCCAACAGTGCAACCAGAATTCGCAGGGGCTGTTCTGAAAGCTGAACTGTTTTGCCCTTGGCAACGCGCAGCTCGCCGGTGCGAATGTCGAGCTCAAGTCCTTCAAAACGGACAACTCGTTCTGGTCGGCCAATTCCCAACACGAAATGCCTCAAAGAGCCTCGGATTTTACCACCGGCAATGCTCAATATTCTTGGCTAATCGTCGTGTGTCAACGCGAAGTGCAGAGTGTAAGTAAAACCAGCTCAGCTAGTTGCCGCCGTGATCGAAATGTGATCGATCGGTGACTAATTTTGCATTGCACCGATCGACGGGCGTGGGAAATAGTGACGCGAAATTCGTGGAGGGCAACATGAAATCGGAACGAACGATAACTCTGATATCGGCGATTCTTACATTGGCGCTGTCCCCGACGCTCAACTCTCAAAACATATCCATAACCTCTAGCGCGCGAGAGCAGAACATTCGCTACAAGGTTGTTTTCATCGGCACGTTCGGGGGGCCAAACAGCCACTTTTCTATCTTCGGAGCACACATTTTGAACAATGATGGCTCATTTGTCGGGTGGGCAGATGATTCACTGCCGGACCCGTTCGGATTGATCTACGGACCGGATGCCTGCTGGGATGGCGACTGTTTCGTGGCACGCGGGTTTCTTTGGAAAAATGAAGAAATGGCAGACCTGGGTGCCTTGGCATCGGGATTCAGTAGCGACGTCAGTTGGATGAGTGCCAGCGGGTTGATCTCCGGTGAAGCGCAGACTGGCGAGGTTGACCCAAGCGTCGGGTGGACGATGCACGGCATCCTGTGGGCACATGGGCAGATGATTGATTTGGGAACTTTGGACGGCGGAGCGATCAGTTTGACAACTTCGGTGAATAATTCCGCCGAAGTTGCAGGATTCGCTCTGAATACGGTTCCGGATCCCTACTCAATGTTCGGCGTCAACCAAACCAGAGCTTACCGCTGGAAAAACGGAGTGATGAGAGACCTCGGCACGCTCGGTGGTCCGGATGCGATGGCGTTACGGATCAATGAACGCGGACAGATTGCAGGAAATTCCTACGTTAATTGGGACCTCAGCGATTTTTGCGTATTACGTACCGGCGGTTTTCTTTGGGCGCATGGAAAAATGACCGACGTCGGCGGGTTTGGGGGCACGTGCACAACGGTCAGCGACATGAACAATCGTGGCCAGATTGTGGGCGGATCACTTCTGGCTGGAGATCAGGCGCAACACGGCTTTCTTTGGCAAAACGGGAAAATGACTGACCTTGGTACTCTCGGCGGCAATTTTGCTTCTGCGGTGGCGATAAGCGAAGCGGGCGATGTAGTTGGCCTTCAAACACTCCCGGGAAACGACAGCATCTTCCATGCGGCACTTTGGGAACGAGGGAAGATCTTTGACATTGGAGCTTTGCAAACAGGTGGTTGCAGCTTAGCGACGAGCGTCAATTCACATTTGCAAGTAGTGGGGATTAACTCCAGCGATTGTGATTTCAACGACGATCCGAGCCTGCGAGCGATCATTTCGGAAGGCGGCGGGCCCGCGATTGACCTCAATACTCTGATTCCGGCAGATTCTGGAGTTGAGTTGAGGAATGCTTCGATCATTAATGAACGAGGCGAAATTGTTGCAGTGGGTGTCTATCCGGATGGCAATCACGGGCCCGTACTTCTAATTCCATGCGAAAGAGAATCTGATCAGGCTGACACTTGCCGGAATGTTGGTGCGCCGCCACTCGGGACGCGAAGCGTGCCGGCCTTTGCTCAGACGAATGATAAGCGCCCGCAGTGGCTATCCGACACAGGCGGTATGGTTGGGACCAGCTTGCAAAACAAGCACTATTTCGGCCCGGTCAGCAGGATCGGGAAAAGGTAGATTGTTTTCTGGAAGCGGCGTTTCGCCGATTCTGAGCCGGGAACCAGGAGAGATCGGAAATGAAAAACGTTGTTTTGTTCTTAGCGATAGCAAGCGCTGCGAGTCTTGCACAGGGCACGTGGTCGAGTGGTGCGCCCATACCAACGAGCGTGACCGTGCCTGCCGTGGGGGTGCTCCAGGGCCGGATTTATTTGGTGGGCGGATACAACGGTTCAGAGGACATTGCAGATACTCAAATTTACGACCCAAGTACAAACACTTGGAGCACAGGAACAGCTCTGCCGATAGCGAATGGGGCGGCATCCGCCGCGGTCGTCAAAGGCGTTCTATATGTTTTCGGCGGTACTCCGGACGGAAAGAGCGTGACAAATGCAGTCTGGGCCTACAGTGCCTCGACCAAGACCTGGACTGCCAAAGCGAATATGCCAACAGCGAGGTCGGCCACTGCGGCGGTGGTCGAAAACAACATCATCTATGTCATTGGCGGCTTTGTTGCCTTGGACGATCATATCGCTATAGTCGAAAGCTACAATCCTGTCACTGATATCTGGACTCAGGAGGCCTCGATGTTAGGTAATAAGGCGACGCCTGCGGCCGGTCGGCTCGGCAACGTTTTGAAGGGGTTCACAATCGTCGCTGCCGATGGATTCACTCAATCTAACGTAGTCACCGGCAACAACGAAGGTTACGACGCCACAACTAATACCTGGAGGACGCTGGCGGCCGATCAGACGCCCCGGGTGGGAACTTGCTTTGGATCTATAGGTGCAAATTTTTATGACGTAGGCGGCTACCTTGGCAATCTCAAAGACGCAGCGAGGGTGAACAGGTCGTACACGCTATCCGCTAACAAATGGGCGCCGCACACTGCCATACCACAAGGGATCATGTTTCCCGGTTCTGCCGTGTATAAGGGAAAGCTCTACTGCTTCGGTGGCAAGGCCTCCCCGTCTGGAAACGTCCTCAACAACGTACAGATCTTTAAGCCGTAGACAATCTCAGTCTCTGTGGTGAAAGAAAGCAACACCAAAGAGAGATGCTTGGAAAATCCCCATTCAAGCCAAAAACTAGCTTGAATGGGGGCCGAGTGTGCTTCTGTCTGAAGGTTATTGCACCACCTGGGCTAACGCACGCGATGTGCTCTTGCCCGAGGAAGTATCTCCCAGATACTGCGCTGTGACCGGGTGTGTGCCCACTGCCATGGTGGACTTGGTTAGAGTAGCTACGCCGCCGCTTAATAAAACGGTGCCCAGCCTGGTTGTTCCGTCCATGAATCTCACTGAGCCCGTTGGCGTCGCTCCTGTCGACGAAACGGTTGCCGTGAAGGTGACGGCCTGACCGTTGTCGGATGGATTCAAGTTGGAAGTCACTGTGGTAGTCGTCGCGTATTTGAGAACTACCTGCCGCACGCTCCCAGTGCTCGGGTTGAAGAGCGCATCTCCGCCATATTGCAGCCCATTCGTGGGAAGACCATTAGCTCCCGCTCCCGTTACGGCTGGCGCCCCTGGTAGCAGATTCCTGTCGATCGCCCAAGGCAAGTGGGTCGTATGAACGTAGATGTAGTTGGCGGAGACAGTCAGGTCTTTTCCAATCTGACGCTCGATGCCTCGCGAGGCCTGTTGTGCCTCGCATAGGTGCACTCATGGGTTGTGACCGTAAGCAGGTTCAACGCTGGCGAAACCGGGCTCTCAGTGAGGGACGGCTACTACTTGTCGAGCCTTATGTACCTCACAAGAGGGCAACAACATACTTTGTTCTTTGTTCCGCGTCCTCAAAGGATCTCAAGGATTGTCCCCCTAATAAAAACCTATTAATGGCTTAGGGGGACAGCAATGGGGCATGAACTGGTTCAAGTATTCACGCTCGACTTGGCCCTTGGAAATGGAACGGGGGTACCCCCTAGCTAGGTAGGTAAAACTTATGCCAAACAAATGTCGGTTCCTGAAGAAGAATGGATCAAAGTGTCGTACGGTCCTTCATAGCTACATACCGCACGAAAGCGCACGAGATCTCAAAACGAACTGACACCAAAGCGGGCTAACTCCCAGGGGCCGACGATCCACAATCGAGCGCATCTGCTGCAGGTAGCTTTGCGGGTTATAATTGCGCGCCGATGACGCTTACTTCTGGCACCAAGCTGGGACCCTACGAAATCCTTGCTCCGCTGGGTGCCGGAGGCATGGGCGAGGTTTATCGTGCCCGTGACATGCGACTCGGACGCGACGTAGCCATCAAAGTCCTACCCCAGCATCTTTCCTCGAATCCGGATCTCAAGGCCCGCTTCGAGTCTGAGGCCAAAGCCATTTCTTCGCTGAACCATCCGCATATCTGCCATCTCTACGACGTCGGGTCGCAGGACGGAACCGATTATTTAGTGATGGAGCTGCTCGAGGGCGAGTCGCTCGACCGACGTTTGGAGAAGGGTCCGCTGTCGCTGAAGCAGGCGCTCGAAGTTGGAATACAGATAGGGGAAGCGTTGGAGAAAGCGCACAAGCAGGGAATCCTGCATCGCGATCTGAAACCGGCAAACATCATACTGACGAAGTCCGGAGCGAAGCTTCTCGATTTTGGTCTGGCGAAGCCAAGTGTCGCCGCGGTGAGTGCGGTGGCTTCGTCAGCGAGCGGAAGGCTGACGCCATCGACTCCGACGATGAGCGTGGGGGCGATCAATTCAATGGGTGAAGGTCTGACGCAGCAGGGAACCGTCGTCGGAACTTATCAGTACATGGCGCCAGAGGTGCTGCAAGGACATGATGCTGACGCGCGGTCAGATCTCTTCAGCTTCGGATGCTTGCTTTACGAAATGGTCACAGGGAGGCGCGCGTTCACCGGGAAGTCGCAACTGAGCGTGTTGACGGCGATTCTGGAAAAAGATCCGGAACCGGTGAGCACGATCCAGCCGGCAACACCGCCTGCACTCGATCATGCCATCGGCATCTCTCTGGAGAAGGATCCGGAAAACCGCTTCCAAAGCGCGCACGATCTGCGCGTGCAACTGGCATGGATTGCAAGCGCAGGATCGCAAATGGGAACGCCGGTGCAGAGCGAGAGACGCAGAGCGTGGAACCCGAACTTTCTCGGCGCTGCGGCATTGGCCGTGCTTGCCGCAGCGGCATTGGCAATTTGGTTCAGACCGCAGCCGACGCGGCGAGTACTGCAGTCGAGCTTGCTGCCTCCGGAAGGCACGCACTTTGCGCCCATGTATCGCAATGGATCCCCGGCGCTCTCTCCGGACGGAACGCGCATAGCATTTGTCGCAAGCCGCGATGGCAAGACGTCATTGTGGGTGCGCTCGCTCGACAAGGTGGAAGCGACCGAGCTGCCGGGAACTGATGGCGCCTACTTTCCGTTCTGGTCTCCTGATAGCCGTTCTCTCGGCTTCTTCGCGAGTGGAAAGCTGTGGCGAGCTGATGCCAACGGCGGCTCGCGAGTACCAATCTGCAATGCGCCGGAGGGACGAGGTGCGAGCTGGGGGCCGGGAAATGAGATCGTTTTCGACGGAGACGGGAACACGATGACGCGAGTCTCTGCCGAAGGAGGAACCCCGGCAGCGGTGACATCGACCAAGTACGCGGCGCAGCTCTCCTGGTCGGATCGATGGCCGTTCGTCCTGCCTGATGGGAAGCACGTCTTGTATTTGCACTCTCCTGCCGGTGCGGGCAGCGACCGTAATGAGATCGCATACACCTCTCTCGACGGCAAGACCAACAAAACCTTGCTGAAAGGCCGATACTACGTTCCGCAGTACGCGCTGGGATGGCTGCTTGTGGTAAGCAACGGAACCCTGATCGCGCAAAGGTTCGATCCGGCGCATGGAGAGCTATCCGGAGAAGCGATGCAGATTGCAGACAATGTCCAAGTTGACGATAACACCGGCAGCTCGATTTTCTCCGTGTCACAGAACGGCATGCTGGTTTTTCTGCGTGGTACCGGGAAAGGCGGCAGTCTCTATCATGTTTGGCTGGATGCCACGGGCAAACTGCTCGCACAGGCTTCTGAAACGGGCGTGTATGGAGCGACACGAGTCTCTCCCGATGGCACAAAGTTCGTGAGTCAGCTTTACGATCCGAGGGGGACGATAAACATATCGCTCTGGGATCTTAAGGGCGGAACCCGCACCCAGATCTCTTCCGGAAGAATCACGGACACGCCGGTATGGTCGCCAGACGGCAATACTCTTTACTATGCCTACTCTGGGGACGAGAATCCGGTACAGATCTATGGACGGCCGGTTGATGGTTCACGCCCGCAGCGACTCCTGATCACAACGCCCGGCGATGCGTTTCCAACCGATGTTTCGGGAGACGGAAGATGGCTGCTATATCAGGAGACGATCCGAGACAGTCCGCAATTCTCGACGTTAAAAGCATTACCGCTCGCCGGGCAAGGGCAACCAACCTTGGTCCTGGACAAAATCGATAGCCTGAGCAATGCGGTGATCATGCCCGGCAGAGGCGCATGGCTGGCCTATCAATCCAGTGAGTCCGGGCAAGCAGAAGTGTATCTAACGCGATTTCTAAATCCAGGGGCCAGGTATCAGGTGTCTGAGGCTGGTGGGTTTCAACCAGTCTGGGCAAGGGACGGCAAACGACTTTATTATCTCGATCCGGGAAAGAAGCTGATCGCGGCCGATATCCGGACAGAGCAAGATTTGGTACAAGTAGTTTCTCGGAAAACCTTGTTCCAGACCACTGTGACAGTATCTTTTGACGAGGCGGCATACGACGTCACCCGTGACGGCCGTTTCTTAATGCTCAACTTCCTCACCGATACACCTTCACCCATGACCCTAGTCACGAACTGGGACACCGAGCTGAAGAAATAGCTTGTCAGCTAAACAAGGGTTCAAGCGAGGGCGTCTCTGCCTTCCTTTACGAAAATCCCCCAGCAATCCGGCTCCGCGAGGCACATCGCTCCGAATTATGCCGAGTAGAGCCAGTATCCGTAACGGCTACAAAGCCGACCCAGTTCTAAGCGGTCTTCCCCTGGGTAATGGCGAACGTCGAGTATTGGTCCGGCATGTCGCTCCACTCCAAAGATTGAAGTGGCAATTTCAAGGGCTTATCCAGAGCGCCTCTTTCCCCGATTTCAAGTGTCGCGCTGCTAGTACCTGGCCGCATCGCCCTCACGCCAATGCGGCCATTCCTTAGCGCTCTGCAACGTTCGGAAAGAGCAGAGAGTAGAGGCGGGATTTTGATTCGAAACCACGGCTCTGTGTTGCTCCCGACATGCGAACGAAAAGGCGGAGCCGCTTCCCCAGTTTGGCCCCGCCTTCTCTGTAGCTTTGGCCGGCACAGGCGAATATTCCCCCACCTTCCCCCATTGAGGGGATGATTCCCAGGAACGAGGCTCGGCCCCAAGCAATGGCGCAAATCATGACCTTCGCCGGAAACGGGGTCAACCCGATAAGTTCCAGAAGGTATCGATGCTGCCAGCGGCCCGTGCTGCTCGATGGAACAGGGCCGGTCCAAAGCTTGTCGCAACACCTAATGAAGCACACGGTTGATGAGGGTTAGGAGAAGAGCGGCCAGTACCAATAGAACAATCCCGACCCTAACTATCGTGGTCAAATCGTCGCTTGGTTTTTTGAGGAACATCGAATTAGGTCCCCCGGATTCGTGAATGTAAAGAATCGGGATTGTATCGCCCGAGATGTGTCGGGGATGTTACAGTCACAAGAAAAGCCGCCCACACCCTCCCGAGGTAGATGGGCGGCTCTTTGGCGAACTTCTCGAACCGCTATAACCCTCTGTGTAGCGAAACGAAAGTTCACGGTTTCGATTCTGATCCACAATCACCATGTTGCTCTCTGTGTCGGATACCCCCAAAAAGGAAAGGCCGCCCAACCCGTGCGGTTTTTGGGCGGCCCAAAGGGTCTGAAGGCAGTGGGATGTTCCAAGTGCTTGGCCAGTTGTCAGCACGCCACCCTATGATTTCCTCCTTCCCTTCAGTAGGGTGAACTGCGCCTTGCCGGATTCGTGCGTGGTTGTAGCGGACGATGAAGAGTTATCAGCCGCCACAAAGTGGACTAATTCACGCAGAATTCGAGACGTCACCCCTGTCTTCCGCCGGCGCTCGTAGAAAGCGTCCTCCGTTACTAGTCCGATCGTATTAGCTCTTTAGCTCTCTCACTGCCTTGATGAACTCGTCGCGCTTGCGCTTGTTGCCCACATCTATAGCAGCCGCAGCTTCGACTCGCGTGAAGTGTACTGTTTGGGACGGTCCTGTATTCGCGACGCAATTGCGCCCAGGCTCTGCCTTGCAGGTCGGACACTCCAAACTCAAGGGGTTGATCGGGAGCGCCTCAGGGATGGGAATGAGTTCTGACACGCTATTACGCCCGGAGACGGGGAGCGTCGCGTACAAGACGCGCACAGTTTGGATTCAGACGCGCCCCGTCTCTCTCATGAAGGGACGGACTCATAAAAAATGAATTGTGCCGACCCGATGTATGCACTGGTGAAGAGACATCGCAAGGGCAAGGGAAAGAGATAAAGAGCAGGACGAGTGAGGTACAGTATCTGTCGTAGGGCGGTTGTCGATGCGAATTGATATTCTTGGATGGCGCTGCTCGTTCCCCACGAGCCAATGCAACGTCGCATGGACGATCGTATTCGCCAGCTTTGCCGAGAAGTTGTGGCCGAGACAGATAGTGAGAAGGCGCAGCAACTCGCAGAGGAAATTCGATCATTGTTGAGGAAGCATGCGGCGGATCTCCGCTTCAGGATTGCCAATCACTTGATTGTGGAGCGCAGTAGAAAAGCCGATCCTGCCAAACGTTATATTCTCTTGGCTACGACAAAGAATTAAAAAAAAGCATTTTGGGCACATGATGCGCTCTGAATCTACATACTGACGTTCGCCCGCCGTGATTGAATACCCTCAGTTGATGCACAGCGTATTTAGTGAAGCCAGCTCCTTAACAAGATCAAGCTTCGCCCGCAGTATTCGGATGATTGGCAGCTTCGTCCTTGGGCGTAGTTGGTCACCTACATAGGGAAGTTGTTCATCGGAAAATGATAAATAGTCAAGAAAGTGAGAATCGGCTATGACAAGGCTAGTGTTGGCGTTCGTAATTCTGGTCCCCTCAATCGCAGCCGGTCAAGGTGTAGAGCACGCCCCCACGGTCGCACAATGCCAAGCAAAGCAGAGATTCTTGCGTGCCGAGATAGAAGAAAGCGTTCAAGACCACAGTGCTCATCTTCCTAGCATTCAT
>Ga0066903_100001336_pt1 | contig 17804 bp, 20 predicted proteins | sample PanSoiMetaGPlot1_FD_67491 | JGI IMG/M metagenome (GOLD analysis project Ga0066903, IMG submission 67491) | Tropical forest soil microbial communities from Panama analyzed to predict greenhouse gas emissions - Panama Soil - Plot 1 (version 2) | ecosystem: Environmental > Terrestrial > Soil >... | reverse complement strand
ACAGCGGCGTGGTCTGCGACGTCCACCGCATAGGCTTTTGCTCCATTTGGGCGAATTGTGTTAATCTCCTCGGCAATTTTCTTGGCGTTTGCCTCCGTCCGGCTCACGCACGCGACGCGCGCTCCCTCATTGGCCAGTCGCAAAGCGATCGCTTCTCCAATCCCCCGCCCGGCTCCGGTAACAACTGCAACGCTACTTTCAAATCTCATATGCACTTTCAATAGAGTACCAGACTAGATTACTACTCCGTAGCGGCGCTGCCGGCGCCCAAATTCCTCCACTGCGGCGGCGAGATCTTTTTTTGTAAAGTCAGGCCAGAGTTTCGGCGTGATGTACATCTCGGTATAGGACGTTTGCCAAAGAAGGAAATTGGACAGACGCATTTCGCCCGAAGTGCGAATAAGAAGATCCGGATCGGGATAGTAGCGCGTATAAAGGTGCTTACTGAACATTTCCACGTCGATCATTGCCTTATCTATGTGGCCCAGCTCGACGGCGCGAAGCAAACTTTTAATGCCATCAATAATTTCGAGACGGCCGCCGTAACTAAGGGCAAGGACAAGAGTCAAACCGGTATTACCGGCAGTTTGCTCGATCGTCTTATGAAGTTGCTCCTGGGAACTCTGTGGCAAATCAGTCAGGCGCCCAATCGCCTGAAGACGCACATTTTTCTCGATTAATTCCGGCGTTTTCTCCTTCAAGAACTTTTCAAGCAGACGCATCAATGCGAGCACTTCGGTTTTAGGCCGTTGCCAATTCTCAGCGGAGAACGCGTAAAGCGTCAGATACTCCACTTTTAATTCGCCACATGCTTCCACGCATTCGCGAACGGCCTGGGCACCCGCTTCGTGTCCCTTAATGCGCGGAAGACCTCGCCCCCTGGCCCATCGGCCGTTACCATCCATGATGATCGCAATGTGACGGGGAACGCTCTTCACGTTCGGGGGCATTACTACAAAACGATTGTCTCACCGCGTTCCGGGCCGACGCTAATCATGGACAATTTTGCACCGGTTAATTCGGAAATGTATCTCACGTATTTCTTCGCCGCAGGGGGAAGTTGGGAAAAGGTCCGCGCAGAATGAGTAGGCACGTTCCAGCCGCGCACCTCTGTATAGATTGGTTCACAGTTGGCCAACTGGCTCGCATCGCACGGCGGAATATTGAGACGTTTCCCGTTTAGCCGATAAGCCACGCAGACCCGGATTGGGTCAACATGATCCAGCCCGTCGAGGTTCGTAATGGCAATCTCATCGATCCCATTGATCATCCTGGCGTAGCGTGTTGCCACGGCGTCGAACCAACCGCAACGCCGTTTACGCCCGGTAGTCGCGCCAAACTCGCGCCCCAGGTTGTGAAGCATCTGGGTCAGCTGCAGATCTTCAGAGGGCAAGGCTCCCTCGCCTACGCGAGTGGTATAAGCTTTCATCACGCCCACTACTTGATCGATTCGATGCGGCGGCACGCCGGTGCCCGTGCACGCGCCGCCAGCCGTTGTGTTGGAAGATGTCACATAAGGATACGTACCGTGATCGATATCGAGAAACGTACCTTGCGCTCCTTCAAAAAGAATGTTCCTACCCCGCTCCAATGCGCGATGGAGATATACCACGGTGTTGGCAACAAATGGGCGGAGTTTTTCGCCAGCCGCCAGATAGGTTTCGTTGACCTCGCGAAAACTGATAGGTTTTGCACCAAGCGCCTGGAGAATTCTGTTGTTCTCAATCACCTTGGCCTGCAACTTTTTTGCGAACATAATCGGCTGCATCAAGTCGGATATGCGGAGACCCGTGCGCGCCGCTTTATCCCCGTAAGCCGGGCCTATGCCGCGTTTGGTAGTGCCAATTCTCGTATGGCCTCGGCGCAATTCGCGTTGCTCATCGAGAAGCCGATGATAGGGCAACACCAGGTGAGCGCAGTCGCTAACCAGCAGGTTTTTGCCAATTACGATTCCCAATTTTCGTAAACCATCAATTTCGCCAACTAATGCGATGGGGTCGATAACGACCCCGTTTCCAATTACGCAAACCTTGCCGCGCCGCAGAATCCCGGAGGGGATCAGGTGAAGAATGTACTTCACGCCACGATGGAAGACGGTGTGACCAGCGTTATTGCCGCCCTGGCTGCGAACAACGATGTCGACCTTCGCAGTAAGCACATCGATAATCTTCCCTTTACCTTCGTCACCCCACTGTGCTCCAATTAAAATCGTATTGGCCATTGCAATTAGAAGTGGGCAAAAAATTTTCCCGATGCATCCGGTAGGACACATTCGGGACTGCCGACGAATAATATGTTGGCGGCATTTACGCGCAAGAGAATTTGCACTGGCAGTGATCCGGCTGGTGATTGTCGGCTTGCGAACCAGACCCTAATAACGTGGTCTATTGGGATCAGGGTGTCTGCTCTTTTGGCGAGAGGGACGGACTTGCCTGCTCTCTCCCGGATTCCATCATAGTCGGGCGCACCACACCGGCCGCATCGGGCCTTGTAGTTCGCACACTGGGCGAGCGCGAAACCCTTGGTTGTTCAGAGCGGCTTTCCCTTTTCGCCGGCCTGGACGTTTGCAAAACGACCGGGCTTGGAGTTGGGGCGACTTCGGAACCTGATTGGCTCGATCTGGTTGATCGTGAAGGGCTTGGATTGTTCAGCTTTTCGGCGGCATGCGCTCCTGCCATTCGCATTTCCTCCAGCGTGGGCTCTTCGGATGTAGATTTTTTAGCGCGCGATTTGGGCTTGAGTCGCTCCGGCTCCGGTGTTGCTGTTTCTGATGGAGTTTGTTCGGGAGGCGGCGTCGGCAGCTGTTTAGGAGCTTCAGGTTTTGGTTCACGAGTAACGATCACCTCTTGTGCGTAAATCCCGCCGACGAGGAGAAAACTGCAGAGTGGCACGCTGAAGAATGTCATCGGCATCAAATGCCGTCTCAACCAACTCCAGCCCATTCGCAAGCCCACATTCACAAGAACTTTCCGACCTTAACCAGTTGGCCGTGCGACCTGGATTACAGGTAAGGGAAAACGCATCCGTAATTCGTTTTCCAGGTAAATCTCAACGTGGTGCAATCCGTATTGTTGAAACTGCACTCCACCAAAGTAGTGGACGTTCGTCGCGTGGCCTTCCATCTCCTTTAAGTGAAACTCAACTTCCGCCTGTGCGATGACCTGCTGCTCATCCACACCAATAATACGGGATTTTTGCCGAAATTTACCCGCCCCGGTGCACCAACGTGTCCAGATGCAGAGGCGGATGTAGTTGATCGGCAGAGCGGGCGCGGGAATTACACTGAGCACGCCGACGAGCGTTTGCATTCCGTTGATTTCGCACCGCACATCCTCGCAAAGAACAGCACTTTGCAGGTCCGGAAGAATCACATCGGTTGCCATCAGTAACGATGATCTACATGATCCCGCGCATTAGCAGCGTCAACAATCCAATACCGAGCACGATTCGGTAAACGGCAAATGGCACAAACCCACGAGCACGCACCCAATTCATAAACCAGGCGACCACAGCCAATGCTACGAAAAACGAAACAACGAATCCGATTGCGAGCACGATCCATGCGTGCGGGGTCATTGCCAGTGGCGCAATATCCGTTTCGTGATGGCGCGGCATCACGGTCTTTAGAAAATCGTAGCCTGTCGCTACGAGCATGGTGGGCATCGATAAGAAAAACGAAAATTCGAGCGCGGCTGGACGCGACAGACCTGCGACTTGCCCGGCGGCGATGGTGGACATGGAACGCGAAGTCCCAGGGAAAACGGCAGAAAGGATTTGGGCTGCGCCGATCCATATCGCCTGCGGAAGAGTCATTTCCTCCATATGCATCGTCCGGGGTCGCGTGAAAACGGCGTCCACGATCCACATCACGATTCCCCCAATAAGAAGTGCGAGGGCCATTACGCAAAGATTTTCCAGATTCTTACCGATCTGTTTTGTAAGGGCCCAGGCTGGAATCGCGGTCACGACGAATGCAATGAGCGTAAGACTCAATGGATGGGTTAAGATAGTGCGGTCGCCACCTTCGCCTTTCGGGAAAGTGCGAATGAACTGCAAGATGCGGTGCCAAAAATAGACCGGCAGCGCCAGAATCGCGCCGAGCTGGATGACGATGGTGTACATCTTCCAGAACCCGTCGTGAAGATCGATATGCAGCAATGCCTCGCAAATCCGCAAATGTGCGGTTGAGCTTACTGGAAGAAATTCAGTCAGACCTTCGACAATTCCCAGGAACACCGACAACAGGTACTCTTGCATGAGTTTGAATCGTTAAATCGTTGAATAGTTAAAAAGTGGAACGGTTAAAAGGATGTTCTCTACAGGAACCCTTATTTCTAACTTTTTAACCCTTTAATCCTTTTGACCGCCTGGTGGCGCACGCTCAGAGAGCCTCCATCCCCCGTTCACCCGTTCGAATGCGCACTGCCTCTTCTACCTCGGTTACAAAGATCTTCCCATCACCGATTTTTCCTGTCTTCGCCGCTTGCAAAATCGCCTCTACTGCGCGCTGTGCTCGGTCGTCGGGAAGGACCATCTCGAATTTTATTTTTGGAAGAAAATCAACCGTGTACTCGGTGCCACGATAAATTTCGCTGTGGCCTTTCTGTCGGCCAAACCCCTTTACCTCGCTAATGGACATTCCTTCCACACCGGCCGCCATGAGCGCTTCTTTCACCGGCTCTGCTTTAAAGGGTTTGATAACCGCCTCGATCTTCTTCACCGCGCCAAAGCTAAAAACTGCCGCATCAAATGGCAAGCAATCCGATTCGCCATCTCGCAATAACTACCAGATCGCGTTTGCGCCGTTGGATTCGCAGCGCATAACTTCAGCCGATGAAGGCTGTTTTCTGCATTTTAGGGGGCATCGCAATCACAACGTTCGCGCTGGGGCAAGAGACAACCACACCGCCGCCTCGTGTCTATCCTGTCGCTTTGCCTAATTACGATGAAGAGACCGCTACACGTCTGCAAATTTTCTTGGACAACAGCGATTTCGGACCTGGAAAAATTGACGGAAAGATGGGCGAATTCTTCCGCAAAGCGCTGATCTCATACAAACATGCGCACGCCATGCCGAAGACTGGCGCGGTCGATCAATGGATGCTCGATCAAGTGCCTGTGACCTACACTACATACACGATCAGGGATGAAAATCTGAAGTTTGTTGGCGATGTGCCGGGAAGCCGTGCCGAACAGGCCAGATTAAAATGGCTGCCCTATACGTCCCTGCTCGAGTTCGTTGCCGAGCGTTATCATTCGGCTGAGTCTTACATTCAGAAACTTAATCCCGGAAAAAACTGGGAGCATCTTCAGCCCGGCGAAACTTTAAAGGTGCCCAATGTATTGCCCTTTGAAGTTGAAAAGTTCACCGAAGGGAAAGTTCCCGAAAATCCCGCACTTGCTTCTCGAAAGATTTTCGTGGACACCTACGAAAAACTTCTCGAGGTGTTCGACCAGGACCAGCTCGTCTGTGTGTTTCCGATTACCCCCGGATCGAAAACGCTGCCGGCGCCAGTGGGGACCTGGAAGATTCTCGGAGCGAACGTTTGGCCGTGGTTCCGCTACGACGAAGGGATGCTCAATTACGGTGTGCGCACTGAGAACTATTACAACTTACCGCCAGGCCCAAACAACCTCGTCGGCATCCTTTGGATGGGATTGAACAAACCCGGCATTGGCATTCACGGCACGAATAATCCGGAGACAATCGGCCGCGCCGCCAGTCACGGCTGTATTCGTCTGGCGAACTGGGACGCCGCCCGAGTCAAGGACCTCGTGAGCGTAGGCAATACTGTTCTCATTTTTTGACTGTAGCCACCGCCCTGTGGGCGCCCTTCTAGTCCTCTGGCAACGGCGCACAGCGCCGTGGCTACAGGGTTTTTCCCGAAAAAAATTTCACGCGGAATCACCGCCTCCGACGTCTAGGCTTTAGATCGACCAATGGATCCCAGTGAACGCGAGCAGTATCGGGCGGCCATTCACGGCGATCGAGAAGCATTTGAAATGATCATTCGCACTCATAGCCGGCCACTTTTCGCCATCGCTTACAGCATACTCCAAAGTCGTGAGGAAGCTGAGGACGTCGTGCAGGACTCACTCGTGAAAGCGTGGAAAGCGCGTTGGCGTGTGCGCGATCCTGAAAAATTTCCTGCCTGGCTTGCAACCATTACGCGACACAAGGCACACGACGTTTTCCGCAAACGCCGCACTGTTCCTTTGTCGGAACAGCTGATCGAACTGATCGAACAGGAGTCAGCGAACACCAGTGCTTTAGATCAACAGCTGCATTCCGCGCTCGCGACATTGCCCGAACTCCATCGAGCGGCGCTGATGTTGCGCTACTTCGAGAAGATGGACTATCGCACTATCGAAAACACTTTGGGCCTAACGAATGGCTCATTGCGCGGAATTCTGGGTCGCGCGCTGGCGTCCATGCGTAAACAACTTCGACCCGCACTCACTTCAATGGATTAGACGTATGGCGACGATCCACGACGAAATCGACACCTGGCTGGCCGCCGATCTGCACAACGACTTATCTGACAGCGAACGAAGCGCGCTTCATTCGCACCTGGTCGATTGCGCTGCGTGCCGAAGAACTCATCAAGAAACCAAACTTATGAACAATATTCTCGAAGAAACTTTTGCACAGGAAAAACCCGATCCGGCTTTCGAACAGCGAATGTTGGCTGGTTTTCGCAATCGCGCCCCTGAGCGAAGCAGACTTGTAAAATTGCTCGTCGACCTAATGCGCCTGCGCGCGACTCGAATCGTAACAGTCGCCGCAGCTCTGCTGGGGCTTGTACAGATCGGACGACTGCTCACCGGCGAACGTGTAACTGCACCACGCGGCCGCGAGCGCTTCGCTGAGGCTCAACTGGCCGCTCCGCAGCAACGAGTGGCAGCTGCTCCCGCTCAAGCTGGTACTTTGGCTAAATCGGACGAAGCCGTCGCACCCAACGATATGGGTGCGTGGGAGGCTCGGTTGAAAGCTCCAGGCCGCTTGCAAGGTGCGGCTCTGGACCAACCACCGCCAACGTCAGCTGAAGCCAAGGACAAAGAGAAAAGCTTCGCTCGGGCCGAATCAACAATCGTCACGGGATCGAACATTCCAACTGCTGCAGAGCCAGCAGCCAGGCCGGCACAAACGCCTGCTGTAGAGGTGACCAATCGCAAACTAATCCGAAACGCAACGGTCGAGATGGAGATTGTCAGCTTTGATAACGCTGTCCAAAAAATCACCGCATTTGCGAACGAAGAACGCGGTTACGTCGCCACAACAGATTCCGAGAAACAGGCGAATGGAAAGCTACGCGGGCAAGTCGTCATCAAAGTGCTGCCTGAAAATCTTGATCGCTTTCTCCAAAAGATTCGGAGTCTTGGTGAATTAAAGAACCAGGCACTCGGCACTGAAGACGTGACCAAGGCGTATTTCGATACCGATGCGCGGCTGAAAAACGCGCACGTGATGGAACAGCGTTTGATCGACATGTTGAAAACGAAGACTGGCAAAGTGTCCGATTTGCTTCAGGTGGAGAAGGAACTGGGCCGGGTGCGCGAAGAGATCGAGAAGATGCAGGGCGAATTAAAATATTGGGATTCGCAGGTGCAATTCGCCACAGTAACGATTTCGCTGGCCGAAAAGGACATGGAAGAGCCAGCGGCTTTCCTGCTCAAGGAGAGCGCGCAACTCTCTCTTTACACTCCTGACGTGGAGAAAATCTACAACGAAGCAAAGAGGCTGGTCTCGCCAAAGGTACAAATCACAAATGCGCAATTAAACCGCGATTACTCCGGACGCGTTTCCGCGCAACTGAGCATGCTGATCGCTCCGGAAGAAAGCGATGCTGTAATTGGCCGTATCAAAGGACTCGGACGCGTGGAAAATTTCCAAACGCAGACTCAGCGTATCGCGCAAGGAGGCAGCGGGATGTCGGAAAATGCCAGGACTAAACGTGACAGGGTCGAGCTAAACGTCACCGTCTCTCGCGAGGAACAGGAGCAGGCTTTCCAGCAAACAAGCCTCCGCATTCGCACATCGTCGGTGGACGAAAAAGCAAAGGAGCTTCGCACGTTTACCCACAAACAGGGCGGACAAGTCCGCAGCTCAACTTTTAGCCGTGATCCAGATGGCCGCGAAGTGGCAAATATTTCGCTGCGCGTGGCGATGAACAATTACGCAGCGCTCATGCAATCCCTGGACTCGTTAGGAAAAGTTCAGAATGTGAGTGTGCAACGTCAGGACCGCGGGGACGCGCAGGTCGATGAAGCAAACGCACCTGCGGACATTTCGATTCAGGTTTACAGCCAGGGGAATATCGTTACCGATGAAAGCGGAGCGCTGGCGACGCTGCGGCGCACACTGGCGCAAAGCGCAGGCGCAATCATGTGGAGTTTGCGCATGATTGGTGTGGCGATCGCCTTTCTCGCGCCGTGGGCCATCGCACTTGCCGGCATCATCTGGATTACAAAACGCGCGATTCGTGCACGACAGTCCAAATTCTGAACCGCGCGCTTGCTACTTTGTCATTCTAAGCTGCGAAGACAGCGAAGGACCTCACCGTCGAAGTACGCGCGTCATCGTCACGTTGCGTAATCAAAACCAGTCTGTGTGAGGTCCCTCTCTTTGCTCGGGGGTTGACACGTGGATGTGCAAACCGGAATCATTCTTGCCCGCTCCGCAAACGAGTCATAGGTTATTTATGTTTCCCGGAGGTTGCCGATGAAATCGCAAAGCGGTATCAGCTATAACAACGCGGCGGTCGCTGCTTGTCCGAAACATTTACTCCAATTCGCAGTCGATCAGCGATACGACGATTACACGTCGGTTGATCATGCCGTCTGGCGATTCATCATGCGCCAGAACATTTTTTTTCTGAAGGAATACGCGCACAAAGTTTATTTTCAGGGTCTTCTCAACACCGGCATCTCATTCGAGCGGATCCCGCGCATCGAAGAGATGAACGACATTCTGGCAAAGATCGACTGGGGCGCGGTTGCTGTAGACGGTTTTATTCCCCCGGCCGCGTTCATGGAATTTCAAGCCTACAAAGTGCTGGTGATCGCGTGCGATATGCGCCAAATCCATCACATCGAATACACCCCGGCGCCCGATATCGTGCATGAGGCCGCCGGTCACGCCCCCATCATTGTCGACCGTGAATACTCGAATTATTTGCAGCGCTTCGGCGAAGTGGGCGCGAAGGCGATGTCATCGAAGAAGGATTTCGAGTTGTACCAGGCGATCCGGCATTTATCGATTCTAAAGGAGCGCCCGAACGTTGATCAGAAAGAAGTCGATGAAGCAACCAAGCTCGTCGAACATCGCCAGAAAAATCTGGGCGCGCCTTCAGAGATGGCGCTGCTCTCGCGTCTGCATTGGTGGACAGTGGAATACGGACTGATCGGTACGCTTGAGAATCCAAAGATTTACGGAGCTGGTTTGCTTTCGTCCATCGGTGAATCGGTGTCGTGTTTAGAGCCCGAGGTAAAGAAAATCCCCTACTCCATTGATGCAAAGAACTACGCGTTCGACATTACAACCAAACAACCGCAGCTCTTCGTCTGCCGTGACTTCGAGCATCTCAAAGATGTCCTTGAAGAATTTGCCGGCACGATGGCTTTTAAGGTTGGCGGCCTCGACGGCATTAACAAGGCCATCGAGTGCAATAACACGGCGACCTGCGAGTATTCATCGGGTCTGCAAGTCAGCGGGATTTTCACTGAGGTCGTCACAGACGAAAACAATTCTCCAATTTATCTACGGACGACCGGCAAAACTGCGCTTGCGTTCCAGGGGAAGGAATTCCAATACCACGGCATCGATTATCACAAGGAAGGTTTTGGTTCGCCTGTCGGCAAATGGAAACAAACATCAACAGCGCCAGAGCTGCTCAGTAGCGATCAGCTGCATGCGCTCGGAACTGTTGAGGGCAGGAAAGCCAGAATCGAGTTTGTCAGCGGTATTGTCGTATCGGGGAAGGTGGAAAAAATCCTGCGTCGCGACGGGAAATTGCTGTTGATCACCTTCGTAAACTGCAGCGCAAAATATCGCGACCGTGTTTTGTTTGAGCCTGACTGGGGCTTTTACGACATGGCCGTCGGCGACCGAATCAATTCGGTCTTTAACGGAGCTGCGGACAAGGACGCTTATAATCAGGTGGCGCTCATCCCAAAGGAACGCACCATCAAGGTTCCATCGGACGCTAAGCGCAGGCGACTCGAGAACCTTTACGCGCAGGTTCGTAAGATTCGCGAGAGCAAAGCCGGGTACGAACGGCTTGGCGAAATTTGGGAGACACAACAGGCCGAACATCCGGACGACTGGCTTTTGTCGATGGAAATTTTTGAAATCCTCGACACGACCGACCAGCAGCGAGAGTTGAAAGCCAGAATCGAGAAGTTCCTAAACGAAAAGAAAAACAAGACCAAGGATCTATCGACACTAATCAACTGGGGACTTCGCCTGGTCGAATATCACCAAAAGCCGGAATATCAGGCAGCGCTCCACGCCTCGCCGAAATAACCGCATTCGTTAAGCTGTGCAGGAAAAGGCTGGTCGATCCGGTGTTCCTGGGCCGGGAAAGGAGCTTCAAACCCGTTCGTCTTTGAAGTGACGTTTGCCCTTCAATGCCTTGGCGTACTCGTCCTTACTAAGAATATTCTCGTCGAGCTGCATATCGGTCCGCAGAAAGTTTCGGAACCACGTTTCGATTCGTTGACGATCCTGTAGCACTTCTTCGCTGATGTAATTAGCATCGATGTTGATGCAGATCGCGCCAACGATCCCAAACTCCTTTCGTTTGATTGGGATTGTCGTGCATTTGAATTTTCGCGCGCCAATGTCGAGCTCGTAATTCAATTTATCTTCGTTGAGGAGCTGCCGGTGCTTGAGATCAATCAGCAGATTCGTTGTGCCGTCGCGCAAGTGCCGGCCGGTAACATTATTTTCGAGCGTGATCAGAGAATGCGCAGGATCCGCCAGATTATGTAGCAAAATCTCAATTCCGGTATTCGGAAAGGATTTTCCGATCAGACGCACGATTCGCTCGTAATTCTCCAGGAATTCGTGCGTGTCGTCGGCGATTGTCTTCCCGTTATATTTTTCGAATAGCTGCGCGTAAACCTTTTGCTCCGCCGGTTCGAGTTGAGCGCGGACATTGTTCTGCTCGCCGATAAAAAGCAGCTGTCGCGCCGCCGTATGATCTTCGTTCTTCAGGAAGTAATGCATACCGAGCCGAAAATCCTTCAGATTAAACTCGCCGAAATTTTCGCGTGTGACGGTGAATGGATAGAAATCGTATTCCTCCAGGTTTTTCCCAAACTTCCGGCGTTGTTCCTTGTACTTGCCCCAGAGAAACCCTGCCACCAGAAAGAGCAGCGACACTATGATCGAGGCGATGAGGTTAATGCTGAGTTCGCTCTGTAGAGCTTTGATCATTGGAAACTCCTCTCTTGCTGCTATAGCCACTCGCGTGTGGCCGGTCCCTTCCGTGGACGCGCTTCTTGCAAAACGGCTCACAGAGCCGTTGCTGTACTGGGAAACATGTCGTCATATTGACGAATACTTGACAAATAGACATTCTTTTCGTTATCTTTCGCGATCATGCGAAAGACTGCAACTAAGCTAACCAAAGTGAAGGTTAACGGGCGCACCTTCTACTGCGTCACGTGGCCAAAGATCGGCAAAGGACGTAACCGGCAATTTTTCAAAGACAAGGCAGAAGCGGAAACGCTTTTAGAGCAAAAGAAGATCGAACAGAAAAACTACGGTACCGCCGGAGCGAATTTCAACGAGCGCCACCGAGCCGAATATCTTGAATGCTCGGAAGAGCTTCAACCGTTCGGAAAAACAATCCGTGATGCAGTCAATTTCTACGTCCCGCACCTACGCGCTCTCAAGCGTACCTGCACTGCGGCAGAATTGGTTGATGAACTCTTGAAAGTCAAAGAGGCAGACGGCGCGAGTCAACGTTACTTGAGTGACTTGCGCAGCCGGCTCAAGCAATTCTCGGACGCTTTCGACGGTAAGTCTGTCGCCGAGGTGACTGCCCCTCAGATCGATGAATGGCTGCGAAGCCTGAGCAATAGAGAAACCGGAAAGCGTCTCTCGCCTGTTACGCGAAACAATTTTAGGCGGGTCCTTTGCACGGCGTTCAATTTCGCTTTGGGACGCGGTTATTGCGTAGGTAATCCCGCAGAGCAAAGCGCCAAAGCGAAAGAGATCGAGTCTGCCGTTGGCATTCTCACCGTGGAACAGACTGCGCACTTGCTGGAGAACGCAGCGCATGAGCTTGTGCCGTACATCGCTGTTGGAGCTTTTGCCGGTTTGCGTCGTGCCGAACTCGAGCGATTGGACTGGCAAGAAGTCGATCTGCAATCCGGCCTGATTGAAGTCACTGCCAGTAAAGCAAAAAGCGCACGGCGTCGTTTCGTGAAGATTCAGCCTAACCTTGGCAAGTGGTTGCAGCCTCACGCTCAGCTATCGGGCAACGTAACACCTTTAGGCTACCGCGTGTTGCTGGAAAATGCGCGGGATGCAGCGGGGATCGCGGAATGGCCGCAAAACGCTTTGAGACATTCCTTCGCCTCCTACCACCTGGCGCGGTTCAGCAATGCTGCTCTTCTGGCGTTAGAGCTAGGTCACACTAACTCTAACCTGGTATTCCAGCATTACCGGCAACTTGTGAAGCCGAAGCAGGCTGAACGTTACTGGAAGATCGCACCTGCCGTTGGTGGGAAGAAGGTCGTGCAATTCGCAACGACTCCACAATGATTCGCCAAACCAGTTGTGCCAAACTAGGGACGAGAGTCGGCTCGGACGGCGGGGGGGCCGGGGTAGGCACCTAGCGTACTGCCAATGCCAAGCACACGTCGGGTTGCCGGAAAAAATTTAAGGCAAAAAGAGTGCGAATTCGATGCCGGTGCCGTTTGGTGGAACGCGGTGTGTGATTCGCACGATGAGCTTGAAAAGCACTTTATGACAGCGAAGAAAGACCAGCTGCGTTTTCAGAATTGCCGACTTCTTGATAAGCTATGGCAACGAATCAAGGAAACGGGGAAAGATGAACTTCTCGGCTTCTTTTGGTGCTACCGATTTATCACCGACATGTCTGGGCATGGGTATGACGAAGCGTGGCGGCTGCACTGTGAAGAAATGGAAGCCGCGGGGTCGAAAACATCTCCACGTTCGTTCTGTTCATCAGCAGCTAGGCTACATGCTAACAATCCCGCAGCATTCGTTCTCGAGTTAGGTTTCCGGATTGAGTCGATCGCGTTATGGATGGACGCGCAAGGATCGTTTTCGCAATGGCTGGTCTTTAAGCACTGTCGCGGTGCATGGCGCGGTGAGGAGACCAAAAGGGCTCGCGCAATGCAAGCTGCGATACTAGCAACGTTACCACAGCATTTGCGTGTGACGAAGTTCAGGAGGAGGAACATCAAAGGCGCACACCTGTGGGAAGGGTTAGGGATCGGAGCGGATTACGACAACAAACCGTGGAACGCTCGGCAATGGTCGATGATTCTGGAGCAAGCCGCTAGACTCGCAGAGAAGTCGATCGACTGCACGCTTTCGGAGAGCTGGCTGTGGTGGTGTTATCCCGTGTTTAAACGTTACGATTGGAACACGCGTGAAGTGAAAGAGGCTGCGATTGGAAGGGGGTTCACTGAGTTCGCTGAGGCAAACGGAGTGTATGAACAAAATTTCCGGCGTCATCTGATGTCGATGGGACTGCGAATCAGCGGGCGCAAGCAGAAGCGAAAGCGCACAGCTCCGCTTGCGGACTTCGTCCAGCGCATATCGCTCCCTCGAATAGACAAAACGCTCGGAAGAGTGATCTGGTACTGACCTCCGAATTGGTTACGAAAAAAAAACTCATGGGGGCGTAACGAATAGGGTCGGGAGTTCGCTCATGTTCTGTCTTTGAAAGGCACGACTGTGAGCAAGAAAGAAAGTAATTCCACATCCGCGCCTGATACAGGACTGGTGACCAAGCGCGTTGTCGCGCAGGCTGCCTCAGCCTCCACGCGAAGTGTAGATAACTGGATTCGCGAGCGAAAAATTCCCGTCGTTCGAATATCCAAACGTTGTGTGCGGTTCCATCTGCCGAGTGTGCTCGCGGCGCTGCGTAAATTTGAAATTCGGGAGATGGGCCGATGAGTTCGCCAAAACGAAGCGCAGCCGGAGGGGAAATCGCACGCAGAGCATCACGCGTAAAAAGCCGTTCCGCAGGGATCGGGGGCCCGATACCGCGACGGGGTGGGAAAACGCGTGCTACGGCTGAGGCTGGTACTAAGAAACGCCCTTTCTACAAGCGATTGCCAAAAGAATTTCGGCACGATGGATTCACATTCCGGCAAATTGCTCGCAAGAGGAACGCCGCGATTTACGAGCAAACTTGGACCGGGTGTCGCAGTCCCAGCGTCGCCTACGAAGTAGTTCGCGTTCGCCGCCGCGAGGGATTCCAGATTGGCGGCAGATTTATTCCGCCAGCCGAGGTCTATCCGCGCAGCCAACAATGGGGCAAACTGGGCTGGACGTTTTGCGACAAGGACGCGGCGTTTGTGAAACTGCACGCACTGGAGATAGAGCGATGACGAGACGCGCGTCGATGTTGCCCCAGTTCGTGCGTGATCTGCTGTCATCGCCACCACGACGTGGCGAAGGATTAAATCTGTGGTTCTACAAGATCGCGCGCGTGCTGCATCCTTTTCGCGACGCAAGCGAAATCATCAAATTATTGCGAGCGGCAACAGCGGGTGAACCAGTCAAGCACGGCGAAATTGAGCGCGCCGTCGAGCGTAGTAAAGCAACTGCGTGGATGCCCGACCAAGTGCCGTACGGGGCAACGCAAGCCTCAGCATGGCCGACGGTGAACGAGGAACAACGCGAGGCTGTGATCGCATCAGGCGTGGGACTTGTCGATTTATGGGAAATCTCTCCGGTGCGGTTCGAAGGTAATGGGCAGCATACGGAAGAAATCATCGACGTACTTTTTCTACCCGATTCCCTTTTATGCGCTGGGCGGTGTAACAGTGAGTTTGACACCCGATCGCGCGAAGAATGGCGGCGTAAACTCGCCGCGTTGCAACTGATCGTGCCGAATCCAATGACAGCGCGGATCGGACGTACTCAAGAGGGCAAGGTATCGGCGCACACGCTTGAAACTACAGGCCCACGCCAGTTTCTCGTTATCGAACAAGACAGAGGAACGATTGACGAACAAGCAGCGGTGCTATTGCACCTGGCTGAGCGCGCTTGGCTAGCATAGTATAGCCGCGAGCCATTCGCCCATGAGAAGTTGCCATTGGCATCTGGGCGAGGGCCAAATGCAACGGCGGGATCGCCGAAACTGCTCAAACCGTTTTCGTAATACCATGGGACCGTGCCGATCGGTCCAGCGGGATCGGGGGTGCAGCCTGGGTCCGGCCCGGGAACTCCAAGGCAACTGTTGTTGATTCCAAACCTGGCGCTGTAGCCCGTGTACGTTGGCTGTATCCAGGTGTGCCCGCTATCGAACGAGAAGTAGACGCCGGAAATTCCTACACCTGTGGTGAAGTCACCGATCGTGTCGTCCCCCGCGTTCCAGGCTTCCAAGTCGATGACGTCGTTCGCCCCGGCGGCTAGGACATTCGGGTGAGCTGCGTCCACTGCAAGCGCCGGCTCTAGCTGAACATTTTGCCAAGGCGGCGAAGGAGGACTTCCAACGCTGACCAATGCCTCAGTGCCTAGGCCGCCCCCCGCCACGATTACCGCCGCCGAAATAACCGCTGCTAAAATAAGTGTGCATGCGGTTGCGATGCGCACAATGGAGAAGAAACGATTTCGATTCATTCTGCGTGTTTTCATAGTTGTTCCTCTGTCTTGTTTTTCCTCTCAGAGAGGTACTGCAGGAAGTCCGGCTCGATATAACGCGAACAGGTGATAGTTCAGGCTTGGTCCTACACGAATGTTAGGCGATGCCTGACCTCCAAGCCGCAGCCGTAAGTGTTTGCAATACGCTATGGGTTGCTTGGTCTAACCAGACGATGAAGCCAACGGCACCCATGCACACTTACGAAGTGCGCCCGCGCAAAGATAAACGCGGCTTTGATCTGCTCTCTGACGCGCTGCCGTTCGGCGGGCTATGGTATTTGAATGTCCGCGATGCAATCGAATACGCGCAACACAACAGCCGCGCACATGACGCCGTGATCAGTGTTTACGATGCGGCTGGCAAACTGATCGAATTACACAAGCACACTGGCGATTTCAAAGAACCGTGAGAGAACGTCGACCACGAATGGCTGATCGATTTTTGCCGAAGGTCGAAGGTATTCCTTATGTAGCTTGAGTTCGGGACGAAGGGTCGCTAACATCGGAGCGCTGAATCGTGAATCTTCGTATGAAAGCGTCCTTGCTCTATCGCCTTGCTTCCGTGCTCCTGATCCTCTTCGCTCTCGGACACACTCTAGGCTTCCAACGGGTTGATCCCCGTTGGGGAGTAGATCCGATTATCGGAGCATTACGCTCAACGCATTTCGACGTTCAAGGGTTAAACCGGACTTATTGGGACTTCTACACTGGCTTCGGGCTCTTCGTCACAGTACTTCTGATTTTCCTCGCAGTCCTGTCGTGGCAACTCGGAGGCCTGCCCAAAGAATCCTTGTTGGCGATGCCGGTCGTTACATGGGCCCTCGCAGCGTGCTTCCTCGTAGTTACATTCTTGAGCTGGAAATACTTCTTTATGGTGCCAATGATCTTTTCCGGCGTCATCACTATCTGCCTGATGTTGGCGGCCTGGATCGCCGAAAGCCAATAAATCCCTAGGCAGACCGGGTCATCGATTCCAATTCCATAACCGCCGTCAGCTTTTCGTCGGCGTACACAACGAAACGCTTTCCGCCGCGATGTGGCGTCTACGATCCAGATCATTCGCCTGTCGCGATCGAGAGCTGACCCAGCCCAAACTCCAACCGACTTTGCTCCGATTGTAATGATCACTCGTGAGCTTTGATCGGCCCTTCGATAATCTCGGGTTTCTGAGTGAGAAGTTTAGACAGATGCTCTCGAACGTAGTCCGCAGCTAGGTGCACTGACTCATCAGCACCTAGCTTTGTCCTTAAACACGCCGACTGACGCGCCCTCGCCCTCACCAGTATCAAGCCAATAGTAGCGCACAAAGCCCTTTGCCTTCCTAACGATTGGCACGAACTCCTCGTGTATCCGGCGGTCAATCTCTGCACCGTCCTTTGGGCTAAAGTGATAATGACGAATAACGGCGAACATGACGGATCTCCTTTTGTTCTTTACGGGTCTGGACGAGACGAGGAACCGGCGGGCAAAGAATTGTTTGCCGGTTTAGACACACTGGGCGGACAGTCTTTGAAGTCGTCGTGGCTTCGCAGTATTCCAATCTCGTTGCCATCTTCATCGTAAACGCGAATTATAGCGGAGTGCGAGCCTCTGAAAAGGTTCGCATAGTCAATGGCGTCAGCTACCGTATGTTCGCCGCTCAACAACGCGCACCGAAATGGAAGCGCATCAGATATTAGGTGGACACCTAGACCATCTTTACGGGGCTTCACTTGATATTCGTGAATCGAAACCATAGCGATTGGCTGCAGTGGATTGGTTAGGCTTGGAGGCATCTCGGCGAGATTAGACTGCGTGGACGGTTTAGGTCTATTAGACCTTGGTTTAAGTTCACTTGAACGTCTGCCCGACGGCGGCAGAAAAAACGGGGACGCGATTCTAGCCGCGTCCCCGTTGTGTAGAACCTATCTTGCGATTCGAGTCTCAGAGAGCTACGGACCGACTTGAG
>Ga0066903_100001335_pt1 | contig 17815 bp, 44 predicted proteins | sample PanSoiMetaGPlot1_FD_67491 | JGI IMG/M metagenome (GOLD analysis project Ga0066903, IMG submission 67491) | Tropical forest soil microbial communities from Panama analyzed to predict greenhouse gas emissions - Panama Soil - Plot 1 (version 2) | ecosystem: Environmental > Terrestrial > Soil >... | reverse complement strand
ATCAAGTCCGTGTTCCGTGCCGCTAACGGCGTCACCGGTCCCATGTGCGGCTCGTTCGGATGCGCCATCACATACCCTCGCTGCACATCCTCCTGTCGCTCCTCCTCCCTGATGCTCGCCCGCGCCGCCGCCATCTCCCGCGCCGCCGCTTCGTCCCGCTGCTTCTTCAGCATCGCCTCCCGATACGCCACCTCCATTGCCGCGTGCTCCTCCTCCGGACTCCGCCGCGTCGGCCGCTCCATCTCCGAATCCCGCACCAACTGCGCGAACGGCCCGCCATACACCGGATACGGCACACGCCCCCCACCCAACCCAAACTCCGCCATCACTGCACCTTCTCCGGCGGCGCCGCAAACACCTTCACGTTCATCCCCGCCGTCACATCCACACTCTTCACCACCGCCTTCAACTCCTCAATCACCCGGTTCGTCCACCACACTCGCTCCTCCATCACCGGGATTAACTCAAACGCTTCCTCCAAATGCGACGTCGCACACACCACTTCGCCCTGGAGATGCTCCCGCAGCACCCCACACACCGCCGCGAGATACAGCTCCATCTCCCCTCTCGTCAGCGATTCGACGCGGCGTAACTTCATGTGCGATACTCCTCACTGCACGTTTCCCGACGCGCCGCCTATGAGCCTCCCCCACGACTTACTCACCGGGTCCCTCTTGGGAGAACAACCCCCGACCCTCACTGCATGTACACCCGGCCAGACACCCCTTCACCCAATGCACCCCACGCTCGTGCCCGCATCGCCGACAGACCGACACCTGAATCGACTCCTGCACCAGCTTCGCAATCGCCGGCCGCACCTTCACCTCCACCGGCTTCGGCACCGCCTCCCCCAATAGCCCCCGCCGCTCCAACTCCCCCCGCACTATCCCATCCACTAACCCACGCACACTCCCCTCACGCCATAACCCCTTCAACACCTGATACACATCGTCCCGTAACTGCACCGTATGTGTCAGTTTCATGCTGTAAGGCTGTAACACTGCCGTGCTGTAACGCGGTAATCGAGCGACGCTGTAAATACACACCCTCGTTCGGCGGATCGTGAGACTCCGGCGAGCCCCGGCCGGGCGGGGGCGTGTTCAGGTCGCGACCCGGCAGGGGGTGGTCGGAGGGGGCGGGGGGGGGTGCGTCGGGGGGCCGGCGCCGCCGCGCGCGGGGCGGGGGGCGGGGGGCACGTGCCTGCCTGCCGGCCGGTGATGTTATGCGATCGTACGTGATGAGACGAGAGCATGAGGGGGATCCGTGTTATCCTGTTGGCTCGTGGGGGGTTTCGTCGTCGTCGTCGTCGGCTAGCTCGTGGTTAACGAAATACCCATTATCAGAACCCGCCTGTTTTCCCAATGATTCCGCGCTAACTTCGGGTAAGTTGGGAGCAACCACAATATCTTGCGGTGGTAGGTCGCCGGCTCGAACGTTCGCGAGCGCTGCCGCCCGGTCTACGAGCGCTTGTGACGCCGCGGCTAGCTCCTCCAGCTCCGCGTAACTCAGCGCAGCGAAGATGCGCCGCTCCGTCTCCATCCTCGCCGTGACGTCGATCCGCGCATCGATGTCGACCGGCTGCCGCGGCTTGCCGATGTAGTACGCCCATACAAGCGCTTCGATGGTTGGGTGTAGCTTGCGCGCGCGGAAGTCGCCGCGCAGCCGATGCTGATACACCGGATCGTTGACTAGCTCTGACACGAGCTGCCGCGCGTCTACGCTGACCTTTGCCGGCTGTCCCTTCGGCCATCCACTACCAGGCCAACGGAAGCCTTTCGGGCAGCGTGGCGGGGGCTTGCTGGGCATCGTTGCGGTTCCTCCCATCCTGCAGCGGCGCCGCGCAGCTCCGGCGCAGCGCTCAACTGCTGTAGCGATGATGGGCGGTACCGAGGCTGCGCGCGAATCGGGCGCGTGACGGATGGGCAGCTGTCACGTGACGGCTGCGAGCCGTCACTAGCTGTCACGAGGTGTCACGCTGAGAGGTGGTGATAGAGCTGAGCGACCTTGAGAGCGGAGCGGACACGGACGCGTAGGTGTAGTTGGAGCTGTTGGGAGAGGGAGCCGAGACGGAAGGCGATTTCGCGGCGGGTGAAGCCTTCGCGGTGCAGGGAGTCGATCTGGCGGTGGGTCTTGGTGCCGGGGACGGTGGCGCCGTGGGCGAGGATGGGACGGACGGAGAGGAGGCGCGCCGCGGTGGCCGGGCGCAGCTGCGGGCAGCCGGCGAGGACGCGACGGACGGTGACGGAGGCGCAGCCGGCGAGGCGGGCGATCTGGCGGTAGCCGAGTCCGGCGGCCTGGAGCTGCGCGAGATGGAGACGGGCCGGTGAGGCGTCGACGGTGCCGAGTGGGGCGGCGCGGTGGTTGCGGGTGGCTTGCGCGTTGGCGTCGCGGCAGCGGAGGCAGCGACAGCCGGAGCGGTAGGCGCGGCGCGTCCCGTGGTCGTACAGCATGAAGCCCACTAGACCGCGCAAGTGTAGCACGGTCAGTGGGCTAGGAGCAAAACGGGTGCGTTAAGCGATCCCGGTCAGCAGCTGGAGCGGGATCCGTGACTGGTGCATCGTGTACCCGGTGCGGGCTTCGGTGTCGAGGTACCGGCGGTAGAGGCCGGGGTTTGCGATGGCCGCGTTCCGGAGGTCGTTGCGGCTGCCCATGATGCAAAACATGCACGACAGCCGTTCGTTGCCGGCGGCGTACGCGGGGTGGAGCTGCTCACCAGCGTCGGCGACGGTCTGCAGGACGTCGGCGCGCGTCAGGTGGTGGATGGGCAGCCAGTCGAGCCAGGTGCGGCCGGCGCGGCTGTTGCGTTCGCTGACGCGCAGCGGGTCGAGCGCGCGGCGCTTGTGGCTCTCCTCCGCGCGGATGCCGGTGCAGTTGACGACCAGCCGGCCGCCGCGGGCCTTGAGGATGCGCCGGATCTCGCGTTCGAGGGGCGTCCGCTTGAGGTCGGAGGTGCACTGGCGGATCGAGGCGGACGGCCAGCACGGAGCTTCGGGCCGCGTCTGGAACCGGCGCTCTACCATCTCGAAGAACGAGCGCTGCGCCTTGGCCACAACGAACGGCAGCCCGTCGGCGGCCGCGTGCCGCTGCGCGTGTTCGAGGGCTCCAGGCCACTCGACGTCGCCGAGGCTGGCATGGAGGACGACGATCTGCGAGGCGGGCACGACGGCGCGGACAAGGATCCGCATGGCCTGCGAGTCCTTGCCGCCGGAGTCATTGAGCACGACGAGCGCGCCGCGGCGCACGAGGTCTGCCACTTGGGGCGGCAGCTCGAAGGCGGGGCGCGCGAACAACGATGATTGCGTCACGAGGGGAGCATAACCTAACCGTTTAGGTATGTCAACCCCCCTCGCGTCTGGCGGGCTAGAACAGCGTAAGCGGGCTCTTGGGGTAGGCTTCGGGTGTGCCGATCATGCCGGCGCGACGATGGAGCGGCCACGCGTACCGGTGGTTGCCGGGATGGCGGACGCTGCGCGTGAGCTGCGCGATCCACGTCTTGAGCCAGGCGCGGCGCGCGGCGTCCGACGTCGGGCAGCTCGGCGCGCCGAAGGCTTGGAGCAGGGCCGCGCTGTACCGCCAGCCCTTCTCGCCCTTCCGGATCTTCGACTCGGCGCGAGCGGAGAAGACGCGCGCATCCGGGAGCAGGCGCAGCGTGCGACGCGTCGCGCGGCCCAAGTACCGCCCGTTGTGCGCCTGGTAGATGATGCCGAGATGCCCGGCGAACATCTGCCGGCCGTCGGCCGCCTGTCGCGGCATCGGGTCGGAGAAGGAGACGACGCCTCGCAGCTCCTTTGCCTTGAGCTGCTCAAAGCAGCGAGCTAAGAACCACGTCTCGCCGTTCCCTTCGACGTCGTCAGTCAGGACGAACCGGCCCAGCTCGACGGAGTCTGACGCGTCACCGGGGAACACCTTTGTAAGGACAGCCTTGCGCATCGGGACGGAGAAGACAGAGACGCCTACCAGCGCACCAGAGCGGTAGAGGCCAAAGCGGAAGCGTGCAGCCGGGTAGCTGCCGCTGTAGTGATGGGTCTTGACGAACGTCTTCGCGGTCGTGTCGTCGGCGATCTCTACGACGTCGTAGCGCGAGGTTTTGATCTGTTCGTCGGGGCGGCGGTAGCTGTCGCGTCTCTCGCGCCAGCGCTGAACGGGGTGAACCATGAAGGGAGCATAACCTAAGCGCTTGAACGTGTCAAGCGCTTAGGCAGCTCGAAGGCGGGACGGTCTAGGCGGGCTCGAAGGTGGCGACGTAGCCGGGGCGGTAGGTCGCCTGGTTGATCGGGTTCTGGTTGATCGCGGTGGCGCAGTAAGCAGCTGCGTAGCGATGCGCGAAGCGGTAGGCATGATCGCGGTTAGGCGTCAGCCCGGCGCCAGTGTAGTAGAGAGGGGCGCCGCCGTTTAACCCGGTGGCGTCCATCACGCGGACAATGTAACGCGCCTCCGTGCTTACCATGTGGCCCCCTCGTAGTCGTACCACGTGCCGTCGTCGCTGCCGTTGTAGTGCTCCCATTCGCGCATCTTCTCTGCGTGCCGCTCGTCGGCGAGCTGCGCGGCGCGCTGCCGGCCGCCTTCGCGGTCGAAGTCCATTGCGCGATACACGCGGATGTCGTTCCCGTGCTGGTAGGCAGAGACGAGCACTCCGCCGCCGCGCGTCCGCCAGACGCCCGTAAGCCCACCGACAGCGAACCACATACGAAAGCCATCGTGATACTGGCGCAGCTGGAGCAGATGATCGATCCGCATGTTCTTGATTACGTGAATGTCGTTCACTGGTCTTTCTCCTTCGTCGGGGTCCAGAGGCAACCGCAGGCGAGACACCACAGCCGGTCGAGCTGCGGTCTGCCGTAGTTGGTAGGATGCGCCACGTCCGCGCTATTGCAGCGGGGGCACGTGGCGCCGTGGATGATGCGATGGGGCACGGGAGAAGCTTAACCTAAGCGCTTAGCGCTGTCAAGCCCCCTCGTGCCGGCGGGCGGGGTTTACTTCTTCTTCTTGATCAGGTCGGGTCGGAATCGCTCCAGCACGACGTGCAACAGCTCGCGACCTAATGCGGCGGCTGTCTCCTCGTCTATCTCGACATCTTCATGATCGAACAGGATCGCGGCGATCCGCTCTTCTGTGTCGATCTGGTCGTCGGCGTTTAGCTTCGAGTTGTAAGGCATGGTTGATCTGTCCTGTTGGTTAGCGGGGGGGCAGCTCGAAGTGCACGACGACGGAGACGGCGCCGCGCTCGACTAGCGCGCGGGCGGCCGCCTCGTCTGGCGTGCGGCCGTAGATGGCGCCCGTAAAGGTGCAATCGTCAGCCGTGGTGATGGTGGCGCAGAACGCGCGGTCTGGCACGAGGTGCGGATTGACGCGACGGCGGGCCATGCTAGCGCGCCTCCGCCGCGCGGTACTGCGCACGGGCCGCGCGCAGCTCCCGCGCGTGCTGGTAGAAGTAGAACCGCTCGCGCTCGCGCGCGTCCTCCAGGCGGATCCGGGTTTCCGTGTCGTCCTTCTCGCGTAGCCGGCGCGCGCGGTCGGCCGCGGCGCGTTCCGCGGCAGCCGTCTCGCGTAGCTGGGACTCGATCCGCTTCGCGGTCGGGTTGACGTGCGAGGCGAGTACCGCCGGCACGGGCCGGCGGGCAGTGAGCAGCGAACGAAGGTGAGCAATCATTAAACGGGTTTCCTTCTCTGAATCTGACGGTACTTGCGGCGCGCGCGGCGGCCCGGCAGGCGCCAGGCGAGATAGGCGTCCGTGGCCGCCTCGTGCAGCTCCCACGTGGGCCGGTTGCCCACCGGGACACCGGCCGCGCGGCCGGCGTTCAAGCCGTCAACGTAGGCGGACAGCTCCCGGCGCAGCGTGATCATCCGGCGACGCTGCGAGACGGGCGGGCGCCCACCCACGAGCGCCCACCGCTGCAACAGTCGCGATTGTTCGGCGAGGTTGAGGTCTGCGACCATGTTAGCGACCCTCCGAGATCTGCATCACGCGAGCGGCGAAGCGATCCGCGTCAAAGCGGCTGTTGTCCGACTTCAACACGCTCTCCATTTCGCGGCGCGCGTTGTCCACCATGCGCAGGACGGCCGGCGCGTGCGCGCTGCGGTCCAGCGTCGACAGGGTCTGCTCCATGTCGCGGTAAAGGTTCCCGAAGACAACCGCGATCTGCTCGTAATCTTTCTTTGTCATCTGCCGTGCCTCCCGTCGCCATTCGCGGCGACAAGAGACAGCTTAACCTAAGCGCTTAGGGGATGTCAACCCCCCCCGCGGATTATTCGCGCGGCAGCTGCAACGCGAAGCGGATCGCCTGGTAGCGCTCCGCGTCGATTAGCGCGCGCTGTATGCGCTGATGCAGCTCCGCGGCGTCGGCCTCGCTGAGCGGCTCCCGCGTTTCGAGCGGGCGCAGCGGGCTCGCGTCGTCAACGTCTCGCTTGAACCAGGCGAGATCCCGATCTCCGTCGCACGGGACAAGGACGACGGCGGATCCAGCTTCGAGCGGGATCCCGATGCAGCCACAATGGAACTTGTAAAACAGGCTCATAGTCTCTCAGTGTTTGGAATGCCGGCGGCGCTATTCGCCTTCCAGCGGAGATAAGCGGCGCGACGTTCGGCGAAGGCGGCCGCGGCGGCCGGCGTGCTGACAGCGAACGAGTACGGCAGGATCCGTGACTCCGGGTATTCGAGCTGCGCGGCGTCGAGCGCCAGCGCGCGCGCGGCGCCGGCCGTCTCCGCTTCGATAAACGCCACGCGCCCGAAGGCGGACCATTGCGGCGTCGTGGCGTCGTACAGGAACTTGAACCAGGCCACCGGCTCAGATCTCCCGCGTCATGAACGGTGCACACGCACCGATCAACAGTTCAAGGTACCGCTTGCAATCGTCGCCGAAGATGGCATCGATCCCGGTGAGCGAATGCGCCAGGCCGATCAACGCGTGCTCTGTCTTAATCAACAGGTGTTCCGCCACGAGCGCCGGGCAGTGCCCCTGCGGACCCGTGAACCCGTGCGCGCGGTGCGCAGTGTCGCAGGCGGCGAAGTACGCCGCGATCTGCGGCTCATCGTCGCAGCAGAACAGGTGATCCGGGTTGTCGATCAGCTCGCCGGCTTTCGCGTCCGCCCACTTATGCGAGTAGCGGAACCCGTACGATCGGAAGATGGGCAGCACGTAGGCGTTAACGCGCTCGCGTTCGAGCTGCGCGTGTACGCGCGCCATCAGTACGGCCTTTGCCGCGGGCGCACAATCGCGCGCCCATTCTCTGAGTGTCTCCGGTGTCATGTTCACGATTACTGCTCCCTCAGCCGCGCCGGCCCGTTATCCGTGTCGTCGTAGTCCTCATCCGGCGAGAGGAACCCGATCCAATCTCCGTCAAGGTAGAGGTCAAATTGCGTCCCGTTCCAACCGCGCGCATCCGCCGCGCGCGCGGTGCGATTGACTTCGTGCTGACGGGGGTATCGCTCCCCCGTCCACAGGCTTTCGTCTTCAATCTTCAGGTCGAACATTACTCAGCCCTCCACCATTCAGCGTCGCCGGCCACATAGCGCGCGTATGCCTTGATAGCGCCGAAGCGGTTCCCGACCCAATGCCCGCCGAAGGGGCCGCCGGTCCAGTGTGCAGACATCGTGCACGAGTCCCACACGGGACCATCCGTCGCACTCAGCGAGCTAGGCTCGATCATGATGTAGACGCACGGCAGACCGTGACGGCAGGTCATACCGAAACGGCCGCCAATGCCATCGACGCGCGCCGGCTCGCGCATGATCTCGCCGCAATGGCCGGCGAATAATTCCAGCTCATACGCGGACATTGGCGGCAGCGGTCGATCCGCTGCCGTGGGTGATAGGGGGTAAGCTTTCTCTCTCGACATTCCAGGCTCCTTGCCGCCGCGAATCCGCGGCGACACAAGAAGCATAACCTAAGCGCTTAGCGGTGTCAACCCCCAATCGTCGGGCCGTCGGAAGTAATCCACCGGGCGGCCGTCTCCGTAACAATCGGCGGGATCCGGTCGCCACGCTCACGCAATGCGATCTCCAGGTTGCGCGCAGCTTGCGTCGTGATCTGCTCGCTGCTCTCGTCCGTCCCAAGCTGGCAGGCGCACCACAGCGCATCGATAAGCGCTTGCTTCGAGACGGTACTGAGCATCACGGCACACTCGCGCGACGCCATAACGGCCGGCTTCTTACCGGTTCTATTTCTTTTTGGGTCCATTGTCTTTCCTATCCTTCGAGCTGTCGCGCAGCTGCTGCCAAATGGCAAGGGCAGCCATCCACGCGAACGGGGAGATCAGACATACGACCAGAATCGTCCATAGCCCTTCCATCGCTGCCCCCTATCGAATGCCGGCGCGCGCGCGCCGCTCCGCCTCTGCAATCATCCGGCGGACGTAGCGCGCAGCTCGCTCGCTGTCGGTCGGCAAGACGTCGCGGTAGAACCGACGGAGATCTACCAGCACCGCATCCGGGTACTGGTCGGCGATCTCCGTCAACGCGTCACCGTTCGGATCGAGGATGTAGATCATTCGCTGGCGTCCTCGTCGTCGTCGTCGTTCCGGCAGTCGGCGCACGTCGGCAGGTTGTCGCCTTCGGTCGCCTTCTGGTCGTCCTCGTCGACGGCGCCGCCGCACTCACAGCAGACGAACCACTCGTCTAGATCTCCGATCGCCTCGTGCACGTCTCGCTCCAGCGCGCAGTAAGCCAGCTTCGACCAGTCGATCCCGTCCTTAAAATCGTCCGAGTTGTAGAGCCCCTCGGCGAAGTAGGCATCGTCGTTGCGCGAGACGCGCACGACTTCCATAGCAGCGTGCGTGTAGATCACGTCGTGGTGTCCGTCCACCGTTTCGGTAATCCATTCCAGCGCGCTATCGCGATCTGTGACGTGCCCGTCGCGGATCTGCTCGCGAAGGTCGGACACGATCCCGTCCACCGTCGCGCTGTAGTCCCGCTCCGCGATCCCGTTCGCCCGGTCGCGCGTGCCCTTCTCGTCTTCGAGGTAAAGCGAGACGTCAGACGCCGTCGTGAGCAGCTCGATCAACCGCTCGCGGTTGACGACGTGCGAGCCAGGATCCCCGTCGATAATATCGACGGTCATGTTTTCCGGAACGTAAACCTGCAGAATCAAACCCTTCATTGTGTCCTTCTCTCCCGCGGGCTGGAATCGCGCCCGACAAGAGAAGCATAACCTAAGCGTTTTGGTATTGCAAGCCCTATTTCAGTTTTTTTCCGCTCGCGTCCATGCGCCGGCCGTCGAGATAGAAGACGGCAATCCCGCCGCGGCGCGCGGCCGCCTGCTGACACTCCAGGCGCGTCATCCACGGGTACAGGACGCCTCCGTCTGGCGTCGTCTCCGAGTAGGCATAGCGCCACTGATACTTGGCGCCGCGCTCGACTTCGCCGCGGAAGTGGTACGCGATCTCTTGCCGCTTCGCCGGCATTAGCGCGGCTCCAGTTCGCACGGGACGTCTGGCGCGGTCTCGCGCAGCTCCCAAAAGTTGACCGATCCACGCCACCATGAGCCGCACTCACTGCAACGGTGCCCACGCTGGCCGGCGCGCGGATCCTTTATGTCGACCGCGGCGGATCCGTCCGTGCCGTAGCCGGCCCCGTGGTGACAGGCCGCGGCCGCCTCCGCCAGACGCCCATCCGCGCGCAGCCGGCGCATCCGGCGCGAGCCACGGGCCGCGGCATTGCCGGCGGCCGTCAGCTGCGCCATTTCGATATCGGCATCGTTAAACACGGTCCCCTCCCTCATGCTTCGCCGCGGCGATCAGCTTGCGGCGCGTGGCGCGCCGGTTCGTGAACGACTCGTGAATGTGATGTTCGCGGAGCAGCGCAACGTACTGCTGAATGATGATGTCGGCCGCCTCCAGCTCGCTCGTGAGGTCGGCGACTAGCTTGGTAATGTCAGCGTGCGGCACGGTTTGCCTCCAATGCGCGGAGCTGCGCGATCAACGCTTCGGCGGCCGGCGACAGCCGCACCGGGCGCAGTTTCGTGACGTCGACCACGCGCGGCCGCGGCTGTTTCGTGCGTTTGTTCGTTTTCGTTGCCACTGGTCCCGCTCCTCTCTAGTAGCCGTTGAGCAGATCGATATCGGGCGCATGGCCGGCGGAGTGGCCGCCCAGCCCGCGGCGGCCGCCGCGATTCTCGTACGCGCGGACAATGACGTCGTCCGCATCCTCGTCAAACGCCGGCCGGCCCGCGGCGCCGTTCGTTGCGCTGAAGATGGCTTGCGCTGCCGTCGCGCTGTCGACGCCGGCCGGGCACTCCGCCTTGAGGTGATAGGTGCGACCCTTCCCGCCGAATCGGATGCGCGCGCCGATCTCGAAGGCGCCGCCGCACCGCTTACAGGTTCCCGGATATTTCGCTGCAATGGTCTTGAACATGTGTCTTTTCCTCCCGACCCAAGAACGATAACCTAAGCGGTCGGCGGGAGTCAAGCCCAATCGACTTGAATAGCAAATAAAAAATCTTTACTATTCAAATTGACTTTCGGAATCGGTTGGGAGTAACCTAATATCCAGGCAAGCGTAGCAGGGAGCAAGCCATGACGATCAAGATTCTTCCGTATCAAGACGAGAGCGTGGGCAAGCTGGCGAGCGCGGAGCTGCATTTCGCGGACGGCCCGCTCGCCGGGCTCCGATTGCTTGGGTTCGAGATCTGGCTGCGCCGCGACGGCTCGCGCAGCGTCACGTTCCCGTCATACACCGAGATGGAAAACGGCCGGCGGTACGGCGTCTCGCTGCTCCGCTGCACCGACACGATTGACGGGCAGGATCGACTGCACGATCAGATTCTCGACGCGTACGACGCGCACATGGCGCAGATGAAGCAGAGGAAGGGCTGAGCAATGAGTGCATACGACACCGACATCCACGAGCAGAACGGGCGGCGCTATCGCGTCGAGTTCCACGTTGACGACGCCATGCGCGCACCGTGGAAGGAACAAGACTTCGGCGTCGTCAGCGAGTGGACGAGCCGGGAGAAGGCGCCCGGTGAACGGGTGTTGAACGAAGACCACGGGCAGTTCCGCTACTACGACGTCGCGGCCACGACGGAGCTGGCCCGCAAGGACGGGTGGGTCGGCGAGGGCGGCCGGCGCGAGGGTGAGACCGTGCGGCAGTGTGTCGCGCGCGCCGTCGAAGACAACTTCGAGTTTCTACGAGCCTGGTGCAACGACGACTGGCGCTACGTCGGCGTCGTAGTGACGTTGCTGGACGACGACGGCGACGAGACGAAGCACGAGGCGTCGCTGTGGGGCGTCGAGACGTGGAAGGACTACCACCACGAAGTAATCAAGCAGCTCGCCGACCAGATCGAGCACGAGCTGCACGAGCACGAAACCCTGCACATTCGCGTCGACCCGGATCCAGACGTCAACTGGCAGAACGACGCGATTCAATTCCCGCGGCTCCTCGCGGAGCTGTGGCACGTCGGCGGCCTGACCGGAGAGCAGCTCAAGGACGTTATGACCGAGACCGACCTCAAGGCAGGCGAAGTAGAAGCCATCTTCGCGCGTGCCGTCAGGACGTGGGAAGACATCAAGGCGAAGACGAAGACGACCACGAAGTAGTCAACCAATGGGAGGGCACCCGGTTGGGACCGGGAAGGGGCAGTACATGGAAGGCAGACACAACGCAGAGACGCTGGCGGCCCTAATTCGGGGCGGCATCGAACCGGACAACGCAGAGCATGTACTTGCCGCACTGCGACCACTAGACGGGCACATGATCACGACGCGCATTCTCGACAAGCTACCAGGCGGCCGTACCGTCTGGCGCCTGTCGCGCAGCTTCGGGTGGACGGAAGTCAAGAACGAGGCGTACTGGAAAACGCAGGGCAGCTCGCGCGACGGTGTTGCGTTGATCGTCGCGCGCAGCGAGGCCAGCGTCCCACTCGACGTCGCGTTCGTGGAACGCGAGAATCCCGCCTACTTCTCCGGCCGCCGGCAGCGGAACCAGCTGCGCGCGCGCGCACTGGCCGACGTGCCACTGCTCTCGCGCCTCGCCTCTGTCATGAACGAGATAGAGGACCACAACGTGAAGCTCCTCGCCGCCACGAAGGTATTCGTGGCCTTCGTGGAACACGATTCGCCCCTCGGTCCCGACCGCTACGAGCTGGAACGGGCCTGTGGATTGAGAGACCAAAAGGACAAACCATGACCGCTACCGAATACCTGAAGCCCGTGCAAGACGCTGCGACCCTGCTGGAGATCCGCTTTCGCGAGGTCGACGTCGAGAACCTCGCCGCGATCATTGACAAGTTGGGACGGTTCCCGCGCGACATCATCACCCCGTTCAACGCGCTCGCGCGTTTGCAGAACAACTACGCAACGGTCGAGGAACTCGACATCCTGCAACGTGTGTTGCCGGAGGGCCAGGCGCGTTACGAGCTGACTGCGACGACGTTGACGTGGAAATGGTCCGCGAAGCACACCGGCCAGTACGCCACTATCACCGTGCCGTTCCCGGCGCTGCTGCCGCTGACATTCACGGTCGACCGGTTCTGCGACATGGACAACCTTGACAACCACAGCGACGAGTGCCCGCAGCGCTACGACGAGGACGACGAGGAGTACAGCAGCGACTGCGAGTGTAGCAACTGGATCGAACAGACCGCGACGCTGACGGTCGAGGACTGGAACGACGACATCGAGGCGAAAGTCAACGACTGGCTTGCGCGTGCCGTCACGGACACCGTCAAGGACAAGACGCTGCGCGCGAAGAAGACGACCAAGAGGGTGAAACGATGATCGTCGTCTGGTCCGGCGCGTTGCAGCGAAAGGGCAACGCGCCACATCTTTCCAGCTACTACGGCCAGTCCCAGCTCAATCGCGCGCGGCGGCGCGTCGTCGCGCGCACGTACGAACCGGAGATGGTGCAGGACGATGAAGTCTGGCGGCGCCGCAACAACGAGTGCCGGCGCGCCAGGCGCGCCAGGCAACGCGCGGCCGGGCTGCGCGTGGAGGGGTAGCACTTTACTATTCAAGTGTGCTATCATGAAGACGATGAAAGTAAAGATCAGAAATCTCACGACGTGGCAGACCAAGATGCTGCGCCCGTTCGTGACACGGATCGCACGGGAGGAGTTTCCCGGCACGAAGCCATCGAACACGCGGCACACGGTGCTCGTGGTGATTGGCTACAACCGGGGCAGGGGTGGACACTACTGCTCCGGCCATGCTCGCTACCATTCTTCGACCGCGTACGTGAACGTGCCGAATCCGAAGTACGGCGGCACGTTCCCGGTGAAAGACTTCTGCCACCTACTTGGGCATGAGTTCGGCCACTGCCGCGGCCTGAAGCATGGCGACATGGGCTGGCAGCACGGTGCCGGCGGCGCCTGCTCGTCGGAACGCGGTACCTACTCGTGGCCGCACTACGAACCGTGGGCCTCGAAGCTGCCGGTGCCGCTGCCGGTGATAAAGAAGGCGGCGCCCACAACCGACGAGAAGCGCGACAAGGCACTGACCGCCGCGGTGGCCGCGGTCGAGCGCTGGACGCGAAAGAAGAAACTCGCCGAAACGAAGCTCAAGATCTGGAACCGCAGAGTCAAAACGCTGGAGCGGCGCATGGCGACGAGCCAGGAGCTGAGAGGAGAAGCCGCGTGCAGACCTACCACTACAGCGTGACGTTGACGGACGGACAGGGGCGCAGCTATTGCGTCATCGGTGCGACGGAAGCGGAGAAGGGAGATCTCCGGACAGCCGCGGACAACGCACTGCGCGAGATGTTCGGGAAGATTATCGGCCCGTTCGCGACGGTCCAGACATGCGGCGGCCCCTACACCGTCGAGCGGTTGGAGATCTCCCGGCAGCTCGCAGAGGACAGCTAGATGGCAAAGACACTCACGGTTCGCGAGGACCAAAAGCAGATGGCCCGTCAGTGGCTCGAAGACTACTTCGGGCTCGAACGGCGCGACTGTTCGCTGTGGGAATGGTTCCAGCTGAAAACCAGCGGCAACCGGAAACTCGCTGAGGCACTGTGGCAAGCGGTCGACGCTGACGCGGAGCTGCGTAGGCGGCACGGAAGGGACGCATGATTAGCGAGTTGCGAGAGAGCGCCCGTCGCCTGCAAGCGCAAAGTGGGCAACTGATGTACCAGCTCAATCGACCAACAGTCGATCTCGCGCTCGTCGTGAGCACGCTGAGCATCATCGAAGACACCGCGCGCGAGACCATCGAAGCGTTTCATCAGCAGGCGAAGGAACAACAGGATAAGGAAGTGTAGAGATGCCCAAGTTCAACATCATGGCAGAGAAGATTACCTACGTGCCCTACTTCAAGGTTTTCGAGGCGGACACGCAAGCAGAAGCGGAGAAGGCGGCGAAGGACGAAGTCGATGAGCTGAGATGCGGACAGGAGCTGGATCAACTCGGATGGGAGGAGGGTGACAGCAGCGACGAGTACGAGATGCGGCCGATGTCTACAGAGCAGCTCACGGACGTCGCGCCGTTCGCCGATCTCCCCGAAGGACCGAAGCGCGACCAGGCATTAGACCGCTGGAGAAAAGCATGAACGAGAACGATATCGCCAAAGAGAAGGAAGTCCTTCGCAAACAGATCGAAGCCATTGCGCCCTCGCCGGAGTTTTTCATGGCAATGAACGCGAAGATTGACGTGTTCGTCATGCACCATGCCGGATTCTGGACGCCGGAGGAAATGACACTGTTGGGCGCAATGGTGAAGTATGCCGCGCTGACGTTTAAGAGCGTGCACGTCGTCGGCCAACAGGAGAACGGCAAGTGAAGACTGAGAAGATGGAACGCGAAGACGAGGGGCCGGACCAGTACCAGTGCGACAACTGCTCGAAGGTCTGGACGTTCGAGCAGCTCCATAGCATCTCCGACCTGAGCGAGCGCGTTGAGGCCGGCGGCATCGTGCCGGCCGGCGAATGCCCCGAGTGCGGCTGCCTCTCGTATGCCGTCAAACACGAAAACCCGCGCAGCTTCGCGAGAGTGAGCTGGACGGCTGAGGATGTGCGAACGCTGCGCGAGGATCTGACGCAGGACCAGGCGGAAGCGTTCTTGCGACGGCATGAACGGCACATCGCAACGCGGATCACTGAGTTGGGATGGGACGTGCTTGAGACGTTGCTGAACATGGACGAGGAGATCCTGAAAGCATGAAGCACATCACCTTGCCGGATTTTCTGACCGCTGAGGAGATTGCGCGCGCCGCCGAATTGTGGCGGGAACTAAAGGGCACGGGCCGATTCGCTGCCGAAGTGGACCGGCAGCTCATCAGCCCGAGCCTGCCGCGCATCAACCAGGCACTCGGACAGGAGAACAACGCACGCTACCTCGCGTACGCTGTCGAGCACGTGTTTAACGAACTGGAGCGAACGGAGCCGGCCAATCCCGATATTGCCGGCAAATTGTGGGAAATGGCCGACGACGTTTGTGAAACATGCGGGAAGTACCTCGGACATGGCGTGCGTTTTCTACACGTTGGCCGGTGTGAGACGTGCCCCCCACCGACCCTGCACTAAACCATAGGGTTTAGGTAGCATTCATGTTTATTTCACTATTCAAGGTGGTAGGAGCGGTGGGAATATGATATGTCCACACTGCAGGCACTCTGAAGGCTTGCACAGCCGGCCGGCAGCAGACGGACGCGCAGCAGACGGCAAGCTCCTCGCGCCAGATTACGAAGCCGGCAAGTGCGGCCAGGCCCACATGAACACCGACGGCACGTTCACCCCGTGCGATTGCCCCGGCTGGTACCCCGGCACAACCCCGATGCAGCTCATGGCCGCCACAATGGCCGCGCGCGCAGCTCGTAATGCAGTGGCGGACGTGCCATTCGCACTGACGCCACCGGTCGCCAACGACCCGAAGGCGAAGCAAAGGGATCTATTCTGATGACCCCCAAACACCTGTTCGAGGATGCCGTAATCACTGGCGAGCTGCTGGAACATCTCCGACTGCCGGACGACGTGCGGTACGAGCTTGTGGAAGGACGGATTGAAACGATTGTGTCACCGACAAACCAAGACCACGCGGTAGCAATGGCGCGCATCACCGGGCTGCTCATGCAGACCATGTCAGGGTGGACGATCATGAGCGGCGATCCCGGCGTCTACGTGCGACGCAAGCCAGACACCGTGCGTGGCCCCGACGTGGTCGCCATTTCCAGCGCGCGCTACGCAACACGGGATCCGGCCAGCGCGTTTCTGACCGTCGTACCGGAACTAGTCATCGAAATTGTGTCGCCCAGCAACGCCGACGAAGACACCGCACGGAAGGTGCGGGAATACTTGGAAGCCGGCGCAGATTGGGTGTGGATCGTCAGACTCGACACGAAGACAGTGACAAGCACTGACCGATTCGGCTGGACATCGGTGCACACGGGTGACGAACTGCCGCTCCACCTCCCCAACGGCGCCACGATTCCCGTGCGAAGTATCTTTATCGAATGACGCCACCAATCATCGCCGTCGCGTTTCCCATCGCAGAAGGCCAACGCGAGATTCAACGCCAGCTTGCCGGCAGACCGTTGCCGGCGCTCTACCGTCAAGGCGCAGAGACGCGCCCGTGCACGGTCTGCAAGATGGAGCTGAACGTCGGGCCGCGCGTACTGGCGAGCGGCGCGCCGATCTATTGCATGGTTTGCGCAATGGATTACGCGCGGTCGCAAGGCGAACCGGACCTCTTTAAGAACGTAGTGAGCTTAGGCAACCCAGAAAGCCGAGACGAAACGGAATCATGATGCACGCGATTTATCAGGGCCAGGTCTACATCGTCGGCGACGATCTCAACGAGTGTGTGTTGCTCGATCGTGCAACCTTCGAGGAAGTGCAACGCGTCGACTACGGAGCGGACACGTTGATCGTGGATCCGACCGACGCGCAAATTGAGGCGGCCGAAACCGGTGCGCCGATTCCCCCGGAGAGCTGCGCGATCTGCCACAGCAATCCGCATCACGAACATGAATGGCGGTATCGCACGCGCGACGGCTATGGAGTCTGCGACGCGTGCGGTCGAAAGGGAGAGAAACAGGTGACCCGTGGCTAAAAAGAAGACGGAGAGAAAGTCTCGACAATGGTCGACAGCCTTCACCCCGAAAGGGAAGCGCGGCGGAGTGGGGATCAACATCTCGCACGTGCCACCGACCATGCGCGACAGGTTCTCAACCAAGTGCCGGCGCGAAGGCAAGTCACAGCGCAATCTCTTGCTTAGCTGGATAAAGAACTGGACAGCCGGTCTTGAACCGCGCTGGGTGCCCGCCAACGAACTCAGCGACGACGTGAACGCCGTATCCAAATCGGAAGCGCAAGCCTCATGAACAAACCCCTGCCGCTCTACCGAGACCCGGAAACGGGCTACACCGCTCAGCCGTGCCAGCGGACGGGATGGTGCTGCGAGCAGGGACCATGCGGCTTTGGGAGTTGGGATAAAGATGGAAAAAAGTGCAAAGAGTTGTTCTATGATGGCGCCGTTGCGAGTTGCCGGCGGTATCAGGAGATCCTAGCTCTGCCGGTCGAGTACTGGAGGCTGTCGCCAGCCTTCGGGGCGGGTTGTTGTAGCCCGCTCAATCCAAGACGACAGATGGAGGGGCATCAATGGCTCGACACCTTCGCTTTGAGCGAACCGACAAACGTAAGCGACCCTATTGGAGAGACGAACGAGTCCTCGGTAAGACAATCACCGACAGACAAAACGAGGCCGTCCTCATCATCGGGAAAGACCAGTGGACCCGCCAAGAGATGATCGAGCAACTGCGGTGCGGGAATTTCCAAGCCGCAGCCAACCTCTCCAAGATAGCCCACAAACTCCAAGTCGACTCCCTGAAACAACTCACCGGAAAGCATTCGATGGAAGACCTGTTCGCCGAACGAGGCTGCGGCGTCATGA
>Ga0066903_100001334_pt1 | contig 17824 bp, 4 predicted proteins | sample PanSoiMetaGPlot1_FD_67491 | JGI IMG/M metagenome (GOLD analysis project Ga0066903, IMG submission 67491) | Tropical forest soil microbial communities from Panama analyzed to predict greenhouse gas emissions - Panama Soil - Plot 1 (version 2) | ecosystem: Environmental > Terrestrial > Soil >... | reverse complement strand
TGCGTGGCGAACCTGTCGCGCTCGGCGCAGGCGGCGGAGATCGACCTGTCGCCGTGGCGCGACCGCGTGCCGTTCGAGATGCTGGGGCGGACGACGTTCCCCGCGATCGGCGAGGCGCCCTACCTTGTCACGCTCGCGCCCTACGGCTTCTTCTGGTTCCAGCTGCAGGAGCGCGATGCCTCGCAGATCCAGGCGCCGACCACGCCGGCGGAGTTCGAGACCATCGTCATGCCCCATGGCTGGCGCTCGCTGCTGCAGGGCCGAACGAAGTCGGTGCTGGAGCGCGATGTTCTTCCGGTCTTCCTGTCGCGGCGGCGCTGGTTCGCCGAGCGCGGAAACGCCTCGACCTTGGTGCAGGTCGACGATGCGATCCCCCTGGTGCCGGGCGATCCGGGTCTCGGGCTCGCCCTGGTGGAAGCGAAAGGCAAGCGCGAAGCCGCCAACTATTTGTTGCCGCTGACCGTCAAGTGGACACGCTTCGAGCCCGCGCATCCCAATCCGAATGCCCTGGCCGCGGTTCGGCGCGGCCCGCGCGAAGGCACCTTGCTCGATGCCACCGCGGACCCCGGCTTCATCTCGTTCGTGCTGGAGAACCTGCAGAGATCGCAGACGCTGGAAGCCGGCGAGCGCCGCTTCGAGTTCCGGCCCACCGAGCGGCTGCAGCAGATTCGCCAGATTGCACCCGAGGAGGTCCGCGCGGTCGACACCGAGCAATCGAACACCACCGTGCTCGTGGGCAACGAGTATGTGGTGAAGCTGTTCCGGCGGATCGAGCCTGGCATCAATCCTGAGATCGAGGTCGGGCGATTTCTCACCGACACCGTGCCGTTCCCGAATACGCCGCCCCTGCTCGGGACCGTGGAGCTGCAGGACAACGAAACGATCAGCGCGATCGCGGTCGTCCACGCCTTCGTGCAGAACCAGGGCGACGCCTGGACGGTCACTGGAGCCTACCTCGACCGTTTCATCGAGGAGCAGCGCCTGCTCGCGGCGGAAACGGCCGGACAAAGCGACGAGCAGGCGGTCTATGTGCAGCGGGTGGAGCAGGTCGGTCGACGGGTGGCCGAGATGCAGTTGGCGCTCGCCAGCCGCAGCGACGTCTCCGATTTCGCGCCCGAGCCGATCACCGCCGAGGATGCGCGGCGGTGGACCAAGGGCCTTCTGCAGCGCGCCCACAAGGTGCTCGATGAGCTGAGACGGCGATACAACAATCTGACCGAGCACGACCGTAGGCTGGTCGACCTGCTTCTGACGGCGCGCGAATCGCTTCCCACCCGACTGCGGGAGCTGCTGCCGGAAGAGCCCGACGCCATGAAGATCAGGCATCACGGCGACTTCCACCTCGGACAGATGCTGGTGGTCAAGGACGACGTGTTCATCATCGACTTCGAGGGCGAGCCGCGGCGCACGCTGGCGGAGCGGCGGCGCAAGGCGCCGGCCGCGCGCGACGTCGCCGGCTTGATCCGCTCGATCGACTATTCCGCGACCGCCGCGCACGAGCGCGCGCTCAGGTCGGCGCCCGACGAGCAGGGCAAGATTGCCCGCGCGCTCGAGGGCTGGCGCGAGCAGTCAGCCGCTGCTTTCCTCAGCGGCTATCGGCAAGCTTTGGGCGGCACCCTGTGGCCGCAAGATCCCGGGGACGCCGACCGCTTGCTCGACTTCTTCCTGCTGGAGAAGGCGTTCTACGAGATCGAGTACGAGCTCGCGCATCGTCCCGATTGGCTGCGCGTGCCGCTGGCCGGTACCTGTCGCATTCTCACGCGGTCGGAGGCCAAGCCCGAATGACTCAGCTCTCCCCCGAAGCCTATGCCGTGATCGAGGGCCGGCATTCCGACCCCTTCCATTATCTCGGCCCCCACGCCGAAGGCGATACGTCGCTGGTTCGCGTCTTCCTGCCCGACGCTGAGGACGTCGAGATCATCGACGAGCAGGGCCGGCACAACGGGCTGCAGCGCATCCATGACGTCGGACTGTTCGAGGGCCAGCTCGATGGGCCGCCGCGCTACCGCGTGCGCGCGCGTTATGGCGATCACCAGATCGATATCGAGGACCCCTATCGGTTTCCACCGATCCTGTCCGACTACGATCTCTTCCTGCTGGGCGAAGGCACGCACCTCAAGCTTTACGACAAGCTCGGCGCGCACCCCATGACCGTCGATGGCGTGGCGGGCGTGGCGTTCGTGGTCTTTGCGCCATCAGCCAAACGCGTCAGCGTCGTCGGCGACTTCAATCTCTGGGATGGGCGGCGTCATGCCATGCGGGTGCGCGGCAACGGCTTGTGGGAGATTTTCGTGCCCGACGCCAAAGCGGGCGACAGATACAAATACGAGATCATCGGATCGGACGGGCGGATGCTGCCGCTGAAGTCCGACCCGGTCGCGTTTGCCGGCGAGCTGCGTCCACGCAACGCGTCGATTGTCGTGGACTGGGCCGCGGTCCCGCATCCGCAGCCCACAGCGGCGAACCCGAACAGCCTCGGTGCACCGATCTCGATCTACGAGGTGCACCTGGGGTCGTGGCGCAGACGGCCGCACGAGGGCGGGCGCTGGCTCAATTATCGCGACCTCGCGCAAGAGCTGCCGGCCTACGCCCGCGACATGGGCTTCACCCATGTGGAATTTCTGCCGGTCAGCGAGCATCCCTTCGACGGCTCCTGGGGCTATCAGCCAACCGGACTGTTCGCGCCCACCAGCCGCTTCGGCACGCCGGCGGATTTCGCCGGGCTGGTGGATGCCTGCCATCGCGCCGGACTGGCGGTCATTCTCGACTGGGTGCCCGGGCACTTCCCCGACGATCCGCACGGCCTCGGCCGCTTCGACGGCACAGCGCTCTACGAGCACGAGGACCCCAAGCAGGGTCGCCACCTCGACTGGAACACGCTGGTCTACAATTTCGGACGCACAGAGGTTGCGAACTTCCTGCTGGCGAACGGCCTGTTCTGGCTCGACCGCTACGCCATCGACGGGCTACGCGTCGATGCGGTCGCATCCATGCTTTATCTCGACTACAGCCGGCCGGAAGGCGGCTGGGTGCCCAACCGCCAGGGCGGTCGCGAGAATCTCGAGGCGATCAGCTTCGTTCGTCGCCTCAACACCGAGCTGTTCGCCCGCTATCCCAGCGCCACCACGGCCGCGGAAGAGTCGACCGCATTTCCAATGGTGTCGCGGCCGGTCGACTGGGGTGGGCTCGGCTTCGGTTACAAATGGAACATGGGCTGGATGCACGACACGCTCAACTACATCAGCAAGGATCCGATCTACCGCAAGCATCACCACGGGCAGATCCTGTTCGGCTTGCACTATGCGTTTTCCGAAAACTTCATCCTGCCGCTGTCGCACGACGAGGTCGTGCACGGGAAAGGCTCGCTGCTCGGCCGCATGCCGGGCGATCAATGGCAGCGCTTCGCCAACCTGCGCGCCTATTACGGCTTCATGTTCGGGCATCCCGGCAAGAAGCTGCTATTCATGGGAGGCGAATTCGCGCAGGAGAACGAATGGCGCCACGACCATTCGCTCGATTGGCACCTGCTGGAGCAACCGCTGCATGCGGGAATCCAGGCGCTGGTTCGCGACCTCAACCGGCTGTACCGCGAGCTTCCGGCCTTGCATGAGCTCGATTGCGAGGCCGCGGGCTTCGAGTGGCTGGTGATGCATGACGCCGACCGCGGCGTCTTCGCCTGGCTGCGCAAGGGCCGCAGCACGCCGGATCGCTGCCTGGTGGTCGTCAACTTCACGCCCGAGGTCCATCGCGATTATCGCGTCAAGGTCCCATTCTCCGGGGCTTGGCGGGAGGTGCTCAACACCGATTCGGCCCATTACGGCGGGGGCGACATCGGGAACGCCGGAACGGTGAAAACGTTGGACGGGGGCGACGTTCCCGAGGTCAGCCTTGTTATTCCGCCCCTGGCTGCAGTTTTTCTCGTCCCGGAGCGGTAGCGCACGCCTTTCGGCGGGCGCGCCGTATCCCCTTGGCGCGACCTGGGACGGCCGCGGAACCAACTTTGCGCTGTTCTCCGCGACTGCCAAGAAGGTGGAGCTTTGCCTGTTCGATCAGCAGGGCCGGCGCGAGATCGAGCGCATCGAGCTGCCCGAGCGCAGCGAGGACATCTGGCACGGCTATCTCAACGACGTGGCGCCGGGCCAGCTCTACGGCTATCGCGTGCATGGCCCCTATGATCCCGAGCACGGCTTGCGCTTCAATGCGCACAAGCTGCTGATCGACCCTTACGCCAAGCAGCTCGCAGGACGCGTGGTGTGGAGCGACGCGCATTTCGGCTATCGCACCGGCAGCGCGCGCGGCGATCTCTCGTTCGACCGGCGCGACAATGCCCGCGGCATGCCGAAGGCGGTCGTGGTCGACACCGCCTTCACCTGGGGCGAGGAGCGCCGCCCCACGATCCCGTGGGAGGACACCATCGTCTACGAGGCCCATGTCAAAGGGCTCACGCAACAGCGCGAGGACGTGCCGCCGCATTGGCGCGGCACCTATCGCGGGCTGACTGCTCCCGCCGTCATCGATCATCTCAAGCGGCTGGGCGTCACGGCGATCGAGCTGCTGCCGATCCATGCCTTCGTCGACGACCGGCATCTGATCGAGCGGCAGCTGGTGAACTACTGGGGCTACAGCACGCTTGGCTTCTTCGCCCCGGAGGCACGCTATGCGCTCGGCAACCCGCTCGATGCGTTTCGCTCGACGGTGGCGCGGCTGCACGAGGCCGGCATCGAGGTCATTCTCGACGTGGTCTACAACCACACCGCCGAGGGCAACCATCTCGGTCCCACGCTGAGCTTCCGCGGCATCGACAATATCTCGTACTATCGGCTGTTGCCCAATCAGCCGCGCTACTACGACGACGTCACCGGCTGCGGCAACGCGCTCAATCTCGCCCACCCGCGCGTGCTGCAGATGGTGATGGATTCGCTGCGCTACTGGGTCGGGGTCTGCCACGTCGACGGCTTCCGTTTCGACCTCGCAACCACGCTCGGCCGCGGGCCCAACGGGTTCGACCGCGGCGCGGCGTTTTTTGCCGCCGTCCGGCAGGACCCCGACCTCGCCGGCGTCAAGCTCATCGCCGAGCCCTGGGACATCGGGGTCGGCGGCTACCAGGTCGGCGCCTTTCCCGCCGGCTGGTCGGAATGGAACGACCACTTCCGCCGCACGCTGCGCCGCTACTGGGCCGGCGAAGGCAATCTCATCGGCGAGCTCGCGCGCCGCATGACGGCATCCGCCGACCTGTTCGATCACGACGGCCGCAGCCCGCGCGCGAGCATCAACCATGTCACGGTGCACGACGGCTTCACGCTCGCCGACCTGGTCAGCTACACCACCAAGCACAACGAGGCGAACGGCGAGGACAACCGCGACGGCTCGGACGAGAACTACAGCACCAATTGCGGAGTCGAAGGTCCAAGCGACAAGCCCGAGGTGGTGAGCTGCAGGCGGCTGTTGCGGCGCAATCTCCTGGCCAGCCTGATGCTGGCGCAGGGCGTGCCCCTGCTGCTGGCGGGCGACGAGGTCGGCAACAGCCAGGGCGGCAACAACAACGCCTATTGCCAGGACAATCCGGTCGGCTGGATCGACTGGTCCGCGCTCGGCCGCTCGGACGACGACATGACCGCGCTCGTTGCGCAGCTGACCGAGTTGCGCCGGCGCTTTCCGCAGCTGCGCCCGCGCCGCTGGGTGCACGAGCGGGCGCCGCAAGAGGACGTCGGCGTGACGTGGCTGACGCCGCAGGCCACGCCCATGACCGAGCGCGACTGGAATTTTCCCCAGGGCCGTTTCATCTCCTATGTGCTCGATCCGCTCGAGCCCGGTGAGCCCGCGATCTTCATCGTGCTCAATGCCGCGCTCGAGACGATCGAGACCACCCTGCCCTCGCTGCCCGAGTTCAATCAATGGACGGTCGTGCTGGAGACCGCCGCCGAGCCGCGGCTCGGAAAAAAATTCACCTCCGGCGAGAAACTGCCCGCTCGGCCGCGCTCGGTGCTGGCGTTCTCGGGAGTCGCCTGATGGGCGGCCTGCGCTTCGGCGCAACGCTCGATGGCGGCGCCGTCACCTTCCGGCTCTGGGCACCCGCCGCCAGGCGGGTCGAGGTGATGCTCGATCGCGCGCATGCGATGCAGCCGCAATCCGAGGGCTGGTTCGAGCTTGCGGTACCCGGGCTGCGCGCGGGCACGCATTACAAATATCGCATCGATGGCGAGCTCGAGGTGCCGGATCCGGCGTCGCACTTTCAGCCCGAGGATGTCTCCGGCCCGAGCGAGGTCATCGACCACGAGCGCTTCAACTGGCGCACGAGTGACTGGCGCGGGCGGTCCTGGTCGCAGGCGGTGCTCCAGGAATTGCATGTCGGCACGTTCACGCCAGGCGGCACATTCAGCTCGGCGATCGAGAAGCTCGATCATGTCGTCGAGACCGGCGTCACGGCGATCGAGCTGATGCCGCTTGCAGACTTTGCGGGACGACGGAACTGGGGCTACGACGGCGTCCTCTGGTACGCCCCGGACAGCGCCTTCGGCCACCCCGACGATCTGCGCGCGCTGATCGACGCGGCGCATGCGCGCGGGCTCATGGTGCTGCTCGACGTCGTCTACAATCACTTCGGCCCCGAGGGAAACTATCTGCATCGCTATGCGCCGACATTCTTCGGCTCGGCGCACACGCCCTGGGGACAGGCGATCGATTACAACGTGCCGCAGGTGCGCGCGTTCGCGATCGAGAATGCGCTGCATTGGCTGCAGCGCTATCGCTTCGACGGCCTGCGGCTCGATGCCGTGCACGCCATCGTCGAGCCGGGCCAATCCACCCTGCTGGCTGACCTCAGCCGGGTGGTCGGACACCTGGCCGCCTCGACGGGCCGACAAATCCATCTCGTGCTCGAGAACGACGACAACCGCGCAAGCCTGCTCGATCCGCGCACGGACCCGCCGCAGGTCAAATATCGGGCGCAATGGAATGACGATGCCCATCACGCCTTCCATGTCCTGCTGACCGGAGAGCGCAAAGGCTACTACCGGGATTACACCGATGATCCCCTTCGCCACATCGCGCGGGTGCTGTCGTCCGGCTTCGCCTATCAAGGTGAGGCATCCGCTCACCGCGCAGGCCGATACCGCGGCGAGCCATCGGGCTCCTTGTCACCGCTGGCCTTTGTCAATTTCCTGCAGAATCACGACCAGATCGGGAATCGACCGTTGGGAGATCGCCTGACGGCGTCGGTCGACGGGCGCAAGCTCGCGGCTGCGCTCTCCATCATCTTGTTGGCCCCCTCCCCGCCCCTCCTGTTCATGGGCGAGGAATGGGGATCGACCAAACCTTTCCCTTTCTTCTGCGACTTCCAGGGAGCGCTGGCCGATGCGGTGCGGCAGGGACGCAAGCGGGAGTTCCGCCAGGCCTACGCGACGATGGGCGACGAGATTCCCGATCCGTTGCTGAAACAGACATTCGAGTCCGCGGTGCTCGACTGGACCGAGATCACAAGACCGGCCGGACGCGCACGGCTGACACTGGTTCGCGACCTGCTCACCGTGCGGCGGCAGGAGATCACGCCAGGTCTGTCGACTGCGGCATTCGGGTCCGCGCAATGCGAGCACGACGTGCTGACTGCAAGCTGGCAGCTTGCGGAGCGAAAAACGCTCATGCTGCTCGCCAACCTTTCGGATGACGCAGCAGCCTCGGCTCCGCCGTTGCAAAAGGGTCGGCCGATCTGGGGTGGAGAGCCCGGCCACAGGCTCGCGCCCTGGTCCGTATTCTGGAGCATCGGAGAGGCCTGATGCCGACCCCGGTGCCGCTCGCGACCTATCGCGTCCAGCTGACGCCGAGCTTCGGCTTCGATGCGGCCGCCGCCATCGTGCCGTACCTCAAGGCGCTAGGCATCAGTCATCTCTACGCCTCACCATTTCTCAAGGCGCGCGCAGGCAGCGGCCACGGCTACGACGTGGTGGACCACGGCGCGCTCAATCCCGAGCTCGGCGGGGAGGAGGCGTTCGCGCGCCTGACCGAAGTGCTCAAGAACGCCGACATCGGGCTCATTCTCGATTTCGTGCCCAACCACATGGGGGTCCACTTCGCCGATAATCCCTGGTGGCTCGATGTGCTGGAATGGGGGCCGAAGTCGCCCCACGCAACGTCGTTCGACATCGACTGGCAGACGCTTACGGGACACCCGCGCGGCGGCGTGCTGCTACCGATCCTCGGACGATCCTACGGCGAGGCGCTCGAGGCGGGCGAGATCGAGCTTCGCTACGATGCGACCGAGGGCAGCTTCTCGGCCTGGTATTTCGAGCATCGCCTGCCGATCGGGCCCGAGCGCTACGGCGAGATCCTGCAGAAGCTCGTGCTGGTCGCGGGCGCAAATGACGAGACCGCGGGCCAGGAGCTGATCGCGCTGGCGGCGCGCTATCACGGCCCGCACCGTCCCGCGCGCGACGAGGCGGCCATCCTCAAGCGCGAGCTCGCGGCAATCGCCGGCGGCGCCGCGGTGATCGCGCGCGGATTGCACGCCTATCGGCCGGGCTCGAGCGAGCCGGACGCGCTGCTGCTGCTGCACCGCCTGCTGGAGCGGCAATGGTATCGGCTGGCGTATTGGCGGCTCGCCGGCAGCGAGATCAACTATCGTCGGTTCTTCGACATCAACGCGCTCGCCGGACTGCAGGTCGAGGACCCCGCAACGTTCGAGGCCATCCATCGCCGCGTCCGCCGCCTGATCGCGGACGGCGCGCTGCACGGCCTGCGGCTCGATCACATCGACGGCTTGCGCGATCCGCACCAGTATTTCCGGCGGCTGCAGCGGCTGGTCGACCTCAACATCCGACCGGGATGGCCGCCCTTCTACGTCGTCGCCGAGAAGATCCTGCACGACCGCGATCATCTGCCGCGCTTCGCCGAGGTCGCAGGCACGACCGGATATGAGTGGCTCAATGCCATCTCCCGGCTTCTTCTCGATGAGAGTGGTCTCCCGGCGCTCGAGCATGCGTGGCAGGAGGCGAGCGGAGACCAGCGCCCGTTCGGCGAGATCCTCATCGAGGCCAAGCGCCGGGTGATCGCCAACATCCTGGCGAGCGAGTTCACGGTGTTGACGCGGATGCTGGCGCGGATCGCCGCCGGCCACTACAGCACCCGCGACTACTCGGCCGAGCGGCTGCGCGCGGCGTTCGAGCTGTTCATCCTGCATTTTCCGGTCTACCGCACCTACATCACCGGCTCCGGACCCTCGCGCGGCGATCGCGCGATCATCGACGGCGCGCTCGCCAAGGCGCGCGCCGCCTGGTTCGGCTCGGATGTCGGTATTTTCGACTTCCTGCGCGATACGCTCACCCTCGATCTCATCGCGCCGCCCCGCAGCGGCCACAGCAAGGCGCGCGTGCGCGACTTCGCGTTCAAGGTCCAGCAGCTCACCGGACCGATGATGGCGAAGGCCCTCGAGGACACGGCGTTCTATCGCTACCACGTGCTGCTGGCGCTCAACGAGGTCGGCGGCCATCCCGACGCACGCGGACTGTCGATCGCCGAGTTTCACCACCGCATGACGGAGCGGCGCGCCACCTTCCCCCATGGGCTGACGGCGACCGCCACCCACGACACCAAGCGCGGCGAGGATGCGCGCGCACGACTGATCGCACTCCCGGAGCTGGCAGGCGAATGGACGCAGCGCGTGCGGGAGTGGAAAGCGCTGAACGCACAGCTTTCCGGCGCATCACCACGCCCCTCCCCCGCGCACGAATACATGCTTTATCAGGCGCTGCTCGGCACTTGGCCACTCGAAGGCATAGAGGAGACTTTCGTCGAGCGGATAAAGAGCTACGCCATCAAGGCCGCGCGCGAGGGAAAGGAGCAAACCAGCTGGCTTGCGCCGAACGAGGATTACGAGTCCGGCCTCACGATCTTTCTGGAGCGCCTGCTTGATCGCCGCCGGTCCTTCGCGTTCATCGAATCTTTCAGCGCATTTGCCCACCGCATTGCGCTGATCGGCGCGTTGAACAGCCTGTCGCAGCTCACCTTGAAGGCGACGATGCCCGGCATTCCCGACTTCTATCAGGGCACCGAGCTCTGGGACCTCGCGCTGGTCGATCCCGACAACCGCCGGCCCGTGGACTTCGACTCCCTCGCGACGGCGCTTGATGCGATCGGTCAGGCGCCGGATTGGCGGAGCTTGGCGGATCAATGGGACGACGGGCGGATCAAGCTTGCTCTGACGCGCCGGCTGCTCGCGCTGCGGCGCAGCTTCGCAGACGTCTTCACGAACGGCGAATATCGCCCGATCGCGGTGAGCGGGCCTGATCAAGACAAGGTCGTGGCCTACGCACGATGGAGCGGCGGCACAGCCCTCATCATCGCGGTCGGACGTTTGTTTGCTCGCGCGACCGACAATGGTCGGCATTGGCCGGCGGAAGGTGCGTGGAATGCATCCCTGGCGCTCGATGGCTTTGCCGAGGTGTCCGACGTGCTCGCGCCCACCCGCAGGATCGCGTCAGCGAATCCCGGTATCGCCGAGCTGTTCGGCGTTCTGCCCTGCGCCGTGCTGCAAGCCACGCCAGCAGGCCGGCGGCTTGTGCCCGGCCGTTTGCGCAGCAGGCCGAAGGCTGAAGCTCTCGCATGAAAAAGGCCGCCCGGGATCACTCCGGCCGGGCGGCCTTGCGGAAGTTGTGCCGACCGACCAAGGGCCGGTTCCCTCCCTCCGCTGAGTCGTAGATACCATGTAGCCACTCCTAATCAATTGATGTGACTGCTGATATTTTAGTTTCAACAGACATCATTTTTGCCGCACTGCAACCAGGCGCAGCCACGGTGGCGCGACACCAGCGGCGAATCGCCCCGGATTCAGAACGATTCAGGACCTGCCCAAGGACATCTCGCAGCGCGAAGAGATAGTGTGCGAGTCGGGCGGCTGGCCTGCCTGCGCATGGCGCGCTGGCCGGCCCCTCGCCCGAAGGGTCGGTCGAATGCGGGCACCTGCGGGAGTGCGCGGAGAAGCGGGTCGCGGTGAGGTTGGGAGGATGATCGCAGTGCCTGGAGCGCTTGATCAACTATCTGTAAACTCTGATAATTCCTCATCGAGGCTGACAGAATTGACGGCCCTCGATGGGAGCCGGATCACACACGATCCCGCCGGGCCGTGCTCCTTCGGAATTCGGAGAATCTGACCTCGGCTCGGGGGCGACCGGCCTGAGGGGCATCTGACTGCGCCGACGAGGTGACCTTGTCTCGCAAGGGGTCAAAAGGTCGAAAGCAGGCTCGCGTCGCCGGCACGACGGCAGCGCAGGCCAAGACGCGTGCCAATACGCGTGCCCCCGGCAAGCGCTCGCGCGGGGCTGGCAAGCGCCCATCGCAGGGCACCCCGGAGCTTGAAGGCAAGCTCGCAGCGTGCGCGCGCGAGCTTGCCGAAGTCCGGCAACAGCAGGCCGCGACCTCAGAGGTGCTGCAGGTCATCGCCAGCTCGCCCGGCGATCTGCAATCCGTGTTCCGCGCGATGCTCAAGAACGCCGTGCGGGTCTGCGGTGCCAAGTTCGGCAATCTGTGGCTGCGCGAAGGCGATCACGTCCGCATCGCCGCAACCAGCGGCGCGCCTGCGGCCTATCGCGAATATCTGCGGCGCGAGCCGGCGACCCCCGCCGACCCGCGCATGGCCATGGGCCAGGTCGTGAAGACGGGCAAAGTGGTAGAGATCGCCGACATCGCCGACGTCAAGAGGACGCCGACCTACGGCAGCAAGATGCGGCAAGCCACCATCAAGCTGGCCAAAGCGCGCAGCCTGATCGCTGTCCCCTTGCTCAAGGACGATGACGTCATCGGCGTCATGGGCATCTATCGCCAGGAGGTGCGCCCCTTCACAGACAAGCAGATCGAGCTGGTGACCAATTTCGCGCACCAGGCGGTCATCGCGATCGAGAACGCCCGCTTGATGAACGAGCTGCGCGAATCCCTGCAGCAGCAGAGCGCGACCGCTGACGTGCTCAAGGTGATCAGCCGCTCGACCTTCGACCTGCAGGCCGTGCTTTGCGCGTTGGTTGAGTCGGCCGTTCGGCTTTGCGAGGCCGATATCGGACACATCGCTCGTCCCGACAAGGATGGCTACTTTCAAACGCAGGCGAACTTCGGCTGGTCGCCCGAGCTCAAAGACGAGATGGAGCGCATCCCGTTCAAGCCTGGGCGTGGGAGCGTGACCGCCCGAGCCCTGCTCGAGCGCAAGACGGTGCACATTGTCGATGCGCAGGCCGATCCGGACTACAAGCTCAGCAAGGCACGGAAGCTCGGCGGCTATCGCAGCATGATCGGCACACCGCTGCTGCGCGAGGGAACGCCAATTGGCGTGTTCGGGCTTGCGCGTAAGTCAGTACGGCCCTTCACCGACAAGCAGATCGAGCTGCTCACGACCTTCGCCGACCAGGCGGTGATCGCGATCGAAAACGTACGGCTGTTCGAGGCCGAGCAGGCGCGCACACGCGAGCTGACGGACTCGCTCGAGCAGCAGACGGCGACCTCGCAGGTGCTGCAGGTCATCTCCAGTTCACCCGGCGAGCTTAAGCCGGTGTTCGAAACGATGCTGGCGAATGCAATCCGAGTCTGCGACGCCAAGTTCGGAACGCTGTTCCGTTACGACGGCGAGGTCCTGCATCCGGCAGCCGCGATCGGCACCCCGCCCGCACTGGCCAATTTCCAACGACGGCGCGGGCCGTTTCGCCCGCAAGCGGGGACCCTCCACGATCACGTGCTGCGGACACGGCAAGTAGCACACAGCGCCGACTACGCTGCTGAGCCGAATCCCGGCCAGGCGGCCAAGCTCGGGGGCGCGCGGTCGACCGTCGTGGTCCCCATGCTCAAGGAGGACCAGCTGATCGGGACGATCGTGATCTACCGCCAGGAGGTGCGGCCGTTCACAGAGAAGCAGATCGAGCTGGTGCAGAATTTCGCCGCGCAGGCCGTCATTGCGATCGAGAACACGCGCCTGCTCAACGAGCTGCGCGAGTCGCTGCAGCAGCAGACCGCGACCGCCGAAGTGCTCAAGGTCATCAGTCGCTCGACGTTCGATCTAAAAGCGGTGCTCGACACGCTGGTCGAGTCGGCGGCCCGGCTGTGCAACGGATATGACTCCGTGATCCTGTTGCGCGAGGGCGAATCCCTGACGTTCGGCGCACATCACGGGCCGATCCCGTTGGATTTCGTCAAATTGCCGATCGCAAGAACCTGGACCGCTGGGCGCGCAGTCGTGGATCGCATGCCGATCCATGTGCAGGACCTCACGGCCGCGGGCGCCGAGTTCCCGGAAGGGCATGCAATCGCGGTCCGCCAAGGATTCAGGACCATCTTATCCGTGCCCCTCCTGCGAGAGGGTGAGGCCATCGGGTGCCTTTCTGTCCGCCGCACCGAGGTACGGCCGTTCACGGCGCAGCAGATTGAGCTGGTCACCACCTTCGCCAACCAGGCAGTGATCGCGATCGAGAACGTGCGGCTGTTCGAGGCCGAGCAGGCGCGCACGCGCGAGCTATCGGAGTCGCTCGAGCAGCAGACCGCGACATCCGAGGTGCTCGGCGTCATCTCGCGCTCGGCCGGCGAGCTCGAGCCGGTGTTCCAGGCCATGCTGGAGAATGCAACACACATCTGCCAGGCCAAGTTCGGCACGTTGTACCTGTGCGAGGGCGACGGCTTCCGCGCGGCGGCGACGCTCAATGCGCCGCCTGCGTATGCCGACGCCCGTTCGCGAGTCGTGCATCCGCATCCCGACACCAGCGTTTGGCAGGCCGCCAACACCAAGCGGGCGGTGCAGGTCGCCGACGTCATGGCGACCAAGGGATACATCGAGGGCGACGAATTTCTGGTCTCGGCTGCCAAGCTGGGCGGATATCGCACGGTTCTCACCGTGCCGATGCTGAAAGAAGGTGCTCTGATCGGCGCTATCACCATCTTCAGACAGGAGGTGCGACCGTTCACCGACAAGCAAGTCGAGGTCATGACCAGTTTCGCCGCGCAGGCTGTCATTGCCATCGAGAACACGCGGCTGCTCAACGAGCTGCGCGAATCGCTGCAGCAGCAGACCGCCACCGCCGACGTGCTCAAGGTGATCAGCCGCTCGACCTTCGACCTGCAGACCGTGCTCGACACGCTCGCCGAGTCGGCGGCGCGGCTGTGCGGCGCATTTGACGCGGTGATCGTCCTGCGCGAGGGCGAGTCGTTGGCGGTGCGCGCACACCACGGGCCGATCCCTGTCGACTTCGCCAAATGGCCCCTCTCGCGGCGCTGGACCGGTGGGCGCAGCGTGGTCGATCGCACGCCCATCCATGTGGACGACCTCGCCGCCGAGCGCGACGAGTTCCCGGATGGGCAGGAAATGGCGCTGCGCATGGGGCATCGGACCATCCTGTCCGTGCCGCTGTTGCGGGAGGACGAGGCGATCGGAGCGATTTCCGTCCGTCGCACCGAGGTCCGGCCGTTCACGGCGCAGCAGATCGAGCTGGTCACCACCTTCGCCGACCAGGCGGTGATCGCGATCGAGAACGTACGGCTGTTCGACGAGGTCGAGGCGCGCACGCGCGAGGTGCAGCAGTCGCTCGAGTATCAGACCGCGATCAGCGACGTGCTCGGCGTCATCTCGCGCTCGCCATCCGACATCCAGCCGGTGCTCGATACCATCGCCGATACGGCGCAACGGCTCTGCCAGTCCGAGCAGGCCTACATCATGCGGCTCGACGGCGGGCGTTACTACCCGGCCGCGGGCAAGAACACGGAGCCCGCGCGCATCGAGTACCTGCGACGGAATCCCGTGGCCGTGGATCGCGGCTCGGTCGCCGGCCGCGTCGCGCTCGAGGGACGCACCATCCAGATCACGGACGTCCTGGCGGATCCTGAATACACCTTGAGCCGGACGGGGAACCGCAGCGGCTATCGCACCATCCTCGGCGTGCCCTTGCTGCGCGAGCGTTTGGTGATCGGCGTCATCGTGCTGACGCGCACCGTCGTGCAGCCGTTCACCGACAAGCAGATCGAGCTGGTGACGACCTTTGCCGACCAGGCGCTGATCGCGATCGAGAACGTGCGCCTGTTCGACGAGGTGCAGGCACGCACGCGCGACCTGACGGAGTCGCTCGAGCAGCAGACAGCAACCTCGCAGGTGCTGGAGGTCATCTCCTCTTCGCCGGGCGAGCTGCAGCCGGTATTCGAGTCCATGCTCGCGAATGCCATGCGCATCTGCGAGGCGAAGTACGGCCACCTGTTGCTCCGAGACGGCGAAGGCTTTCGCGGCGCCTACCTGCACGATGTGCCGGCGGCCTACCGCGAGCTCTGGGACCATGGGCCGGTACGGCCGCCCCCGAAGAGCGTCATGCGCCGAGTCGTCGATACTAAGGAGGTCGTTCACGTCGCCGACCTCGCTGCAGAGGCAGCCTATTCCGAGCGCGATCCGTTGCGCGTCGCCACCGTCGAGCTCCTCGGCGCGCGCACGTTCCTCGGCGTTCCGATGCTCAAGGAAGGCCAAGTGGTGGGCGCCATCATCATCTATCGCCAGGAGGTGCGGGCGTTCAGCGACAAGCAGATCGAGCTGGTCTCGAATTTCGCCAGCCAGGCGGTGATCGCGATCGAGAACACGCGGCTGCTCAGCGAGCTGCGCGAATCGCTGCAGCAGCAGACCGCCACCGCCGACGTGCTGCGCGTCATCTCGAGCTCGCCGGGTGGGCTGGAGCCTGTCTTCACCGCCATGCTGGAGAATGCACTGCGCATCTGCGATGCCAAGCTCGGGATGCTGGCCCGCTATATCGATGGCGCGTTCGTCACGCAGACAATGGTGGGTGCGCCGCCCGCCCTGGTGGACGCCTTGCTGCACAAGCCATTCAAGCCGGCGCCGGGTATTCCCCTCCACCGCCTGTTGCAGACCAAGCAGCTGGTCCACACCATCGACGCGGCCGCGGAGCAGCATAAGCCGCTTTCGGCGGAGCTGGCCGGCGCGCGCACGCATATCGTGGTGCCGATGCTCAAGGACGACGAGCTGATCGGGGCCATGTCCATCTATCGCCAGGAGGTCCGCCCCTTCAGCGACAAGCAGATCGAGCTGCTCACGAGCTTCGCCAGCCAGGCCGTCATCGCGATCGAGAACGCGCGGCTGCTCAGCGAGCTGCGCGAATCCCTGCAGCAGCAGACGGCCACTGCCGACGTGCTCAAGGTCATCAGCCGCTCGACGTTCGATCTGCAGGCGGTGTTCGAGACACTCGTCGAGTCGGCGGCGCGGCTGTGCCGCGCCGACAAGGCCGCGATCTCGCGCCTGCGCGGCGACAGGTTCCAGCATGTCGCAACCTACGGCTTCCAACCCGAATATCTGGAGCTGTTCCAGGATGCCGCGATCGACCGGCGGTCGGTGGTCGGGCGGGCAGTGCTCGAGAAATCGGTCGTTCACATCCACGATGTTCTCACCGATCCCGAGTACGTCCTGCTCGATGCGCAGAAGCTGGGAGGCTATCGCACGGTCATCGGCGTGCCGCTGCTGCGCGAGGGGGCGCCCATCGGGGCTTTGTTCCTGACGCGGCCTGTGGTCGAGCCGTTCTCCCAGAGCCAAATCGACCTGCTCACCACCTTCGCCGACCAAGCGGTGATCGCAATCGAGAACGTGCGGCTGTTCGACGAGGTGCAAGCGCGCACGCGGGAGCTGACAGAATCACTGGAGCAGCAGACTGCGGCCACCGAGGTGCTGCAGGTCATCTCTACCTCGCCCGGCGAGCTGCAGCCGGTGTTCGATGCCATGCTGGCAAACGCCACGCGCATCTGCGAGGCCAAGTTCGGCAACCTGATGCTGTGCGAGGGCGACGGCTTTCGGCGGGTCGCGCAGCACGGCGCGCCGCCCGAATTCCTCGCGGAGCAGCAACGCGAGCCAGTGATCCGCCCCGGTCCGGGACACAATCTGACGCGTCTCGTCGAGACCAAGCAACCGGTGCACATCCCTGACATCTCGGTCAACCCGCTGCTCGCTCCCGCGCTGGTCAAGTTTGCCGCCGCGAGGACATTCCTCGCCGTACCGATGCTCAAGGAGGGCGAGCTGATCGGCGCCATCGCCATCTACCGGCAGGAGGTGCGCCCGTTCAGCGACAAGCAGATCGAGCTGCTGCGGAATTTCGCCAGCCAGGCGGTGATCGCGATCGAGAACACGCGCCTGCTCAACGAGCTGCGCGAATCGCTCGAGCAGCAGACCGCGACCTCGGAGGTGCTGCAGGTCATCTCCTCCTCGCCGGGCGAGCTGCAGCCGGTGTTCGACAGCATGCTGGCGAATGCGACGCGGCTGTGCGAGGCGAGCTATGCCCACCTGTGGCTCTGCGAGGGTGACATGCTCCGTGCGGGGGCGCTCCATGGCGCGCTGCCGGTGATGCTGGAGCATCCGCAATGGCAGAGCGGAACGGCCTTCCGCCCGGGCCCGGATATTCCGGCGACCGAGGCCCTGAAGACCCGGAAGCCCCAGCAGCTCGCCGACCTGCGCGAGAGCGCTGCCTACCGCAATGGCGATCCGCTGGCGGTCAATGGCGTTGAGATCGCCGGCATCCGCACGCTGCTGGCGGTGCCGATGTTCAAGGACAACGAGCCGGTCGGCGTCATCATCATCTTCCGCCGCGAGGTGCGGCCGTTCAGCGACAAGCACGTCGAGCTGGTGACCAATTTCGCTGCCCAGGCCGTGATCGCTATCGAGAACGCGCGGCTGCTCAGCGAGCTGCGCGAGTCACTCGAGCAGCAGACGGCGACCTCGGAGGTGCTGCAGGTCATCTCCTCTTCGCCGGGCGAGCTGCAGCCGGTGTTCGACGCCATGCTGGCGAACGCCGCGCGGCTGTGCGAGGCAACCTACGCCAACCTCTGGCTC
>Ga0066903_100001333_pt1 | contig 17827 bp, 14 predicted proteins | sample PanSoiMetaGPlot1_FD_67491 | JGI IMG/M metagenome (GOLD analysis project Ga0066903, IMG submission 67491) | Tropical forest soil microbial communities from Panama analyzed to predict greenhouse gas emissions - Panama Soil - Plot 1 (version 2) | ecosystem: Environmental > Terrestrial > Soil >... | reverse complement strand
ATTCGCTGTTGGCGGAGTTGTCGAGCCTGTGCCAGGCTGAGGCCGCCGACGCCTTGAAAGCGAATGACGCGGCTTTCAATACTCTGCGTGCCAGTCTCGACCAGAGTGGACTGGAGATCATTCCGTCGAAGCTGTCGGATTCGGTGCGAGATTCGCGGCTTTTGGCCTACTATGCCGATTCTTACAGCGACGGACGGCAATTGATCGGTGTGGGTGCTACTGCCATCTTGCTCAGCCTGGGCGCGCCGTTCTGGTACAACGCCCTGCGGCAACTAGCAAGTCTGACGCCGCAGATCACGCGAACCATCAAGAAAGAACAAGCTGCTAAGAGTGAGGATTCCCCCGCAGACAGTGATAACGGCTAGAGCCGTTAAAAATCGCAATTGAGGTGTGGCATGGCGAATCCTTCATTTCCGGGTACAACGATTTCTGCCGGAAGCAAAGATGCAGCAAATGTGCTCCTGATTCAAGCGCGCTTAAACCAAGTAGGGTGTGGTCCTGTAGAGGAGGATGGGATTTTTGGTGCAGAAACGCTTGAAGCAGTGCAACACTTTCAAGCACGCTCGGTGGATCAATTTGGAAATCCACTGAGAGTGGACGGTCGAGTGGGACCGATGACCTGGGCAACGCTCTCTTCTCCCAGGAGATCGAACCGCAAGCCGCGAATTCCACATCAGCATTACTGACACGTGCATTAGGCAAGGCTGAGGACGAGATCGGGGTACGTGAGGAACCTCCAGGTTCCAATCGCGGGGCCCGTGTGGATCAATTCCTCCGTTCCGTGGGACTGAATCCGGCCGCGGGAAGTTTCCCCTGGTGTGCAGCATTCGTCTACTGGTGCTTCGACCAGGCGTCGATTGCCCTAAGCATCAAGAACCCAGTCGTGAAGACCGCGGGAGTCGTGGAACACTGGAATCTGGCGGGGTCGCGCGGCATCCATCGTCTATCTGTCGAGGAGTGCCTCGACGAACCGTCGCTGGTAAAGCCGGGAATGATTTTCATCATCACGACAGGCGGAATTCATGGGCACACAGGAATGGTGCAGGAAGTGCGAGGCACAGCTTTAACGACCGTTGAGGGAAATACCAATGAAGGCGGATCCCGCGAAGGGATCGGGGTCTTCCGCCGCACAACACGTACCATCGCCGCTATGCGTGGGTTTATCGACTACGGCACGGAATAAAAACACTTGGTGTAGAAAGCTTGGAATTTTTCTTATGCATGAATAGACTGTGCCATCACTAGGCAGCCTGTTCGTTAGTCGGTTTGTCCTGAGCCTTTTGCCTTTCTTCCCCTACTTCCCCTTTGGAGCTTCGCCTCACGCCTGATCTTAAGCCTGTTCCTTTGTGCCTTTTGCTTCCTTAGTGGCAGACTCACCAGCCCTCTTGAGAGCTGAGGAAAGCAGGTTTTCGCACAGCGCTGTGGAAATTGGCCTCATGGGACGGGGCTATATTCGCAGTACGCCCGCGCCTTTGATTTCGCTATGCTTCAGGGCCTGTAGCGCTTCATTGCCATGGGAGAGGTCATAGACCTGAACTTCGGTTCGCAGGGGAACCTTCGCGGCCAGATCCAGGAATTCACGAGCATCCTGTCGCGTGCTGTTGGCTACGCTTCGAATGACGCGCTCGTCGTAGAGAAGGTCATACGGCATCTGCGGAATCGGAGACATGGTGATGCCCGCCAGTGTCAGCGTTCCGGCTTTGCGGAGGGCACGGAGCGCAAGAGGAACCAGCGAGCCCGCAGGGGCAAAAATGATTGCAGCATCCAAGAGCTTCGGCGGGATTTCTTCTGCGCTCCCAACCCAGGATGCACCAAGCTCGAGGGCAAGCTCGCGATGAGCCTTCGCGCGCGTGAACACGGACACCTCACATCCCAGAAGTCGTGCAAATTGCAGAACAAGGTGTGCAGAGGCTCCAAAGCCATAAAGTCCCAGGCGATCGCCCTTCCCTGCACCGCTTAAGCGGTAGGAGCGATAGCCGATGATCCCGGCACACAACAAGGGAGCGGCATTCTCGTCTGAAAACGCAGGGGGGATTGCATAGGCATACTGCTCACTAACCACTGTGTACTCTGCGTAGCCTCCATCGACATGCAACCCTGTAAACTGCGCGTTGAGGCACAGGTTCTCGAAGCCCCTGGTGCAGTATTCGCAGGACTGATCCGTCGAATGGAGCCACGGAATTCCAACTCGGTCACCCATACGAAAATTGCACACCCCTGCTCCAACTTCATCCACCAAACCCACGATTTGATGCCCCAGTACAATAGGCAATTTGGGAAGCTTTATTTCGCCCTCAATGGTGTGAAGATCGGTGTGGCACAAGCCGCAACATTTCACGCGGATGCGGACTTGCCCGGCTGCAGGCGAAGGATCGCGAATCTCTCGCAGAACAAGCGGAGATTGCTCCACTAGGAGCGGGCGCTCAAGAACCATCGCCTTCATAAAAACATTCTATGGCCTGACGGCGATACGAACTTGTTAATGTGGCACTTGGCCTGTTATGCGAGACACTCACATCCGTGATGCGGTACGCGACGACTTGGCACGCCTGACTGAAATCTACAACCATTACGTGGTGCATACGCCCGTCACTTTTGATGTTGAGCCATTCCATGTCGAGCAACGCGTTCCCTGGTTCGAGCAATTTTCCAGGCGAGGCAGGTATCGCTTGCTGGTAGCAGAAAGCGAAGGAACCATCTTGGGTTACGCCGGCACAACTCGTTTCCGCCCCAAGGCAGCCTACGAAACAACGGTGGAAACGACGATCTATTGTGCGCCGAATATGGAAAAGAGGGGCGTCGGCACTGCGCTATACACCGCTCTGTTCAAAGCTCTCTCTGGCGAAGACATTCACCGTATCCTGGCCGGTTATGCCCTGCCGAATCCGGCCTCCGCGGCTCTGCACGAGCGATTTGGATTTCAGAAGGTAGGGATCTTTCGCGAGAACGGACGCAAATTTGGCCAGTACTGGGATGTCTGCTGGATAGAGCGTCCTCTTCACTTGCCGTAGGCACCAATCGATCCTCTCCATGGGCAAAGGGGTGCGGATTTCAGGTAAGATACTTCGCTGCCCATGAACCGCGAATACCACAAGGCATATAGCCATCAACTGCATCGGGATATGGAGTTGCTTGTGTTCGGCCATGCGGGCCAGCCGCTCCTCGTGTTTCCCACTTCCATGGGGAAATTTTTTGAGTATGAGGACCGGGGCATGATCGGCGTACTGGCGCCGGCCATCGATCGCGGCGAACTGCAGGTTTTCTGCCCGGACGCGGTGGATACCGAAAGCTGGTACAACAAGGGGATTCATCCGCGACATCGCATCGAACGGCACTTGCAATACGAAGCTTACATTCTTTATGAGTTGCTGCCGTTCTTGCGCTGGAAAAATCAGACGCCAAGCCTCGCGGTGACAGGATGCAGCTTCGGCGGATACCAGGCCGCAAATTTTGCCTTTAAACATCCTGACGCGGTTACGCACTTCGTCAGCATGAGTGGGGCCTTCGACATCCACCAGTTCCTAGACGGCTACTATGACAACGATTGCTACTTCAATTGTCCGGTGGACTATCTGAAGAATATGTCCGATGACTGGTTTCTGAGCCGGTATCGGCAGATGAAGATCGTGCTGGCCGCGGGGGAGTGGGATATTTGCCTCGGTCATAATTTGGACTTGTCGAATATTCTGAATGGCAAAGGTATCCCTCATTGGCTCGACGTGTGGGGAGATCACGCGGACCATGAATGGCCGTGGTGGAGAAAGATGGCAGCGAAATACTTCATGTAGCGCTGAACGAAAGGGGCGGAATCTTGCTGAAGCGGATTTGCATCGGGTTGCTGCTGTTAGGTTCCTGCAGCCAAGGTCAGGACCTAGCGCAGGCTCGCCGCATACAAGCCTCGGTCCTTGGGGTAAACAGTCATAACGATACCGCGCAGCGGGTACTCATCGAAAAGGTAGATCTCGATCAGAAGTTGCCAGATGGCATGGTTGACTTTGCTCGATTGCGGGAAGGTGGGATGCACGTCCCCTTCTTCGCGTTATGGGTGCCGGCGTATTATCCGGGCGCCGAAGCGGTCCGCCGAACCCTCGACCTTCGGGACGCCATGCAGACCGTCTTCGACAAATATCCTGATCAGATCGAACTGGCTACGAGCGCGCATGATATCGAGCGGATTGTCGGGCAAAAGAAGATCGCGGCAGTGTTGACGGCCGAAGGCGGACATCAGATCGATGACGATCTTGCGGTTCTACGCATGTACAGGCGTATGGGCATCCTGTCGATGACCCTAACCCACTTCCGCAACAACAACTGGGCGGATTCGTCGACTGCCAAGCCCGAACACAATGGCCTCACCGATTTCGGCAGGCAGGTTGTACGTGAAATGAATCGCATCGGCATGATCGTCGACATTTCACATGTGTCAGACAAAACGTTCTACGACGTGCTGGAGGTTTCAACTAAGCCGGTGATCGCCTCCCACTCTTCTTGCTTCGTGTACTCTGACGTGCCCCGCAACATGAAGGACGATATGCTTCGGGCACTCGCCAAGAACGGTGGCGTGGTGGGGGTGAACTTCGGTTCATCGTTCCTGAATCAGAAGGATGCGGACGTATTGAGGAAAAATATCGCCGAACAGAACGCCATACCTCAGAACCTGACTGGGCCCGCTCTCGATGAGTTCGCCGCGAAGGAACACGCAAGCAGCGGCGAGATTCAAGCTACGATCGGTAGCGCTACCGTGGATGACGCCACTAACTGTATCGATCACATTGTCAAAGTAGCAGGAATCGACCACGTTGGAATCGGCAGTGACTTCGATGGTGTCCCCAGCGTACCGAGTGGCCTTGAGGATGTATCCAAGATGCCGAACTTGACCGCTGCCCTGCTCAAACGAGGTTACTCTGAACAAGACATTCGAAAGATTATGGGTGACAACTTCCTACGCGTGATTCGGGAAGTGGTGGGAAACTGAAACCGCAATTCGCGGCTAGAGGCATCATTCATGGATAAGAAAGTCGGCATCATCTTCGGCATGGAAAACACGTTTCCACCCGCCTTGGTCGACAAGATCAACAGCATGAAGGTGGACGGAGTGACGGCGGAGTTCGTGAAGCTGGGCGGAGTCAAGATGGAAGGCCCGAGCGGATACCGAGTGATCGTGGACCGCATTTCGCAGGACATCTCGTTTTATCGCTCGTACCTGAAAAATGCGGCTCTCAACGGCACGATCGTCATCAACAACCCATTCTGGTGGACAGCCGATGATAAGTTCTTCAACTATGCGCTTGCGACAAGGCTGGGTGTGGCGATTCCGCCGACGGTGTTGCTGCCGCATAACCAGCATCCGCCGGGAACGACGGATCAGTCGATGCGCAATTTGATCTTCCCCCTCAACTGGGAAGAGATTTTCGAATACGTCGGGTTCCCTGCTTTCCTGAAACCTTACGATGGAGGCGGCTGGAAGAATGTATATAAGGTGAATTCGCCGGAGGAGTTCTTCAACGCGTACAACGAGACCGGGAATCTTTGCATGACGCTGCAGCGCGGGGTGAAGTTTAAGGAATACTTTCGCTGTTACGTCATCGGGCAGGATAACGTGCGAATTATGCCCTATGACCCAAGCGTGCCGTTCCATGAGAGGTACGTGAAGAATCCCCCGAAGTACGATCCCAAACTAATCGAGCGCGTAGAGCAAGACTGCAAGACGCTCTGCCGCGCCTTGGGATACGACCTGAATACGGTGGAGTTTGCTGTAGAGGACGGCGTGCCGTATGCGATTGACTTCATGAATCCGGCGCCGGATGCGGATGTGAACTCGGTAGGGCGCGAGAACTTTGAGTGGGTGGTCAATGCCGTTGCCGAGCTTGCGGTGAAGAAGGCGCTCAGCGATGAGGATCCAGCGCGGGAGCTGCGTTGGGCGACGTTCCTGTCAGGGGCAAAGCCAGAAACTCCGGCGGCAAAGCCGACCGCGCGGAAGAAGGCAAGAGCGTAGTAGCGCTTGGGGGGGCGCCAGTCGCGCAAATGGTTCTTCACACGATCAGCTAATGACCGTTATCACGACGTAGCGATTCCTACAGAGTAATTTCAGAGTTCCCCACGGATACCATCACAGAAATTCCGATTCTTGAAATCCGGGATCTATTCCATGTGGGCAGCGGCCGGCCCCACCGCGGTGGCCTGCTTAGTCTTTGGGTCAATGCCGATCAGAGCCACTCCGCCAACTCCGCTGCTGCTGACGGTAACCACGTGCCCACGGGCCCTCAGTTCGGCCTGCACTTTTCCGGGCACAGTGTCGGGCACAGACAAGCTACCCAACTCGGCGCGATCCTGTCCGAAGGAACTGATGAAGTGCGTGGTGGAAAACCGCGGCGCTTTAAATGCCTCCTCAGGACTCATGCCGAATTCCACATAGTTGAGGATGACTTGGATGGCTGCCTGATCCTGCATGTCCCCACCCGCTACCGAAATCGCCATCACGGGATGGTTGTCACGGAAAAGCAGGGTGGGGCTGAGTGTGATTCGCGGCCGCTTGCCCGGCTGGATGACATCAGGAGTTCCTGCAAACGTGTTCAGACTCGTGAGTCGGGCACCGTGAATAATGCCCGTGCGTCCGGCCACGCCCGCCGTGCTCGAAAGGCCACTCGGAGTCGCTGCGATGACGTTTCCGAACTTGTCCGTCACACACATGACAGTGGTTCCGCCATGCCAAGGGCCGGTGATGGTGGGTGATTTGGTCGGTTTCATGTTGTACGGGTCGCCTGGCCGGAGCTCGAGAGATGCCTTTTTCGGATCAATCAGCTCGCGCCGCATCTTGGTGTACGGATCGGAAAGCAACGCTTGCATCGGCACCTTTGCGAAGTTTGGGTCGCCGTAGTACTCGTCGCGATCGGCCAGAGCCAGCTTCTCCGCTTCAATTACTGTGTGTATGTAGTCCGCCGAATTGAAGCCCATCGTCTTCAGGTCGAAGCCTTCTAAAAGGCGAAGCGTCTGTAAAAGATACGGACCCTGCGTCAGCGGACCGGTCTTGTAAACCGTGTAGCCACGGTACGTGGCTGTGAGGGGATCCACCACCGGAGTCTTGTGTGCGGCCAAATCCGCTTTGCGAAGGAATCCGCCCTTTTCGACATACCAGGCTTCTAGGGCGTCGGCGATGTCGCCACGATAGAAGCGGTCTGAGACGGCCTGCAATTTCTGCTGCCGCGTACCTTTCGTTGATTTTTCCGACTCCACCAATTTGCGAAAGGTCACTGCCAGATCGGCCTGCCAGTGCACGCCGGTTTCCATCTTTTCATCGCTGCCGGTGTCGATATACCAAGTGGGGCCACCGGCATCCAGAATGGCCAGCGTCGGCTGAACAACTTCTTCGAAGCTCTTGGTTCCGTAAAGCTTCAGCAAGGTGACGATCGCGTCTATGCTGCTCGGTACGGCGGCTGCCTTGACGTCACCATCCGGGATTCCGTGTTCCATGTACCAGGCGATAGCTTTCGGGTCGCGAGGAGCCTCGCCTTGTCCCTCTAAGAGCTTCACGTTTTTCTGCTCGGCGTCGTAAACGAGAATGGGGATCTCTCCTCCAACGCAGAACGCGCCGACATAGGTCACAGAGAGCGCCAACAAGGTGGCGGCACCTGCATCGGCGGCGTTTCCGCCCTGTTCCAAAATCTTGATGCCGGCGGCAGTGGCAGCAGGTTTGCCCGACACAACCACGCCCTGAGCGCCAGCGGCAACACTGGGTCCTCGCGCGCTGACCGGGGTTTTGGTGGCTTGAGGCCAAGCTAAGGGTGTGAATAAAAGGAGGGCAACAGAGGATATCGAAATGATCTTGCGCAGAGGACTACTCCGCCTTAGTGAGCAGCATCCATTGCACGTCATGCGCACAAGGCTATATCAACTCTCTCCTTCAGTGTTGCCTCGGATGTGATCGCCCATAAGGGGCCCGTAGTGCAGGCCCACCCGGGCGAAAAACGAGTTCTGCATTCCATGATCCCCGTCGATAAGTATTGAAAAGAGGCATTTGCACAGGCTTGCGCCGTTTGTTCGCCAATGATTTGCGCCAATGGCCGCGAGTTCTGAACATGAAATAAGCTCCTCACTGTTAGCTTTCACTCGGGCGAGGGATGCGGTTCTCGACCTTTCCGTGGATCAGTCCTGTCTCCCGACTAAAATCAACTCTCCTGCGTTGGTATACTATTTCGGCCCTCAAGTGCGGGCCGCCGGGTGTGGCTGGCGGCAACAATTCTCCCCCATGACCAGGATGTTCCTATGAAACCGTCTTTTACGATCGGCATTGAAGAGGAGTATCAGACAGTCGATCCGGTAACCCGGGATCTTCGGTCGCATATCCACGCCGAGATCATCGAGAAGGGCAAGCTACTGCTACAGGAGCGCGTGAAGGCCGAGATGCACCAGTCGGTGGTCGAAGTAGGCACCTCGGTATGCGAGGGCATCAAGGCAGCCAAGGACGAGGTTCGGAAGCTGCGGCGGGACATGATTAAGCTGGCCAAGGAAAATGGCCTGCGGCTGGCGGCGGCGGCGACGCATCCGTTTGCAGATTGGCGGCACCAGGAGATTACTCCTGATGAGCGCTACAAGAACATTGTCGAAGATATGCAACTGGTTGCGCGCGCCAACCTGATCTTTGGGCTTCACGTGCATGTCGGGGTAGAGGATCGTGAAACCGCCATCCACCTGATGAATCATGCACGCTACTTCCTGCCGCACATACTCGCGCTCTCGACCAATTCGCCATTTTGGCTCGGGATGCAGACGGGTTTGAAATCTTACCGGTGCAAGGTTTTCGACAAGTTCCCACGAACCAACATACCTGACTATTTTCCCAGTTGGGGCGAGTACGAGAACTTTATTAAGCTGCTGATCAAGACGAATTGCATCGATAACGCCAAAAAGATTTGGTGGGATATTCGACCGCATCCGTTCTTTAACACGCTGGAGTTTCGGATCTGTGACATTCCGATGCGTGTCGACGAGACCATCGCGCTAGCAGCGCTGATTCAGGCGACGATTGCTAAGCTTTACAAGCTGTATGCGGCAAACCAGGGATTTCGTCTCTATCGGCGCGCGTTGGTGATGGAAAACAAGTGGCGTGCGTCGCGTTATGGGCTGGACGGGAAGATTGTAGACTTCGGCAAGCAGGCGGAGGTTCCTGTCCGTGACCTGATCGAGGAGTATCTGGAGTTCGTGGACGATGTCGTAGACGAGCTCGATTCTCGCGAAGAAATTAACTACATTCGCGAAATCATGAAAATGGGAACTGGGGCGGATCGCCAACTGCGCGTCTACAAGAATTCTGGCGGCGATCTGAAACAAGTTGTCGATTACATTATTGAAGAAACCGAGGTGGGTCTCGCCGAAGCTGAGACCGCCAGAAAAGTAGGGTAATGACCAGTATTGTTGATCAGGCCAAGCGGCAACTCAATTCACTGAACTTCGATTCAGAACTTTCACCCGGCGCCCGCAATGCCGTAAACGTGTGCCTGCGCGTTCAGCCAAGCGAAAAGGTTACGGTCATTACTGACGAAGCGACCAAGGAGATTGCCGCCAGTATCGTTCGCGAACTGGAGAACGTTCAGGCAACTTACCGCGCGTGGGTTTTGGAGGAATTAGCTCCGCGTCCACTGACAGATCTTCCAAGCGCAGTCGCTGCGGACCTTGAAACCAGCCAAGTCAGCATTTTCGCGGTGCAGGCGCAACTCAACGAACTGCGCTCGCGCATGCAGATGACAGACATCGTAAATCGCCACAAGATTCGTCACGCGCACATGGTGAACATCAATCACCAGATCATGCTGGAGGGAATGCGGGCGGACTTCTCCAAGGTGGACCGCATCAGTTCCAAAATAATCGGCCTGGTGCGGAAGGCGAAACAGATCCGCGCCAAGACTCCTGCGGGGACCGATCTGAAGGCCGATCTAAATCCTCAATACCATTGGCTAAAAACGAGCGGGATTATCAGTCCCGACAAGTGGGGAAACCTGCCGGGCGGGGAAATCTTTACGACGCCCGGCGAAGTGAACGGAACTTTTGTGGCTGATGGCGTGGTCGGCGACTGGTTGTGCGCGAAGTTCGGCAGCTTGCGGCACTGTCCTTTGACGGTTCAGGTCAAGGGAAACCGCGTTACTGAGGTGCACAGCTCCAACCGCGAATTGGAATCTGACTTCTGGAATTACACGCACACCGATGAGAACAGCGACCTGGTCGGCGAGTTTGCCATTGGTACAAACATCGAACTGAAAGATGTGATTGGGCAGATCCTGCAAGACGAAAAGTATCCCGGGGTACATATCGCCTTTGGGAATCCATACGGCGAGCATACGGGAGCGAAATGGTATTCCTCGACACATATCGACATCGTCGGTCGAGAATTCGATATATGGGTGGACGACGAGCAGATCATGGAGAGAGGGCAGTTCTTGGTACAAGCGTAGCGGTCGTTAGCTGAGCCCAGTCGTTAATCGGAAATCGGCAGCAAGGAAGTATTTATCCCTCAGTCTCGCAAGACCTGGTCGTCATCTGTCAGTCGTCAACAACGACTTGGTCGTCAACGATCATAGGTGTTGAAAAAGCAGATCCTTCGCTACGTTCGGCTCCCGCTTCGCTCCTCAGGATGACAATTCTTTCGAGAGCTGGGGCAACATCTCAGGACCATAAGCCAAAGGTTGTTCTTTCTGAAGACTGACGACTCGCTTTGCTGGTGACTGGTTTACTTCCCTCTTTTCCACCACTACACTATCTGTCCACATGATTCCGTCGCTGCGGCAGCAATTCAACGCAAACTTTACCCACGCCAAGTACGAGGCGCTGCAAAAGACGATGGCGGAGCGTTGCGGGACGCCCGTGCAATTTCGCATCTGTGAGACGCCGTGCTTCTTTCCCAAGTCGCTGATTGATCAGATGTCGCAATACGGGAAGGAACTGATTCACCAGCTCAACAGCCTTGAATATCGGAAAGCGTCGTTTGAATCCATCCCGCCGGAATTCAACGTGCCGAAGGAGTCTCCGCATCCGATCTTCGTCCAGGTTGACTTTGGGCTGATCCGCGACGAGAACGGAAAACTTCAGCCCAAGCTAGTTGAGTTGCAGGCGTTCCCTTCCCTCTATGCGTATCAGGCAGTTTTGTCGCAGACCTACCTTGATGTATTCGGACTTGATCCTAAATTGGCGTACCTCCTTGGCGGCCTCAACTGGGAGAGTTACAAGCAACTCCTGCACGGGGCGATTATCGGAGAGAACACTCCGGAGAGTGTCATTCTGATGGAAATTGATCCGCAGCATCAGAAAACTCTTCCCGACTTTTTGGTGACGGAGAAGGTGTTGGGGATCAAGACGGTTTCGATCACCGATATTCACAAGGTCGGCAGCTATCTGTTCTATGAGAACAATGGACGACGTACTCCCATACGCCGCATCTATAACCGCGCCATTGTCGATGAACTTATTCGCAAGAAGACGAAACTGCCTTTCCACTTTACCGATGAACTTGAAGTGGAGTGGGCTGGGCATCCGAACTGGTATTTCCGGATCAGCAAGTTTTCCCTGCCACATCTAAAGCATGAGTGTGTCCCCAAAACCTGGTTTCTCGATCGGATGGAACAAGTACCCGCCGACTTGGGGAACTATGTTGTCAAGCCGCTGTTCTCGTTCGCCGGGCTAGGTGTAATTATGAATCCCACGAAAGACGATCTGGCGCAGATCCCAAAGGAAAAGCGGTCGGAGTACATTGTGCAGGAACGCATGAACTTCGCTCCGGTCATTGAGACACCGTTCGGGGGAACCAAGGCCGAAGTTCGAATCATGTATATCTGGGTGGATGAACTGCTGCCAGTCATGACCATCATACGCATGGGCCGGGGCATGATGATGGGAGTGGATCACAACAAGAACATGGAGTGGGTGGGCTCGTCGGCAGGATTCAGCGTCGAGGTATAATGGCTAGGGCGCTGGCTCCCTTTTCACGACCCGGGTCTCAAGCAAATCGCCATTGAGACGGGTGATGAGCATTCTGTCATCCCGGAGATCCACTTTGACTGGCATGCCGGCAAGCTCGCCTGCCCGGTAGTCGGTTGCATGAGGATCGTATTCACCGGTATACGTCACCCCTTTGACGCGGACAACAACGTACGCCTTTGTCGACCAAAGCCGTTGTGCCCTCTCTTGGAGCACTTCCGATTCTGCCTGAAGCCAGTTTTCCTGATCACGCCCCGGTAAGCACCCGCTTCTCTCGTAAATCTCCCGAGCACGAGCGCGAATTGCGTCTGCCGCGAGAGGATCGCTATTTTTCATTTTCGGAGGAGAACTGGGCTCCATAGCTGGTCTCCTTTTACTGCTCGAAAGCTCAACATTGACCTATCGGCCAAATCCGGGGAACCGATTAGGCTTTTGCGATTTGATTTTGCGTAGATGGTTGACCTCAGCGTACCCCCGTCCTAACATTAAGCCCTGCTGCAGGGGCGGAGAATTCCGCGCATGATCGGACAGACGGTCTCCCACTATCGCATCGTGGGAAAGCTCGGCGGCGGTGGCATGGGCGTCGTCTACGAGGCCGAGGACACCCGCCTGGGCCGTCACGTCGCCTTGAAGTTCATTCCAGATAATCTCAGCAGCGACAAAAAAACCGTAGACAGGTTCGAGCGTGAAGCGAGGGCTGCCTCGCAACTGAATCATCCGAGCATCTGCACTATCCATGCTGTCGAGGATAACGGCGGCCACCCGTTCATTGTCATGGAGAAGCTGGAGGGGCAAAGCCTCAAACAGATGATTCGTGGCACACCGCTGGATCTGGAACACTTCCTCGACATTGCTATACAGGTTGCTGACGCCCTGCAAGCCTCTCATGCCAAGGGAATCATTCACCGCGACATCAAGCCAGGTAATATCTTTGTCACCGAGAGCGGACAAGTCAAGGTGCTCGATTTCGGCTTGGCCAAGCTCTCTCGATCCCAGCAACTAGGCACGAGCGACGATACGCCGATCGAGGACTCGCTGACCGCTGTCGGCGTAATTCCCGGAACAGCGGTTTACATGTCTCCGGAGCAAGCACGCGGTGAGGAACTAGACCCGCGGAGTGATCTGTTTTCCTTCGGAGTTGTTCTGTACGAGATGGCCACGGGGAAGAAGCCGTTTCACGGCGCGAATGTTGTCACTACTCTAAACGCCGTCCTTAACGAAAAGCCAGTTTCGCCACTTTCGTTGAACCCTAGCCTTCCTCGTGAACTCGAGGGCATTATCGGCAAGGCAATCGAAAAGGATCGTAATAAACGATACTCGACTGCAGCGGAAATGAAAGCGGACCTGCAGCACATCAAGAAGGAAACAGAATCGGGATTGATCAAGACCGGCATGCGGCCCGCCCGCCTGCATATCCCGACGAAGACTTTCCAGAGCTCCAGTACAAAGTTGAAGTACATGCTGCTTGCGGTCTCAGCGCTGCTAGTCACGGTAGTGGTGTCCGGCGGCACCTGGTGGCTGAAACATAGAGCCACGCTCAATGCCGCCCCACGAAATACGTTGGCTGTGCTTCCTTTGAAGAATCTTAATAATGATCGCGAGATCGAGTACCTGCGCTTCGCGTTGGCCGATGAGATTGCCAACGTACTGACTTACACGCGCTCGCTCGACGTTCGACCACAGGCTGCGACGGAGAAATATGTCAGCCGCGAGATCGACCCGCAAAGAGCGGGCCGGGAGCTGCATGTAGGAACACTCATTACAGGGCATTACATCAAGCAAGGTTCACAGCTGATGGTCACGCTCGAAGCTACCGAGGTCAACACGAATCGTGTGGTATGGCAGAGCAATTTTAGCGCACCCGGTCAGGACTTTATTTCGCTACAAAATAATCTCTCGACGCAACTTCGACAGGGATTGCTTCCCGTACTCAATGCGGCTGGAGGATTCCTCGATACCAGTACTCGGCCAAAAAATCAGGAAGCCTACGACCTTTACTTGCGTAGTGTGCCGATGCCTCACGATGCGGTTCCCAATAAGCAAGCGATTCCACTTCTCGAACGCGCGGTGGGGCTGGATCCCACCTATGCTCCAGGCTGGGAGGCACTTGGCTTGCGCTATTACTACGACGCTGATTACTCAGACGGAGGCGAAGAGGCGTTCCAGAAAGCCAATGCCGCATATGAGCGCGCGCTGGCGCTCGATCCCAATCGCATGCTGGCGGCCGGGCAGCTGATCACAAACCGGGTTGAGCGCGGAGAATTGAGCAAAGCGTACACCGCCGCGCAGGCGTTGGTGAAACGTCGACCTGAGAGCGCGCAAGCGCATTTTGCGCTTGGTTACGTTTATCGCTACGCCGGCATGTTGGAAAAGTCGGCAGTGGAGTGCAATCAGTCACTGCAATTGGATCCAGGAAACTATCAATTCCGCTCATGCGCGTGGGCTTTCATGGAACTTGGAGATACAAGCCGCGCGATGGATTTCATTCGCCTAGATATGGGTTCTGAATGGGCTTCGTACATCCTGCCTTCCCTGCTTCTGCGGGAAAACAAGGTCGCGGAGGCGCGCGAGGCCGTGAAGCACATGCCAACCGCTCCTCGATATCACCGCGATCTGCTGGAAGCATGCCTGGGCATCAGACCTCCATCTGAGTTAGATCGTATCGCGCAAGAAGACTTGACCATGCAACCCAAGGAACCCGACCCGGAAATCTGGTACTACCAGGGAGCGCTGCTCGGCTATTGCGGGAAAAAACAGGCTGCACTTCACTTGCTAGAATCGGCCGTAGGCCAGAATTACTGCGCTTACTCGAACCTGCTTTCCGATCCTCTACTGGTGAAACTACGCTCTGAACCCGAATTCAATCGTGTGCTCACCGCCGCAGGACAATGTCAGGAAGCCGTGGTCAATGGGCAGGTGGAATAGAACACTGGCGTGTTTTCCGGTCACAGGGCACTCTTGCTTTCATGCCCTAAGGCATCCGCTAACCGCACGTTCTACAATGAGTCTAAAAGGGATTGAACGGAAAACTCTTGCTTCCAATCTACGGTCGTTTAGATCAAATACATATGAAGAAATCTGCAACTGGCCGTGCGGTGGCCTGTCTGCTCATTTTCTTAGTTGCATGCGCCGCCCAAACCACAAACATCAGCCTAGTTGAGCCGCTTCCTCAGGATTCCGGCACCAGTGGCCTTAAGCAGACGCTTGTCCGATTAAATACAACGGCACGCCTGCTGCAAATCGTGGCTCATCCTGATGATGAAGACGGCGGCATGCTGACACTCGAGTCTCGCGGCAAGGGCGTCTCGGCAGCACTGCTTACGCTCACACGTGGGGAAGGCGGACAAAACAAGGTTGGCAGTAATCTCTTCGACGTCCTCGGCGTGCTGCGCACCCTGGAACTGACCGCTTCCGACCGCTATTACGGCGTCGAGCAACGATTCACTCGAGTTTCCGATTTTGGCTTTTCCAAGAACCCGGAAGAGACTTTTCAAAAATGGCATGGCCACGATGTCGCCCTAGCGGATGTGGTCCGCGTCATCCGCACTTACCGGCCTGATGTGATTATTCCTCGGTTCAGCGGAACCGATCGGGATGGGCATGGGCACCATCAAGCATCAAGCCTGCTGGCGCGCGAGGCGTTCCGTGCCGCGGCAGACCCAAATCGTTTTCCGGAGCAGATCAAAGAAGGCTTGCAGCCGTGGCAGGCGAAGAAACTATACGTGGGAAATGTCTGTGGCTTCGGTGCCAGCAGTTGTGCTGCGGAAAACTATACCGTCAGGCTAAACACCGGCGAACAAGATCCGCAACTGGGGATGACTTATGTTCAGTTTGCGCTAGAGGGCTTGAAGCACCAACTCTCACAGGGCGCGGGAGGCTGGTCGGTCGATTCAGGGCCGCATTACACCTATTACAAGCTGGTCGACTCTCTTGTCTCGTCGCCAAAAGACAAAGATGGGCATGAAAAGGATTTTTTTGATGGCATCGATGTGACACTGCCGGGCCTCGTCTCACGCCTGGGAAGTGAAGAATCCAAGATGCCGGGTCTAAAGGCGAGACTTGTTGCGTTGCAGAGCAAGGTTGACGAGGCTGCCAAGTCAAGCGACCCAGCGCAGCCTCTGCTCGCAGGAGCGGAGATCACACAAAAGTTGATCGAAGAAGTACGGCAGTCGCCGATTTCGCAGGGAGTCAAGGATGGACTTCTAGTCGATCTGCAAACCAAGCAGGCTCAGTTCGAGCATGCAGCTAACTGTGCTCTTGATATGCAACTCAGGTTAACAGTGGATGCGCCGACCGCTTCCAGCGCCGAACAGGCTTTCATGGCGGTTCCCGGGCAGACCTTCAAGGTCATTGCCGAGAGTACAAGTGCCCACAATGCAGATGTCAAGCAGATCGCTCTCGATCTACCGACTGGATGGAAATCGAAGCAAATCAGTTTTCGCCCAATTGTGGATGGACAAAAGTACCAAGCCACCTTCGAGGTAACTGTCGCGGACTCGGCTCAGTACACACGCCCATATTGGCATCGAGAAGACCCAGAGAGCGAAACCGTTTTCTCAGTCAACGATGCCAGCTACGCAACGTTGGCTTTTCCGCCACTTCCAGTGCATGCCCACGCGGTTTACGAAACGAAGGGTAAAGACGGAATGGTGCGTGCTGTAGGGATGACGAAGTACAAGGAAACGGGAACAGAAGAAGGAAAACGTGCAATCGCGGTGGCGCCCCCATTTTCGGTCAGCATCGCCCCTGCAACCGAGGCGATTGCGACCTCTCAGAAGGGGAGTACAGAGGTCACTGTGGAAATCAGCAGTAACATCGCAACCAAGTCGGACGCGGCACTGCGGCTCGAGCTGCCACAGGGATGGGGCGCTGAACCCGCTATGCAACAGGTTCGCTTTGACCAAGCCGGTGAGTCGAAGAGTTTCAAGTTCAAAGTTACGCCGCATGATCTACGCGAGGGCCGACATCAGCTTCAGGCCTCGCTCGGCTATGGAGGGAAGTCTTACAACCTGGGTTACAGTGTCGTGACGCGCAATGACCTGGACACTTTTTATTACTACCAGCGAGCGGTTCAGCGGGTGAGTATCGTTGACGTCAAGGTTCCCACTGATCTCAGGGTCGGCTACATCATGGGCGCCGGTGATGACATATCTACTGTTCTGCGTCAGATCGGAATCAGCGTAACCCCGATCTCTGCGGAAGACATTGCGAAAGAGAATCTCAGCAGTTACGGAACAATCGTGCTCGGTATTCGCGCGTATGACACGCAGAAGGATTTGATCCTAAATAACAAGAAGTTGCTTGACTATGTATCAAACGGCGGCCGTCTCGTCGTGCAGTACAACGCAAGCGTCGGAGACTTCAACAGCGGGCACTACACCCCATATCCGGCTCAGTTGAGCAGAGCCCGGGTTACGGTGGAGGACGCGCCGGTCCAGATTCTCGCTCCACAGGATCGGCTCATGCAGTTCCCGAATCAAATTAGTTCGCATGACTTCGAAGGTTGGGTGCAGGAACGCGGTCTTTATTTCATGGACAACTGGGACAACCAATACACGCCGCTGCTAGCCTGCCAGGATCCCGGAGAGCCTCTGCAGAAAGGTGGGCTTCTCCGCGCAAAATACGGCAAGGGAACTTACATTTACACCGGATATGCCTTTTTTCGCCAATTGCCGGCGGGTGTACCGGGGGCCATCCGCCTATACGTAAACTTGTTGACGCCGTGAGGCGGCACCGCCACACAACTCCCTCCCATGCAGACATCCACTCAACGCGTGCCCGCTGAAACTGACGATCCGCAGTTGTTGCGTGAGGTCGGATTGGGCAGCGCGACTGCCCTGAACATGATCGACATGATTGGCGT
>Ga0066903_100001332_pt1 | contig 17832 bp, 6 predicted proteins | sample PanSoiMetaGPlot1_FD_67491 | JGI IMG/M metagenome (GOLD analysis project Ga0066903, IMG submission 67491) | Tropical forest soil microbial communities from Panama analyzed to predict greenhouse gas emissions - Panama Soil - Plot 1 (version 2) | ecosystem: Environmental > Terrestrial > Soil >... | reverse complement strand
GCCGCGATGACGGCGCAGGGCGCGATCCTCGGGACGTTCCAGTACATGGCGCCCGAACAGATCGAAGGGCAGGAAGCCGACGCGCGTTCCGACATCTTCGCGTTCGGCGCGGTGCTGTACGAGATGGTGACGGGCAAGAAGGCGTTCGAAGGCAAGAGTCAGGCGAGCCTCATCGCGGCGATCATCGAGCGTGAGCCTGCACCCATCGCCACAAGCCAGGCGGAATCGCCCCCGGCGCTGGACCGCGTCATTCGGACGTGCCTCTCCAAGGATCCGAACGACCGCTTCCATTCCGCACACGATCTGCTGCTGCAGCTGAAATGGATCACGCTCGGTGGGCCTGATGCCGCTGCGCCGACTACGGCACCAGTGCGGACGACGACGCGCGGCGGCGTCCGGCTCGCGATCGTCGCGGCGGCCGGCGTACTCCTCGCGATCGCGGCGGCATGGGTCGCGTGGACATTCAAGCCCGAGGCGCCGCGACCCGTCCGTCGCTTCGCCGTCGATCTGCCCGAAGGCGCGCAGCTGAACATGAACGGCACGCGGACGATCCTCGCGCTCTCGCGCGACGGGTTGCACCTGGCCTACGCGGGCACCGGCGGGCTTTATCTCAAGACGATGAATCAGCTGGGCGCTGTGTCCATCGCCGGCACCGCGAACGCCGGCTCGCCCTTCTTTTCACCAGACGGCCAGTGGATCGGATTCAACCAGATCAATCACATCAAGAAGGTGGCCGTCACCGGCGGCGCGCCGCTCGACATCTGCGACACCGGCGATCCCTTCGGCGTGAGCTGGGAGGGCGACACGATCTACATGGGCCGCGGCCCCGATGGCATCTGGCAGGTTCCTGCCAATGGGGGTATGCCTACGCGCCTCATCTCCGTCGATGCGACGAAGGAGGTGGCCTTCGGCCCGCAGCTGCTGCCGGGCGGAAAGGCCATGTTGTTCACGCTGGCCACGCAGACCGGCGCCTCGCAGCAGGACATGTGGGACAACGCCGCCATCGTCGTCGAGGCGCTCGACTCGCACCAGCGGACGATCGTGTGGAAGGGCGGCAGCGATGCGCGCTATGTCCCGACGGGCCACATCGTGTACGTGCGCCAGCGGACGCTCCTTGCCCTGCCGTTTGATCTCAAGAAGCGGGCGGCAACCGGCAATCCGATTCCGGTCATCGACGGCATCGCATTCGGCGGCGGCGGCGTGCAGTTCGGGGGACAGGCGGGCGCTTCGCAATACGCGTTCAGCACCGACGGCCTTCTGACGTATATGCCGCAGTCGGCGGCGAGCGCGGCCCGAACCGTTCTCTGGGTGGATCGTCAGGGCCGGGAAACGGCGCTGCCGATTCCGGCAAGGCCGCTCGTGTATCCGCGACTGTCGCCCGACGGCTCGCGCCTGGCCATCGATATCCGCGATCTGGACCAGGACATCTGGATATGGGACCTGGCGCGCGAAACGCTGACACGATTCACCTTCGCGCCCACTCCGGAAACCAACCCGCTCTGGACACCCGACGGCAAACGCCTCGTGTTCTCGAGGGCGGGACAGGGCATCTTCTGGCAGGCCGCCGATGGCACAGGATCGGCCGAGCAGCTGACCGAGAGCGGAGCCGACGTGCATGCGGTCGCGTCGTTCTCGGCCGACGGCAGCAAGCTGCTGTTCAACAGCAACAGCTCGGTCGGGTTCGACATCAAGATGGTCGATGTGCGCGACAAGCGCGTCACGCCCGTTCTCGCGCAACCGATGATCAACGAGCTCAACCCTGAGGTGTCTCCCGACGGGAAGTGGCTCGCGTATCAGTCTGACGAGTCCGGACAGAACGAGGTGTACGTGCGGCCCTTCCCCGGCGTACAGGACGGACGCTGGCAGATTTCGCGTGCGGGCGGCACGCGGCCGCGCTGGTCGAAAGACGGCCGCGAGCTGTACTTCCTCGCAGGCGCCGCGATCAACACCGGCGGCGCGGCGTTGATGGGCGTCAGCGTCGACACGACTCCCGCCTTTCGCGCCGGCAATCCGGCACAGATCCTTCCCGGCCCGTACTTCTCAGGGCTTGCGGGGCGCACCTACGAGCTCTCGCAGGACGGCCGCCGCTTTCTGATGGTGAAAGAGCAGTCGACCTCGGCCACCGCGCGCATCGTCGCCGTCGAGAACTGGTTCGAGGAGCTGCGGCAGAAGGCGCCAACCAAATAGGGAGCAGGGAGTAGTGCCTTTAACGAACGGCACGCGTCTGGGATCGTACGAGATCGTCGCGCCGCTCGGCAGCGGCGGGATGGGCGAAGTCTATCGCGCGACCGACACGCGGCTTGGCCGCGAGGTCGCGGTCAAGGTCCTGCCGGACGCCTTCGCGGCCGATCCCGAGCGCATCGCGAGGCTCGAGCGCGAGGCCAAGGTCCTCGCGTCGCTCAATCATCCACGCGTCGCGGCGTTGTACGGCATCGATCAGTCGGGCGACCAGCATTTTCTCGTCATGGAGCTGGTCGAAGGCGAGACGCTCGCCGATCGACTGCGTCGCGGTCCCCTGACCGTCGACGAGGCGCTGCGGCTCGCCATCGGCATCGCCGACGCGCTCGAGGCCGCGCACGAGCGAACGATCGTCCATCGCGATCTGAAGCCGGCCAACGTCAAGGTCAGGCCCGACGGCTCGGTGAAGGTCCTCGACTTCGGGCTCGCGAAAGCGGGGACATCGGAAAGTAGTGCGGGGGCCTCGGGCGCGAACCTGACGCATTCGCCGACGCTCAGCATGATGGCGACGCAGGCTGGCGTGATTCTCGGCACTGCGGCCTACATGTCGCCCGAGCAGGCGCAAGGGCTGCCGGTCGATCACCGGAGCGACGTGTTCTCCTTCGGCAGCGTCGTCTACGAAATGCTGACGGGACGCCAGGCCTTCCAGGGGGAAACGGCCGCGGCGCTGCTGGCGGCCGTACTGATCAAGGAAGCGGACTTCGGGGCGCTTCCTCCGAGCCTCAATCCGCGGCTCGTCGATCTGCTGCGACGCTGTCTGGACAAGAATCCGAAGCAACGGTGGCAGGCCGTCGGCGATCTGCGGGTGGAGCTCGAAGCGATCGCGGCAGCGCCTCGCGCGCTGCCGGCGAGTGGAGCGGGACCGTCACGGCCGCTTTGGCAGCGCGCGCTGCCGATCGCAGCAGCAGCGGTGCTCGCGGCTGCGGCTGGCATTGGCCTCGGCTGGACGCTCAAACCGTCGCCCCCGCCTGCGCCCGTCACCCGATTCGGGATCCCGCTGCCCGGGGGCATTCAGTTCGGCACGCTCCTCGTGAGTGTACTCGCGGTGTCACCGGACGGCACACAGATCGCGTTCTCCGGCAGGCAGGGGCTGTACGTGCGCTCGATGTCGAGCCTCGACGCGAGAGCGATCACGACTTCCGAGAACGGCGCGCTCTTCCACGTCGACCCGGTCTTCTCACCCGACGGCCAGTCGATTGTGTTCTGGCACACTGGCGCAGCAGGCGAGTCGAGCGCGTTGAAGAAGGTGGCGGTCACTGGCGGACCGGCGGTCACGCTGACTCCGATCGGTCCGCTCTTCGGCATGACCTGGGGCCCCGATGGCATTCTCGTGGGTCAGGGCCGCGGCGGCGTAGTCCGCGTGTCGCCAAACGGCGGCAAGCCGGAGCAGATCGTCGCCGGAAAAGACGGAGAATTCGCGCACGCTCCTCAGATGCTCCCGGGCGGGCAGGCAGTCCTGTTCACACTGGCCGCCGACGCCACACCGGAACAATGGGAGAAGGGACGCGTGGTCGTGCAGTCGCTCAAGACGAGCGAGCGCAAGACGATCGCCGAGAACGCCAGCGATGCCCGCTATCTGCCGACCGGACATCTCGTGTACGCCGTGGGCGGCGTCCTCTACGGCGTTGCGTTCGACGTCAAGAAACTGCAGGTCGTGGGCGGGGCAGTGCCTCTTGTCGAAGGCGTCAGTCGCTCGACGAGCTTGGCGGTCGTCGGCCCTGCCGAGCACTTCAGCGTGTCGAACACGGGATCGCTCGTCTACATTCCTGGCAGCACGACCACGGCGTCCCAGCTTGGGCTCGCGATGTTCGATCGCAGCGGCGCGGTCGAGCCGCTGAAGCTCCCGCCGGCCGCGTACAGCGCGCCCCGCATCTCGCCCGACGGCACGCGCATCGCGTTTGCGATCGACGACGGCAACACATCGGACGTGTGGATTTACGATCTGTCGGGCACCACCTCGATGCGGCGGCTGACCTTTGGCGGCAAAAACCGCTTGCCGGTCTGGTCCGCCGACGGCGAGCGCGTGGCGTTTCAATCCGACCGCGAGAAAGACCTCGCCATCTTCTGGCAGCGCGCCGACGGCACCGGCACGGCCGAACGCCTGACGAAACCCGCAGCGGGAGAGGTACACGCGCCCGAAGCCTGGTCGCGCAAAGGCGACATCCTGCTCTATACCATTGCCAAAGAGTCTGGGGTCGCGCTCTGGACGTTGTCCGTTCACGACAAGAAAGCGAATCCGTTCAGCGACGTCAGGTCGTCGTTTCCTACAGGCGCGGTGTTCTCGCCGGACGGACGATGGGTCGCTTACTCCATCAGGGACGCGAACCGGAACCGCAACACCGTCTACGTGCAGCCCTTTCCGCCCACGGGGGCCAAGTACCAGATTTCGAAGGACGACGACGGCCATCATCCGGTCTGGTCGCCGGACGGCAAGGAAATCTTCTTCGTTCCGGGCGCGAACCAGTTCTCCGTTGTCAGCGTCACGACGGAGCCGAGCTTTTCGTTCGGCAATCCTGTGTCACTGCCGCGGCGGTTCACAGAGGGCGGGCCGGCGACGCCCACTGCCATCGACATCACGCCTGACGGGAAGCGGTTTGTCGGCGTCGCGCTCGCGGGTCAGGGGCAGGCTGCGGACTCGAGCACAGCTACTCCGCAACTTCAGGTCGTGCTCAACTGGTTCGAAGAGTTGAAGCAGAAGGTGCCGACAAGGTAGGGCTCGGGAGTAGGGAGTAGGGCGCAGGGAGTAGGGAGTAGGGCGCAGGGAGTAGGGAGTAGTGGCGTTAGCGAGTGGCGAGCGCCTCGGACCATACGAGATCGTCTCGCCGCTCGGGAGCGGCGGGATGGGCGACGTCTACCGCGCGCGCGACATGAAGCTCGGTCGCGACGTCGCACTGAAAGTGCTCCCGGACGCCTTCGCACTCGACCCCGATCGCCTCGCGCGTTTCCACCGCGAGGCGCAGGTGCTGGCCTCGCTGAACCATCCGCACATCGCAGCGATCTACGGGTTCGAAGACTCTGCCGACACACATGCCCTTGTCCTCGAACTCGTCGAAGGGCCCACGCTGGCGGACCGCATCGCGCAGGGCGCGATTCCCTGGGACGAGGCCCTGCCCATCGCCACGCAGATCTGCGACGCGCTCGACGCCGCGCATGCGCAAGGCATCGTCCACCGCGATCTGAAGCCGGCAAACGTCAAGGTCCGCGCCGACGGCACCGTCAAGGTGCTCGACTTCGGCCTGGCCAAGATGCTCGAGAGCGATCGGCCATCGGCGTCGCTGTCGATGTCGCCGACGATGGGCGTGCAGCCGACCTATGCGGGCGTCATTCTCGGCACCGCCACTTACATGAGCCCCGAGCAGGCGCGCGGGCGAGCGGTCGATCAACGCACCGACGTCTGGGCGTTTGGCTGTGTCCTGTACGAGATGCTGACCGCGCGTCAGGTGTTCGACAGCGGCGAGACGGTGTCGGACGCCATCGCCGCGATTCTCACGCGCGAGCCCGACTGGGCTCCGCTGCCGGCGAACACGCCAGCCAGCGTGCGGACGCTGCTCCGCCGATGCCTCCAGAAAGATGCGGGCCGTCGGCTGCATCACATCGTGGATGCCCGCATCGAGCTCGAGGAGGCGGCAAACGCCCGTGAGGAACCCTCGCCCGGGATCGCCCCGACCCGACTGGCGACTCCGGCGCGGCGCGTCCTGTTGCCGTGGATCGTCGCCGTCCTCGCAGTGGCGGTCGCAGCGTGGGCGCTCTGGCGCTCGACGGCCGGCGTGTCAGTTCCGCGCCAGGTCGCCAGGCTCGAGATCAACCTGCCGCCGGGCGTCGAGCTCTTCAACGCATCGACGCGCACGGTTGCCGTGTCGCCGGATGCCAGCCGCATCGCCGCCGTGGGAACGTTCTCGGGCACCCGGAACGTCTACATGCGGCTGCTCGACCGCCTCGATGCCACACCAATCCTCGGCGGCGAAGGCGCGACCGCGTGCATCTTTTCGCCCGACGGCCGCTCGATTGCCGTCGTGACGTCCGGCGGCGCCCTCAAGACCATCTCGCTCGGCGATGGCCTCGCCGTCACGCTTACCGACAACGCGAGTTTCCTGAACGGCGTGGCGTGGACCGCCGACAACCACCTGATCTTCGTTCGCACCATGACGCTCTGGCAGGTGGCTCCCGGCGGGATGGCGACGCAGCTGACCACGCTCGGCGGTCCGAGGAAGGACACGCTTCATGCGTGGCCGGCGGCGCTCCCTGACGCCAGGACGATCCTCTTTGGCGCGGCAACGGGCGACGTCTGGCGCATCGACGCGCTGTCGCTTGCCACGGGCGAGCGTCACACCGTCGTCGAGCGGGGCTCGATGCCGATGTACGTGTCCAGTGGACACCTGATCTTCGTGCGCGACGACCAGGTGCTTGCCGCGCGGTTCGACGTGGCGCGAGCTGCGGTGGTGGGCCCCGCGCTTCCGATCCTCGATAGCCTGCCCGGTCTCGCCGCGGGGCCGTCGATGGTGGACGTCTCGCAATCCGGAACCGCGGTGTACTCGCCGGCCAATGCCGTCAGCCGGCTCGTCTGGGTGTCGCGGCAGGGCGCAGAGCAGCCGGCCAACGACACCATGCGCGCCTACGCGAACCCTCGCCTCTCGCCTGACGGGAATCGCCTCGTGGTCCAGGCCGGCGAACTCTGGCTGCAGGACCTGACGCGCTCGACCTTCACACGTCTCGGATCCACGGGCGTGGTCTCGGCGGGGGGCGGTTTTCAGATCTGGAGTCCCGACAGCAAGGAGGTCGCGTACCGCTCTCCCATCGGCATTCAGATTCGGGCCGCCGACGGCAGCAGCAGCGCGCGGACGATCCCGAGTACCAGCGAGTGGGATTATCCGGCATCGATCACTCAGGACAAGGAAACGCTCGTGTTCCTGCGCAGTACGCAGGAAACATCGTTCGACATCTTCGCGGCTTCACTGAAGGATCCGGGCACGATCAGGACCCTGATCAAAACGCCGGCCTACGAGGGCGGGGCGAAGCTGTCGCCCGACGAGCATTGGATGATCTACGTGTCGAACGAGTCCGGCCAGAACGAAGTCTATCTCCGTCCCTACCCATCGCTCGATCGGCGCTGGCAGGTGTCGACGGAGGGCGGTACACAGCCGGCGTGGAATCCGAACGGCCGCGAAATCTTCTACCGGAGCGGCGACAAGATGATGGCCGTCGAGGTGACGACCAATCGCGACGTGACGCTGTCGCCGCCGAGGTTGCTGTTCGAGCGGCGATATGCGTTCGGGGCCGGCATCACGATCGCCAACTACGACGTGTCGCGCGACGGCCAGCGATTCATCATGGTCAAGGACGAAGCCAGTGCAGCGAGGCTGAACGTCGTCTTGAACTGGGCGGACGAGCTGAAGCAAAGGGTCCCGACAAGGTAGGGGACGGGCTTATCCCGTCGCGGCAGGGCACGGCCTGAAGCCCCACACCGGCACGGCCTCAAGGCCGCGTTTTTCACAGGGATGAAGGGGCTTTGCGCTCGGCGCCCCGGCGCGTTGCACAATAGCGTACGCAGGATCGTCCGGAAATCGGTGTATTGGTTAGTAGGGGCGGCGGTCGGTCGGCCCAGGCAGAGAAGTCATGTCCTTTCCAATGACGAATTGGGACATCCTCGAAGCGCTGCGAACCTGCGACGCCGAGGAACGGTCCGGGATGCTGGGCGAGATCGTCACTATTTACGGGCCGTCGCTGTTCGCCTTTGCCCGGTACGAGTCGTTCGGGTCGCTCACCCGGCAGGACTGCGAAGACGTCGTCGGCGATTTCTTCGTGAAATGCCTGGCCGAAGGGCTGTTCGACCGGGCGGACCAGGCCAAGGGCCGCTTCCGCAACTTCCTGGCGCGATCGTTCAGGAACTTCATGCTGAACTGGATCCGCGACCGCTCGACCGGCGTGCGCGCACCGTCGGGGGGTCTCGTCTCCATCCATGGGCTGGTCGACCACCACGGCCGTGCGCTCGAGCCGCGTGCCGGCGAGTCGGTCGACGAGACGCTCGATCGGGTGTTCCGGCTGTCCCTGTTCGAAACGGCGCTCGCAGCGTTTCACAAGTCGTGCGGCCTGCAGGGCGACGCGACGAAGTTTCACCTGTTCGTGCGGCGCGAAATCACGCCGGAGCGCGACGGCACGACGCCGCCGACCTACTTCGTGCTCGCGCGGGAATACGGCCTGCCCTCCGAGGACGCCGTCGGCCGCGCCATCCGATCGGCGCGCAACGAGTTCCACAGCCTGCTGCTGGCCATGATCAAACAGGACGCCGTCGCGTCGATGGATGTGCAGACCGAGTTCAAGCTCGTGCTCGCAACCGGCCTGCGCCCGTCCGGTGCGGATCCTGCGCCTGTTCGGACCGGGTGGTTTTCGCGATTGACGGCGGCTGTCCGTCCCGGATCCAAATGAACGTCGCCACACGATCGCCTGCCAGGCGTAAACGTGCGAGCGCGGATCGCAGTGGTCCGGCCCAGCACCGCCGGATGCTGGTCCGCCCCCATCTGTGCGCGATCACCGACTGCGGCAAACTGCGCCGCGAGAACCAGGACGACTTCTACCTCTCCTCGAACGACGCCCTCTGGATCGTCGCCGACGGCATGGGCGGACAAGCCGCGGGCGATCTGGCGAGCGCGACCACTATCAATGCGATCGTGGACGGCATGTCGCCCCGCCGCGCCGAGGCGGACCCCGCGGCCTGGCTGACTGCGGCGCTGCAGCTCGCGCAGGAACGCGTGCGCCGCCTCGCCGCCGCCCAGCGCGAGTACCGCGGCATGGGAAGCGCCGTCGCCGCAGCCTATCAGCACGACGGCGTGCTCCACGTGTGTCATGCCGGCGACGTGCGCTGCTACATCCTTGCGGCCGACGGCCTCCATCGCCTCACCGACGATCACTCGCTGGCGGCGTCCATGGTCCGCGCGCAACTCCTCGCCGACGGCGACGCCCGCTCGCATCCCGGCCGAAACGTTCTCGAACAGGCGGTCGGCACCGCGGGCCGATTCGATCCCGCGATCACCTCTCGGCGCCTGACTGACGGCGATCGGGTCCTGCTCTGCTCCGACGGCGTCTGGTCTGCGTTGGACGACGATACGATTGCGGAGCTTCTCGGATCTCCACGACCGATCGAACGCGCCGCCGCCGAACTCGTCGACCAGGCGAACGCCGCGGACGGCTCGGACAACCTGACCGTCGTCGCGTACGAGCACACCGCCGGATAAACGAGCCCGTCGACCTCCCCGATTCCAGAATTCGTCCGGTCGTCACAAAGCTGAAATCGCCGTGCGCCCGGGAGCGCACCGGCTGCGCACGACCGCATGCCTCGACACACGCGTCAGGTGGCAGAACGGTTGCCGACATGCCCGCGTGCGTCGAATCCACTACGTCGCGCTCGCGCTGCTCGCGCTGACCAACGCCGCGATGCTGGCGCTCGTCGTGAAAAGCCTCGCGATCGACACGCCGTACACCGGACCGTCGCTGCGACCGGTCACGCCGCCACTGCTCAATCGAGCGTGGCAGCGACCCGGCGTGCGAGTCTGACGCATCCTCGCAGTCTTTTGTCTGCCGAACGTCGACCTTGAAGACGCGACGCGGACGTTTCGTCTGATTTCGCTCTGAGATCGACCGGAATCCGGTTGACTTCGCCCCGCTCGACGATTACGTTTTCTTCTTCGTCGGCATCCCAACACCAGTTCTCCACCGATCTCTCTGCTGCGATTGCGGCGCGGCTCTCGATCTTTGTGATCCAGGGCACCGGCGTCGTAAGGCGCGCAATCGAAAGGCGTGATGAAGCGCTCTTACAGGGACGTTCTGGTCACGGCAACGATGGTGATGCTGCTGATGTTGAGCGGCCACCTTCGCGCCGCGCTCGTGCCGACCAACATGTCGCAGGTGACCCCGCTCCAAGTCGCCACCGAACTGGTCGGCCCCGGAATCCTCTCGATCTCGAACGTGACATATGTCGGCGCCACGATCGCCGCCGGCAAATTCAGCGGCGGACAGAACATTGTCGGCTTCGACACGGGCGTGGTCTTCAGCAGCGGCAACATCGGGACGATCGTCGGTCCGAACAACAGCGGAGCGGCATCGACGAACAATCAGCGCCCCGGCGATCCCGACCTCACGACGCTCTCGGGCTTCACGACCTTCGACGCCAGCGTGCTCGAGTTCGACTTCGTCCCCGACAAGGCGCACGTCTTCATCCAGTACGTCTTCGCCTCCGAGGAGTACAACGAGTTCGTCAACCGGAAGAACGCCGCCGGCAAGCTGTTCAACGACACGTTCGCGTTCTTCATCAACGGCGTCAACTGCGCCACGGTGGCGGGCGCGCCGGTCACGATCCAGACGATCAACGGCGGCGGTCCGGTACTCGGCACCGCGCCGATCTCGAACCCGCAGCTCTTCATCAACAACGACTTCCAGCGAACGCCCGCACCGCTCGACACGCAGATGGACGGGCTGACGAAGGTGCTGACCTGCCAGGCCACGGTCACCCCGAACGCGACGAACCACATCAAGCTCGCCATCGCCGACGCGAGCGACGCCAACCTCGACTCCGACGTCTTCCTGCGCTCGGCCAGCTTCACCACGACGCCGCCTCTGACGATCCGCAAGACCACCAACACCAAAGACACCGACAGCGACACGGCGACCGGCCCGATGATCGCGGCGAACGGCCCCGTCCGCTGGACCTATCTGGTCACCAATAGCGGCGGCGACGCGACCGTCGATACGTTGACGAGCGTCACCGTCACCGACGACAAGGTCAGCAACATCAGCTGCGATCAGCCCATGCCCGCGACGCTCGGGCCGAAGGCCACGATGACATGCACGGCCACCGGCACCGCCGTCGCGGGCCAGTACACCAATACAGGAACGGTCACCGGCAGCTCGGCGATCCTCGCCCAGGTGACCGACAGCAACCCCGATCGCTACTTCGGCGCGCTTCCCGTGGTTCACATCGTCACGAGAACGAACCACACGGACAACAACGACGCGACCGGCGCACGGTCAATCCAGGTGGGTCAACCCATCATCTGGACGTACGACGTCACAAACGACGGCAACGTGCCGCTCGAGGGGGTGACCGTCACCGATACCTCCGGCGTGGCGGTCTCGTGCGACATCGTGCCCGGCGGGTCGAACTCGACATTGCCCGTTCACGGCATGATGTCGTGCTTCGCGAACGGCACCGCGACCGCAGGGCCGCACGAAAACATCGGGAAGGTGAGCGCGTCGATCCAGGTGGTGAACGTGTCGGGCGACCCGGAAACGGTCACGGTGACCGATCAGGATCCCGAGCACTACGTCGGCGTCAATCCCAAGCTCGCCATCGTGAAGAAGACGGGCGGCTTCCACAACGCGGCAGCACCAGGGCCGTACGTGCTCGTCGGCGACGACGTGAGCTGGAGCTATGCGGTCACCAACACCGGGGACGTGACGATCACGGACGTGGCCGTCAAAGACGACAAGCTGGGCGACATCTGTACGCTTGGCACGCTGGAGGTCGGACAGACGCTCTCATGCCCGAACAAGACGGCGAAAGCCCAGAAGGGACAGTACTCGAACACAGGAACCGCGAGCGGCAAGTACGGCCCCGTGACCACGCCCACGTCGCCGAACGAAACGGTCACGGTCACCGATTCCGACCACGGCTACTACTTCGGCGCTGATCCCCACGTCTCGATCGTCAAGAAGACCAACGGCACCGACAACGACACCGGGACCGGCCCATCGGTGCTTGTCGGCGATCCGGTCGTCTGGACCTACACGATCAGGAACACCGGCAACGTGCCGCTCGCCAACGTGACGATTACCGACGACAAGCTGGGCACGGTTTGCACGATCGCCAACCTCCCTGCCGACGAATCGACGGTCGACTGTACGAAGTCCGGAACGGCGGCGCGCGGTCCGTATACGAACACGGGAACAGTTCAGACGAGCGTCGAAACGGTGCTCGCCGACGGACAGACCAAGACCACGCCGGTGAGCGCGAGCAACATCGATCACTACTACGGCGTCGACCCGAGGCTCGCCATCGCCAAGAAGACGAACGGCTTCGACAACAACACGGCACCGGGACGTCTGCTGCTCGTGGGCGATCCGGTCGTCTGGACCTACACGGTTCGCAACACCGGCAACGTGCGGCTGACGAACATCACGGTCGTCGACGACAAAGAGGGACAGATCTGCATCATCCCGGCGCTCGATCCGGACACCGACGCGCCGGACTGCACGCGGAGCTCGACGGTCAAGCGCGATCAGTACGTGAACACCGGTACGGCGAGCACGCTGTTCGTCCTCACCCAGCCGGACGGACAGCAGCGCACTGTGACCGTCAGGGCGAGCGACGTCGACTACTACTACGGCGCCGATCCCCACGTGACGATCGTGAAGAAGACCAACGGCATCGACAGCGACGCGGCGCCCGGCGCTTACGTCCTGGTCGGCGACCCGCTGGTCTGGACCTACACGCTGACCAACGACGGGAACGTGCCGCTTTCAAACGTGGTCGTCACCGACGACAAGGCCGGAGCGATCTGCACGCTGGCCTCCCTCCCGGTGTCGCCACCGCTCAGCGATTGCACGAAGACCTCGATCGCGGTGGCCGGTCCGTACGAGAACACCGGCACGGTGAGTGCCTCCATCACGGTCAGCGCCCCCGATGGCACGAGCAAGACGGTCACGGTCACCGCCAGCAACATCGACCATTACACGGGCGTCGATCCCAGGCTGACGCTGGTCAAAACGACCAATGGGCTCAACAGCGACACGCCGCCCGGCGCCTACGTGCTGGTCGGGGATCCCGTCTCGTGGACGTACACCGTCAGCAACGCCGGCAACGTGCCGCTGTCGCACATCTCGATCGTCGACGATCGGGAGGGATCGATCTGCACCATTGACGCAGTCGGGGTCGGCCAGAGCGCGTCGCCCTGCATCAGGAGCGGAACGGCCAAGGCGGGCGCGTACACGAACACCGGAACGGCCAGCACCACCATCGAGACGGTCCTGCCTGGCGCCCAGAAAAAGCAGGTGCCCGTCAGCGCGAGCAATGTCGATCACTACTTCGGCGCCGACCCGCGCATGACTCTCGTCAAGAAGACCAACAGCTTCGACAGCGACACGCCGCCAGGCGCATTCGTGCTCGTCGGCGACCCGGTCGTGTGGACCTACTCGGTGAAGAACACGGGGAACGTCCCGCTCGCGAACGTCACGGTGGCTGATGACAAGGCCGGCGCCATCTGCACGCTCGCGTCGCTGCCGGTCGGCAACGACACCGTCGACTGCACCAAGGCGTCGGTGGCCGCCAAAGGTCAGTACCAGAATACTGGCACGGCCAGTACGACGTTCACGTTCTCGCAGGCGGATGGCACCCAGAGAACGGTGCCGGTCAACGCCAGCAACGTCGATCACTACTTCGGCGGCGCTCCGCACCTCACCCTGGTCAAGAAGACGATCGCTCTCGACAACAACATCGGGCCGGGGCCGACGATTCTCGCCGGCAGTTCGGTGAAATGGACGTACGACGTCACCAACGACGGCAACATGCCGCTGACCAACGTCATCGTGTCGGACGACAAGGAAGGCGTGATCTGCACGCTCGCCAGCATCGCCGTCGACCAGACGCTGCAGTGTGCGAAGATCTCGCCGGCAAAGGCGGGCCTATACGAAAACCGCGGCACGGCCGCGGTAACCGTCGTCTTCACGACGCCGGACGGCGGCACCAAGAACGTCCCGCTGTCCGCCACCGACCTCGATCACTATTTCGGAGCCGACCCGCGCCTCGCGATCGTCAAGAAGACGGTCGTTTTCGCTCAGAAACCGCCGCACGATCGGTTCGAGTGCGACGCACCCATGGGGAACAAGCGCGACGATCACGGCTACGACGACAAGTACGGAAAGGACAAGTACGGGAAGGACGAAAGAAACGGGAAAGGCGACAAGGATTGGCGAGACGACCGGTCCTCGAAGGACGACAGATACTCGAAGGACGGCCCTTACTCGAAGGACGACGGTGACGCGAAGGACGACAAGTATTCGAAAGACGATCGATATTCCAAGGACGACACGTCTTCAAAAGACACGGACAAGGACTCCTCGTTCGGCAGGAAACAGCGCGACGACGACCACGGCTTTGGTTTCGACAGGGACTACGGCGACTGCCTGAAGGCTGACAAGAGCGGCTGGGGCGACGACTCTCGCGATTCGCGCTACGGCGGCGGCTCGAAACCGGAGGACACGCCGCTCGAGACCGACAACAATGAAGCGCCCGGGCCGTTCGTTCCCGTGGGCACCGCCATCGGCTGGACCTACACGGTGACCAACGTGGGCAACGTCGCGCTCGCCAACGTCACGGTCGTCGACGACAAGGAAGGCCTCATCTGCACGATCGGACCACTGAACTCCGGCCAGACGACCGTATGCACGAAGACCGGCGTCGCTCAGCCGGGCCCGTACGAGAACACCGGCACCGCTAGCGGGACGTTCGGCCCCGTCTACGTCGAAGGCACCATCCGGACGGTCACGGTGACCGCGAGCGACGTCGATCACTACACCGGCGCGCAGCCGGAGATCGAGATCGTCAAGTACACCAACGGCGTGAATCACGACGAGCTGCCGGGCGCGTTCGTCCTGGCGGGCAGCCGGGTGACGTGGACGTACGTCGTGTGGAATACAGGCAACCTGCCGCTGACCAACGTGACGGTGACCGACGACCAGATTGGCGTCATCAGCTGCCCCGCCAACTCGCTGACCGTCTTCCCCGACGAAGGGTCGACGATGACCTGCGAGGCGAGCGGGCGGGCGCAGTCCGGCCAGTACACCAATGTCGGCACGGTGTCGGGTCGCTCGGCGCTGGGCACGGTGACCGCCAGCGACGCGGATTACTACTGGGGCCTCGACAAGAAGCGGTTCATCGGGCCGTCGTGCGACTGAGGCGGCGGCTACAGCCCGAGCCGCTTGACGAGATCCTTGTAGCGCGGATCGCTGCTGAGCGCGTCGAATCGGGGGTCGACCGCGAGTGAGCCGGCGGCGGAGGCATGATCGTCAATGGCCTGCTTGAGCGACTCGAAGGCGTGAGCGTAATCGTCGAGCGCGAGCGAGACGAGCGCGAGGTCGAAGGGCGAGACGTACTCTCGCGATGAACCGGCGCGCAGGCGATCGACGATCTGCGTGGCATCCGCCGGACGATGTGCGCGTGCGTATCCATACGCGAGGCCCGCGAGATACACAGGGCGGCCGGGCGACATCGTCGTGGCCGCCTTGAACGCGTTCAACGCCTGATCGAGCTGCGACGTCTGCAGGAGCGCCATCCCCAACGCCCAATGCGCGGACGGCAGCGTCGGGTGCAGGGCGGTTGCCGCCTTGAGCTGCTCCGCGGCTTCCCCGAACTTCCGGGCAAGAAAGAGCTGCCAGCCGAGCGTCACGCTCGCGCGGGCCGAGGCCGGGTCGAGCCGTACCGCCTCGCGCGCCTCGTGGATCGCCTCGTCCGTCCGACCGACGTTCATCAGCCATTCCGCCCGCCATTGTCTCGGCGTCGGATCGAGCGGCTGCAGCGCCACTGCATGATCGAACTCTGCGCCCGCGCCTTGCCAATCGCGTTCGAAGAGCGACTTGACGGCCCCGAGCCCGACGCGGGCGGCGGCGAGCGACGCATCGAGCTCGAGCGCCTTGGTGGCCGCGTCTTTCGCGCGCGGAAACGCCTCGGCTGGCCGCACCGCGGCGAGAGTGAAATGCGCCAGCTCCGCGTACCCATCGGCAATGCCGGCGAATGCGGCGGCAAGGCGCGCGTCCTTCGACGATGCGTCGGTGAACAGCCCCATGGCGCTTCTCAGCGATCGCTCGTCCTCGCGCCTGGCGGCGAGCCGCGCCTTCAGCAGGAGGCGGTAGCTGTCGGCGCTCAAGTGCGACGGGATGGCCGACGCGGCTTCTTCACCGGGCGATCTCGACAGGCTCTTGAACACCGCGGCGCTCAACTCGCGCTGCAGCGCCGGGGCTTCCGCGAGCGGCTGGGACACGCGGCCTTTCCATACCTCCGACCCTGTTGACACGTCGACCACGCGGGCGTCGACGGTGACTCGTCCTGAGGCGACGATGAGCTTGCCCGCGACCACTCGGTCGACGCCCATCGACTCGCCAGCCTTGCGCGGGTCGGACAAGCGGAAGCGTTCGGCCACGCGAAGCGGGACGGCGTGGACGTGCGCCGTCCGCCCGAGGTCGGCGGCGACACCGTCTGAGACTCCGGACGCCAGTTCCTCGTCAGCGGCGCCGGCCTCCATCGGCAGGACGGCCACGCGTACGTCACTCGGCGAGACGAACCGCGCGCGCACGACCCAGGCCGCGGTCCCGGCGACCAACAAGGTGACGACCCCGGCCACTGTGATTGCCTTGGCTCGCCCACCCCGCTTGGGCGCCGCCGCCAGCGCCGACGATACCGATGGCGTCAACACCGGCATCTCGAGTGGGACGGCGATGGGGACGGGCTGCGGCGGGGCTGGCGCCTGCTGCTTCGAGTGCGGCAGCATCGAGCGAAGCTCCTTCCCCAGCTCCGCGACGCTCTGCCACCGCTCGGCGGGCTCCTGCGCGAGGCAGCGCGACACAAGATGCTCCAGCGCGATGGGCGCGACGCCGTGTTCGATGGTCATGACCGGCGGCCGCGAGGCGACGATGGCCGCCACCACCTCGGTCAGCGTCTTGCCCGTGAACGCTCGCCGGCCGGCGACCATCTCGTAGATCACGCATCCAAAGCCCCAGATGTCGCTGCGCGCGTCGACGACGCCGCCCGCGAGCTGTTCGGGCGCCATATAGTGCAGCGTGCCGACGATGCCGTCCTGGGCGTGGTCGAGCGCCTCCGTGGCAACGCCGGTCTTGTCGGAAGGCGCCGCGGCCGCCATGTGACGCTTGGCGAGGCCGAAGTCGAGCAGCTTCACGCCCATCGTCGTGAGCATGATGTTGCTCGGCTTGATGTCGCGGTGCACGAGCCCGGCGCCGTGCGCGGCCTGCAGGGCGTCGGCGATCTGGATCGCATGGTGCAGCGCGACATGCACGGAGATCGGACCGCGCCCAATCCGGTCGGCCAGCGTCTCGCCCCGGAGGTGCTCCATCACCATGAAGCTGACGCCCCTGTCCGATCCGACGTCGTAGATGGCGCAGATGCTCGGGTGGTTGAGCGAGGCCAGCAGGCGCGCTTCGTGCTCGAACTGTTTCAGCTGGCGCGAGCCCGGCTTGAACTGCGTCGGCAGCACTTTGACGGCGACGTCGCGCTCGAGGCGATGGTCCCTCGCGCGATACACCTCGCCCATGCCGCCGACCCCGAGGCCGGACACGATTTCGTAGGGACCGAGCTGTGTACCCGTTTCGAGCGGCACGGCTGTCCGGTCACTTGCGGAAGAGAGCCATCGCGTGCGTCAGGTAGTCGAGCATCGGCTTGGCGCTCGGACGCTCCAGCTTCACCGCCTCAATGAGGAACTCCAGGAACTTGCGGTCGCCGCGCCGCGCCGGCACGATGTCGAGCACGCGGTCCTCGAACTCGGCGAACGAGACGCTGAAGCCCGCGTCGGCGCGCTTGGAGAACTCGTCGATGAGCCG
>Ga0066903_100001331_pt1 | contig 17837 bp, 17 predicted proteins | sample PanSoiMetaGPlot1_FD_67491 | JGI IMG/M metagenome (GOLD analysis project Ga0066903, IMG submission 67491) | Tropical forest soil microbial communities from Panama analyzed to predict greenhouse gas emissions - Panama Soil - Plot 1 (version 2) | ecosystem: Environmental > Terrestrial > Soil >... | reverse complement strand
TGATAATCTTCGCCGTCGATTTCACCCGCGCGCGGGCGTCGCGTCGTACAGGAGACGGAGTAAAAAAGATTGGGACTTTGGCGAATTCTTTCCACGAGCGTGGTCTTGCCTGCTCCCGACGGAGCAGAAACCACAAAAAGAATTCCGCGGCGGCTGAATTTTTTACTCAAGATTTTGGGCTTGCTCGCGAATCTTTTCGAGTTCCGCTTTGCATGCGATGACGCGCTGGGAGATTGCCGCATCATTGCCTTTCGCGCCGAGCGTGTTGAGCTCCCGAAACATCTCCTGAGCGATGAATTCCAATGTTCGCCCGACCGGTTCCTTGCTGCGCAAATGGTGCGCGAATTGGGCGAGATGACTGTCCAAGCGAGTAAGCTCTTCCGAGACGTCTGCGCGATCGGCAAAGAACGAGATCTCTTTCAACAAACGCTCATCGTCAGTGGCAATCGGCAAGCCGGCCTTCTGGATGCGGTCAATAAGGACGGAACGATATCTCTTTACCACATCGGGATGAAATGCGCCGATTTCCTTGAGCTTTTTGCGAATTGCTTTCAGCCGATGGATTAAGTCCTTGGCTAGATGTTTTCCCTCGCGCTCCCGCATCTTGATTAAATCGGCGAGGGCGAAGCGCAAGGCGCGATTGATGGCGGGCCAAGTTTCCTCGGCATCCAGAGCTTGTTCAGGCAAGCGCATCACTCCGGGGGCTTGCAGGATTGTGCTGATTGTGATTTCCCCACGCGCGTTCAACTCTTTTTGCAATGCAAGCATCGCTTCGTGATAAGAGCGGGCCAACTCCGTGTCGAGCGCGAGGTTGCGGGCGCCGTTTGGGCTAGTGTGAAGAGCGACTGTAGCATTGGTGCGGCCGCGCGAGATTTGTTCATTAATCGTCTGGCGAATCCGCGGCTCCAATTCGGCCAGGTCCCGCGGCAGATTAATCACGATATCGCTCTGCTTTCGGTTCACCGAATTGAGTTCCACGCTGAATTTTCTTCCGGCGTGGACCACCTCCGCGCGGCCGTATCCTGTCATGCTTCTCATAGCTCGATGCGAAACTTTATGCCAGAGAAACGCTCAGCGTTCAATCGAAAGGAATAGAAGCGAAGCGAGCACGAGGTATTGAAAAGCAGCAGGGCTTCCATTATGCACGCGGGTGAATCACTGGCAGCGTGAGCTCGTTGCAAGCGCGATCTTCGTGGTCACCTACGTTCTGATCAGCGGGCGCCAACTCAAGATTCTGCCCTTGAATCGGCCGGCCGCGGCGTTGTTAGGCGCGGTACTAATGATCGCGACCGGCGTGATGACACCGGAGCGGGCGTATCGCGCAATTAACTACGATAGGCTGATACTGCTGCTGGTCATGATGCTGATCTCGGCCTACCTGTATCTCGCCCATTTTTTCGAATGGGCGGCGGAGTTGGTTCTGAATTTCTCGCGAACTCCCACACATCTTTTGTTTTACGTCATACTCACCTCGGGAATTCTCTCTGCCCTGCTGGTAAACGACACGGTTTGCCTGATGTTTACCCCGCTCATGGTGGCGGTCGTGCGGCGTGAAAAACTACCGCTGCTCCCATACCTCATCGCGCTCGCGACCAGCGCAAACATCGGCAGCGTGGCCACCCTGGTGGGCAATCCGCAAAATATGATCATCGGACATTTCTCGCGCATTTCATTTTCGGAATTTTCGCGCGCGCTCCTGCCGGCGGCGATCGTTCGACTGACGATTATTTTTCTTATTTTACGGTTTGCTTTCGAAAAACGTTGCGGGAAACAGCGATTGATCGCCGTGAACGCGGCGTCCCAAGAGTCGGGCGCGGCTTATTCGGGCTTGTTTGTCTCGCGTTGGTGTCGATTTTTGCCGGTTTTCTCGCCGGCTTGAACCTCGCATGGACGGCGATGGCCGGTGCAGCCGTGGTAATGGTGCTCGCCCGGCGCGACACGCACGGCATGCTCAAGCTGGTCGATTGGGATCTGCTTCTTTTTTTCGCCGCGCTCTTCATCGTGGTGGATGGGTTAAGCCATACCAGGCTGCCAGATGCGTTTTATTTGCGGCTGCAGCCGGTCTTTGGATCGAGCGCAGCTGCTTTCCTTGCGCTAGATAAACTTGCGAGCGACGGCGTCAACTGCACGGCGGTGGGGCGAGGGCATTGCGACGCGGTCGACCGATTTAAACCACCGCTGGTTCGCAGCGATTCTCTTTGGTGCACCTCGGCCGTACACGACGAGTGCAATCCGATGATGAGTGAATGGAAAGGTCGATCTGTAGAGCGCTTGGCCAGGTTGTCTGGTTTGGAGGCGCGGCAGGATCCACATACCGCCCCATCGTGTGGATGATCGTTCGAGCAGGATTCTACCGCTGCTAACGACAAGCGCGTGTCTTTCGATAATTCGTTTCATGCGTGGCTTGAACTTCTTGATGGGCAGGGTTTCCGGATTTTTTGCACGGCAAAATTTGCGCACTGGGCAGATGCCGCATCTGGGCTTATTCGGCAGGCATAGGAGTGCGCCCAGGTCAACGAGGGCGGAATTGAAACGTGCTGCATTGCGTTTTGGGACAAGTTGCGCCGCATGCTCCCACAGTTTTTCGCGGCCAATTGCAGAATCAATTAGGAGCCGCATATCGAACACGCGCGCGAGCACACGCGCAGTGTTTGCTTCGACGATTGGAACCGACTGGTCAAAGGCGAATGTCGCCACCGCGTTCGCCGTGTACCGGCCAACGCCGGGCAACTTGCGGATCGCCGTGATGTTGTTAGGGAAGGTTCCCAGGTGCTGATTCTGCACGAGTCTGGAGGCAGCGTGTAGATTTTGGGCGCGCTTGTAATAACCGAGGCCTTGCCAGGCACGGAGCACATCATTTGGCGAAGCGCGCGCAACTGACGCGAAATCGGGAAAGCGGCGAAGCCACCTATTATAATAGTGAACTACCGTGGCGACCTGGGTTTGCTGGAGCATGAACTCGGACACGAGAATGGCGTAAGGATTGCGGGTCTTGCGCCATGGAAGATCGCGTCCGTTATGGTGAAACCAGCCGAGAAGAGAACGTCGGAACGCGCGAATCTTTCGAGGTGACGTCACACTTTGCACGAGATGGTTCTAACTTGTCGTATCAACCGACGTCGAGACCTCTCTCAACGTCCCAAAGATTCCTCAACTTCGCTCGGAATGACAAAATCGGTTGAGAGTGAATGCCTGGAGTGCCGTAGGCTTGCCGAAGCCGCCTCGAGCGTTGAGCATTGGGCGTTGAATTCTTACACCCACGCGCTCACAAAGCAGCAGGTCGCAAAACTGCGCGCTTTGCTCGAAGAGCTCGGCTTCAAATTCGCATCCAAGGAATGGACGGTTTTTTTCGCACAGAAGAACAAATTGAGCGTCGCGGTGTACGAGAAAGGTCCAAAGGTCCTTGTACAGGGGAAAGGTGCTGAAGAATTCGTGCAGTTTGAACTGGAGCCGAAGATTCTCGGGGAAGCGAAGCTCGGTTATGAAGAAGTGCATTCGCCGGAAATGTTTCAGCCGCACTTCGGTATCGATGAAAGCGGCAAAGGAGACTTTTTCGGCCCGCTTGTGATCGCGGGCGTGTACGTGGATAAGGGGATTGCGCGCAAACTTTTAGACGCTGGGGTCGTGGACAGCAAACATATCGGGTCGGATGCACGAATTCGCGCGTTGGCGGACACGATTCGGAAAACTTCGCTGGGGCTGGTGGAAACTGTTTTGATCGGTCCGCCAAAGTATAACGAGCTTTATGGGAAATTTGGCAATTTGAACAAACTACTTGGCTGGGGCCACGCGCGAGTAATCGAGAATTTGGTGGCAAAAAAGCCGGGCTGCCCAAGGGCGTTGTCGGACCAATTTGCGGACGCCCGCGTCGTGGAACAGTCGTTGTTGCGACATGGGAGGAAGATTAACATCGAGCAGCGACCGAGAGCAGAGTCAGATATAGCCGTGGCGGCGGCATCGATATTGGCCCGGGAGGCATTCATCAATTGGCTCGAGCGCAAGGGTCAGGAAATCGGCTTTCGGTTAGAGCGGGGGGTGTCGGCAGGCGTGAAAGAAAGCGCCAAAAAACTTGTGGAGAGCAACGGGCCGGAAGCTTTGCGAACAGTCGCGAAAGTGCACTTCCGCACTGCGCACGAAATCGCGCCGGACTTCTATTCCGCTCCGACTCCGCGTGAGAATTGGGCAGGGCCACGTCGCGGCCGCGGCATATGACTTGTCAAAGTGTCAAAATATCCGACACTGTTGGAGCATCACAATGAAGCATGCGAGCGCTGATCCAAGTCCGCTTGGCCTTCTGGTCGAAGACGTTACTCGGTTAAAAAATCGTGTTTTGTGCTTCATTGAGCCACCACAAGAGCAATTCGGAACGAATACAACATAGTTATGGCAAAGTTAACCAAGCGCGACATCGTCGTTGCTATCAGTAACCAAACCGGCATGGTCCAGCATCAAGTGTTCGACGTGGTCCAGCGAACGCTTGATAAGATTACCGATAGTCTCGCAAATAATATTCCCGTGGAGCTTCGCAATTTTGGTGTTTTTCAGCCGCGGCTGACAAAGCCGCGTGTCGGACGCAACCCGAATCAGCCCGGCAGCAGTTTTGTAATTCCATCACGCGCAACGGTGAAATTCAAAGCTGGCAAGATTATGCGCCAGCGCGTTGAAAAGCTTTCGCGGGAATTAAAAGAGTCGGCAGACCGCAAGACCAAAACGGAAACAAGCGTACCAAAGGGCGGATAGAAAAAACGCTTTCGTGTAGGCCGGGAAGCTCTACGAGAGCAGGTTGTGAATTGTCTTTTCCAAGCGCTCGAAATTGATGGGCTTGGTCAGGTGCTCCGCGAATCCGGCGGCTCTAGCCTGGTTTACGTCTTGTTCCGTTCCAAAACCGCTGAGTGCGATTCCAGGCAGGTCTTTGTTAAGGCGCACCTCGCGCATCAGATCGTAACCGCTTCGGTCCGGCAATCCGATGTCGCTGATGAGCAGATCGAAATCCTGAGTGCGCACTTTCTGCACGGCTTGGTCGGCTGAATGCGCTATCGTAATTTCGTAACCCCGGCGCTCCAGCATCCTTTTCATACCGATGCAGGTGTCATGATGATCGTCCACAAGCAGGACGCGTCGATGCCTTGTCACAGTCAATTCCCTTTCCGGGCGTGCGGGTTGAACCTGTCTCTCGCCATCAGTGCCAGCCGGCGTTAGCACGGTGCTTAATTCCAGCGAAAAGGTGGCCCCCTGATCCTTGCCAGCGCTTTCGACCCGGATTGTTCCGTCGTGCGCATCAATCAGCGCCTTTGAAATTGCCAAGCCGAGCCCGAGGCCTCCAAAACGCCGGGTAATCTCAGTCTGACCCTGTTCGAACGCATTAAAAATTTTACCAATCTTTTCTGGCTCGATACCGATTCCCGTATCGATAACCCGAACCTCGATTTTGTCCGGCACAGGGTTAAGTGTTTCGATCGTAATTCGGCCTTTTTCGGGCGTAAATTTCACGCTGTTCTTAATCAAATTCCAAAAGACCTGTTGGAGTCGCGCCGGATCGCCTTTGACGTGCGTTTGCTTAGCTCGGAGATGAAATTTCGCTTCGAGATTTTTTGCAGTGATTTCTTCGCGGCATATCTCGTAGGCACGCTGGAGGATTTGGTGGACGCAAGTCGTTTCAAAGCTCAATTGCAGCTTACCCTTGGCGATTCGGGTCACATCAAGCAAATCGTCAATCAGCCGTGCTTCCAGTTCAACATTACGCCGAACGACCTCCAGCGCTTCCCTGACCGGGCGAGAATCCGGCAGCTCGGCTTCCAATTCGCCGACCATCGCAATTACCGGCGACAACGGACTTCGCAGTTCGTGTGACAGTAACGCCAGAAACTGGTCCTTCGCGGCGTTCGCGCCAATTAGTTCCTGCCGCAGTGTGACATCCCGTGTTTTGTCTTCAACGAGGTAAAGCACACCTTGAATTGTTTCGTGCGAGCCTTGCAATCGGAGGAGGTTAATATTCAGGAAGTGTGTCATACCCGCCTTGTCCTTTAGGGGGTGTTCGATTAACTGAAATGGCGTTCCGAATGTAAGCACCCTTTCCACTGTCCCCGTCGGGGCAATCTTCACGTCGTCGTAGCTAATTTCCGTGATATCGCGCCCTGTTGGCACGTCGCCAAAACGTTCCGCCATTTGGGCAAAGGCATAATTAGCGTGGAGGAAACGACGAGAAGTCGGCTCGATGAAAGCGACACCGCTGGGCATGTTCGCCAGCATCTTTTCGTTGAAGATAACTTCACGTTCGAGACGCTGCTTGGATTCCAATTGACGCTGATAATACGCGCTACCCAGCCATGCAAAGACTGCGGTCAGCACGATCAACCAGGCTGCCAATACAGTCATTCGTCCCAGAAGATCGTGCACCGGTTTGTAAGCCAGAGTCTTCGGCTGCTCCACTACGGCCACCCAACCGCTGGATTCAATCGGGCTGAAAGAATAAAGATTACCGTGACGCTCGAAATGTCCGCTCTTACTTTGCCTAATCTCTTGGATCAATGCTTCGTTTGCCTTCGGCCCAGGTGTTACGGGATTTGGCTTGAAATCGCTGGCAAAAAGCGCCGCCCCATTTTGGTCGAGAACCTCAAAAACAAGCCGGTCTGAAAACTCTATCGTGGACAAGCGGCGGCCAATTCTTTCCACCAGCACGGAGACTCCGACATAACCGAGGATCGTTCGATCTGGCGCACGCACCGCGCCGACGATATCCGTGACGGGCCGGTTGTCCGACAGCCTGGGATGAATCGCCGAGACAAAGGTCGCATCCGCCGCCGCCGCTTGCTGGCGCCAGTACTCAGACCCAAAATCCTTGCCGATGATCTCCGGCGCCGTCGGGATCGAGGCGATGAGATCGCCGTTTGGCGCGGTGATGAACATTCCGTCGATCTGTGGATGAGAATAAAAGGCCGAGTTCAGCCATTGCTGAGCAATCTGTGGATCGGGCGCGCTTAAATTTTTCACCATTTCCGGTAGGGTTTGGTAATATTCGATGACACTGCTGCTGCGGCTTAGATCGTGGGCGACGAGGTGACCGACGAGCTGAATTAAAGTTTGTCGATCGCGCAGGATTCTGGATTCGAGAGTGTCGCGCAAAATGGTGTAGGAAACAATGAGCGTCAGGATTGACGGGATCCATCCTGCCAGAAGAATCGGAAAGATAATCTTAAAACGCTCGAAACGGTCGCGCCTTCGTTTCGTCATTGTGTGTCCCAACTAATGCCTGCCGGTTCCGAAAACCGGCCCATCATGGTTACTCTGCTCCCCGCTTCAAGCAAGGGGGAATGTCGCGAGCAAGCAATGGCGTTGCAGCGATTCCGGCCAATGCAATCAACACGGAAAACAAACTGATCTTGGGAATCATGCAGTTTGCCAGACCGGCCGCCCTGTGAATTACGAAAATCGAAAGGAGAATGTTGTGTTTCAGCACAATGCGGTGACGATTTCAGAGGCAAATGTACGATTTTTGAATTGACGGACATGGTGAAAACGGCATCATGTCGGCCTTACCCCGAAAAACTTTTTCGGCTGTAGAACTCCCATGCAAGGAAGCCTCGGACACATTATCTGGTCGATTTGTTATCTGGGTGTGCTCATTGGACTGTCGGCTTACGGCGTCCATCGATATTTTATCATCTATCTTTACCTGAAAAACAGGAAGCGACCGCCGGTCCCGATTCGTCATTTTGAAAAACTGCCAAAGGTGACAATGCAGCTTCCGATCTTCAACGAAGTGTACGTCGCCGAACGACTGCTTCGGTCCGTGAGTGAACTGGATTATCCGCGGGAGCTACTCCAAATCCAGGTGCTGGACGACTCAACTGATGAAACCCGCGAGATCACCGCCGCATGTGCGGAAGAGCTGCAACAGCGCGGCTTTAATGTTCAGCGCATTCACCGGGTTGATCGCACCGGTTTCAAAGCGGGCGCACTGGCAATAGGACTCGAAGCCGCGGAAGGTGAATTCGTTTGCATCCTTGACGCCGATTTTGTTCCGCAGCGGGATTTGCTCAAGCAAACCATCCATCATTTCACTGACCCAAAAATCGGGATGATCCAGACGCGCTGGGGACACTTGAATCGGGGGTATTCATTGCTCACGCGGATGCAGGCGATCTTTTTGGACGGGCACCTTTTGCTTGAACAAACGGCGCGCAGCCGCAGCGGCAGGTTTTTCAATTTCAATGGAACAGCAGGTCTCTGGCGACGTTCCTGCATCGAGCAAAGCGGAGGATGGCAGTATGACACGCTGTGCGAGGATCTCGATCTCAGCTATCGCGCCCAGCTTGCTGGGTGGAAGTTTATTTATCTTTCCGACGTTGTGACTCCGGCAGAGCTCCCGGTGGACATGAATGGCTTCAAGTCTCAGCAGCATCGATGGACAAAGGGCTCGGTTCAGACTTGTAAGAAATTATTGCCCACTATTTGGCGAAGTCGCCTCCCATTTCCGATCAAGCTCGAAGCCACGGGGCATTTGATGTCGAACTTCGCTTACTTACTGCTTGCTTGCCTATGTGTGCTTCTTCATCCCTCGACTGGAGGACCTCAGGGTGGATGGGTGCGCACGTTGCTGATTGATATACCGATTTTTCTCGCAGCATCAGCTTCGGTGGCCGTTTTTTATATTTGCGCTCAACGCGAGCTGAACCCCCGGACTTGGATGAAAGAGATTCTTTTCCTGCCATGTTTGCTTGCATTGGGAATCGGTCTTTCGCTTAACAACGCTCGAGCAGTTCTCGAAGCGCTCATCAACCACAAATCCGACTTCACGCGGACGCCGAAGTACGGGATCGAACAGAGGTCGCAGCCGTGGCGAAGCTGCAAATACCGGCCGCTTCAATCAACTCTCCCGCTGGCGGAACTCGCGTTCGCAATCTATTTCACGTACTTCGTGGTATTCGCCATCGCGCATGGCCAGTTTTTTTCAGTGCCGTTCCTGCTGATGTTTCAGGGCGGTTTCCTTTATGTCTGCGTTTCTTCATTAAGCAGTCGCTGGTCAAAAATGAATTTCGGCAGATCCAGCGCCGGCGACGCAATTCCCGCGTGACAATTCAAAATTGTCGACTAAAACATTGCGAATGCTTCGGCCGCTGGCAGTAATTTTTATCTTAGTTTCGATTACCCGTGCGTTTGCTGTCACGCCGGTTGATGCATCAAGCGAGCTTATCATCAGCGTTCAGGATCAAAAATTGATGCTTGTACAGAACGGCGGGAAAGTCGCGACTTACCCCGTCTCCACCTCAATGTTCGGGCTAGGCGACGCTTGGGGACGAATGACAACTCCTTTGGGCTACCTCGCCGTCGAAAAGAAAATTGGTGATAACGCGCCGACGGGAGCCGTCTTTCACAGACGGCGACTGACTGGCGAGGTTTTACAGCCTAACGCTCCGGGGCGTGATCCGGTGACCACGCGTATCATCTGGTTGCGCGGTCTGGAGGCGCAAAATGCGCATGCCTTTCAGCGGTGCATTTACATTCATGGAACGCCACAGGAGAAGACCATCGGGCGGCCAGCCAGTTACGGCTGCATACGGATGAAATCGAGCGACATTGCCGCGCTTTACGATCACGTTCCTATCGGAGCGCTTGTCCAGATTGTCCCTGACCATTTGCCAAAAGTGGTGAAGGCAGCACGCACGCAACCTGCTGACACTGTCGTAGCAGTGAGCGCAAAATCTCCCAATCAAAACCAGCCGATTTCAACTCCAGCGTCAGATACGCTCTCGGTGGAACAAATGCGAATGGGTGGGGCGTCGGCTGCTCAGCGACAAAAAGCCAAGCTCGAATTGGACAAACGCTTATAGTTCAACCCGGGGTCGCTTGCCAGTTATAACGGCGTGAGGATCTTGGGTTCTAGAAACGTTCAAGGTTGACAATCGCGACGGGCTTGCGAGCGTGCACGTCCACAAACTATTTCCTGTTACTCAATGGCCAATACGAGATCCGCCGCGAAACGCGCTCGCCAGACGATGAAACGATCGCTCCGTAATCGTAGCGTTGTAACGCGTTTGCGAACGATGCAAAAGACCGTCCGTTCCGGGCAAAAACCTAGCCCGGAAGAAATCCGCGCTCTCGTCTCGGCAATCGATAAAGCTGCCAAGCGTGGAATCATCCACGGAAACGCCGCGAATCGTCGGAAGGCACGGCTAAACAAGGCTCTCGCAGCGCCCAAATAATTGTAGCCGACTCGCTGCCCCGGGGCGCATAAAAGTGTTTGCAATCCGCATCCCCCGACGCGTCTTACAGAGACGCGGCTATAGCAAATGCCCTTTGCATATCGCGCCGTCCGGATAGATTCTCTGCAAATGATTCCCGCTTTTTTGCTCGTGCTTTCAGCTGCGGCGTATCGCATTACGACCGGCCTTTTGATTCATTCGGGTGCGACATGGCTTTCTAATTTCACGCCGCTCGCCGCAATTGCCCTGTGTAGCGCGGCGTACTTTCCAAACAAATACAAATTCTCGGTGCCTCTCATTACGCTTTTCGTTTCCGACGCAGTAATTAATTTCCGTTACGATGCGCCGCTGCTGGACTCACAGATCTTACTGCGTTACATCGCGCTCGCTGTGGTTGGATGCATTGGCCTTCTTTTGCAGAATCGCCCATCGCTAAAAACGCTTTTGCCGGCGTCCATCGTTGGGTCGACGTTTTTTTATGCGATCACAAACGCGTCTTCGTGGTTGAGCGATCCCGGCTATGCGAAAGATTTTGCCGGCCTTATCCAGGCACTGACGACCGGATTACCGAGCTACAGCGCTACCCCCAGTTGGATGTTCTTCCGCAATTCACTTATCAGCGATCTCTTGTTTACCGGTCTCTTTGTCCTTTCTATCAAACTTGGCCGAAGCGCGGAGGGCTCGCGCGCCCGAGCCGCGGTTCCGCGCGCTGCTTGAGTCGTCATGCAGCCGGTGGAGCAGCGCGACGAAGTCGAGATGCTCTCGCTGATGCTGTTGATTCGCCGTTTCGAGGAACGCGCCAGTCAACAGTACCAAGCGCAGAAGATCGGCGGTTTCTGTCACCTTTACATTGGCCAGGAGGCGGTTGTGACCGGTGCAGTCGCCGCCATTCGTGACGATGACTACATTATCACTGCCTACCGCGATCATGCTCATGCCCTTGCTCGCGGAACGAGCGCCGACCCATGTATGGCGGAGTTATTTGGAAAGGAAACAGGTTGCTCTCGCGGACTGGGCGGCTCGATGCATTTTTTCGACAAGAAACATCACATGTACGGCGGCCATGCCATTGTCGCCGCCCACGTTCCTCTGGCAGTTGGGTTGGCTTTCGCAATCAAATACCGGGGCGAAGATCGCGTCACGCTCTGCTTTTTCGGTGATGGAGCGATCAATCAAGGCGCTTTCCACGAAGCGCTGAACCTCGCCGCTCTTTATAAATTGCCGATCATTTTCATTTGTGAAAACAACCTTTTCGCTATGGGTACTTCCGTGAAGCGATCGACGTCGCTCAGGCAGATCGTTGATCGCGCGGAGGGCTACGACATTCCCGGAGAGATCGTCGATGGAATGAACTTTCGCGAAGTACGCGACAAGGTTGCCGAGATTGTAGATTCCATTCGAAAGGAACCGCACCCGGCGTTCCTAGAGATGCGGACATATCGGTATCGCGGCCACTCGATGTCAGACCCGGCAAGTTACCGGACCAAAGAGGAACTGGAGAAATATCGTCTCGACGATCCGATCACTCGTTTGCGCGCCCAGCTCACGCGCGAAGGAAAATTGACTAACGAACAATTCGATCTCCTTGATAAACGAGCGAAAGAAACGGTGCTGGCCGCGGTGAAGTTCGCCGAGAAAAGCCCTCAGCCGCCGCTCGATAAGCTTTACGATTATACATATGCCAATGGAACTGCACCCGCAGCGGTCCCGCAAGCGGGGTCCGACGAGTCTGCGGTCGAGGTGCGCCCAAAACGGAATTGTGGAGAGGACGGGCGATGAGAGAAATTACATATCGACAGGCGCTAAACGAAGCGCTCGCGGAAGAACTGGAACGTGATCCGAATGTTTTCCTGATGGGCGAAGAAGTCGCGGAATACCAGGGCGCCTACAAGGTTAGCCAGGGGTTACTCCAGCGGTTCGGCCCGCGACGGATCATCGATACTCCAATCAGTGAGAACGGCTTTGCCGGGCTGGGAGTCGGGGCCGCCATGGTTGGACTGCGACCAATCATTGAGTTTATGACATTTAGTTTTTCGCTGGTGGCATTCGATCAGGTCGTGAACAACGCCCCGAACATGTTCACCATGTCGGGTGGACAATTTAATATTCCCATCACCTTTCGTGGGCCAAATGGACCGGCCCATCAGCTTGGCGCTACGCACTCGCATGCAACGGAGAATTTTTACGCGAGTGTCCCGGGTCTGAAAGTCTGTACACCGGCCACGCCCCGCGATGCAAAAGGGTTGCTCAAAACAGCCGTGCGCGACGACAACCCGGTGCTCGTCCTTGAAGCCGAGTTGCTCTACAGCTCCAAAGGAATGGTGGAGCCCCCGGATGAAGAGCTGCTCATTCCGCTCGGCAAAGCTGAAGTGAAACGTGAAGGTAGCGATGTTTCTATTATTTGTTACTCGCAGACGGTTCCGTTAGCAGTCAAAGTCGCCGCCCAACTGGAGGAGGAAGACATCTCCGCGGAAATTCTCGATCTTCGTTCGATCAAGCCGCTCGACGAGAAAGCGATTTACGAGTCAGTCGCAAAGACCCATCGTGTCGTGATCGTCGAGCAGGATCATCCTTTTTGCGGGGTAGGCGCGGAGGTGTGCTATCGCATCCAGAAAAATATTTTCGATGCGCTCGACGCGCCAATCATCCGCGTATCACAAGAAGACGTACCAATGCCCTACAACGAGCGGCTCGAGCACGCTGTACTCCCGAACGCAGAGAAACTTGTGGCCGCTGTAAAGCAGGTTTGTTACGCGTAACAAAGTTAGGAATTGCAAATGTTACAAAGTCAAAAAGGAAATTTTTTGTAACGACGTTGTTCTTTAACTACCTACGTCTCATGCCTGAAATTCAGATGCCCAAACTGAGCGACACGATGACCGAGGGCACTCTCGTCACGTGGAAAAAGAAAAAGGGCGACCAGGTTTCGGCGGGTGAAGTGCTCGCGGAAATTGAGACGGACAAGGCGACAATGGAATGGGAATCGCCTGAAGACGGAACGCTTACGGAAATTTATGTCGATGAAGGCGGCAAGGTAAACGTCGGTGATAAAATCGCTTTTATCGTTGGTGAAGGTGAACAGGCGCCCCAACAAGAGGATAACAAAAGAGGGACGGAAGAAAAACAGCAAGAACCAAAAGCCAAAGAAGAAAAGAAAGAGGAGAAGCCGGACAAGACAGAGCAGCCAAAGGAACGGAAACAGCAAGTTGAGAAGGGAAGGCCGCCGGTTGAAGCCAAAAAGAAAGAAACCGCTCCGCTGCAACAGAAAGAAACTGTTGAGGTAGGCATATCGTCACCGCCGAAAGCCGAACGCTCAGGACAAGCGCGAGTAAGAGCGTCGCCCGTTGCGCGTCGAATCGCAGCCGAAATGGGCGTTGATCTTTCCAGCGTAAAGGGCACTGGACCGGAAGGTCGTGTGACGGAGAGCGACGTTCGCGCCGTCGCAAAATCTGTAGCCGCGGGCGTTGACGTCGGTCGCACAAAACCCGAGACGAAGCCTGCGCCCGCGGTCAAGCCAGGTGAAAGCGCGCGCATTCAACTCTCCGGAATGCGAAGAATCATTGCGCAGCGGTTGGTCGAAAGTCTCGGTCCCGTTCCACATTTTTATCTCGACATTAACATCAACGCTGGCCCGCTCATGGAAGCGCGGGAGGAGTTGAAATCGGCCGGCGAAGGTGCGGATGCCGCGAAAATCACGGTAAACGATTTTGTTTTAAAGGCGGCCGTGCAAGCCGCAGTCAAAGTGCCGCGAGCGAACGCTTCATTCGATGGTGACGCGATTGTCCAGTACGCCGACGTCGATCTGGGAATTGCAGTTGCGATCGAAGATGGACTCCTGACGCCAGTCATTCGTGCGGCGCAAAACAAATCGCTTCGCGAGATAAGCGAATTAGCGAAAGATTTGGCGCATCGCGCGCGCAACAAGCGGATGAAGCCGGAAGAATTTCAGGGTGGCACGTTCACCGTTTCAAACCTCGGTGGGATGGGGATCGACAGTTTCTCGGCTGTCATTAATCCGCCCCAGGCTTTCATTTTGGCAGTGGGGAAGATCACAAAGGTTCCAGTCGTTGACGACTGCGACCAAATCATAGTGGGGCACCGCATGTCGCTTACAATGAGTTGCGACCACCGCGTGATCGACGGCGCCCTTGGCGCGGAATATCTGAAAGAGCTGCGCCATCTTCTGGAAAACCCAGCCTTGCTGCTGGTTTGAATTTCTTGCCGGGCACGTTGCGCCGGAGTGCTGGCGCCGTTGCCCGCGTCCGAGGATTTAGACTGCCATTCGCTATCCTGAGCGTGTTTCCCAAGTCATGAAATCGTCGAGCGTTTGCCGGGTTCTGTCCACTACGAACTCAACGACAGCTGCGTCATCGATGAAGCCAAGGAACGGTGTCTTGTCGGGAATTAGATCGAACGGATCGACCAGGTAGTTGAGGGCAGCAACGATCCATAACAACGCATCATCTGTGACTTGATCGTATTCCCCGCGATGACGCGCACGGACCAGACGCAGCATTGTCTGGAGATAGGGCCAATACTCTTTAAATGAGTCTTTGGGCACAGTTGCTGCCTTTTTCGCTGCTTCGTTGAAAAGCGCCTGCAGACTTTCACGATCATCGACGCAGGATTTTGCATCAGTGAGGGCTCTGGCAAATGCTTCGCTGCGAAGTGCAGGTTTGCTGTAGCGGCCTGGCCCCTCAGGATCTTTTCGGGCGAGAGGCGCCTTGCTCTTGCTGTTCGATTTCGTTTTTGCCTGTTTCATTGGAAAGTATGAGAGCAGATGAGTGCACGGTTGAGAAGCCGATTCGACAATTCACCTGCGAATATTAGGAGCAAGAGAACATTCTCTGCGTAAGTTATGGCTTTGTTGCCAGAATCAATGGTGAAGGTCCGGGCGCCTGCAGCTTTCGCACTTCTTTGAAACCCGCGTCTTCCAGCCAGTTTTTGATTTCGTTGAAACTAAAGGTGTCGCCTTTTTCGGTGTTGACCAGCATTTGGACGGCAAACATCAGTGAGGGTAGCGGTTTGGTGCGCTTGTTATTCACCAGCCATTCTGCAATCGCGATCGTTCCGCCGGCTTTTAGCGCGCCGCACGTCTTTTTGAGCAATTGGCGGCTGCGATCTTCGCCTTCGCTGTGCAAGATTTGACCAAGAATCGACACATCGTAGTCGCCGCCGAAATTCGCCTCCAAAATATCACCTTCGACATAATCAAACCGATCTCCAACGCCGAAGTTTTGTGTAATTCGTTTTGTCGTCGGAATCATTCCCCCCCAATCGACTGCCGTCACCCGCAGCCGTGGCGATTTTTGGGCCAGTGCAATTCCCCAAATACCTGAGCCCGCGGCAATATCGAGCACGCGAATTTCGTTCTTTGCCTTTGCTACCTTCAAATGATCGGCGAGTTTTTGCGCAGGTGGATAGCTCATCGGGATAATATTTTCGACCAGCTGACTGAAAAACTCGGTGCCTTCAGTTTCCTGATTCACAGCGACGACCGGACGATCTTCGCGAATAATGTCGGATAATCGTAGCCAGCGTGAGATCAGCTGCGGCGCAATGGTTCCAAAAAACCCCGCATGGGTACCTGGCTTCTTACTTAGAAGAAACGCGGCGCTTTCCGGCGTAAGCGAATACCTTCCTTGCCGTTTCTTTTTCAGAAGATCCAGACCGACGAGGGCATTCATGAGAATCCGCAGAGCGCGCGGAGATGCCCCTGTGTGTTGTGCAACCTGCTCTGACGTCTTCGCGCCGTCTTCCAACAAATCGAAAACCTTGTTATTCACCGCCGCGCTGACGATCAGCGGCGGGGCGTAAGCAAAGCTCAGTTCCATCAGACGTTCGGGCGTGACCTTTTTTTTGCGGCGGGTTTTCTTGGCCATATCGGATTTGAGGTTTCGAAAGCTAAGATCGACAAATAAGATTGGGAATCAATCGTGACCAGGCATTCTTCCAAACCTCAGCCGTCGCGCCTCGCGGCCTTCTGCAAAACGCGCGAAGAAATGGAAACCAGTGAGCGCGCTGTGCTCGCGCTGTTTGCTGAAAAGTCGGGCGACTCGCGCGGGCGGCATTATTCAGAGCCCAGGCACGCCTATCGCACCGAATTCCAACGTGACAGGGCCCGTATCATTCATTCACGCGCGTTTCGACGGATGGAATACAAAACGCAGGTGTTTCTGAATGGAACAGGCGATCACTTGCGAACGCGTTTGACACATTCGATCGAAGTCGCCTCGATCAGCCGGACCATAGCCCGCGCCTTGGGATTGAACGAAGATCTAGCGGAAGCAATTGCTCTCGCGCATGACCTTGGGCATGCGGCTTTCGGGCATTCCGGCGAAGAAATGCTGGCTGAATGCATGCGCGACCATGGTGGCTTTGATCACAACCGTCAGAGTGTTCGAGTAGTCGAGTTTCTCGAAGATCCGTATCCCGATTTTCCGGGTTTGAACCTGACATTCGAAGTGCGCGAGGGCCTGCGGAAACATGGAGCATTTCATCACATGGAGGAACCAACAGGATCGCCGGTCGGCATGCCGTTACAGAGCTATAGTTGCCCGTCACTGGAGGCGCAGATCGCGGACCTCGCCGACGAGATTACTTATTACAGTCACGACTTGGATGATGCAGTCGATTTTGAAATTCTGACTGCGGTGCAATTGGAAGAAAACGAGGTTTGGGAACGAAGCCTTTGCGCCGTGCTCGCGCGCTACCCTCACGCGCGGGAACCAGAACTACACAAGCTAATCATTCGAGAGATTATCGATATGGAAGTACGCGATCTGGTCTCGACTAGCGCAAAGTCCATTAAAGGTTCCGGTATTCAAAACGCAGACGAGGCGCGCCGGGAGCCGGCGCCGCTGATTCGTTATAGCGACGATCTGTTCCAGGCGAATCGCGAATTACGAAAATTTCTATATCAAAATGTCTATTATGATCCGCGCGTCTCCGATGTGAATAAACGCGCGTGTGAAATGCTGCGACAAGTTTTTCAGGCGTACCTGGCCGATCCTGACAAGCTGGGCGAAACCGCGGCGAAAAGAATCGAGAGCGAAGGATTGCAACGTACGGTCTGCGATTACATAGCGGGAATGACGGACCGGTATTTGATGGAAGAACACGCGCGGATTACAACCGCGTAGCACTCTCACTCCAGGAAACGCGGAATCGAGGTGTTTGACTGCCGCGCGTTGCCCGTCTCGCAGAGACTTGGCTACAATTTACGCAGCTGCGCTTCCACTTTCTTCGCGAAGATACTGGATCACCAGCCGCAGCCGTTTATTAATCGAGAGTTCTTCAAGCACTCGTTGGCGACGCATGGGATCGCTTACAAATGTTGAGGTGACGAGATCAGCAAGCATTTCCGGGTCGCTCAAATCAGAGAGATACCGGTCGACTTTAGGCGGAAGCTGTCGTGGTCCGTCTCCTTTGAGGTTTGAATACAGCTCCAGCACCTTCGCAGCCAGTGCTTCGGTTTCCACGGATGTGCTGCCGTCGGACTCGAGTGAATCAATCTTTGCAATCGGAAATGGCGTTTCCTGCCGGAAAGCGGCAAATCGAACCCGCTCCAGTCCCTGCAGAATCATGTTCGACGTGCCGTCGCTTTGCTCGACGCAAGCGCGAATGAGGCCAACG
>Ga0066903_100001330_pt1 | contig 17838 bp, 20 predicted proteins | sample PanSoiMetaGPlot1_FD_67491 | JGI IMG/M metagenome (GOLD analysis project Ga0066903, IMG submission 67491) | Tropical forest soil microbial communities from Panama analyzed to predict greenhouse gas emissions - Panama Soil - Plot 1 (version 2) | ecosystem: Environmental > Terrestrial > Soil >... | reverse complement strand
CTCGGCGCGGGCGGCCTCGCGGGCTTCGCCGTAGGGCGAGACGGCGGCCACGATGTTGGGCACGCCGGCCCGGGTCAGCACCTTGCAGACGAAGGCGATGCGGCGGATGTTCTCGTCCCGGTCCTCGCGGGAGAAGCCCAGGCCGCGGCACAGCTCTGTGCGGATCACGTCGCCGTCCAGAATCTCCAGCGCAGACAGGCCGCGCTTCTCGCGCAGTTCGTCCGCCAGCAGGTCGGCGAGCGTGCTCTTGCCCGACTGCGGCAGGCCGGTGAACCAGACGGTGAATGCGGGCTGGTGCGCCATCAGCCCGGTAGCCTAGCGGGCACGCCCGCGGGGTGGCGAGGCGCTCCGGCGAACTCCGTTAGGGTTCCTGCCCATGTCTGGTGACCTCTCCGGCAAGGCCGTCGTCCTGGGGCTGGACGGCGCGACGTGGGATCTGCTGCGCCCGCTGGCCGAGCGCGGTGTCATGCCCAATCTGGCGCGGGCGCTCGAGCAGGGCCGTCACGGCCGGCTGCAGTCCTGCCTGCCGCCGTACAGCTCGCCCGCCTGGATGTCGATCTCGACGGGCAAGAACCCCGGCAGCCACGGCATCTTCGACTTCTGGGAGGCCGGCGCGCCCGGCGAGAAACGGCTGGTGTCGTCCCGTTCCGCCCGCGGCCGCAAGCTGTGGGAGCTGGCCGACGACGCCGGCAAGGTCGCCCACGTGGTGGCCGTCCCGGTCTCCTACCCGCCCGCCCAGCTCGAGCATGGCACGTTCGTGTGCGGCATGTTCACGCCCGGCGAGTCGGTCGACTACACGTGGCCGCACGAGCTCAAGGCCGAGCTGAAGGCTCTGCCCGGCGGCTACGAGGCCGACCCCTACGCCCAGGGCCTGGAGGGCAGGGCGTTCATCGAGCAGACGCACGCGGTGATCCGGCAGCAGGAGGTTGCCACCGGCCACCTGCTCGAGAAGGGCGACTGGGATCTGCTGTTCTCGGTGATCCAGGCGCCCGACCCGATCCAGCACAAGTTCTGGAACGTGCTCGACCCGACCGACCCGCGCTACGACGCGGAGCGCGCCCGCGAGGTTCTGCCGATGCTGGAGGAGACCTACCGGCGCTGCGACGAGGTGATCGGCGACCGGATGGCGATGGCCGAGCGGGGCGCGTTCGTGATGATCGTCAGCGACCACGGCTTCGGCCGCTACGAGAAGAACTTCTACCTGAACAAGGTGCTGGAGGACGCGGGCCTGTTGGTACGCGAGCAGAAGGCCAAGCAGGTGGCGACGCGCGGGCTGTCCACACGGCGCGTGATCGACTTCGTGCGGCGCATCGACGTGTTCGGGATTGAGGGCCGCGTGCCCACCCGGTACCGCGAGAAGCTGGCCCGCTCGATCGACTCCGCCCTGTCGACCCCGATCGACCGCGCCGGGACCAAGGCGTATGCCGCGGCCCGCTCGGCCGAGAGCGTGTTCATCGAGACGCACGTACCCGCCGAGGAGCGAGACGAGGTGGCGCGGCGAGCGATCGCCGCCCTCGAGGGCGCCCGCGACCCCGACACGGGCGAGCCCATCATCGACGCCGCGATGCGCCGCGAGGACGTCTACGACGGCGTGGAGCTTGAGCGGATCCCGGACATCCTGATCGATTTCGGAGAGCGCCCGTACGTGGCCTCCGACCGGCTGGCCTCGAGCGGCATCGTCGAGCAGCTGCCCGCGGCGGGCGGCGGCGGCCGCCACCGCCGCTACGGCATCATCCTCGCGCTCGGCCCCGGCATCACACCGGGTGAGATCGAGGGCGCCAACATCGTCGACCTCGCCCCCACCGCCCTGCACGCGATGGGCCTGCCGGTGCCGCAGGACATGGATGGGAAGGTGCTGATCGAGCTGTTCGCCGACGGTCGCGAGGTGCAGACCTCGGAAGCCGCCTCCAGCGAGACCAGCGAGGTCGCCTACAGCGACGAGGAGGCCGCGGCGATCGAGGCCTCGCTCAAGGGCATCGGGTACCTCTAGGCCGGACGGGTCACGCGCAGGGTGGCGAGCGCGGGGTCGGCGGCGTAGGCGATCCGGACTCCAGCCTCTCGCGCATGGTCGAGGGCCGCGAGCGTTTCCTCGGTGATCCGCTCGCCGGGGGCCAGCACGGGGATGCCCGGCGGATACGGCGCCACGAGCTCGGCGCTCACCCGACCCACGGCCTGGTCGATAGCCACGGGCTCGGAGGCGGCGAAGAACGCCTCGCGCGGCGGGATCGCGGTCACCGGCTCGACGCGGTAGGCGGCAGGTCCCGCGACCGGCCGGGGCGTGCCGCGGTGCCGCTCGACCGACTCGGCGACGACGGCGGCGAGCCTCCCGACCGTCTCGTGGGTGTCCGCCAGCGTGATCACGGCGATCAGCACGTCGCGGTCGGCGGACTCGACCGGCAGGCCGGCGGCCAGCAGGTCGAGTTCGACTGCGTTACCGTCGGCGCCGGTCGCGGACAGCACCAGCGCCAGCTTGACCGGGTCCACCCCGGGGCCGTCCAGGACGATGAGCCCGTCGACGGCGGCGAGCCGGTCGCGAGCGGCGCGGGTCGCCGCGACCGCCTCTCCGAGCAGCTCCTCGCCGTCACGCTCGAGCAGTGCACGGGCGGCGTCGGTGCTGGCGAGGATCGCCCCGGCCGGGCTGGTGGTTGCCGTCGCCTCCACCCCCGCGTCGAGCCGCGCAGCGTCGACCCGCTCCGTCCGCGCAAGCACGAGCGCTGCCTGGGTGTACGCGGGCAGCGACTTGTGGGCGCTGGTCACCATCACGTCGGCGCCGAGTGCGAGCGGGTGCTGCGGCACGTCCGGATGGAACCCGAAGTGGGCGGCCCAGGCGGCGTCGACGATCAGCGGAACCCCGTAGTCGTGCGCTGCCTCGGCAATGCCGGCGACGTCGCCGACGGTGCCGACGTACGAGGGGTCGCCGACGAACACCGCCCGCAGGTCGGGATGCTCGGCCAGGGCATCGCGAACCACCTCGGGGCTGACGCCCAGCGGCAGGCCGGTCGCCGGGTCAACATCCGGTCGCACCCAGACCGGCGTGAGGCCGGCCAGCACGAGCCCGAGCAGGAGCGAGCGATGCAGCGTGCGGCTGACCAGTACCCGGTCGCCGTCGCCGGCCACGGCCAGGGCGACGGCCTGGTTGGCGTGCGTCGAGCCGCCGGTCGAGAAGCGGCAGAAGTCGGCGCCCCAGAGCGCCGCCGCCTTCGCCTCCGCCTCGGCCAGCACACCGGTCGCGAGCTTCATCGTGTCGAGGCCGGCGTAGTGCGGCAGGTCACCCGCGACGACGTCGCCGACAAGGTCGTCGCGCTGCTTGTGACCGGGAACCGTGAAAGGTGTCGGCGGGCTGTCGCGGAACCGCAGCCAGGCGTCCAGCAGGGGCGCGTTACCGCGCAGGCCACGCGGGTCAGTCGGCATCGGAGCTCCGCCCCGGCCGCGCTACGCGCGCGGCTTGACCTCGTCGACCAGCTTGTTGATCACGTCCGCGTCAGGGTGCGCGTAGTTGATCTTGATGAACGGCTCCCACTTGTCGGGCAGCGCGTCCTCGGGGAAGATCGCCTCCACCGGGCACTCGGGCTCGCAGGCCCCGCAGTCGATGCACTCTTCCGGGTCGATCACGAGCATGCGGTCGACCTCGTGGATGCAGTCGACGGGACAGACGTCGACGCAGGACTTGTCCTTCAGGTCGATGCAGGGCTCGGCGATGATGTACGTCACAAGGGCCTCCTGGGATCACTCCCCATTTGGATCCACTCTAGCCGACCAGCTCCGAGACGAGTTGCGGCAACCGCTCGGCCAGCACCGAGCGCGGAACCACCTGGCTGAAGCCGGCCGCGCGGGCGTCGCGCAGGCGCTGCGGATCGGTGTGCTGGCCGAACCCGAGCACCGGCACCCCGGGAAACCGGGCCAGCACCTCGGCCGGTTCCGTGCGGTTGACGTCGGCGATCACGAGGTCGGCTGGGGGGCCACCGGGCGTCGCCACCACGGTGTGGCCGGCCGCCGTCAGCGTGGCCTCGATCTTGGCGCGGAAGAAGAGGTCGACGCCGGCCAGCTGGACGACCGCGCTCACTCGAAGGCGTCCAGCTCGGCGTCGATGCGCCGCTCCATCGCCGGGTCGAGAGGCGGCGCATCGGGCTCGCCGCCGCGGCGCCGCGCCCAGGCCAGGGCCAGACCTCCCGCTACGGCGGCACCGCCGACGAGCACGAGGCCGGGCACGAGCCAGGCCAGCAGGTCGAAGCCGTGGGGCGGCGGCGCGGCCAGCACCTCCGGCCCGAACATGGTCACGAAGCGATCCTTCACCTGCTGCTCGCTCAGCCCCTGGTCGTGCCACTGCAGGATCAGCGCCTTCATCCGCTGGGCCACCGCCGAGTCGGACTGGTCGAGCCGCTGGTGGCAGGTCGGGCACATCAGCTGCGTCTGCAGGTCGCTGGGCGACCACGTCGCGTCGGCGCTTGCCGGCGAGGGCGCCAGCAGGGCGACACCGAGCACGGCCAGGGCCAGCCCGCCCCTCACGACGTCACCCCACCCACGTACGGCTTGAGCGCCTGCTCGAGCTCGCTCGCCGAGATCTCCCCCGGGAAGTGGCGCACCACCCGGCCCCGCGGGTCGATCAGGAAGGTCTCGGGCAACCCGGTCAAGCCCCAGTGCCGGTAGACCGAGCCGGTGTCGTGCACCAGCGTGAAGTCGAGCCCGTAGCGCTGGGCGAACTCGCGGGCATCCGAGGTGACGTCCTGCGAGTTGACGCCGACCACGTCGACCTTGCCGGCGTACTTGTGCGAGAGCAGCGCCAGGATCGGCGCCTCGTCCTTGCACGGGCTGCACCATGAGGCCCAGAAGTTGAGGATCACGGGCCGGCCCTCGGCGCTGGCCAGCGAGTACCTGCCGCCGTCGAGGCGGTCGAGGGTGAAGTTCGGGGCGGCCGGGTGCTTGCCGTCGGCAACCAGCGCGGAGACCGTGGTCGCGTTGTCGATCAGGCCCTTTGCGAACAGGCCGACGAGCAGCACCAGCACCGTCACCGCAACCACCTGGAGGGATAGTCGCAACGGTCTGGACACGCCGTCAGGGTACCCGTTAGCCGCGGCCTCCCGCGGCGGCATACTGGACGATGATCTGGTCTGTGAGCCACTCCACCGGGGCGTGGTCGTCGGTCAGCGGATCGGACGAGGGCGGCACCTGCTCGATCGAGCCGGGGAACGGTGCGATATGTGCGAGCGCGGGCGGTGCGGCGGCCAGGCGCTGCTCGAGCTCGGCCCGGCTGACATGGTTCTCGAAGCCGACAACGATCTCGTTGAAGTCGCCGACCCGCCACTTGTAGACGCTCTTCAGCTCGGTCGCCATGGTGCCCGCGATCGCGTCGGGCAGGCGCTCGCTGTTGGGCACCGTGCCCACGTTCGCCATCACCATCCCGCCCGGGTTGAGCCGCTGCCCCGCCAGCTGCCAGAACTCCTGTGTGGTCAGGTAGAACGGGATGTAGGGCTGGCGGAAGGCGTCCAGGAAGATTGCGTCGTAGCGGGTGTCATGCGCGGCCAGGTAGACGCGGCCGTCGGCCGTCGCGACGTGCACGCGTGGGTTGTCGGCCAGGCCGAAGTAGCGGCGCCCGACAGCGGTCACGTCGGAGTCCAGCTCGATCCCCTGCACGTTTACCGACGGCCAGTAGACGCCGTAGGCGCGGCCCACCGTGCCGCCCGCGTACCCGATCATCGCGAGTGAGTGAAAGCTGCCGCCGTGCAGCGGCGGGGCGAGCAGGAAGCTGTCCCAGTAGCCGCCGGTGAGTACCGAGTTCGGGCTCCAGACGGAATGCTCGGCCCAGCCCTCGTTGAGGTGCAGCACGCGTTCGCCGTCGGACTTCTGGACGACCTGGATGAACTGGTAGGGCGACTCGCCCTCGTAGATCACTCCGGCGCCGGGCTTGACCAGGCCGGGCGGGATCAGCGCGAGCAGCACGATCACCGCCGGCACGAGCACGTAGCGCCGGCCCAGCGCGGGCGCAGCCACGATCGCCAGCAGCGCGGCGCTGGCCAGCATCGTGCGGCGCGTGCCGATCAGCGGGATCAGCAGGGCCACGGGCAGGAACGTGCCGAGGATGCTGCCGGTCGTCGAGAGCGCGTACATCCGGCCCGCCACCTCGCCGGCCTTCTCGACCGTGTCGACGCCGAGGCGCACCGCGAAGGGCGAGGCCATGCCCAGCAGCGTGATCGGCACGGAGAAGATCAGCATGGCCGCGAAGAACGACCCGAGGAAGGCGCCCACCGAGGCGTCGGCGAATGCGCGCACGGCGCGGTCGAGCACCGGCTCGGCCACGAACGGCGTGATCGCGATCGCGGCCGCAGCGAGCAGCATCAGCCGCGAGAGGTAGGGCAGCTCCGGGTGCCGGTCGGCCAGCCGCCCGCCCAGGAAGTAGCCGGCCGAGAGGTAGATCAGGATCAGGCCGATGATGTTGGCCCAGATCAGGATCGAGGAGCCGAAGAACGGCGCGAGCAGCCGCGATGCAGCCATCTCCGTCGACATCGTGGTCGCGCCCGCCACGAAGACGAGGGGGTAGAGCAGGCGGCGTCCGGCGAGCACGGACCGAGTGTAGATGGCGGCCGCGCGCTTCCGCCGCGACCGCCGTCAGTCCGTCAGGACTCGCTCACATCCCGGTGGCGGCGAAGCAGCGAGCGTGAGTAGGGGCGCCAGGGCACCCGCTCCCACTCCGTGCCGCGGCACATCGGGCAGGTGGGCAACTCGCGGTGCACGGTGATGCCGTATCCGCAGCCGCTGCAGCGGAACTCACCCTTGGCCCGCGCTCCGGCCACCCAGTCGCCGATGCCGAGCCCGGACTCCGTACCCTCAACCCTGCTGTGCATCTGCAAGACCCCTTGGCGTACGTCGCGTGGGCAAAGAGTACCGGAGGGCCGGCCGCTCCCTCAATTGCGGGTTGCGCCGGGCGTGTGCTACGGGTTGCGCGACGGTCGACTCGCTCGGTTTGCTGCTGCGCTGCGGGCGTCCGGGCGACCGGTAGACTCCCCCAGGATGACGACCCAGCGCGCCACCCTGAAGCCGTACCTGGACGAGATCCGCGACTGGGTCGCGCAGGGCTACACCGACGTCTGGATCGCCCACGCGCTCAACTCGACGCCGGGCAGCATCGCGTCGTTCCGGCGCGAGCACGGGATCCTGCGCCGCGACATTGCCGTCGAGGCGTCCGGCGCGGACGTGCCGCCCCCGGTGATCCCGGCCGACGCCGAGGAGCACATCGAGGAGCAGAAGCCGAAGCGGCGCCGGCGCAAGCGCGCGGCGGAGCCGGAGCCGGAGGTCGTCGAGGCGGCATCATCCGACGATGCGGCCGACGGCGACCAGCCCCGTAAGCGGCGGCGGCGCGGCGGCCGCGGGCGCGGCCGGCGCAAGGAAAACGTGTTCGAGGCCGTGCTCGACCACGGCGACGAGGGCTACGGCTTCTGGCTCGACGGTGCCGTACGCGACGACATGGTCTTCGCGGAGCACTGGGCGTCGCGGCGGGCGCTGGTGGTCACGATCGAGGCAGACCAGATCGTGATCCGGCCCGACGAGCGCGAGCGCCAGGCGGACTAGCGGCTCAGCGGTAGTCGGTGGCCCAGCGCGAGACGCGGTCAAAGGCCGCGCCTTGGACCAGCGAGAGGTCGTGCGCCCAGACCTGGGTGGTCGTGTTCTGGGCGGTTGCCCGGCACCAGTCGGCGCTGTCCTGGTACAGCTGGGCCAGTTGTTCGACCGTGTAGGTGAGGCCGATCCGGCGGATCACCTCGGCCGCGATCTCGTCGACGACGCGGTCGAGGGTGGCCCGGCGTGCGGCGGTCAGCTCGAGCGCGGCCGCGCGGTCGGCGGCCTCGACCCACTCGATCATGGCGACCTCGGCCAGCGGGCTCGTCATGCGGTGCAGCAGCGGTCGGGCGGGAACAGCGGATCAGCCTCGGCGGCGATGCGGTCGCCGAGGTCGTAGCCGGGCTCGGCCAGGGCGAAGGCGACGTGCGCGTGCAGGCACTTGATCGTGCCCTCGTGGGCGGTGCCGCCGATGCCCAGCGCGAGACTGGCGCCGCCGTCGGCCATCTTCGGTGCAGGGGTGCGCAGCGCGCGCTGGCGGGCGGTGGCCGTCGCGAGGGAGGCGGCCAGGGCCTCGTCGTCATGGGTGAGCCGCTCCCAGCGTGCCACCCCGCCCGCATCCTCGAGCGCCGAGACGCGGCGCACGGCGTGCGGGCAGGTCAGGTAGTAGGTGGTCGGAAAGGGCTCGCCGTCCTCGAGGTAGGAGCGCTGCTCGGTCACCGCCGGCGCCCCAAACGGACAGCGCGCGGCGACCCGCACCACCCCGCGGGCAGGACGCCCCAGCTGGGCGTCGATCAGAGCCTGGTCATCCACCGGCTACAGGCTACTCGTGCCCGGCTCGGTTGTTGCTGCTAGCTCTCGTCGTACTGTGCCGCGCCCTCAACCGGCGGGATCCAGCTCTCGCGCCGCTTGACCCAGATCTCGTGTTCCGGCACCAGCTCGAAGGGCGCGTCGTCGAGACTTCCGATCCGGATCTCGATGAGCCTGTCGCCGGGATCGGGCGGATTCAGGAGCCGAGTCCCGCAGCGAGGGCAGAACCCGCGGCCGTCATAGCTTGCGAGCTCACCGCTCATCTCGAACACGTCGAGGGGCCACTGCGCATACACGGTGAACGCGCTGCCGGACTCTTTTCGGCAATCGGCGCAGTGGCAACGTCCAACCCGCTCGGGATCACCGCGAACCCTGTAGCGCACCGCGCCGCAGAGACACCCACCGGTACGCACTTCGCCCTGCATGCCCGGGGATGCTAGTCGCGCGTCAGCGGCAGTCGGCCTGCCCGGCCGGCAGCCCTTGCACGACCAGCGGCTTCTCGCCCGGGTAGATCCAGCCGCATTGCCGGGCCAGGATCTCGACCTCGGCGTCGGTCTGGAGCAGCGCGTGCTGGCGGTCGAGCTCGGCCTTGCGGGCGGCAGCCTGCTTGTACGCCGCCTGCTCCTGGGCGAGCTGGCGCTCCACGGACAGGTACTTCTGCACGGGCGCAACGTAGAGCGCCGCCACGATCACGAACACGAGGATCGCCGCCAGCCGGCCGACCCTGAGAGAGCGCATCGGTCGAGAAGCGGTGCGGGACGCCACGCCGTCGAGTTCCCCGCCGGGCTTCCCATTCCTTCTGTGCATTCGTCACATTCGTAACTCGTACCTGTACCGACTTCGAAACGAACATGGTCAGGCTGAAAAAACCGAGGTCTGACCCCGGTTTTTCAGCCGTTGCAGAGAGGAGACGCATGCAACATCAGTGCCAGGCACGTTTGTTGCATCGCCCGGTCGCGTTCAGCCCTTGTCGTTGGTGCTCGTGGTGGTGTACGACGAGTCGTCCAGGACGACCCGGGCGTCGGGGTGCAGGGCGGTCAGGCTCAGCAGCCTCATGTTCGCGTCCGTCGCCGGCAGGTACTCGAACGCCGTCACGCGCAGGTGGATGACCCTGCCGTTGCGCTGCGGATCGTCGAGCATGAGCGGCCTGTAGGTGTTCTGGTCGACGTAGGCGACCAGGTCTCTCGAGCCGGCTGATCCATCCTTCGGCAGGAACTCGATCTTGTAGACCGGCCGGCCATCGAGCGTTGCGGTGCCGACCACCTGCGCGCGGCCGTCGCGGAGCGCGGCGCGCGCGTCGACGAGGGCGTTGTCGAACGGCATGCCGGGCGTGGGCGCCGTCTCCTGATGGATCGTGTTCGTGCGCGGGTCCCACCACTGGACGGTGGTACCGCTGATCGACTCGGCGCCGTTCGCGGCGCCGACCGGCCCCTTGGTGCCGAGGAACGCGTACGGGGCGCTGGTCATCTGCCAGGTCTCGGAGGAGAAGCCGTCACCGGCCACGGCGGTGTGGAAGATCGAGCGCGGCGGAGCCGCGAACGCGGCGCCGGCGCGATGCAGGATCGCGGCGTCCGCGACGGGCGTGCCACCGCCGCCGACCGATCCGAAGACGAGCAGCGCAACGGCGGCGAGGGCCGCGGCAGGCAGCGCGACGAGCGCGGCCACGGCCGGGCGGAAACGCGACCGCCGCGGGGGCCGCGACGGTGGCTGCGCGAACTCGCGCGTCAGCCTGCGGCGGGCCGTCGCGGTGCCCTGGGCGTCGGCCGGCTCGACATGGGAGCGGAAGCTTCGAATCAGCTCGAGGTCATCCATGGGATCCTCCTTCGGAAGCATGTTCGAGCTCCACTTGCCCGATCGGCGCGAGCAGTTCCCTGACCCGCGCACGCGACCGTGAAAGCCGCGAGCGGACCGTGCCGACAGGGATCGCGAGCGCGCCGGAGATCTCCTCGTAGCTGAGGTCGGCCCAGGCGAAGAGCAGCAGGATCTCCCGGTCGGAGTGCTTCAGTGCCGCCAGCGCCCCGGCCAGCTGCGGGCCCGCAGAGAGCGCGTCCAGGCGGTGGTTGATGGCATCCGTGTCGAGCTGCCCGAGCGGGTCGACACCCGTCCGGGCGTATGCACGCAGCCGCCGCCGCTCGGTGCGCCAGTATCGCCGCGCCAGGTTTGCGGCGATCCCGAACAGCCACGCCCGCACCTCTGCCGCGGACGGGTTGTACGAGGCGCGGCCGCGAAACGCGATCACAAACGTCTCGGCGGCCAGGTCGCCGGCGATCTCCCGGCCCACCCGGCGCGCCAGGTAGCGGTCGATGTCCGCGAAGTGCCGATCGAAGAGCTCGCCGAAGCGCGACGCGTCGATCAGCGACGCGGCGACGACCTCGGCGTCCGAGACGTCAAGCCGTTCCACTGCGACTGCTTGCCCGAAGTGCCTCATCGGGTTCCAGACCATCCGCGCCGGCGCGCGCTCAGACCTCGCGCACGACGATGTGGTCCGTCGTGCCGGGCTGGTTGATCTGGGTGCCGCCCGTCACCACCACCCGCTCGCCGGGTTCGGCCAGGCCGCTGTCGCGGACGACACGCACAACCCGGTCCCAGAGATCCTCGAGCGAGTCGGCGTCCGACGTCACGACCGGCACGACGCCCCAGTCGAGCGCCAGCTGCTGGAGCACCTGCTGGCTGGCGCTGACCGCCACCACCGGCCGCGTGGGCCGGAAGCGGGAGACGTTGCGCGCGGTCGAGCCGGACTGGGTCGGCACCGCGATGACCTGCGCGTCCAGGTCGTCGGCGATGTCGCAGGCAGCATGGGCGATCGTCGTGCCCAGCTTCTCGCCGCGGTCGCCGCGGCGGCGCAGCTGCTCGTGCGCACCGAGGGAGGGCTCGACCACGCGCGCGATCCGGTTCATCATGCGCACCGCCTCCAGCGGATAGCGCCCCACCGCCGTCTCGCCCGACAACATCAGAGCGGAGGTGCCGTCGAGCACGGCATTGGCTACGTCCGATGCCTCGGCCCGGGTCGGCTCGGGCTGCCGCAGCATCGACTCCAGCATCTGGGTCGCAGTGATGACGGTGTGCCCGGCGTCACGGGCGACGCGGATGATCCGCTTCTGCACCAGCGGCACATCCGCCACACCGATCTCGACACCGAGATCGCCGCGGGCAACCATCACGGCGTCGGCCACCTCCACGATCCCCTCGAGGTTCTCGACCGCCTCGGCCTTCTCGATCTTGGCGATGATCCGCGCGTGCGAGCCGGCCGCCTCGATCCGGTCGCGCAGATCCTGCACGTCGTCGGCGGTACGCACGAACGAGAGCGCGACGTAGTCGACGCCGTTGGCCAGCGCGAACTCCAGGTCGGCGATGTCCTTCTCGGTCAGCGACGGGATCGGCAGCTGCGTGCCCGGCAAGTTGACGCCCTTGCCCGACGAGATCGCGCCGCCCACCTCCACGCGGCAGAGCACCCGCCGGCCGGTGGCCTCCTCCACCCGCACCCGCACCATGCCGTCGTCGATCAGCAGCTCGGCGCCCGGCTGCGCAACCGTCGCCAGCTCGGGAAACGTAACGCTGAGCTCGCCCGCCCCCGCGTCGCCCTCGGCCGCCAGCACCAGGCTGTCCCCGGCGCTCACCGAGCGCGGTTCGGGCAGGCGCCCGATCCGGATCTTCGGCCCCTGCAGGTCGGCGATCACCGCCAGCGGCCGCCCGATCACCTCCTGGGCACGGCGCACCGCCTCGATCCGGGCCAGGTGGTCGGCCTGGTCGCCATGCGAGAAGTTGAGCCGCGCGGCATCCATCCCCTCCCACGCCAGCTGCTCCACGAACTGCGGGTCGGACGAGGCCGGCCCGATCGTGCAGACGATCTTGGTGCGGCGGATCTGCCCGCTCACCGGCCCGTGCCGGCTTCCGCGGCAAGCCGCGCGAAGGCACGGCGCCCCGGATACCTGGCGACAGGGCCCAGTTCCTCCTCGATCCGCAGCAGCTGGTTGTACTTGGCCACCCGGTCCGACCGGGACGGCGCACCGGTCTTGATCTGGCCGCAGTTCGTTGCCACCGCCAGATCGGCGATGGTGGTGTCCTCGGTCTCCCCGGAGCGGTGGGACATGACGACGGTGTAGCCCGAGCTGTGCGCCAGCCGGACCGCGTCGAGCGTCTCCGAGAGGCTGCCGATCTGGTTCACCTTGACGAGGATCGAGTTGGCGGCATGCAGGTCGATGCCGCGCTGCAGGCGCTCCACGTTGGTCACGAACAGGTCGTCGCCGACGAGCTGCACGTTCGCGCCCAGACGCCGCGTCAGCTCCTGCCAGCCGTCCCAGTCGTCTTCCGCGAGGCCGTCCTCGACCGAGACGATCGGATACCGCGCGCACAGATCCTCGAGATAGCCGACCATCTCCGGACCGTCCAGCGTGCGGCCCTCGCCGGCCAGCGTGTAGCGGCCGTCGGCGAACACCTCGGTGCTGGCCGCGTCGATCGCGATCGCGACCTCGTCCGCGTGGCCCGCCCGCTCTGCCGCCTCCAGGATGACCTTGATCGCCTCCTCGTTGCTGGGCAGGTCGGGCGCGAAACCGCCCTCGTCGCCGACCGCGGTGGTCAGGCCGCGCTCGTGCAGCAGCGCCTTCAGCGTGTGGAACACCTCGGCCCCGATCCGCAGCCCCTCGCTGAACGAGTCGGCGCCCACCGGCACCAGCATGAACTCCTGCAGGTCGACGTTGTTGTCGGCATGGGCACCGCCGTTGAGCACGTTCATCATCGGCACCGGCAGCACGTGTGCGTCGGTGCCGCCCACGTACCGGTAGAGCGGCAGGCCGGACTCCTCGGCCGCTGCCTTCGCCACCGCCAGCGAGACGCCCAGGATTGCGTTCGCTCCCAGGTTGCCCTTGTTGTCGCTGCCGTCCAGCTCGATCAGCGTGGCGTCGATCAGCCGCTGGTCGAGCGCGTCGATGCCCTGCAGGGCTGCGGCGATCGAGACGCCGACGTGCGCCACCGCCCGCTCCACACCCTTGCCCAGATAGCGCGAGGGATCGCCGTCGCGCAGCTCGACCGCCTCGAAGGCGCCGGTCGAGGCGCCGGACGGCACAGCCGCGCGGCCGGTCGAGCCCGAGTCGAGAATCACCTCGACCTCGACTGTCGGGTTGCCTCGCGAGTCAAGGATCTGGCGGCCGTGGACGCTGAGGATCTCGCTCATCTCAGTCGCGGATGATATCGACGGCACCTGCGGGGCGAGGCGTCACTCGTCCATCAGCGGGATCGAGAACCCGATCCGCGATCCCGACCCCGGGGTGCTCTCGATCTCGATCATGCCGCCCACCAGTCGCAGCCGCTCGCGCATCGTGTCGAGCCCGAGATGCAGGCGCATCCGCCGCCTATCGAGGGCGCGCTCGACCTCGAAGCCTTTGCCGTCGTCGCTGATCAGCCCGCAAAGCGTGCCGCCGGCCTCCGACAGGGAGACGCGCACGACGGTGGCGCCGGCGTGCTTGCGCACATTGGTGAGCGCCTCCTTGACGGTGCGGTAGACGAGGTCCTCGGTGCCGAGCGGGTGGCGGCCGACACGCAGGTCGAGGTCCAGCCCGAACCCGCACTCCAGCGCCACCTCCTCGGCCAGCTCACCGACGGCCGCCGCCAGGCCCTTGCTCTCCAGCAGCGGCGGGCGCAGCTCGAACGTCATGCGGCGCACGCGCTCGACCGCGGCCGCGATGGTCTCCCGCGAGGACAGCAGCACCTCGCGCGTGCGCCCATCGCTGCCCTCCGCCGCCAGCACCCGGTCGAGGCTGAACAGGGCGGCGGTCATCACCTGGACGGTGTCGTCGTGCAGGTCGGCGGCGATCGCCCGTCGGGCCTCGGCTTCCGCCCGCAGCATTTCCTCGAGCACCTCGCGGCGGCGCTCCTCGCTCTCACGCAGTGCCTGCTCGGCCAGCTTGGCCGGCGTGATGTCGATCAGCACTCCCTGTGCGCCGATGATCTCGCCGCCTGCGTCGCGCAGCGCCGAGGAGCGGTCGAGCATCCAGGCCAGCTCACCGTTGCCGCGGTACATGCGGTACTCCGCCTCCCACGGCTCGCCACTGCGCAGGTGCGCCCAGTAGCCGGGCACGACCCGCTCGCGGTCGTCAGGGTGGATCGTCGCGGCCCATGTGTCGAGGTCCCACGGCTCGTCCTCGGGCTGGATCAGGATCTCCTTCCGCTGCGGCGAGGAGTACGTGCCACGGCCCTCCGCATCCACGCGGTAGACCTCCGCGGGCATCCGCTCGACCAGCTGGCGGAAGCGCAGCTCGGCCAGCTCCAGCTCGCCCGCCAGGCGGTCGCGGGCCAGCACGGCGGCCAGCATCGGCGCCAGCCGCACGGCCTCCGCCACCATCGCGTCGTCGAACGGCTGGTCGGGGTCGCAGTAGTACAGCTCGAGCATCAGCAGCCGGTCGCCGCCCTCGAACACGCGGATCGTCGCGTCATAGGCGGCGCCGATCCGCTCCAGGAACTCGGTGATGCCCGGCGTGGCCGGGTCGTCCTTGCGGTAGATCGCGATCACGTCGGCGACGTCGAACGCGTTCGGCCCGTCGTAGCCGTACTCGCCCTCGTCGAGCGGGCCCGGCCCCGGCCACAGCTCGGGGTGCGTGAGCTCGCCGGACGCCGCCAGCGTCTCGATTGGCCCCGGCTGGATCGTCGACTCGGTCAGGCAGGCATGATCGGCGCGCAACACCTGGCGGACGTACTCGAGCAGCACGACGAGGAGCTCGCTGTCGTCAGGCCGCTCCACCACGTGCCTTCGCCCTCCGATACCAGGCGTCCTGTTCGTCCAGCGACAACGACGCGAACTCCTCCCCCGCCTCGGCGGCCAGCGCCGCCGCCGTGTCCACCCTCCACCGGAAGCGCCCCGCCGCCTCGCGCAGCGCCAGCTCCGGGTCGACCCCCGCCAGACGGGCCACGTTCACCGCCGCGAACAGCAGATCCCCCGCCTCGTGCACGACCTCGCCGTCGGGCTCGTGCTCGGCGCGATGCTCGGGCGCGGCGTCCAGCGCCTCACGCAGCTCGCGCAGCTCGTCCGTGAGATCCGCCCAGGCGCCGTCCCAGGCGTGCCAGTCGAACCCGACGGCCGACGCCCGGCGCTGCACCTTGCGCGCGTACAGCAGCGCCGGAAGCACCTCGGGCACGTCGTGGAAGATGCCCTCGCGGCCCTCCTGCTCGCTCTTGATCTGCTCCCAGTTGCGGCGCACCTCTCCCGCCGTGTTGGCCTCCCGCTCACCGAAGACGTGCGGATGGCGCCGGATCAGCTTAACGGTGATGCCGTCGGCCACGTCGGCCAGATCACCGGAGTCGCGCTCGTCAAGCAGCAGCGCCAGGAAGAAGGTCTGGAACAGCAGGTCGCCCAGCTCGTCCAGCAGCTTGGCGTCGTCGTCGCGGCCCGCAGCCTCGGCCACCTCGTACGCCTCCTCCAGCGTGTGCGGGACGATCGTGCGCGCGGTCTGCTCCCGGTCCCACGGACAGTCGCGGCGCAGCCGCGCCGTCAGCTGCCACAGCGCGACCATCGCGTCGGCCGCCACGAGCGACTGCAGCGCCGCGCCCTCGGGCACCGTGGAGTCCCACTCCTGCGTGCGCAGCAGCCGCAGCAGGCGCGGCCCCGAGGCGGCCACCACCGGAGCACCGGGCTGGAGCATGATCCCGTGCGCCCCCAGCCACTCCGCCAGCGGCTCGTCCTCGGGCACGGCGACGGCGCCGGCCGTCTCCAGCGTGCGCCAGGACTCCAGCGGTATCAGTGCGGGGTCGCCGGGCCCGAGTGCCACCAGCGTCCGCACGACGTCACTGCCCGCTGGTTGGGCCCGTGCTCGGGGACTGGGTCTTGGGCGGCGCGTACTTGGTGTTGTAGTGCGTCAGCTTCTTCTGCGCGTTCAGCAGCGAGGTGAACTTCGCGAGCGCCTTCTGCTGGCTCTGCTGGCTCAGCTGGGAGGAGATCTGCGCCTTGGCCTCGTCCAGCGTCTGCGTGTGCCCCTTCTGGATGCCCTCCTTGGGCTGCACCACGAAGTAGCACTGCGGTTTGCACTTGCCCGCCAGGCTGCTCTGCATGTACGCCTTTGAGACCGGGATCAGGTCGGACACGTCGCCGGTGCCGAGCTCGCCGAACACCGCGTTGCCGAAGTTCTGCTCGACCGAGCCCTTGGTGGCGGTGAAGTCGCCGCCGGTCGAGGGCGGGCCGGGGGCGATGGCGTACTTCTTGGCGACCTTGTCCCAGTCGCCGCCGCTGGTGATCTCGTCACGGGCGGCCTGCGCGTCGTCCTTGTTGCCGGCCAGCACGAACTTCACCGCGCGCGAGTCGGGCGTGACGAAGTCGGTCTTGTGCTGGTTGTAGTAGTCCGAGATCTGCTGGTCGGTGACCTTGAACTGGCCCGTCAGCTGCGTCTCGATCTTCTGCTGCAGCAGGTGCGGCCGGATCAGCAGGGAGATGACCTCGTCCTCGGTCAGGTTGTACTTCTTGAGGTAGGCCTGGTACTTGCTCTGGTCGCCCTTGAAGGTCTGCTGGATGGCGCTGTCGAGTGCCTTGTGCAGCTCGTCGTCGGAGACCGTGATGCCCAGCTTCTTGGCGATCGCCTCGACCTGCAGGTTGAAGACCAGCGTGTCGACCACCGGCTGCACGACCTGCGTGCGGTAGTCCGCGCTGCCCGGCGTGGGCATCGTCTGCCCGTCAGCCTTGGCGGCGTTCAGGCGCAGCTGGATCTGCTGGTCGAGCTGGTCGACCGTGACCTGCTGGTCGCCGACCAGCGCAACGACGTTGTCGGGCACCGAGGTCGAGCCGCCGCTGCTGCCGCCGCATGCGGATGCGGCCAGCGCGAGCGTGGCAACCAGGAGCAGGATGAGCGAGCGGAAACGGGTCATAGACACAAATCACGCCGCTAATGCGGCGCGCGCTTCGAGTATAGCGGCGAGGATCTCAACGGCCTGCCGCATCCCAACCTTCTCCGAATCCTGGGGCGGATCGACCTTGCAGCTGACCTCCCGCTTGGCCACCGTGTAGAGCGCACGCGGCTGCAGCTCCTTAAGCCTGCGCACCTCGGGCGAGCCCAGCTGCACCGGCGAGACGGTGAGGCGGCCCTGGCGGAAGACGACCACCTCGGCGCCCAGCTCGCCGGCCAGCAGCCGCGCCTCCTGGATCGCGAACAGGTTCTCGACCATCGGCGGCAGCTGCCCGAAGCGGTCGGCCACCTCGCCCTGCAGCTCGCGCAGCTCCGAGACGGACGAGGCCAGCACCAGGCGTCGGTGCAGGTCGATCTTGACCGCCTCCAGCTGCACGTAGTCGGCCGGCACGTAGGCGTCGACCTGGGCGTCAACCCGCACCGGCTTGACGGCGGCCACGGCCGCTCCCTGCAGCTCGTTGACGGCCTCCGCCAGCAGCTCGCAGTACAGCTCGAAGCCGACCGCGGCCACATGGCCCGACTGCTCGTCGCCCAGCAGGTTGCCGGCCCCGCGCAGCTCCAGGTCGCGCATCGCGATCCGGTAGCCCGAGCCGAGCTC